>Ga0326728_10013003_pt1 | contig 18255 bp, 14 predicted proteins | sample MB3enrmetagenome_FD_207602 | JGI IMG/M metagenome (GOLD analysis project Ga0326728, IMG submission 207602) | Lab enriched peat soil microbial communities from McLean, Ithaca, NY, United States - MB31MN | ecosystem: Environmental > Terrestrial > Soil > Wetlands > Peat | place: USA: New York... | reverse complement strand
CCCCATGCAACATTTTCCCTTTCAGAAATGTTGCACTTGGAGTTTGAGCGCAAGCGCCCTTCAAGTGGCTTTTTCCTCAAGAAAACGCCACTTTGCACGCTTCTTGAGAAGCCTACGTTGATTCCGAGAATGCCGTAAATTTATGCAGCCACGAATCGAATTTTTGCTTGGCTCAGGTGGAAGGGCGGCCCGCTCGCTACGCCGTCGCCGTTTTCGCCACCGCCTGCAAACCGCGCGCGGGCCGGTGAGCCAAGTCACCCGGATTTCGGTATCATGAATTCATGAGCGCTGCGACCATGGGTTCCCGCCAAATCGGCGCCTCCCCGAGCCACGCATCCCAGATTCATGCTTTTCGAGCGGTCGACCTCCGGCTGGAGCCGGTGGCGGCAAAAGTACTGGCCCAGGAACGCCTGAATGCAGACGACGGGCTGGTGCTTTACGGCTCGCCGGACCTGCTGGCGGTGGGCTGGCTGGCGAATCATGTGCGCGAGCGGATGCACGGCGACGTGACCTACTTCAACGTCAATCGCCACATCAACCCGACGAATGTTTGCGTCGCGGCCTGCAAGCTGTGCGCATTCGGCCGCAAAAAGGGCGACCCGGCTGGCTATACCATGGCCCTCGATGATGCCTGGGAGACGGCGGCTTCGGGCTACTCTGAGGCGGTCACGGAGTTTCACATCGTCGGCGGCCTGCACCCCGATCTTCCTCTTGAGTTCTTTCTCGATCTCATCCAAGGGTTAAAAAAACGCTTCCCCAAGGTGCACATCAAGGCCTTCACCATGGTGGAGATCGCGTTTCTGGCGCGCCGGGCCAAGGTGACCGTGGAGCAAACGCTCCTGAAGCTGCGCGAGGCGGGCGTGGACTCGATGCCGGGCGGTGGCGCGGAGATTTTCGCGGCGCGCGTGCGCTCCTTCATCTGCGACCACAAGATCGACGGCGAGGAGTGGCTGGAAACGGCGCGGACGGCGCACAAAATGGGCTTCAAGTCCAACGCAACCATGTTGTACGGGCACATTGAGAACGATGCCGACCGCGTGGACCATCTGCTGAAGCTCAGGGCGCTGCAGGACGAGACGGGCGGCTTTCAGACCTTCATTCCGCTGGCGTTTCACCCCGAGAACACGGCCCTCGATCATCTGCCGGTGACCACTGGGCTGACCGACATCCGCCAGATTGCCGTGAGCCGGCTGCTGCTCGACAATTTCCCGCACATCAAGGCCTACTGGCAGATGATGACGCCCAAGATCGCGCAGATCGCCCTGCGGTTTGGGGCCGACGACCTGGACGGAACGGTGATCGAAGAGAAGATCTACCACGATGCCGGCGCAACAACACCCCAGGGCATGACGCGTAAGGAGCTGTGCCGCCTGATTACCGAGGCCGGGCGCGTTCCGGTAGAGCGTGACACGCTTTACCACCCGGTCACCCGTACCGAGGAGAGCTTTACGGTAGCCGTCTGAGCTCTTCCGTGCTAAGCTAGACTTAGCTAATGAGGTTAATGTGCCTGCAACTGCCCAGAATCCGCTGATGGTAAATATCTTCGAAGCCAAGACGCAACTGTCCAAACTTATCGCGAAGGTGGAACAGGGTGAAGACGTGATTATTGCGCGCGCAGGCAAACCCGTTGCGCGGCTGACGGGGCTGGCGCCGGCAAAGCCGAAGATTCGCTTCGGTGGCCTCAAGGGCAAAATATGGATCGCTGACGACTTCGACGCCCCGCTTCCCGATGAGATTCTGGCTGAATTCGAGGATGGCCCCATCTTCCCGCCGGAAAATGGCCCCGAGGATCGGGCGACGCAACAGGCAAAGAAAGCGTAAGCAATTTGCCCAAGCGCCTATTGCTCGACACACACATCTTTCTCTGGTTGACAACGGACGACAGGCGGCTGCGCGCCCCTGCACGACAACTTCTGACGAGCGCGAGCGAGATTTTCATCTCCTCAGTAAGCATCTGGGAGATCGCCATTAAATCCCGCATCAGCAAAATCAAGGCCGACCCCGATGACGCAATACTGGAGATGAAAACTTGCGGGTTTCATGAACTACTCGTGTCGCCTGTCCACGCGGCAGGAGTCGCGAAATTACCAATGCACCACCGGGACCCCTTCGACCGGCTGCTCATTGCCCAGGCAATTGCAGAGCACCTTCAACTCGTTACTGCCGACCCCAGGCTTGGCGCTTACTCCGGTCTGGTCACAGTAGTCTGATTTCACACTCAGCTACTTCTTCGCAACTGCTGCCGGTGGCTTCTCATCCGCTGTAAATGTGGTCCATGGCCCGGCGATCATGTCGTGCAGAATCGGCTTCTGCCAGTCGTACTCGGGATGCGCGGCCAAAAACGGCGCCGCCCGAAAGCTCTCGCCGCAGGGATGGCCCGCTCGGCCGATGAAGCTCATCTTCGCCGCCATTTCCGAGTCCATCACCTTGCCCGTTACCGCCCCGCCCGGATTGTACGGGGGTGAGCCCCAGACCTTTTCGCCCACGGGCGACGTCTCCTCATGGCCGCACAGGCTGCGCTTGCCGGCATCCGTCTTGTGCTCATAGGTGTCGTAATGGTCTGAAAGATACGCTTCGGCCAGAGCCGTATCCAGCTTGCCGTATTGCTCCTTCACAAATTCTTCGGCCCGGATGTGCCGGGCATTCATGGTGCTCTCGGGATCCTTCGGATCATAGCCGGTGGTATCGTCTCGGATCAGATCGGGGTCCACGGCGAAGTTCGTGGAAGCGAAATAGCCGTCCGTTTTCTTTGTGAGTGGAGTGTGATGCAGGCCCAGTTCCAGGTAGGCAATCTCGCCGCTCTTACGGTCGCCGATTAGCCAGGTATTTGCATAGCCGCCGTTGTTGCCTTTGCGCATAATGGCCGCAAATTCGTCGATCGAGGTGGCATACTGCATCGCCTTGCGCGAGCGGTCGAACTCCGGAATGCCCTTCACGTTGAAGCCGACGCCTGTGGGTAGTGTGGTTTCGGTGATCATCAGGCCGCTCGCGTTTACACCGAAGTCGTCCTGGCTGGTGATGACGCCGGGCAGGCCGTCCATCAGAATGTGCTGTCCGCTCGCGGGCACAATGTCGAAGACCATGGTCCAGCGCTCGCCCTCCGCATAGGAGCTCCAGTTGCTGTGGGCGATCACGATCTTCCCGCCATATGTCGCGGTCCCGGTGGCAATGAACGCGCTGCACTTGCCCGGCGCAACGGCCTGCGGCGGGTTGGGTTTCCCCTCCTTTGCATTCAGAGTTGGCAGATAGTAATCGCGCAACTCCATCACGCCATTCAGCGCAACAATGTCCCAGAGATCGAGCGAGGAACCCTGCGCATGCAGACCTTCGACGATGCCTTTCATCTCCTGCCGGTATTCCGCTTCGACATGCGGCCAAAACACGGTCTTCGCCGCGCCGCGAAAGAAGCTCCATTCGCGCTTGGAATCGTGCTGCGTCTCGACTCGATAGACATTCACAATGTCTTCGATCTCTCGCGCTAGCAGGTAGCCATGTTGAAAGCCAACCTGCTCCGGCGTGCCTTGTAAATGCACATACGTCCATCCAGCATCGCTAAATTTGTAGCTGCCGGCCAGTCGCGGATCAGACGATGGCTGCGCGGCGGTGACGGCGGCAGACAGAAGGATGAGTAACAACAAAGGCAGGCGGCGCATCGGGCTGGCTCCTGAATGGACTGAATTGCTGAGTTCTTTCCGGTTATATGGGGATTGTACTCGGGCATGCAAGGTGGCCTTACTGCCGCACCACCACGCCGTTCTTCATCACAAAGCTCACGTGCTCCACTACCGAAATGTCGTCGAGCGGGTTGCCGGGGACCGCAACGATATCGGCGTAGTAACCCGCCTTGAGCTCGCCGATCTGGCCGGTCCAGCCAAGCAACTTTGCGCCGTTGATCAGATCGGCTTGCAGCACGGCGAGCGGCTTCATCCCGAAGCGGACCATCAGTGTGAGTTCGTGCGCCTGCGTGCCGTGCGGGAACGGCCCCACATCGGAACCGACCGCAAAAGGAACCCCCGCGGCGATCTGCTTCTTGAACTCGGCGATCTTGTAGTCGAGCATCGCCGATTCTGCTGCAGCTTGGTCCTGCGGTTCACGGTGACGCGCAAAGTAATCGAAGATGGTGAACGTGGGGACGGCGAAGATGCCCTTTTCCTTCATCAGGCGCATGGTCTCGTCGCTGAGCTGCGTGGCGTGGTCGATTGAAGCCACGCCGGCCTCGGCCGCATACAGATTTCCCGGCTCGCCCATGCCGTGCACGCCGATGCCGACGCCGGTCCCGAGCCGCTTTTCCTCCTCAACCGCCGCGGCCAGTTGCGCCTCGGTGAACTGGTAAGGCGTGTGCAGCACTCCATCAATCATGCTGTCAGGCCCGGTCTCGTAAATTTTGGTGAAGTCCGCGCCCTCCTTGTGCTGCTCACGCATCACTGCAACCATCTCGTCTGCGGTGTTGGCATAGTCGGCGTTCGACAGCACGTGCTGCGCGGGATTGAAGTGGTTGGCGTCCTCGTGCCCGCCCAGAATGTCGATGGCGTTGGCGCAGACGCGCAGGCGCGGCCCGGGAATGAGCCCCTGGTTGATGGCGTCGCGCACCGCAGTGCTGGCAGACCCCGCGCCCTCTGTACCCATATCGCGCTCGGCGGTAAAGCCGGCCATCAGGTCGGCCTTAGAGGCCTGCTCGGCCAGAATGGTGCGCCACGGAACGGATTCCTCGACCGTCTGCAAGTCCTCCGCACCGGGATGCAGAAACAGATGCACGTGCGCGTCGATGAGTCCGGGCAGCAGCGTTGTGTCGCCGAGATCAATCACCTTCGCGCCTTGCGGATGGGAAACCGCTGTTCCCACTGCCTTGATCCGCTCGCCTTCAACGAGGATCTCGCCTGGCTGGAGCACGTTGCCTGTATCGACCTGGAGCAGCCGCGCGGCGTGGAGGACGATGGGCTGGGTGGCGGGCTGCTGGGCGGCCAGGAAGGCAGCGGCAACGAACACAAGCGTCAGAGCAACAGACGTGCGAAGGGAAGCGAACCAAAATTGCCCGGAAAACTTTCGCATGGATACGACTATGAGCCTCTCACGCCGGATTGTCGATGGAGATTTTCACGCACGTCCTGCCGACTATCGCGCTAATACGCCCCAATCCCGGTAAGGTTTTGCCCCAGGATCAGCGTGTGGATATCGTGCGTGCCTTCGTAGGTCTTCACTGACTCGAGATTCATCGAGTGGCGCATGATGGGGTAGTCCTCCGTGACGCCATTCGCGCCGAGGATGTCGCGGGCAAGGCGCGCGCATTCGAGAGCCATCCACACGTTATTTCGCTTCGCCAAGGAGATGTGCTGATGGCCCGCGGTCCCCGCGTCCTTCAGCCGTCCCACTTGGAGCGAGAGCAACTGTGCTTTGGAGATTTCGCTGGCCATCCACACCAGCTTCTCCTGGATGAGCTGATGGCTGGCGATGGGCTGATTGCGAAACTGTTTTCTGGTCCTGGAGTAGTTCAGCGCCGTCGAATAGCAATCCATGGCCGCGCCAATCGCGCCCCAGCCGATGCCGTAGCGCGCCTGGTTCAGGCACATCAGAGCGCTTTTGAGGCCTGCTGCGCCGGGCAGCAGATTGGCTTCGGGCACATGCACGTCCTCAAGCATCAGACTGCTTGTCACCGAGGCGCGCAGACTCCACTTGCCATGGATGTCGCTCGATGAGAAACCGGGCCGGTTGGTTTCGACAAGAAAGCCGCGCACCGGATCGCTGCCTTCATCGCCTTCGAGTTTGGCCCAGACGACGGCCACATCGGCAATGGAACCCGAAGTGATCCACATCTTTTCGCCGTTGAGAATGTACTCATCGCCGGATTTGCGGGCGCGCGTCGTCATCCCTGCGGGATTCGACCCGAAGCCCGGTTCGGTCAAGCCGAAGCAGCCTAGCTTTTCGCCCGTGGCCAGCACCGGGAGCCATGCGTTCTTCTGCTCCTCGGAGCCGAAGGTGAAGATGGGATACATGACCAGCGCCGACTGCACGCTGACAAAGCTGCGCAGGCCGGAATCGCCGCGCTCCAGTTCCTGCATCACCAGTCCGTACTCCACATTTGACATGCCGGCGCAGCCGTAGCCCTCCAGGTTGGCGCCGTAGAAACCCAGTTCGCCCATCAGCGGAACGAGCTCGCGCGGAAAACGACCCTCGCGAAAACAGTCTTCGATAATGGGGATGATATTGTCTTCAACAAAGTCGCGCGCGGTGCGGCGGACCAACAGTTCGTCTTCTGTGAAGCTTCGATCGAGATGGAGAAAGTCGAATCCCTGAAATTTGAAGGCCATGGTCGTGCCTTCCTTTTTCCCCGGATTACTGGGACAGATGAGCGTATCAGCCCACAGCCTTCTTTTTCAACCCGGATCAAGTTCGACGGTCACGCGTTCTGCGGCATCGGCTTTTCGTGAATGATCATCCAATTCGCGCCGAACCTGTCGCGGCACTGGGCGAAGCGATGCGCGAAGAAGGTCTCCTCCATCTTCATGAAGATTTCGCCGCCATCCGTGAGCGCCGCGTAAATGCGCTCTGCCTCGGCGTTGCTATCGACTGAGAGCGTAAGATAGGCGCTGCGCATGGGTTGAACGCGTTCCGGCGGTCCGTCGCTGGCCATCAGAACGGTATCGCCCATCGCAATGCGCGCATGGAGGACGCTGTCCTTCTTGAGACCCGGCGGAATGGCTCCTCCGGGCATCTGATCCCAGGTCGGCATGGAGACGATCTTTCCGCCAAGGTGTTTTTCGTAAAACTGCAGTGCTTCTTTGCACGTTCCGGGGAAGTTTACATAAGTATTCAGTTTCATCGCTTGAATGTTCCTTTCGGGGACTTGGGCTTTGACTTCGCTTTCGCGCTTGCAGTGAAGGGTGCAATCAGCGGCGTGAAATCGCGCTACGTTCCGCGAGCACCCGGCGCGATTCCGCACTATCTCTTCCAATTTCTGCGCATGGCCCATCCGTCTTCTCGTGCGCATCCTACGCACTTCACTTGCATTTCGCAACCCAGGAATGGTAGGAATGTTTTCATCAACCGCCTTCCCGTCCGCGCGGTTCATCGTCAATTCATCCGGTGGTTCTATGAGCGCTCTTAGCGAACCCTCGCACATCACCCCCTTTCTCTGGTTCGACGCCAATGCTGAAGAGGCCGTCGAATTCTACTGCAGCATTTTCCCGAACTCGCGCCGCCTCAGCGAACTGCGCAACACCGGCGACGCGCCCGGCCCGAAGGGCGGAATCCTTACCATTTCGTTTGAGCTCGACGGATTGCGGTTCACGGCGCTCAACGGCGGACCGGCGCACAGATTCAATGAGGCAGTTTCGTTTGTTGTCACGTGCGATACGCAGGACGAGATTGACTACTACTGGTCGAAGCTCACCGCCGGCGGTAGCGAGATTCAGTGCGGCTGGCTTAGAGACAAGTTCGGCCTGTGTTGGCAGATCGTGCCCGTGCGTATAGGCGAACTCCTGAAGACCTCGAAGGCGATGCAGGCCATGATGAAGATGAAGAAGTTCGACATCGCCGAACTCGAACGCGCCGCGCAACCGTAGTCCCGGGCAACCCTTCCTCTCAAGCATTTCCTCTGTTATCCTGAGTGGTTTACCTGAGTCACGGAGGGAGCCATGCCGGAGCACAGAGCGCGAAAGCATCATCAGGACCGGGTGGCCGAGACGCTGCGGCTGGAGATCGGGATAATGATCGAGGGTGAGCTCTCCGATCCGCGCATCGATCTCTGCTACGTGAGCGAGGTGGCGCTGAACCCCGGCGGCAAGTCGGCGCGCGTTTACGTTGCCCTGGACAGCGGGGTAAAGGATATTGCCAAGGCCGAGGAGCAGACTATCGCCGGACTTGAAGCCGCCAAAGGGTACATTCGCTATGAGCTGAAGGAGCGGATGGGCGTGCGGCACGTGCCGGAACTGACATTTCTCGCCGACCGGTCGGGCCGTTTCCAGTCGCGCATTGAGGAGCTGATGAGCCGGTCGCGCAAGAACGCGGCGGGCAAGCGTGTTGAGCCGCAACAGGGGCCCGTGGACGCTAAGCTGTTGCCGGAACAAGGGCCTCTGCTCCGCTAATATTTTGAATCGCTTGCCACCAAGCACAGGCGTTGGTGCATCGGCATTTATGTCAGAGCAGATACTTGCCCGCACCTCCAATCATTCGCCTGACGGGAGCAGGCTCCGGGGAAATCTGTTAGCCTTGTCCCAATCGAAACGTCGCCAGGTTTTCGCGCGTCGGCTGCGCGGAAAATATGCAGGCTTGGTCTGATCCCCCATCCGTCCTGCCTGGAACCAAGACTCTCGTCCTGTGCTTGAGCAGGCTGGCGCACGCTGCCTGGAGAACTGCCGGAGATGGAAGATCCCACAAAATCATTGGGTCCGGATTTGCCTCCACATCGACGATGGCGCATGCCTCGCTGGGCCACGATCTGTGAGGCAACGGTCTTTCTCGCCTTTACCGTCTTTTTTCTTGCTTACGGGCTTACGCCATTGTTCGGCGGCGCCGGCCTGGGCCTGGTGGGCGCCGACGAGCCGCGCTACGCCCAGATCGCACACGAAATGCTCGTGCACTTCGATGCGGCGCACACGCTGAAAGGGCGCCTGGACGCCTGCGTGACACCGTACCTTTACGGCCATCCCTGGCTGGAGAAGCCGGCCCTCTACTACTGGCGCGCGATGTTTCTGTTTCAAGACTTCGGTGTTCACGACTGGAGCGCGCGGCTGCCCTCGACCACGTTCGCGTTCATCATGATCGGTCTTATCTACCTGCACATGCGGCGATTCCGTCCCGGCGGCCACCTGGACGCGGCGCTGATTACGGTCGCCTGTGCCGGCATCATCGGCTTTGCGCGGGGCGCCTCCACCGATATGCAGATGGCCGCTCCGCTGGCCATCGGGCTGCTGGGCTGGTATGCATGGTACGAAACCGGCTCCAAGTTCTGGCTCTACGACATCTACTTTTTTACCGGACTGGCAACACTGGCCAAAGGCCCGGTGGCGCCTTTTCTGGCTATTCTCATCATCTCCGCGTTTGCCTTCTTGCGCCGCGAGTGGAGTATTCTGCGCCGTTCGCTATGGTGGCCGGGGGTAGTTCTCTATTTTGCCATGGTGCTGCCCTGGTTCATTGCTGTGCAGCATCAAAATCCCACCTTCTTCCGCGAGTTCTTTTTCGAACACAACCTGCAACGCTTCGCTACCGACCGCTACCAGCACGATCAGCCATTCTGGTACTACCTGGCGGTGATGGTGCTGGCCTTGATGCCGTGGACCGTGGTCGCGGTGCGCGCGCTGATCGACGGCGTCCAGACCTCGGTGGCCGAGTGGCGGCTGCGCCACTCCAAGGCGGGAAAGCCTTTGCCCGCGCGCCCAGGCGACGCCTTTCCCGAATTTCTGGTGCTGTGGGCGCTGATTCCCGTCGTCTTCTTCTCCTTCTCGCAATCCAAGCTGCCCGGCTACGTTCTACCCTCCATTCCACCCATCACCATCCTTACCGGAGACTACCTTTTCCGCCGCCGGCAGCAGGGGCTGAGCCGATGGATTCTTCTTGGCCATGCAGCGGTGTGCGGCACCTTGACGATGGCCGCGCTGCTTCTGCCCTGGTTCGTGGTCCACGGCGCGGAGATGCCGCCCGTCCACGCGCTTGCAGCCGCTGTGCTGGCCGCTACTGGCGCTGGCCTGCTGATTCTGATTGTGACCAAGGGCTTTGGCGTGGCGCGGCTGAGGCTGGCAACCTGCGGCGTCATGGTGGTGCTGGTTCTGTTCCTCTACGGCGTGGGCCCATTCTTCGGAATTCCCGAGATTGCCGCAACCAAGCGCGTGATTCATCTGCTCGACCGCTCCTATTCCGCGCGGCCGCTTGCCGAGCGGCTGGATAGCGTGGCTCCCGCAGGCGAGACCGTCGCGGTGTTTCGCGTGCGCCGCGACGTCGAGTACGGACTCTCGTTTTATCGCAATGGCGAAGTGGCGAATTACGAGGTGGGCGGCGTACCCAGCGAGCAGCACATACTTGTTGCGCGGGTGTACGGACGCCATGGTGTCGACCTTCACACGCAGGCCGCGCTCGAAGAGTATCTCGAAGGCCGCCAATATGAGCAGCTCTTCGGTTGGCCGGAGCAGGGGCTGGAAGTTTACCTGGTGGGCAGCCAGTAACCTACGCCTGAACTTGCGGCTGAATGCTGATTCGTGTCAAAGTGACGAGGATGCAGATAACGGGCGCTTCCGTCGAAATTCTCGACCTGCGGCACTTCGCGGCGCCGGTGCTGCGTCCTCTGCTTGAGGCGGAGGGCGAGCTATGGGAGAAGCGGTTGCACTGGGATTATCACGCCTCGGCGCGGCTGCTGATGCAGTATCTCGACAACCACATGCTGCCTGGCTACGCAGCCCTGCAAGCCGGTCGAGTGACGGGCTATGTGTTCTGCGTCTACGAGGAGACCAAGGCCGTCATCGGCGATGTGTTCGCCCTGCCCGCCACGCCTGACGGCGCAAACGGAGGGTCCAGCCCGGCCCACGCTGCGGAAGAGACACTGCTTAAGCATCTTTTCGAACTGCTGCTCAACTCGCCGCACGTCGATCGCATCGAGTCGCAACTGCTGTTGCATCCATCCGGAGATCATTCCGATACCTTCCGTGCGGCGGGATTCCAGATCTTTCGCAGGCTCTTCCTGGTGCAGGCTTTACAGGGGCGATGGAACCCGCCACAGGCGGATTTACCCGGCAATCTTGAATTGCGTCCGTGGCGCGAGGCGGACCTGGCGCCTGCCTCAAGGCTCATCTGCGAAGCCTATCGCAGCCATCCCGACAGCCTGATCAACGACCAATACCGTTCGGGCCACGGCTCCATGCGCTTTCTCAACAACATCGTGCGCTACGCCGGCTGCGGCAGCTTTACCCCGCAGGCGTCGCACGTGGTGGTGGAGCGAACCAGCCGCGAACTGGCAGCGTTGGTGCTGGGCTCGCGCGTCAGTTCGCAAAGCGGGCACCTGACGCAGGTGTGCGTTCACCCGGCGTACCGGCGCCGCGGGCTGGCCCGCCTTCTTCTCTCGGTAGCAGCATTCAGCTTCATGCGGCTTGGCGCCAGCGAAATCTCACTCACTGTGACGGAAGCCAACTCCGAGGCCATCGAGCTGTATAAGGATGAAGGCTACCAGTGCGCGCACAGCTTCGATGCGGCGGTGTGGCAGCGCAATCCAATTGCTTAAAGGGAATTCAGTTTTATAACAAGGGCACGGCTTTAGTTCCTGCGGAAATTTCGCGCGACGATTCGTTATGTGCTCCCCATTCATCATCATGTTCTTGAATCGAGGGGACGATTCATGATAGGTTACATGTAACCCACGGAGGCAAAAATGCCGGCACGATCTCAGGTCAAGCCGTCTCGGGACAAGGTGAGAGCGCATCGCCAGCGGCTCCGTCGGCAAGGACTCAGGCTTATCCAGATCTGGGTGCCTGACGTTCGTCTGCCTGCGTTCGCAAAGGAAGCGCGCCGCCAGTCTCTTGTTGTCGCAAGGAGTCCGCATGCGCGGAAGAATCAGGAATTCATCGACGCAGTTTCCGACTGGGGCGGTATATGAAGCGCGGCGAAATCTGGACGGTTGCGGGTGGCAAAGACTACGCAGGGAAGCCCCGCCCGGTGCTGATTCTTCAAGACGACCGCTTCGACAAGACGGATTCGATCACCATCTGCGCGTTCACTTGGGATCCGGCCGATGCGCCGTTGTTCCGGTTGGCAGTTGAGCCCAGCCAGAGCAATGGGCTCCGCGCTGCCTGCCGTCTGATGGTCGATAAGATCACGACTGTTCCCAAGTCACGGATTGGGGCCCGGGTCGGACGCATAGGCGATCAAGACATGCTGCGGCTGAACCGCGCGGTTCTTGTTTTCCTGGGCATTGCCGCTCCCGGACGCAAGGACTGACAACGAGGACCGGTTGGGTTGAGGAGCGCGGTTTCCCAGGTCCCAGAATCGGGACCTGGGAAACCCGGCGTTTTCGGTGGGGCTGGCTCTCAAGCCTTGGCCGAGGTCAGCGCCCCCAGGTCCGCGGCCAGCCGCTCCGTGCTGAAGGCCTCGATCAAGTCGCCTTCCTTCAGGTCGCTGAAGTTGGCGATGCCGATGCCGCACTCCATGCCATTCGTCACTTCGCGGGCATCGTCCTTGAAGCGCTTGAGGGAGCCGATCTTGCCCTTGAAGAGCTGCTCGCCTCCGCGCATCACCTTCACCTCCGCGTCGCGGCGGATCACCCCATCCTGCACGCGGCAGCCGGCGATGGTGCCCACCTTGGGAATGCGGAAGATGTTGAGCACTTCGGCGCGTCCCAGGTAGTTTTCTTTGAATGCAGGTTCGAGCAGGCCCATCATGGCTAGGCGCATCTCGTCCTGCAACTCGTAGATGATGGAGTGCAGGCGGATCTCAACGTCCTCCTGCTGCGCCAATTCGGCTGCCTTGCGCTCGGGACGGACGTTGAAGCCGATGATGATGGCGTTCGAAGCCGTTGCCAGCAGCACGTCGCTCTCTGTGATGGAGCCGACGCCGGAATGGATGACCTTGACGCGCACCTTCTCAGTGGACATGCGGACCAGCGAGTCGGCCAGCACTTCCACCGATCCCGTCACATCGCCCTTGATGATCAGCGCCAGGTCCTTGATGCCGGACAGGCGAATCTGTTCCGACAGTCCTTCGAGCGAAACGCGGGAGCTCTTGGCCAGTTGCGCGTCCCGCTCCTTCATCTTGCGGTAAGTGGCGATTCCCTTGGCTTTGTCGCGGTCGGCGACCACAAGAAAGGTGTCGCCGGCGTCGGGGATGGCTTCGAGGCCGAGGACTTCGACAGGCGTAGACGGGCCGGCTTCCTCAAGGGCGCGTCCGCGGTCGTCGAACATGGCGCGGACTTTGCCGAAGGTGTTGCCGACGATGTAGCTCTCGTTGAGGTGGAGGGTGCCGTCCTGAACAAGGACGGTGGCGACAGCGCCGCGGCCACGGTCGAGCTTGGCTTCGAGGACGCTGCCGACGGCCTTGCGGCCGGGCGTAGCCTTGGGCGCCTTGATGTCGCTGACCAGGCAGATCATTTCGAGAAGCAGATCGAGGTTGATGCGCTTCTTGGCGGAGACCTCAACGAAGACCGTGCCTTCCTGGCCCGCGCCAGCCCATTCTTCGGGGATAAGGCCGCGGTCGGCGAGTTGCTTCTTTACGCGGTCGGGGTTGGCCTCGGGCTTGTCGATCTTGTTCACGGCCACGATGATGGGAACCTCGGCGGCCTTGGCGTGGTCTATAGCTTCGAGGGTCTGCGGCATGACACCGTCGTCGGCGGCCACCACGATCACCACGATGTCGGTGACCTTTGCGCCGCGCGCTCTCATGCGGGTGAAGGCTTCGTGGCCCGGCGTATCGAGGAAGACGATCTCGCGGCCTGACGCGGGCGAGCCTTCCTTCGAGAACTTCACCTTGTAAGCACCGATGTGCTGGGTAATGCCGCCTGCTTCGCCGGCGGCGACATCGGTTTCGCGGATGGCGTCGAGCAGCGATGTCTTGCCGTGATCAACGTGGCCCATGACGGTGACCACGGGCGAGCGCGGAACTTCAAGTTCGTCGGAATTCTCGGCTTCGAGCACTTCCTCGATGGCCTGATTGGCAATCTCCTCTTCGTAGCTGATGACGGTCGCGGCAGCGCCGAACTTGGCGGCCATATCCTTCACCATTTCGGCGTCGAGGGACTGGTTGACAGTAACAAAGACGCCGCCCATGAGAAGTGTTGCGATGAGGTCCTTGGCGCGGATGTCGAGTTTCTCGGCCAGGTCCTTGACGCTGATGCCCTCAGTGACGGTGATTTCGCGCGTGATGGGCAGAGGCTCAGTGCTCAATTGCATGCCGCTATAGCGCGGCGGCGGCACAAAGCCCTTCATCGGGCCTTCTTTGGTCTTAGGGTACTGCTGCTGCCCTCGGCCGCGGCCGCGTGAGGAGGCACGCTGCGGGCGCTGAGCTTCGCCGGTGGGCGGCGGAGCGCCGCCGGGACCGGGGCGTGCGCCGAAGCCGGGACGGGGCGCCCCAAACTCTGGGCGGGCGCCAAAGCCTGGGCGTGCGCCGGGAGCTCCGGGGCCGGTAGGGCCTGCATAGCCAGCGCGCGTCGGATGCTTGGGGCGCGGGCCGCCGGGGAATTGTCCGGGAGCGCCAGTGCCGCCGGGCGTACGCTGCCCAAAGCCGCCCACACCGCCCGCAGGTCTGCGATCGAAGATCGGTTTCCCGCGCTCCAGTCCGGCTCCTGCGGCTGGTGGGGGTTGAGGAACGATGGATGCTTTGTAGACCGGCCGCGGGCCGGTTTGCGGCATCACCATGCGGCGCGCCGGAGGCGCGGTGTGCGCGCGGCCCTGCCCGCGCTGTGCGGCGGGAGTTGTGGACTCAGCAGCGATGGCGGGGACCGAGGCCGGCGCCGCAACTGGAGGGGCCTGGATTTCAGGCGGCTGCGACGCAGGAGGTTCGACTTGAGCAGCCGACGGCGTTGGCGGCTCGTTTACTGCGGGGGCTACGACGGCAGACGGTTTGGCGGCGTGCTTTTCTTCACGCGTGGTCGGGGCCGGAGTCGGCTTGACAAGCACCCCTGCCGGGGGCGGCGCAACAACGACCACCGGTCGCGCAGTAGGAATGGCCCCTGCGGGAGCCTTGGCTACCACGGCGCCGGCGGGAGGACGCGAAGCGATGGCAGGCGCAGCTGGGGCTGGGGTGGCAATAATGGGCGGCGCAGAGCGCGGCTGCGGAACGATCTTTCGTGGGGCGGGATGAGCGGCCACCGGAGTTACGGCTGGAGCAGCGGGGGGCAGAGGTACGGCAGCCGGGGGCGCGGCGGGCGCAGCAGGTTTGGCCGGCGAAGCTGCTGCCGGCTTCGCCGGCAAGCGGGCGTGGCGCGCTTCCTCTTCCTCTTCTTTCTTCTTCGCCAGGATGGCTTTCAGCACATCGCCCGGCTTGGAGATGTGCGAGAGGTCGATCTTGGGGACGATAGTTTGAGCGGCATGGCGGCCCGCTGCAGCGCCCGCATGGGCCGCGGGCTTTGCGTCCTGCGCAAAACGCGCACGAACCTTCTCCGCCTCATCCAGTTCCAGTGAGCTGGAGTGCGTCTTGACGCTAGTCACGCCGAGTTCCGGGAGAATATCGAGAATCGCCCGAGGCTTAACTTCCAACTCGCGCGCCAGATCGTTGATACGAACCTTGCTCATCCGCCTCTTTTCAAAAATGTGCTGCCAAACCGCCCTTAGTCGCTCATAGCTACCTCATGGCACTGGCCGCTCTTGAACCTTCTGTTTTGATTGATGGAAACAAGTGGGGCGCTGCGCATCTTACGCGCCGTCCTTGCCTTCCGCCTCGTTCTCTTCTTCTTCCAGTTCTTTTGCTGTTTCCGCATCGGCGGCGGGTACGTCCTCAACCGCCAACTCTGCTGCGGTGACGTTCCGGCTTTCCGCGGCTTCTTCGGCCAAAGCCTCGCCCGCTTCGCCGGCAGCTTCAATTTCATCGCCTTCCGCCGTGGCAGCGAACTCGCTTTCCGCTTCTTCCAGCACTTCGGCCGCGTTCTCTGCCTCAGCCTCTGAAGTTGCCAAAGCGGCATCCGGGGTAACGGCCTCTGACGCACCCTCGGCCGTTTCCGTTTGCTCGGATTCGACCGCCTGAGTCTCTTCAAAGCGGGCAAAGTAGTTGCGGACCGCGACGCTGATCTTTTCCAGCGTCTTTTCGCCGATGCCCGGAATCTCTTCGAGCTGCTCGGGCGTCATGTCGGCCAGCGCCTCCACAGTGGTGATGCCCGCGGTGACCAGCTTCTGAATGATGCCATCACCCAGCTCAGTCACCTGCTCAATGGGTGTGGTGGGAGCGCCAGCCAGCGCCTGCATCTGCTGCTCCACTTCCTGGCGCTTCTCTTCTTCGCTCTTGATGTCGATCTTCCAGCCCAAAAGCTTTGCCGCCAACCGCACGTTCTGACCCTTCTTGCCGATAGCCAGCGACAGTTGCGTGTCGTCGACGATCACTTCAAGCTGCTTTTCGGTCAAATCCGTAATCGAGACGCGGCTGACCTTCGCTGGCTGCAATGCCTTTTCCGCGAACGTCGTAATCTCGTCGCTGAATTCAATAATGTCGATCTTTTCGCCGCGCAGCTCGCGGATGATGGACTGCACGCGCATGCCCTTCATGCCTACGCATGCGCCCACGGGGTCCACGTCCTTATCGCGGGACTGGACCGCAATTTTTGTGCGCTCGCCGGCCTCGCGCGCAATGGCGCGGATGACGACAGTGCTGTCGTAAATTTCGGGCACCTCGGATTGGAAAAGGTTCTGCACCAGCTCCGGCGCGGCTCGGCTCACGATTACCTGCGGCCCCTTGGCTGCGCGGTCCACTTTGAGCAGCACCACGCGCACCCGCTCGCCGATCGTGAACTGCTCCAGCCGCGACTGCTCGCGGCGCGGGCAGCGCGCCTCAGCCTTGCCCAGGTCGTAGATCACGTCCTGGCCTTCGATGCGCTTGACCGTGGCGTTCAGCACCTCTTTTTCGCGGTGCGCGTACTCCTGGAAGACCGTGTCGCGCTCGGCCTCGCGCACCTTCTGGAAGATGATCTGCTTGGCCAGTTGCGCGGCGATGCGGCCCAGCGGGCTGGTGTCGCGATAAATACGAATCTCGCTGCCCACTTCCACGCCAGGAGCCATTTCGTTGGCCTCAGCGAGCGTGATCTGGTTGACCGGATCCTCGATCTGATCCTCGTCGGCGACCACCGTCTTGTAGATGTACGCCTGGATCTCGCCGGTCTCCTTGTTCAGTTCCCCGCGCATGTTTTCCTGGGTCTTGTAAAACTTGCGCGTGGCCAGGGCAATGGCCTCCTCGACCGCGCCGACAACGATGCCGGGGTCGATGCCTTTTTCCTGGCTCAGGAGCTCGATGCTTTGGTACAAAACGCTGGTGGCCATACTGCTTGCTCTCTTCTGTTTCCCGGCGCCCGACTCCGCGCCGCGCGGTAAGATTTCCTTCGTTCCATCAACTTCGATGCAGAGACGTAGCAATCGATAAACTGTCGTCTTCTGCTCTCTGATCCCTGATCTCTGTTCCCTGCTTCTAAATCTCAGGCACCAGTTCCGCCTTCTCAATGTTGCCGAGTTCGATCTCGACTGTATTCACGCCGGCCTTGCGGCTCTTGCTGTTTTGCTTCACGGCCGCCAGATCGAGCGTGATCGAACCCTTGGGTGCCCCAGAGTCTCCGGGTGCGGGTGCCTCAGGTCCGGGGTCCCCGCGGACAGGTCTTGGTCCGTGGGGTGGAGATCCGGGGTCCCCGCGGACAGGTCTTGGTCCGTGGGGTGGAGATCCCTCGCCTTTGGGGACCTGGGAAGCCAAGTCCGCGCTTTCCACCAACCGCCCCAGCCAGTGCCGGTTGTTGCGGATCGGCTCGAAGGTCCGCACCTTCACCAGGCAGCCCACAAACCTCTCAAAATCCGCGGCCCGAGTCAATTTCCGATCGAGTCCCGGAGAACTGGCTTCCAGCGTGTACGCCGCGCCGGGCACCAGGTCTTCCACATCGAGCAAAACTCCAAAGTCGCGGCTGAAAGCGGCGCAATCTTCGTGCGTCACGCCGGAAAGCTGCTCCACTGCCAGCATTCCCTCCCGAAGCCGCTCCGGAAGGTCCTTCGGGCCGTCCTCGTTCCGGGCTGCATTCAGCCTGGCCCTGAGTTGCGCCCGGCCCTCTGCATTCTTCTCGAGGTAAACTCGGAGGGTGCGTTCCTTTGCCGGGCCAATAAACTCGATGTCGACAACGTCGAGCCCGTGCGAGGCAGCCACCCTTTGTGCCGCCGACCGGATTTCGTCCAACCTGACCGCCATCGTTCGCAACGCCCCAGCGGACAAACACAGCTCGCCGGGAATCCTTCTCTGCATCCCCTCAAGCAGAACTCGCTTGCCGGGGACTAGCTCCTACACCACTTGCAGACTAATGATTTTTAAGGAGTTAGTCTCCAAGAGGCGCGATGTTCGCCTCCTGGCAATTTGCCCCAAATAAAAAGTGGGCTATAAGCCCACTCATCTCTCCGCCAGCCGGTGCGCACACGATAACAACCTGGCGGACAAACGCGTCTGCATGGTCAGAATAGCGCGAAATGCGAGAAAATTCAACTCGCACTCTCTTCCAACACAAGATGAGCCTGAAGGAGGACTTTGATTCCAATACAAGATGAGCCTGAAGGAATAGGCATGCTGGAGATTGAATATCAGCGTGCACGAAGCAGAGAATTTGAGCTTGGAAGC
>Ga0326728_10013001_pt1 | contig 18255 bp, 17 predicted proteins | sample MB3enrmetagenome_FD_207602 | JGI IMG/M metagenome (GOLD analysis project Ga0326728, IMG submission 207602) | Lab enriched peat soil microbial communities from McLean, Ithaca, NY, United States - MB31MN | ecosystem: Environmental > Terrestrial > Soil > Wetlands > Peat | place: USA: New York... | reverse complement strand
TGTCACCCGATCCAGTCAGAACAACCACCCCTATGCTCTTGTCCGCCCATGCGTCGCGAAAGGCCAGGTAGAGCTCCTCGAGAGTCAGGGCCGTAAAGGCATTGTACCTGTCGGGCCTGTTGATAATAACCTTGGCAATCCCTTCCCGCTTGTCGTAGATGATTTCCCTGAATTCCATGTGCGGACCTCCCATCGTTCGCCAACCGTCCTATGCAGCCAACACCAATACAACCGCGTAATTCTCTCCCCCTGCCGCCTCGCCGGCGAAAGACCGGGGAAAATGCCCTTTCTTTTCCTGAAAAGCTATGAAGAAACCGGCCGGGAACGAAGAGTGGCGGGTTGCCGCCCGCCCAACACCGCTCCGGCCAACATGGTCCCACGAACTTGAACGCGACTTCCAGACTTTGAGCATGATTTGAAAGGATACGGGCCGATAAATTAGCACAAAAATGATTTGTGTGCAAATAGTTTTACAGGGTGAACAAGAGCTCGCACACCTCCGGGTTTGGGGCTACGTTCTCTCCAGGACAGCCGCAATTCCATGACCGCCGCCTCCGCAAACGGTCTCAAGGCCGTATCGGGCGTTGCGTCTCTTCATCTCATTCAGAAGGGTGACCAGCCTCATGGTCCCCGTTGCCGCAATGGGATGCCCAAGGGAAATGCCCGAGCCGTTCACATTCACTTTCTCTTCGCAGTCTTGCCTGGAAAGCCCCATCAGTTTGGCGTCGGCGAGCATCTGGACCGCGAAGGCCTCCTGGATTTCGATGAGATCCATCTGGCCTATGCCGACCCCGGATTTCGTCAGAGCCTTGAAGACGGAAGCGGGAACGGCCGGGTATGTGAGCGTCGGGTCGGCGGCGGCTACAGCAAAGGATTTGAGATATGCCAGGGGCTCGACGTCCAGTTCCCTTGCCTTGCTTTCAGTCATAAGCACAACTGCGGCAGCGCCGTCGCTCTCCGTGGATGAATTCCCCGCGGTACACACGCCGTCTTTGTATACCGGGCTTAATCTTGCCAGCTTCGCCGGTTCGATATCCTTTCGGGGTGGCTCATCTATATCGATCACAACGGCAGGACCGTTCTTTGATTCCAACACCACCGGAACTATTTCTTCCCTGAATTTTCCGGCTTCAATCGCAGCACAGGCCCTCCGGTGGCTGCGCACAGCCCACTCGTCCGCTTCTTCGCGGGTAATTCCCTCTTCTCTTGCCGCAGTCTCGGCCCAGGAAATCATGGAGTTGAGTTCACCGAAACGTTCTATGGGCTGCGTCATGACCCTGGCGCGCGCGATCCTGTCGAAGAGAGGAATCCCCCAGAACTGCAAAGACCCATGGCCTTTTGGCATAAAGCCCCATTTTGGGTCCTGCTTTCCACCGACACCCCACTTCATGAATTCTCCGGGGATATAGAATTCCGCGCGGCTCATGCTCTCAACGCCGCCGGCGGCAATGATATCTGCATTGCCGGTCTGGATTTTCATGGCCCCGTAACAAACCGAGTCCAGCCCAGAGCAACAACGGCGGTCCATCGTGATCCCGGGGACCTCCACCGGCCAGCCTGCGGCGAGAAGACCCATCCGGGCAATATTTACCGATTCTCCATTTTGATAGGACTGGCCCATGATGACTTCATCCACCGAGGCCGGGTCCACCCTGGCCTTTCCGACCGCCTCATTGAGAACGAGGGCTGCCAGCTCATAGGCCTGCAAATCTCGCAAACCGCCGATATATCTTCCTATGGGCGTTCGAACGCCGCTTACTATTGCGACTCGTTCCATGATCTCCGCTCCCTCCGGCTCCGGGCGGGGCGCCTCCACGGGTTAACTCTGCTTTTGGGTGTAATCATAGACACCCCTGCCGACTTTCCTTCCAAGCCTGCCTGCCTTCACGTATTTGACGAGAAGGGGCGCCGGACGATATTTTTCGCCAAGTGTTTTATGTAGATATTCCATGATCTTGAGCCGCGTGTCGAGCCCCACGAGGTCGACCATTTCGAACGGACCCATGGGGTGGTTGAGACCGAGCTTGAGGGCTTTGTCGATATCCTCGGGGGTCCCGAGACCCTCCTGGAGCATGGTGAACGCCTCGTTCCCGATCATGGCGTTGATCCGGGTAGTGACAAAGCCGGGGAGTTCATTGATCTTGACCGTTTCCTTCCCCATCTGACGGCAGCAAGCTTCGCAAAGCCTGTATGTCTCTTCGGACGTCTCGAGTCCTGAAACTATCTCGACCAGCTTCATGACGTGCACCGGATTGAAAAAATGAAGCCCGATGGTTCTGTCCTGCCGCTTCGTCGCAGCCCCGATTTCGGTAATGCTCATGGATGATGTGTTGGTGGCCAGAATCGTCCGGGACCGGCAAGATTCATCCAACTGCCTGAAAATTGCTTGTTTGAGTTCGAGTTCCTCGGGCACGGCTTCTATTACCAGGTCAGCATCCGAACCTGCGTCTTGCAGATCAACCACACATGAGATTCGAGCGAAGGCATCCCGCTTTTCCTCCGGCCTTACCTTACCCCGGTCGATGCCCCTCTGAAGGTTGTCTTCGATTGTTTTCAACGATTTGCCGAGGATTTCTTCGCTCACGTCCTGCATCTTAACCGCAAATCCACTCATGGCGGCAACTTGAGCGATACCTCTTCCCATGATGCCCGAACCGACAACGCAGATCTTATTGATGACCATCGCGGAAACTCCTGAAGTGATGCAGTCCTGCCCGTCTTAGTCCTTCAGAAGGTCGCGGGCGATGACGATTCGCTGGATCTCGCTGGTGCCTTCATAAATCCGGTAGAGCCGAAGGTCTCGATAATACATTTCCACGGAAAGCTCCTTCATGTATCCCATGCCGCCGTGTATCTGCACAGCTTTGTCGGCCACGCGGCAGGCCATTTCAGTAGCAAAAAGCTTGGCCATGGATGCCTCGGCGGTGACATTTCTGCCCTGGTCCCGAAGCCACGAGGCGTTGTAGAGCATCTGCCGGGCTGCATAAAGCTCCGTGGCCATGTCGGCAAGCATGCCCTGAATGAATTGGAACTCGCCGATGGGCTTACTGAACTGCACCCGCTGTTTGGCATAGCGGACGCTCATGTCGAGAAGCTTTTGGGCGGCGCCCACCGCGCAGGCGGCAATGGCCAGCCGGCCCTTGTCGATCACTCTCATGGCTGTCTTGAAGCCCAGGCCCACCATGGCTTCTCCGCCTATCACGTTCTCAACGGGGACCCTGCAGTTGTCGAAAAGCAATTCGGCGACAGCGGAACCGTTAAACCCCATCTTCTTCTCGGTTTTACCAACCGAAAATCCCGGCATACCGTTTTCCACTACGAACGCCGTTATCCCGCCCCGGCTTCCCCTGGCTTTGTCCGTCACCGCTAAAGTGGTAAAAACATGGGCGCAGTCAGCATTTGTAATGAAGTGCTTGCGTCCGTTCAGCACGTAATGATCTCCCTGGAACTCCGCCGTTGTCTTAATATTGGCTGCATCGGAACCCGCTTCCGGCTCGGACAGGGCGAATGCCGCCGTCCACTCTCCGGCGGCGATCCTGGGCAGGTATTTTTCCTTCTGCTCCAGGGTTCCGTCGAACAGGATCCCCATGGAACCGATTCCGTTGCTCGTACCGATGCGTGACCGGAAGCATGCATTGGTCTTGGTAAGCTCCTCGTACACCAGCATCTCCCCAAGGGTGCTGAGACCCAGCCCCCCGTACTCCTGGGGAATGGACAACCCGAACAGCCCTAGCTTACGCATCTTGTCCACGATCTCCACGGGAATTCGGCCTTCCTCTTCCACCTTTCGGGAAATAGGCTCCAGATCCCTCTCCACGAAGCGCTTGACCGTAGACAGCATCATTCTGGTTTCTTCCGAAATGGTAAAATCCATTTCCTGCTCTCCTTAACACAATTTCGTACAGTACTCCCTTGCGCGTTCGCCCGCCGGCGATCACTCCAAAAACCGTCCACGCGGGACCAAAGACATCATGCTTTCACGCCGTCAGTCTCCAAAGTCTGTTGCCGTGTCCCCACTTACTTCAAGTTTTCCGAGAAGTAATTGAAGCTGCCGCCATTCGTCGCTGGAGTACTTCTTAAGGAAATGGCCGTTGATTTCCTCATAAGTAGTGAGAATTCCGGCCCGCTGTTCCAGGGCTTTCGGAGTGAGATGAATGCGAACTATCCTTCGATCCGCGCGATCGGCCCTCCGCTCGATCCAGCCGTCGCGCTCAAGCCGGTCTAGAAGCCCGGTGGTTGTGGATCGGTCAAGAGCTGTTTTGTCGGCGAGCTGGCTCGACAGCAAACCGTCTTCCTCATAAAGGGCAATGAGCATGAAAAACTGCCCGTGAGTAAGGCCTATCGAGGCAATGCTGTCCTTGTAAGTACGAGTGATCTTACGGCTTAGAGCGCCGAGCTGAAAACATATGCAATCTTTGAAGAGCATAAATTGTACCTCATGAGCAAGGAGATGGAGCGCCCGTTACGGTCAAGGCGCCCTGCGATGTTTTGGATGCGCAAGTTTAATTATCATTCAAATTATTTGTAGTCAAATTATTTCTCCTCAAATTAGACAAAGCTCAATGGTCGCCAGGTTATAAAGATTTGTTGAAACGGTGAATAGTCGAAGTGGAAAACGTGCGCGGCAGGGTGGGCGCGGCCATGTCGTGCCCACTCTACGATTTGGTATTAAGGAGCTGCGGGCGGGCCTTTTCTCATAGAGTCAAATTGTTCGGTCATACTTCTAAGGTGCCTTTTCTCCTCGAGTGAGAGGAGATTGAAAACCCGCTTGGATTTGGCGTCCTCCACCTGATCTTCCATGAGCAGATAGCGATCGTATGCGGTCGTCTCGAGAGCTATGGACAACTCGAGAACGTCAATTGCCGCCTTGCCGTCCGCCCATTCGAGAGCGTCGTCCAAGCGTACGCCCCCTTCCAGAAACCTGTCCGCTGAAGATCCCGAAACCAGGGAATAGGGGAAACCCGAATCTGCTTCTTTTCCTGAAATCAGAACGTATAGCCTGACAAGTTCGGATTTATGGCGCTCTTCCGCCGTTGACAGGCGGCCAAAAAGTTGGGCGGCGGAATGCGATGAGCTGAGCGTGTCGGCCATCCGGGAGTAGAACTGCTTCATCCCGTCTTCCAGAATCCAGGCCAGCGCGGCGTATTGCTCCGGGCTTTGTGCAACGGCCAGAAAGGACATCAGAGGTTCCGGAAAGCCTTGAGCAAGAAACCCTTCCCATGCCCTGATACCTCCCTGCATGCTGTGGACGTCTTGAAACCCGGCCCGCCATAGGACTATTGCAGCAGCACGGCTGCGGACGCCGGCAGTTCAGTAGGCGATAGCGGGCTTCTTCGGGTCAAGCTCATGGAGGCGGTCGCGCAGCTCCGCGACTGGAATCAGCTTCGCGCCGGGCAGGTGCCCTTGTTCATATTCATCGGGCTGGCGAACATCCAAAAGGTTGTAGTCCCCGGCACTCTTGCTTTCAAGAAAGTCCCTGACCTTATCCGGCTTCCACTCGGAAACCTCACTAAAGAAATCGTGCACATCCATCGGCTCTATTCCTTCTTCAAGGTCCTGAAAAATCATCCAATTCCCCTGAAACCTGAAACTTTTTCATGAAACGCCTGTCGATGAAATCCTTCAGCAAAAACGCCAATCCCCCATTCAGAACCAGGCCTTGCCTCCACATGATTCCCTTGTTGTCACCCATGTTCATAATGAGCATATAGTTTGGAGTTTGAACAAAGCGTTTCTTTTCGCCTCCGTCGAGGGCGACTTGCAGGTTATGCTTCAGAATGGGATTTTGCCGGACCGCATGAACTCCAACCTTTGCCACGGTAGGCCCTTCCACAGTGATGCAATCCCCTCCGCCAAAAAGTTGGGGGTGGGCGGTACTCTGAAGATACCCGTTGACCAACATGCCTCCGTCTTGTCCGACGGCTATCCCGGATTCACGGAACAGGGCAGGAGGCCGAACTCCAACGGCCACAAAGGCAAAGTCGAAAGGGATACTCCGGCCGTCGGTGAGTGCCGCACATCTGTTCTCAAAGGAATGCACCCTGGTTCCCTCTAAAACTGTGATTCCTCTTGCTGCCAGTGAAGCAACGGCGAGATGTTTGGCCCTTGCGGGAACACCCCGGAGAAGATGGTTTCCGGCGACGAGGGTGACCGCCGGGGTGGTTCCATTTTCGTTTAACAGCTTCCATGCGTTGGCGGCGATTTCAACGCCGGCCGGACCGCCTCCGGCAACGACAACTCGTGTTATCCCCTTTGAGGTTTGCCTCAAGATGAGATTGCGAGCCTTGCAGAGATTGATGACGGGCTTTACCGCAAATATATGCTCATCGGTTGCGCCAAGCTCTGCAGTTGGCACTACGCTGCCGACGTTGAAAGATGTTATGTCGTATGATACCGGTGCATCGTTGTCCAGATAGAGTTTCTGAGCGGCAGGATCTACTGCTGTGACGCTGGTCTCGATGAATTGACCGCCACGCTCCTGGACCATTCTGCGGATGTTGAAGCGGACTTGCCGGGGTTCATAGCAGCCGGAAAGCATGCCGGGCCCCATACCCGAGTAGTAATGGTAACCGCAGGGGCTGATAAGAGTGACTCTGTGGCCGCGCCCGACATAACACCCCAGATGGGTCAGCACGGTTAGATGAGCATGGCCTCCTCCAACCAAAACGAGATGTTTCCCCACCGGATGCCCTCATTACTGCTTAAAGAGACTCTTCTATTGGATTTGCTTCCAGGCGCGGCCCGCGCGTTTGAAGACACCATCCCGACCGGAACCCGGCGTCAGGCCGTCAGGCGGCACAAGCGCCGGCGGTTCGAGACACCGGATTCTTCACTGATAAGGTCTGGTCCCCGTAATGGCAATATTGCCGAGTTAAGTCGAAGAAAAGTTTTGCAGCCCGGCTTCAATTAGAACCTTCTAATCTTCGCTTAATCTCAACTTAACTTTACCCTCTTATCCTTATTGCCAAGCTTATGGCGGCGTTGCACCGCGACCGGGACTTAAAGAACAGGTCAGGCCGATCGCTGGTTTCTTCAACATGTCTTTCAGGGAACGAAGCGAGATTTATTCATGTTTACGAAAGGAGAATGCAAAATGGTTCAGAAAGTCAGCAACTTTATAGGAAAACGCTTGGGGATGATTGCGGTTGCGGTAATCGCGCCGGCATTCGTTCTGGCCGGCCTCACCCTGTCGGGGGCCTTCGACATGCACGCGCGGGCTTCGGCCGACCCAGTACCCGCCTTCTCCCGAAGCGCTCAGGAATTTCCCCTTGTCACCAGCCCTTTTACGGCTCTGGCCGAAAAGTGCACCCCTTCGGTCGTGAATGTAAAAATAACCAAGGTTGAAAAGACCGGCTTCGGGGATATGCCGATGCCCTTTGGCCGGTTTCGCGAGTTTTTTGGCGACGACCACAGCCCTTTCCAACAGTTTCCCCACGATCGATCCGTTCAGGGGGCGGGATCCGGGGTAATCATCTCCAGTGACGGCTATATACTCACCAACAACCACGTGGTGGAAGGCGCAAAGGACCTCTCGGTGGTCCTGGCCGACAAGAGGGAATTCAAAGCGCATATCGTTGGGAGAGATCCGAAGACGGACCTCGCAGTAATCAAGATCGATGCGGGAGAAAATCTGCCCGCGGCAAGCATCGGTGACTCCGACCGGCTCAAGGTAGGCGACTGGGTGGTCGCCATCGGAAATCCGTTCGGGCTCAGTCAAACCGTCACCGCCGGCATAGTAAGCGCCAAGGGGCGTGTGATCGGCTCCGGCCCCTACGATGATTTCATTCAGACCGATGCTTCCATAAATCCCGGCAATTCCGGCGGCCCTCTTTTGAACATGCAGGGTGAGGTCGTGGGGATCAACACGGCAATCCTCCCCAACGGTCAGGGAATCGGGTTCGCAATACCCGTCAATACCGCAAAGCCTTTAATTCCCCAGTTGGAGGCAAGCGGTGAGGTGACGCGCGGTTATCTGGGGGTGAATATTCAGTCCATTACAGCGGACTTGTCTGAAGCGCTGGGGATCCAGGAGAAAAAAGGAGCGCTCGTTGCCGATGTTGTGCCGGGCGGCCCCGCCGATAAAGCCGGCATAAAGTCCGGCGACGTCATCGTTTCATTCGACGGCAAACCCGTGGCCGATAGTCACGATCTGCCGGCCATGGTCGCTGGGACCAAGGTCGGCGCCAACGTCCCGATCGTCGTCGTGCGCAACGGCAAAGAACTCAATATTCACGCAGTCGTTGCAAAACTTGAGTCCGATGAGACACGGGTCGCGCAAAGCGACACTCCAGCCAGGGGGAAATGGGGTCTTGAGCTTCAGGATCTCACCCCGGATCTGGCGCGGCAACTGGGAGTCAGCGAGGAACACGGCGTCGCGGTTACCGGCGTTCAGCCCGGAAGCCCGGCTCAGCGCGCATCCATCCAGCCCGGTGACGTCATAATGGAAGTGAACCGCCAAGCAGTGCAATCGACGCGCGATCTCAAGGAAAAAATCGCCGCCTCGAGGGACCCAAACCACTTGCTTCTTTTGCTTAAAAGCCAGCACGGCAGCAGGTATGCGGTCCTGAAAGGCTAGAAGCGGCAGGCCTCGGCCGGAACAATGAACAGAGAAGGGTGAAAGAAGATCGACAAAAGCATCTTCTCTTCATCCTTCACTTTCACCTTCAGCTTTCCTTAAACCAGAAAAAGTCGCCGGAACATCGAGACGCGGAGACGGTTACGGAAATCGGGTGTCGGTATTCAGACCCGGATATCCGGCTTCCGTATGCCCTTGATCTTCTCCTTCCGGGAAGTGTATGATGCGATCCGGCACTCGGAGATGGGGCCGAGTGGCGGCGTTCGGCGCGGTCTGAGCGCCGGATCCGGGTGCCGGAGAGGACCCTCCGATGCTCTGCAAGCTCGTATGTTGCCTGTGTTGTCTTTTTTGCTTTATCCGCTCTTTGTGCTTAGCCGCCAATTTTGAGCCGGCAGGCGGCCCGGCGAGTGAGGAACGTATCGAGGCCGTGGTTGTACACGTAGATGAATATGCGGTTTATGCTCCCAATCTTGTTTTCTACTTCGATTCACAAATGGACAAGAAAAGATTGGAGGCGCTCAAAAGGACGGCGGACCGGCTCCGAAACCGCAAGGCTCTCATCATCTACAGCCAGACTGTGGATTCGAACAATGGCAAACGCATGCTGCTCACTGATATAGTTTCGGCGGCGGAAAGATACGACTCCGAGAGAGTGAGCCGCGAGGCAGCCGTGCCGCCGGGCGAGTTGCAGTATAAGCCGGTCCTCGGGCTTTCGGATGAGACCGCCTCCCCGGCTCAGCATGTCCAGCCTGATAGCGCCACAGGCGCCCACGAAGTACGGACACAAGCCGTTCGCAGCGGCCCGGCCCCGATTACGAGGGAGGAGGCCGTAGCATTCATTCGCGACGTGCTCTACGTCAACGGGAAAAAAGACTTGTCGGCCGTGGCGAGCTTTTACGCCGATAAGGTCGACTACTACGACCGGGGCGTTATTAGCAGGGACAAAGTGCTCCAGGACCTCAAATATTATTTCCGGAACTGGTCGCAGATAGATACGAGGATGGATGGCGACATCGCTATGGCCGGTTTGGAACCTGAAGTACGGATCGTGAAATTTATTTGTTCTTTTTCAGTCAAAAACGACATTAAATCGATAGCCGGAAAAAGCGAAAACGTCTGGACGATTCAGAGGATAAATGGCGAGTTGAAACTGATCGACGTAAAGCAGAAGATATTGAAGGATTAAACCGGTTCAAATCCGTTCCGAATGGATAGCCCGGAAGTCGATGCGCCGTTCTCCTTCCACGCATGGCCGTCACCGACCTTATCAAACTGATCGACAGCCAAAATTTTAGCTTCATATTCTTTCAATTCCCGCCGATAGTTTCTTTTGAAAGGAAGGCGCCCTGAACTTCCATGTCGCCGTTGCTCTCCGACCACCAAGAAACGCTAAGAAAATATCCCAATGGGCGTCCTTTCATGGAAGACAGAAGGGCAGGGCCTTTTCCGGGGGAATAATGGCATCTTTGGAGCAGTTAACTGAAGTAATAATAGAGGCATTGAAAGGTTTTTCGAATAATAAGCGGCAACTGACGGTTGCCGATCTTTGTGAAGTCCTTTCGCGCACTGAAGAGTTCCGCTATCTGTTTCCATGTGAAAAGAGCGAAATATCCGGCAATGGCAACGGAATTGCGTTGGCTGCGCAAGAAGCGTACGCTATCCTGGAAGACTCGCCAAAAGCTTCGATAGACTCAGTCCGTAAATCCCTGGACAAAACGCGGGCAGTGTTGTTACGAATACTCGACCGGCTGGGGCCGCTGGTCAGGAATGATTACGAGCATCAATTCTGTGAGCTTAGGAAAAAACTCGATGAGTGCCGCTCGTTTGAGTCCTTGGAAGAACTTGGCGATAAGTTGGACAGCCTGGTCGCCGCCCTGATAGGTGAAGCTCTGGAGACCGTCGATTTTTCCAATGACTATCTCGTTGAGCTCAGTAAAGACCTGTACAAGATGGAGGAGCAGTTGTCCGCATGTCGAAGTCACAACAGAGAGACTCATCGATTGAACAGTGACTTCAACAGTAATTTGTTGCAACATGCCGATGAGATGAATCGTGCATTCGAATCGCCGTGCTCCCTGGAAGATGTCCGAACACAGGTTATCTCAAGGATCGGAGCTATTTCGATGGCGGTTGAGGTCAAGCAGCAGGAAGACGAGCTCAGGATTCGGGAAGCGGACTCCAAAATTGTCGAGCTCCAAAGCAGCCTGAAAATCTATGGCCAGGAAATAATCCAGATTCGCGAACGCGCCGATTGCCTGGAAAAGGAAATACTGCTCGACGACCTGACCCAGGTGGCCAACCGCCGCGGCTACGATTTACAGATTCGTGAAAGCCTGAGGCGCTACCGCCGCAATGCGGAGCCGTTTAGCCTTATTCTAATAGATATCGACCACTTCAAGACAGTAAACGACTCGTATGGGCATAAAATAGGCGACAACTGCTTAAGGGAAGTGGCGCAGCTAATAAGATCGACCATACGTCAATCCGATTTCCTCGCCCGTTACGGTGGAGAGGAGCTGGTCGTCATCCTTGCTGGAACCTATGCCAGGAATGCCCGGGAAGTCGCCGAGAAGATCCGGAGTTGTATCGAAAAAACCCGTTTCCACATCCAGGAAGAGTCTATATCGCTCACGGTCAGCCTGGGGGTCACCGAGGCGGCCCCTTCGGACTTAGACCCCGAAATCCCTTTCATCAGGGCCGACGAAGCGATGTACAGAGCCAAAAGGGACGGTCGCAACAGGGTCCGTGTAATTACCGATCTATCTCAGGAAAAACAGGAACCTTCAACCCGGCCGGCTGGCGAAAGCTTAGAAGCATAAATGCCGAAAAAGCCCGGACCCCGGTTGCTTCATTTATTCGAAATGCCTTGTTTGATATTCGATACTCTTGCCGGATAATCAGGATATTCGGGACTGATTCGCGGGGATTCAATCAAATAGGGGGGCGGGAGAATGATTTCTGGAATCATTCTCCCGCACTTTTGCTGTTTCAGTCTTGAGCACAAGCCGGTATTAGTCGGCTCGGCGAACTTTGCCGGCTCATTTCTTTTCCGATTTCGGGGCTACCGGATGTGTCGGCTCTTTCGACGGGTGTTCTTTTTCCAGGAGCCTCCCTGCCTGTGCGGGCACTATGGTTCCGAGGATCTCTTTTACGCCCGAGGCTGCTTGTACCAGCACGTCTTTTGCCGCCCCTACCGCTCGCGTGCCGACGTTGCCGACAAGGTTGATCGCTCCCCCGACAGCCTTTTCCACAACGGCCCCCGCGTCGCTACCAACGTCGGCGGCCCCGTTAATCGTGCCGCGCGCCGCTCGCTGCGCGACTCCAAGGATGTCTCCTCCGACCTCCTCTACGCCTGCAAGCAAGCCTTTAGCAAGGTTGCGACCGGTGCCGCCCACTCTGAAGGCAATGTCCTGCACCGCATCGATCGCCGCGCCGGCAACCTGCCTGGAGACCCCAAGAGTATCGACAAGCAGCGATCCCGCCGATTTTACGGTACCCTTGACGGCATTTCCGGCGTAATCGACGATAGCCACTTCCGATTCTCCGATGGTGCGGGCCGCATCCTCAACGAAGCTCCGAACCGAAGCCCCTGTATCTCTTAAGTGTTCAGCCATACTCTTCTCCTTTCCTTGTTGGAGGCCGCAACCGGCCATGTGATCGGCGTCACGGCGCAGAGTAAATAGACATGCCGATATTTAATCGGTGTTCGGGGTTGTCATATCTTCTCCTGTTTTCAGCCTGACTCCTGCCGCTTTCGGAGCCGGGAGAACAAGGTCAGGAATAGAGATGACAAACCCATCCAGTATAGACAATAGCCGTTACAGACTCATGTGTCAACAGCGACATTTTTCCAACTTTTGTCCCAGAACGCTCGAATTCACATCCGGCCCGCGCCCTCGAAGCTTCCACTTCCCGGCTCCGATGGTCAATTTTTCGGGATTCGTGCGATGGGTCGGCGGGCGAACAGAAATCCTTCGCCGGTCTCATCCATGGCGCCCGCGCTTCTCTTCAACACCATATTGAAAAAGTTAAAATCTTCCTCACCGGCTCTTCGGTGTGTTAGCGCGTCGGATATATCCACAAAAGCCGTCTGCAAGCCCGTTTTGGTTCTTATATGGACAGCGGATGCTAAAATAATTGTTATGTATTAAAGAAACTGTTATGGGTTATTTTCAAACTCCGAGGGCGGGAGGTAAGTAAGGAAAAGGGCGGCTGAACTGCGCGTCTAAGACCTCCCGATTGTTGAGGCCGATCCCACTCAGATGGGGCAGCTATTTTAAGTTTTGATCGGCAATGCCCTCGAGTTTTGCAAAGAAGGCCGCAAACTCCTCCTCGAAATGCGCTGCGCCGCGGCCGACTGCAGCGTTCAAATTTCGGTCGAAGATAACGGCATCGGCTTCGACCTTCAGTCTTGCCGATCTTATTTTTAAGCCCTTCCAGACTGCACGGCAGGGGTAAATATGAAGGGACCGGGATCGGGCTTGCTATTTGCCGAAAAATTGTCGAGAGGCGCGGAGGAACGATCAGGGCCGAGAGCGAACCTGGAAGAGGCTCGACCCTTATAGTCGGGCTGCCGCCTGCGCAGGGCCGTTAATTGGAGGTGAGCAACGTGAACAGATGGCTTCTTCACCTTTTGCTCTCGATTTTACTTGGCTTTCCGGCTTTGTCGAACGCGGCCGGCGATACCCCGGACCTTGGCAAAGCCACCATGATCGATCTCGAACTCTTGAAAATCCCGCTCGGAGAGAACCCGTCTTCGAATGCAGCTTCCGAAAAGAAAGCTGAGGGGCAGGTAAGCGGCGAGGAAAAAAGGGAAAAGGAGGCTCTGGACAAAAAAGTCGATGACGCCATTAGAAAGGCGTGGGAAGAAAAATAACGGAGTGAACTCCCGGCTCGTTCCGGCAAACGGCCTTCAAAGAGAGGATAGGATGACCGACATTCATTCCGAAGAGTATTTCGTTACTTTGTTTGACCACAGGATTTTTACCAGGAACATTTACCCGGCGGAGACCCAATCCAAATCGTCGCTGCATATCCTCTTTCTTCACGAAGGTTTGGGAAGCGTGGCCCAGTGGAAGTCTTTCCCTGAAATGCTCGTCGAAAAGACGAAACTGCCGGGCATCCTGTATGACCGCTTCGGATATGGCAGATCTGACGGTTTTTTACGTCCGAGGGATTACGCCTATCTTGAGTATGAGGCTCAGACTATCCTTCCGGAATTCATCCGAGTTCTGAACCTGGACAAACTCATTCTTTTCGGCCACAGCGACGGGGGCAGCATTTCCCTGATCTACGCGTCATTGGAGGACAACAGGGCCGAGGCGGTCATAACCGAGGCTGCCCATGTGTTTGTTGAAGATATGACCGTTTCAGGGATCAGGCAGGCGGGAGGATTGTATTTTGGCGGGTCCGGCTTCAAACATCAGTTGGAAAAATACCACGGAGAAAAAACCGATGCGATGTTTGCGGCATGGCATGACGTCTGGCTTGCACCTGAGTTCATCAGGGACTGGAACATCACGAAATTTTTGCAGGGTGTTCGCTGCCCGACGCTGGTCATTCAGGGCGCGGAGGATCTTTACGGGAGCCACAAACAGGTGGATGCCATTCTGGAAGGCGTTTCAGGGGAAAAAGAAGAGTTGTGGGTCGAACACTGTGCTCACCTACCCCATTTTCAAGCCCAACAAATGGTTCTCGAAGCGACGGCAAGGTTTATCGAATCGATTAAGTCACGGATCGAGCAAAGAATCGAATCTTGTTAAGGCCTCTTCCTTTATGGCGCCCAGTCTTATCATGGCGTCCGGGCTGAAGAGCCTGAACGTTCCGGATCCCTGCACGCAAAGCGTATCTTCTCCTCTAAAAAGCCGGCCCTCCACCTCGGCCTCCCGTTGTCCCCTGAATTCGATCACCCTGCCTTCCAGCCGCAATTCTTCGGCGACCGGGACAGGTTTATGGAATTCGATCGCCATTTTTTGGGTTACGGCGAATTTCCTTGAAAAATGGATGGCGGTCCAACCCATTATTTCGTCAAGTACTGTGGAAAGAACGCCCCCATGGACCAGATTATCCCACCCGCAAAGGTGGCCGGGAATCGTCACCCAGGAAAAAAGGCTCTTTTCATCGGTGAAAAATTTCATTCGAAGCCCGCATTCGTTTTTCGGGCCGCACCCAAAACAGTTGTGACCCTCCCTTCTCGGCAGGGCCCTGAGGTCTTCCCTTCGAGTCATTATCCATATCCATGGAAAGTGAAGCCGCTTTTGAGCTTCACAAAAGCATTTGAGGTAGAAAGCAGGTCGGTCAAAAAGGTAAATGTCGTCTCAATGGTGTTCCAGCCCAGAGATGGCCATCTTCACCATGCACTCAATTACGCCTTCAAAACCCAGGTCCTTGCCGTCACAGATTCTGCTTAAATATCGCTCACAGTTGTAGCAGACGATGTCGCCTTCATGGCGTATATTAGGAAAAAACGAGTCCAGAGCCATTAAGGCCATCACGCGGGCTTCAGAAATCAGGACCTCTCCCTCTCCGTTGGGATCTGACAATTCGAGGTCTCGGAATTCGACTTCTTCTACCGGGGAGATAATCATTGCCGCCCCTCTGCACGGCGTTTGCACTGCGCCTGTTACGAGATCAAAAAGCTCCCGGCGGAAATTGTAGTGAAAAGAATTCCGTCGAGTACAAAAAGTCCTGCACTTTTTGCCCCTCCGTAAGTGCCGAGGGATGCAGGGAGAATCGCGAACAAAGCAATTCTCTATATCTATTCTGGCTTATAGCAGAAAATTATACAACATTTATGCCAGGGTTCAAGAGGAAAAAGAATGAGGTTCAACCCGCAAACGTTATCTTTTTCCTGACAAGTTGTAGAGGCATGTCTCGTGAAAGCCTACCCCGAACCGGATCGAGGATGACAAGGAGACGAAGAAAAAGGAAAGGCGCCAAAACATCGATGCGGGGAGCTTGGTCCATATAATTTGGCGTCCCAAACCATATAAAATGTCAGTGTTATATATGGCGCCATAAATGGTTGTGAATTGAGGGAAATCCCGTCACGCCGGCGCGTTTTGCCGGTGGAGGCCGGGGCAGAATCCGGTGTCTTTCGTATCAGTTAGGTCCGGTCTTCAGCTTCCGTCGCGGTGAGGCTAACGAAGCAGCAACAAATAAAACTACATATATAAATAAATAAAAAAGAGGCCGGGCTTCTCGGCTCGACCTCTTCATTTTGGAGCGTCCCCAGCCGGATTTGAACCGGCGTTGCCGGCGTGAAAGGCCGGTGTCCTGGACCAGGCTAGACGATGGGGACCAACATGCTTTTCACAGGAGCAAAGTGCTGAGCGCCCTCCGGGACTCAAAGTCCGTGCCCGGAGGCATAACCTCCCCCTTTCTAGTGTTCAGCCGGTATGCTGTCAAGACCGATATTATTGTGAATTACCAATTACGAATTACAAATCCGAATTACAATGCACCGACCCCGGCTTACGATTCCTATTCACATCCCTCACGAGTTTCAACCGATCCTTTGCTTCGCAATTCGTATTGCCTGGTTGTATTTTCCAATGGGCCGTGCAGGATTCGAACCTGCGACTCTCTGCTTAAAAGGCAGATACTCTACCTCCTGAGTTAACGGCCCCTTCCGGCATCGGACCGTTCTTACTACCATTTCCCATTGTTTTGTGTCAAGATGAAAGGCTCAGGCGAATGGGACGAGTGTGGGAGAACGAAAGAAAACCGTTACACGGCATTTCAGGAGGAACAGGTATGAAGAAAGTCACTTTGGGTCCACAAACTCTGGTTTATCCCATGCCGGCCTTTTTGATAGGCGCGAACGTCGACGAAAAGCCAAATTTCATGACGGCTGCCTGGAGCGGCATAGCGGCGTCCACGCCCCCCATGATCACGGTGGCGCTCCAGCACCACCGGCACACCCTGAAAGGAATAAGGGAAAACGGCGTCTTCTCCGTAAACGTGGCGGGGGCAAACCTCGTCGTGCAGACCGACTACTGCGGCATGGTTTCAGGGTCTTCAAAAACGGATAAAGTAAAGGACTGCGGGTTCACCGTGTTCTATGGGAAGCTGAAATCCGCTCCCCTGATCGAAGAATGCCCGGTGAACCTCGAATGCAGGGTTCTCCACACCCTCGCGCTCGGCTCTCACACCCTGGTCATCGGCCAGATCGAGGAAGTCCACGTATCCGAAGATTGCATGTCGGAAGGCGAACCGGACCCCGCAAAAATCGACCCGATCATGTATCTGACAGGCGCCGATAAATCCTACTGCCGGATAGGTGAAAGAATCGGACCGGCCTTCAGGATCGGAAAAGAGATCAGGAAACATTAAGAGTTGCGGGCCGGGGATTGCAAGCCTGACCTTCCACCCGCAACCTACTCTTTTTGTAAAATCACCACTTCTATTCGGCCTTCGAGGGCTTTCTTAAATTTTTCCGCGTCAGCCTCCGAACCGACTATTGCGCCGTAATGCATGGGGATGGCGATCTTCGGGTTAATTGCCACGGCGGCCTGCACCGCTTCATCGGTGGTCATAACGTAGGTGCCCGATACGGGCAAAAACGCTATATCAACGTCGGGCATGCCTTTCATCTCCGGGATGAAATCGGTGTCGCCCGCGTGATAGTAGCGGACGCCGTCCAGGTTGAAGATGAAGGAAAGGTGGCCTGCTGACTTGGGATGGAAGTCCTTGTTGGTGTTATAGGCCGGCCCGATTTCGATCTCGACTCCCTTGACGTTCAACTTGTCGCCGGGGGCCACTGTCTTGACGTCGCCCTTCAATTGTCCTGCTGTTGCGGCGTCGGTCACTATCACCGTATCTTTTTTCCGGATCTTCGCGATGTCTTCGGGCGAATTGTGATCGAAATGTTCGTGGCTGATCAGGATAAGGTCGGCAGGCTTTGTGGACGATATCCGGAAAGGGTCGACCGCAACTGTGACGCTTCCGTCAATGCGCATGGCGTCGTGGCCGAGCCAGTGTATCTTCTTCACCGCTTCCTTCATGTCCATGAATTTCCTCCTCTCTCAGTGCAAATGTCCCGTCAATTCCTCTGTCAGGCATTTTATACATGATTTTCAAGTCGATAGTCTTTAGTTTTTACTTTTCCACTACACCCATTCGCCTCCCGTTTACCGGTTCTTTTCGCCTTCACACTTCACCCGTTTTAAGTTAATGTGTGCGCACGGAATATCGGGTGTCAAGCGTCAAGCATGTGAAAACTTCTGGGCGGATTTCGCCGTGATCGAGCGGTTCCTTCAAAAACTTCTGAATAATCGACTGAGGGATTTTCAGGTTGCCCATCATGCCGAATTTCCGGCTCAGCCACCTGTTTTCGGCACCCTTTCCGATGCGCTTCCTCAGACTGTCCGGGATGCGCTCGCATCGCTCGGAATACCCGCTCTTTACTCTCATCAGGCAGCGGCCATCGACCACATCCGTTCGGGCCGGCACAGCGTCGTGGCTACCCCCACGTCGAGCGGCAAGTCCCTCATATACAATCTGGCCGTTGCAGACGCGCTCGTAAAGGACCCTGAGTGCCGGGCGCTCTACCTCTTTCCCATCAAGGCGCTCGCCCGCGACCAGTTGGAATCGTTGCAGGTGTTTTTCGACGCGCTTGGCGGACATCCGGAGGGGGCAGGATGGGATGCGGGTGGAGGACCCGATGCGGTGAAAGGCGG
>Ga0326728_10013000_pt1 | contig 18256 bp, 11 predicted proteins | sample MB3enrmetagenome_FD_207602 | JGI IMG/M metagenome (GOLD analysis project Ga0326728, IMG submission 207602) | Lab enriched peat soil microbial communities from McLean, Ithaca, NY, United States - MB31MN | ecosystem: Environmental > Terrestrial > Soil > Wetlands > Peat | place: USA: New York... | reverse complement strand
ACTGATTACCGTGCTCTCCCGGAACGGGGGCCACCTGGGTCCCAACCTGGGGGTGGTGGAACTTACCCTGGCCATGCACTACGTCTTTAATACCCCGGAGGACCACTTCATCTTCGACGTCAGCCATCAGGCTTACGTTCACAAACTGCTGACCGGGCGGCGGGAGCAGTTCGAGTCGATTCGCACCCCCGGGGGTCTCAACGGGTTCATGGTGCGCAGCGAGAGCCCGCACGATTGTTATGGCGCCGGTCATGCGGGGACGGCGCTCTCCGCGGCGCTCGGCATGGCCGTAGCTCGCGACCGGCTTGGCGGCCGGGAGCATGTGGTCGCCTTGACCGGCGATGCGGCGTACACCTGCGGCATCACTTACGAGGCCCTGAATAATATCGCCCACCAAACCAGGCGGCTGCTGGTGATCCTGAACGACAACGAATGGTCCATCGACCGGAACGTGGGCGCCATCGCCTCTTATCTCAACAAGATTGTCACCAGCCCCCAGTACGACTACCTGCACGACCAGGCCGCCAAGTTTGTCGAGCGATTGGGCGGCAAGGGAGCGCTGCGGATCGCCCGCAAGGCCGAAGAAGCCGCTAAAAGTATCTTCTGGCCCAGCGTCATCTTCGAGGAATTGGGACTGAAGTATTACGGACCCATTGATGGCCATGCCATTCCGGTTCTGGTCAAGACCTTTGAATTCCTCAAGATGCAGGATCGCCCGGTGCTGCTGCACGTATTGACCGAGAAAGGCAAGGGCTTCGAGCCGGCTATGCAGAAGCGGAAGAAATTCCACGGCCTCGGTCCCTACGATCCGGAGACCGGGGAGACCAAGCCGGTGGGCCGGCGCACGTACTCCGAAGTTTTCGCCGATACTCTGGTCAAATTGGCCTATCTGAACGATAAGGTCGTGGCCATTACCGCGGCCATGCCCAACGGCACCGGCCTCGACCGTTTCCGCCCCCATCATCCCACGAAGTATTTTGACGTCGGCATTGCCGAGGAGCATGCCGTGATTTTCGCCGCCGGCATGGCGGCCAAGGGATTGAAGCCCTTTTGCGCCATTTACTCCACGTTTCTGCAGCGCTCGCTGGACCCCATCCTGCACGATGTCTGCCTGCAAAAACTGCCGGTGGTCTTTTGCGCCGACCGCGGCGGCCTTTCCGCCGACGATGGCCCTACGCATCACGGCTTGTTCGATATCAGTTACCTGCGGGGCATTCCCAACCTGGTGCACATGGTTCCCAAAGACGAGGACGAACTCGCCGACATGTTGTTCACCGCCATGCGGTACGACGGGCCGGTTGTGGTGCGTTATCCCCGGGGGACCGGCCCGGGCACGCCGGTGAAAGACATGCCCGAGGCCCTGCCCATCGGCAAGGCCGAACTGCTGGAGCACGGCGAGGATGACCGGGTGGCTATCTTCGCCTTGGGCGTCCTGGTTCCTATGGCACTGGAAATCGCGCGCCGGCTGGAAGCCGAAGGCATATTCGCCGCCGTCATCAATGCCCGCTTTGCCAAGCCCGTCGATCACGAAATGCTGGAGTTCTACGCGCGCAGCGTGGAGGCCATCGTTACCCTGGAGGATCACGTGCTCATGGGAGGTTTCGGCAGCGCCGTGCTGGAGGAACTGAACACCCGGGGGCTGGCTACTCCGGTGGTGCGCATTGGTTGGCCGGACCAGTTCATAGAACATGGCAGCCTGGAGGCCCTGCGGCTCAAGTACGGGATCAGCGTCGAAGCGGCGCTGGAGAAGCTGCGGCCTATCTTAGGCAGCCGGGGCGCTCCCGCCCGTCCGTTTGCCTCCCGGCTTCAGTCTCGGCATAAGATTGCGGCGGTTAGACCCTGAGTTGCTGCCATTCGCCGGTTTCCGGTTTGCGCGGTTAAGTGTGCGGCTGATACCATCCGGTTTACCCGGGAACAGGCTCCTTTTAACTGGCTTTTGGCAGATGGGGTGACTCAGATTCTATGCGCAAGGTGCCGCTGCTTAATTCCCTCCGCATCATCGGACGCGGTTCACTCAATTGGCCGCGGGGCCTGCCCCTGGTGGTTTCGTTTGAAGTTACCGACGCCTGCACTTGCAATTGCAAGCACTGCGATCACGGCGGGCCGCGCGATGAGTCGCGCAACCTGAAACCGCCTGATTACCGGCGCTATATGGAGGCGCTGCGCCCCTGCGTGGTCCAGGTCTCCGGCGGCGAGCCTTTGCTGCGGGACGATGTGGTGGAGATCGTGCGTGCCATCAAGCCGGCTTCCGGCTTGCCCTACCTCATTCTGGTGTCCAACTGGACGCACATGACCGAGCGGAAGTATTTGGACCTGCGCGCCGCCGGAGTTGACCAGTTCTCGGTAAGCCTGGATTTCCCCGATGAGCGGCACGACGAGTTTCGCCGTTACCCCGGTCTGTATGCCCACTTGCGCGATCTGGTGCCGCGTCTGGCCAAACTGGGCCACGACGATATTGTCTTGAACTGCTGCATTACGGCCGAAAACGCCGGGGAGATCACCCGGCTCGCCGATAAAGCCCGGGAATGGGGAGCGAATCTCTGCTACAGCGCTTATTCCGCGCGCCGCACCGGATGCCGGGATTATTCGCTCGACTCGCCCGAACAACTGGCCCTGCTGAACCAGCAGTTGGACCAGGTGGAATTGCGGCGCGACCACACGCACTGGATCGTCAATGCCCCCAGTACCCTGGAGGCTACTCGCCGCTTCTTCGAAGTGGGCGAGGTTCCCGGCTGCAAAGCCGGACACCGCTTCCTGGTGGTCACCAGCGACGGCTGGCTCCAGCCGTGCTCCATGGTATTCCAGCGCTACCGTTTGGAGGAACGGGCGCGCATGGTGGAGGAATTTACCAGGACCAATACCTGCGGCGAGTGCTATGTGTCTATCCGCTCCTACCTCGATAAGCCGTTCCCGCAACTGCTCCGGGAGAACGTCAGCGAATTCTTGTCGCTGAAGTAGCGGCCGGAACGGAAGCAGGGGTTGGCGCCCTCATGCCATCCCCTCATTGCGGTTACTAACTTGATGCGGTGCGGCGCCTCCGGAAATCGGGGCTGGGGGGGCAGCCGGCGAATCTTCCTGTGCATTATCATCTCTGTTTTCATCCACTTGCCCCCACGGTACGCGCTTCAGACCGAATCCGGGCCGCCGCGTTCCAACCCGCAGTTACTCCGCGCTACCGACTTCCGTAATGGCGAAAAAGCCAAATCCCCTTGATAGAAAGGCAGAGGAACCGTAAAAGTAGCTAGTTGCCGGAGGCCGCGTTTAGTTAAGGAGTCGAAGTATGAAGGTGAAACTGTCTGTCGCTTGGATCGCATTTTTGGTATTGGCGATTACCTGGTCTTGGGCAGCCGGCGCCGCTACGGCAAATGACGGAATTAAGCCCGTGGTGCGCGCCAGTGCCGGGTTGCCTTTGAGCTTCGAGCCGGCAGGCATGCCCGGGCGCTACTTTGCCCGGAGCGGTGGATACGCGGTGTCGATTGGCGCCACCGGCGCTTACGTGGCCGTGACGAATCCGCAAGCCGGCGCCGCGCCTCCCCTGCAGTTCGCTTTCGCCGGCGCTGACCCGGCGGCATCCCTGGAGGCGCTTGATCCGTTGCCCGGCATCACCAATTACTACGCCGGAAGGGACCCGAAGAATTGGCGCCTCGGGGTCAGGAATTTCGCCAGACTGCGCGCGCAAAACGTGTATCCGGGCGTGGACGTGGTTTACCACGGAGACCAGCGCCGCCTCGAATTCGATTTCGTGGTTGCGCCCCGGGCCAATGCCCGCGCCGTTTCGCTGGCATTTTCGGGCGCTGACAGGCTTTACCTCGATGCGGCCGGCAACCTGGTAGCGGAAATTGCCGGCTATCCGGTGCGCATTGCCATACCTTATGCGTACCAGCAGGCGGCGGAAAGCGTTAAGCCGGTCAGGGTGGAGTACGTCCTGGCAGGCAAAAACAAGGCCCGGCTGAAAATTGGCGCTTACGACCGCGATCGGGAACTGGTGATTGATCCGCTGGTCTCTTATGCCACTTACTTTGGCGGTTCCGCAGGCGACGCCGTGAGCGGAATGGCGGTGGACTCGGCGGGGAACTCTTACATTACCGGCACCACCTGTTCGCCTGCTTTGCCCGGTCCCGGCTCCACCAACCTGATTCAGACCAACGTCACCTGCAATGGCACGACCACCGGTCCCGCTACCTATGTCAGCGAGATCAATAAGGCCGGTACGGCGGTGCTCTATACCGCCATTCTTTCCAGTAATCACAGCGTGGCCGCCAACGGCATCACGCTGGATGCGGCGGGAAACATCTACATCGTGGGCACTACCAACTCCGATGACGGTCTGCCCAGCGAGGTGAATGCCTACCAGGGCGGTGACAGCGACGCCTTTATAGCGATTTTCGACAGTTCGTTCAATGTGGTCCGCACGGCGTATTTGGGCGGCAGCGGCGCCGACACCGGCCTTGGCATCGCGGTCGATTATGCCAGCCCGGCAAACGTAATCGTAGGGGGCCAGACCTGTTCCGACGATTTTCCCCAGTATCTGGGACTGGAGAGAAAAATCGAAAATTGTCATGCCTTTGTCACAAAATTGGACAATTTCCTGGACATTGGCCAGACCCCCATTTATCCGGGCGAGTACACTGACCCGATTCTGACGGTGCCGCAATCCGGCGGGGCGTATTATTTCTCCACCTTGCTGGGAGGGCATCCGCATACGGTGCCTAACGTCGGCGACTGGCAGGCGGATTACCGCTATGTGCCGGGGGACATCATCACGGCATACACCGGAACCACCGCTTCGGCCGAAGAATGCGTAATGGGTGGATATAGCAGCATTACGATACCGGCGTTTGGCCAGGGGCTGTACGCCCTAACCTCAGACAATACCGTCGTGTGGGAGAATCAAGGTTCGCCCACCCTGCTGATCTACGCCTATACCCAGGCCAATGCGGTTGCCGTGGATTCGCTGAATGACATCTTTGCGGTCGGTAAAACCACCTCGTCCTTCTTTTATCCTAATCAGTGGAATGCAATAAGTGGGACGCCCCATACTGGTCCTTGGATCACCAAGCTCCCTAAAGCCGGCGGCGTAGTTTATTCGGCGACGTTTTCCACCGACACCAACGACAGCGCCAATGCCGTAGCCATTGATTCGGAAGGCCGGGCCTACATTGCCGGAGAATCAAGCGGAAGCTTGTTTGGCGCCAGCAGTCCGTACTCTTTCCAGCCGACCGCCGTGGGGGGAGAAGACGCCTTCTTGTTGCGCTTCAGAACGGATGGCTCGGACATAGATTACCTCAATTATCTCGGCGGAACCGGCACCGATGTGGCTAATGGCGTGGCCGTGGATGCGAACTTTTCGGCTTATATCACCGGCGGCACGACTTCCGCGGACTTTCCTACGGTTGACGCCCTGGTAAATCCCTTGAGCACCCCGCCCGGCATGCCCATGGTGGCGCTGACCGGGTTGGAGAACGCGTTTATTGCCAAGGTTGCGCCCGATGGGTCGGCTCTGACTTTTTCCTCTTACCTGGGCGGCAGCAAAACGGACAGCGCGTCCGCCGTCGCGGTTCATCAGAACGCGGACACCTCGATCGACGTCTATATGGCCGGGACCACCACTTCCCCGGATTTTCCCGTGTATCTTCCCTTGCCGCAGGGAGGAACCTACAGCGGCAATGGCGACGGTTTCCTCGCCGTCATTCCCGGGGAGAGTTTGCCCTCCACTACGGTCTCGCCGGAGAAATTGAGCTTTGCCGCCCAAACCGTGGGCACCACCAGCCCCGCGCAGACGATTACTCTTACCAACTCGGGCAATGCTCCACTGGTGATAACCGACATTCCGTCCACCGTTGACGATTTCCAGATAAAGAATAGCTGCCTGCCGGAATTCAACGTGGGCGCGAGTTGCACCATTACGGTCACGTACGTGCCATCGGTGGCGGGACCGGAAAGCGGAACCCTGACCATCACGATTGTGGGCGGCACCTCGCCGCAGATCGCGCTCTCCGGCGTGGGCACGGCTTTAGCCGGAGGCACCGGAACCGGAAGCACCACTTCGGGTGGCGGGACCACCACTACCACCACCACGCCTGGCTTTTCCGTGACCGCTCCTTCGACCACTTCGGTGAGCGTGGCCCAGGGGAATTCTTCCAATTTTCAGCTTGCTGTCACCCCTACCGGCGGATTCACTGAGACCGTGGCCTTGACTTGCTCGGTGCCTTCTCCGGCAACCTGCTCGATAACACCGTCCTCGCTGGCGCTAAGCGGCAGCAGTGCCCTGACGGCGTCGGTCACAGTCAGTGTTCCCGCAGCGCCCACCTCGCCGCAAATACAGCCGCGGGGCGCCAACCACCCGCCGGCTTGGCCCTGGGAAACTATGCCGTTTTGCCTGGCGGGCGTGATCTTGGTAGGGCGCCGGCGAATTTGGCCGGCCCTGCTGCTTTTGGCCCTGTGCCTGGCGGCTATCGGTTGTGGCAAGAGCAGTTCAAGCAGTTCGACGGCGACCTTGCCCGCTGGCGACTACACGGTAACGGTCACCGCAACCTATACGGGCGCCTCCGCAAGCACCACCATCACCCATACCGTAACCCTGCCCTTGCAAGTGACCACGTCGTAAGGGCGGCGCGGAACTCGGTTCGAGGGGCGGCGCGAGCCGCCCCGGAGTTTCTGCATTCGATTGCGCAAGGATTCATCCCTGCCGGCAGGAAGGGCATGAGCTTGGCCCGGATCGAAACCTTTCCGGCATGCGTCGTGCCGCCGCATTTACCGGGTTTCCCTCCGGAGTAACGGGCTTGGTATTACACTGGCGACGGCACTGCCGGTCTTCGATAAGGAGCGGGAGCTTGTGCTGACTCGCCGCGAGTTTTTGTGCGGGACAATGGTAACGGCCGCCGGCGCCGCACTGCCGAATCTTGCTTGGGGGGAAACTGCGCCGGGGGAGGTGGAAGGCGCCGGTTCTTTGCGCGCGCACGCCGCCGCGCACGGATTGCAGGTTGGCTGTGCGGTGCAGCCGCGCTTGCTGGTTCCCGTCCATGATTCGACCGAAAATATCGCCTATTCCCGTCTGGTCAGGACCCAAGCCGGCATCGTGGTCGCCGAGAATGCGATGAAATGGGACGCGTTGCGCCCGGCCCCAGACCGTTTCAGCTTCGGCGAGGCCGACGCGCTCTTCCGCTTTGCGGAAGCGAACGGCCAATTGGTTCGCGGACATAACTTGGTTTGGCATCTGGCGTTGCCGGCCTGGTTTGAGAGCACGGCCACCCGGGACAATGCGCGCTCGCTCCTGGCACAACACATCGCGACGGTTGCCGGACGGTATGCCGGAAGGGTGCATAGCTGGGACGTGGTCAATGAAGCGGTGGAACCGGACGATGGCCGTTCTGACGCGCTCCGCCGGACCCCGTGGCTGGAACTGATTGGGCCGAAGTATTTGGAGCTGGCCTACCGCCTCGCGCACCGCGCCGATCCACGCGCCCGCCTGACCTATAACGATTTTGGAATCGAATTGGACACGCCGCCGCAAATCGCCAAGCGAGCATGCGTATTGCGCTTATTGCGCAAGCTGAAGGCGCGCGGCGTGCCGCTGCACGCGCTTGGGGTGCAGAGCCATTTCATGGCGGACGGGCCCCGGCCCGGGCGGGGGCTTAAGGAGCTCGTGCGCGAATGCGCGGGCCTGGGAGTGGAGGTCTATATCACCGAACTGGACGTGAATGACTCTGCCTTGGAAGGGACCCTCGGCGACCGCGACCGGGCCGTGGCGGCGGTTTACCGCGATTATCTGCAAACGATGCTGGCGGAGCCGAACGTAAAGATGGTGCTCACCTGGGGCATCACTGACCGTTATACTTGGCTGAACTCCCTGCCCCATGGCCGGCCCGATGGCCGCAAGCAGCGTCCGCTGCCGTTCGATGAGGATTACCAGCCGGCTTTGGCGTACTTTGCGCTGCGCGATGCGCTGGATATGCACGTTTGCGCCGGCTGCCGGCGCTCAGCGCCGTAACCGTTGTAGTTCACTCTCGGCGGCTGCCTCTTCGGGATGGGCCAGCAATTCCAGTTGCAGTTCCTTGATGGCTTCCGCCCGGCCGCCCTGCGCCGCCAAAATCATTCCCAGAACCAGGCGATACCCGGGAGCGGACGGGCTTCTCGCCAGGGCCTGCCTGGCGCTTTGCGCGGCGTCATCCAGTTTTCCCTCCCGCAATTGCGCGCAGGCCAGGTAGATGAATTGATCGGGATCGCGGCCGTCGATGGCAATGGCGCGGCGGAGGCAGGCTTCCGCGCGCGGGAAATCCCCGATCCGGTAGTAGGCGTATCCCAGATTGTAGTTGGAGCGCCAAAACTTCGGGTCCCGCTTCAAGACTTCCCAATAGATGGGGATGGCATGGTCGAAACGGCCCATCCCCACCAGCACGTTGGCGAAATTGTCTCGCACGCTGAGGTTCCCTGGTGCGGACTCCAGGCCCCGCTGGTAGAGCAGGAGATCGCTTCCCCAGGGCAGTTCATTGCTCCATGTGCCCAGCAAACACGCCGCCGCCAGTAGAGCCACCAGGCCCCACTGCCGGGCCGCCGGCCGAAGCCGGCGAAACTTGCGCGGAAGCTCGCGCACAGTTAGTGCAACCCAAATCACCCATCCTGCCGACGGAAGATAGAGGAAGCGGTCGTGAACGAAGTCCGCGGGGGCCACCGCCCGCAAGTACAGCGTCGGCAGCAGAGGAAGCAGCACCCAGACCGCGGCGAACCGCGCCACCGGCGGGCGCTGCAGCCTGGAAATCCACCACACCGCGGCAATCGCGCTGGCGGCCAACAGCACGAGGGGCCACCAAAACGCTCCCTGGCCCAAGCTCGTGACGTAGGGCAGCGAATAAAACTCACTGGTGCGCAGGGGCAGCGCCAGATGCCGCAGATCGAACCACAACACCGATGGCCAGGTGAGAACCATCGTGCTCCAGGCCAGCGGGACAAAAGCCCGCGGCAGGCCCCGAAACATCCACCAGCGCGCCATCCCATAGAGCAGCAGCACACCGAAATAAGCCCGCGATTCCCGGATGCCCCGCCCCAGCGCGGCACGCAGCCCCGAGCTGCCAGGCGCAATGCCGGAACGCGGGAGGTCCGCCTCGGTGCTTGGAGCTTGTGGCTGGGGGCGCTTGAGAATCGAGGCGTACGCGAAGATCAGGAGGGGAAAAACTACTGCCGTCTCCTTGGCCAACAGCGCCAGCGCAAACAGCCCCAGCGAGCAGCCGGGCCAGACCTTCTTTCCCGTATCGCCCTTCTTCCAATAGACAAGAAAAGCAGCCAGGACCAGGCCCGAGACCAGCAGGTCGTTCACCGCCGACACCCAGGCCACGTTTTCCACGTGCGCCGGATGCAGGCCGAATAGAATACCGGCAATCAGCGCCGTGCTCCGTTCCCTCGTCAGCCGGCAGGCCAGCAGGAAGACCAAATAGGTAACCAGCACATGAGCGGCAACCGTTGCCAGATGCCATCCTGCCGGGTTCAACCCGAACAGCGCGTGGATGGTGCGCAGCCATAAGAGAGTGAGCGGCCGGTAAAAAGTTCCCGCCCCGCCAACTATTTCCTGGGGCAGGTCGGCGGCAATCGCCGGCAGGAAGTAGTGCGGCGCGTACCGCCAGGAGTGTATGGCGGCGTTCTTGACGATGACCGGTTGATCGTCATAGACGAAACCGAAGGCCAGCGTGCCTACGTACGCCAAAAAGGTGAGGGCGCACAGCAGAATCTCGACGACTCCGGGCTTTTGCAAAAATGACGGTAAGGGAAAAGTCTCGCTATCGTGGGCGGCTTCTGGTTCCACCTGCGGCATGCCAACGAGTATAAGATACGGGAATCAAGCAGCTCGCGCCAAGCGGCAACGCAAGGCCGAAGAAATTGCGCGGAGCGTCGAACCTGGCGGTAAGCTACGGTTTGCCAATGGCCAACCGCCCGTTCTCGCGGTAAAGTGGATGGCACAGGTATGCCTAATCTTTCCGAGTTTGTGCCGCCGGCGCTGAGGCGCTTGCCAAATCCGCAAACCGACATCCCTCGGATCGCCAAAGACGCCCGCCTGCTCGAGGCCATCACCGAAGCTGTTCACCGCATTCCGACCGTGCATACCCTCTGGCTGGGTGACGCGCGGGAAGTGGTCCTTCCCGGGGAAAGCGTCCACCTGGTTCTCACGTCGCCGCCTTATTGGACGCTGAAAGAATACCGGCAATGTAAAGGACAATTGGGCCACATCGACTCCTACGAGCATTTCCTCAGCGAACTCGATAAGGTCTGGCGGCGGTGTTTCGCTGCCCTTGTCCCCGGGGGGCGGTTGATTTGTGTGGTCGGCGATGTGTGCCTGTCGCGGCGAAAAAACGGCGGGCGCCATACCGTGGTGCCGCTTCATGCTTCGATTCAGGAGCAGTGCCGGACTATCGGCTTCGATAATCTGGCCCCCATTTTCTGGCACAAAATCGCTAACGCGAATCATGAAGTGGAACGCGGCAATTCGAGCTTCCTGGGCAAACCCTATGAGCCAAACTCGGTCATTAAGAACGACGTCGAGTTCATTCTGATGGAACGCAAGCCCGGTGGCTACCGCACCCCCGACGTCGCGAGCCGCGTCCTGAGCGTTATTCCCGCGGAAGAGCACGGCAGGTACTTCCGGCAAATTTGGTCGGATATTGCCGGGGCTTCTACGAAACCGCATCCCGCACCGTTTCCTGTAGGGCTCGCTGAGCGCCTGGTCTTGATGTTTAGTTTTGCCGGTGACACCGTCCTGGATCCGTTTATGGGAACCGGAACCACGAGTGTCGCCGCCGCCCTGCACGGGCGCCATAGCATCGGAATCGAAGTCGATCCGCACTACTTCGATCACGCGGTCAAGCGAATCAGCGCGGAAACGGGATCCCTCTTCGGCAGCCGGCAAATTGAAACGTTAGCATGGACAGATGGCACTCGATCCCAAACTCGAAGCTCAGTTGCGAGAAGCCGTTAAGCAGTTTTGGTCCACGCGGCGGAGACAATCGGTAAGGCAAGGCGAATCCTCCGGCGCGCGCGACGCCGGGGAACGCACTGCCGTCACCGGCGGTGCGCAAATGGACGGGTTCGTCAAACTGGTGCGCAAGTTGCTCCGTGGTAACGGACTCTCGAAGGCATATATCTTTTGCCAGCGCTCTTTGGAGCTGCCCGGCTGGTACCGCCCTGAGAAAAAATGGGACCTTCTGGTTGTCTCCGGCGGGCACTTGCTCGCCGGTATTGAGTTCAAATCTCAGGTGGGACCGTCCTTCGGTAACAATTACAACAATCGCACCGAAGAGGCGCTGGGCAGCGCTACCGACATCTGGGCAGCATACAGGGAAGGCGCATTTGCTCCCTCTTCAAGACCCTGGTTGGGATACCTTATGCTGTTGGAAGAGTCGCGCGGGTCGATGTCGCCGGTGAGAGCGCGGGAACCACACTTTAAGGTCTTTCCAGAATTCCGGGAGGCTTCGTACGCGAAGCGTTACGAAATTCTGCTTACCAAGATGATGAGAGAGCGGCTTTACGATGCCGCTTGCCTGCTGGTTTCTAACAAAACGCAGCAGCGCTCCGGTGACTACCGCGAGCCGTCCGCGGAGTTGTCCTTTCAAAATTTTGTCTCGTCGCTTCTTGCAAGGGTTTTAGCGAATGCGAAGAGCCAGGGCGGTGTATGGTGAGCAGAACGCTTGCGCAGTTTCTGAAAGATTTTTTGCCGCCCTTGCCAGCGCTTGACCCGTGATTCTCCGCCTGCCCCGCCCTGCGTTTCACATTACACTGGCCTTCGAAACCTTTGAAACCTTTCCTGCTGCCATCTCCGTGCCTCCGCCTGTCCCGGCTTGCCGTGGATGTCTGCGTGGTGAAATAGGCTAATTGCACAGAAGAAATCACCCGCCAACTCCGCCCGCTGCCTGTGGAAAATTCTGTGGAATTTCTTGCCCTTCTCCGGCGAAGGCGCTGAAACTGCTCTACTTAGCCCCATCGCCACAATTTTGTTGCAATCTGCAAGGCAATGATTATGCGGGACTTAGCATCTGCCGCGCCAAAATTCCCCGGAAACTCGCGCCTCACGTGACCCAACCTATCCCAGATCGAGATATTCACATTTTGGTGCAACCACGCTACGGAATTGGCGTCCGGCGCCGGGGGGTCATACCCAGCGGCTCGAGCCGGTCTGGCGCAGTTTTTTCCGCAGACTCATGGCTTGGCGAAACAGTGGACGCTCGGCGCGGCGCTGAAAACGCGGCATCGTCGCCCGCTTGGCCAGGATACGCTCCGCCCACTCCAGGGCTTCCGGGTTACGGCCCTGCCCGGCGAGGAACCGGGCATAGTCGAGCTGCGCTTCCGTCAGGGTTGAACAACGAGTCACTTGCTCGAACAGCGCGCCCGCCTTGGAGACGTTGCCCAAGCGGACATAGCACCGGGCCAGCGCGATCGCCGCCCCATAAAAATCGTAGCCGGCTTGCTGCAACACCACATGTTCGAAATCTTCGGCCGCCGCGCGGTAATCGCCCAGGGCGGCGGAACCCTGCGCCCGGCGATAGAAAGCGTCCAGCGAATCGGGACACGCGGCGATAACTTTGCTGAAACAGCCGCGGGCTTCGGCCCAGCGGTGTGCTTCGCTATACAGCATTCCGAGCTCCTCGTAGTTGCCGGGAGCCGGGTTGTCCCTTACCAGCCATTCCAGTTGCCGCATGCGCCCGGAATGCTGAAACACTTTGAACGGCCCGCTCAGCAACGAAAGGTCCGGCACGGCCTCCACGGCCAAATAGACCAACGATCCCAGGCCGCCAAAGAAAATGATGATCCACAACCAGAAGGTATCGGGACGCCGGCGCACGAAGTGCACCAGGGCGATGATCTGCAAGATCAAGCCGTACGAGAGAAAATATCCCATGTGCTCCAAAAAAGCTTTCCGCGGCCAGCTTCTCAGCTTTCCGCCGGAATCGGGCGCCTTGCGCCACCAATAAAGTCATGCCCCGACACGAACCGGCGTCTTTCCCCCTCATTCCTGCGTTTTGGCTTCCTCTGCGTCCCCGCTGTCCCCGGTGGTGAAAAAGCTCATTGTTCTTCGCCGACCCGCAGCACCGCCAGGAACGCGTCCTGGGGGATGTCGACTTTCCCGATGCGCTTCATGCGCTTCTTGCCCTCCTTTTGCTTCTCCAGCAGCTTGCGTTTGCGGGTGATGTCGCCGCCGTAACACTTGGCCAGCACATTCTTGCGCAGGGCGCCAACGGTTTCGCGGGCAATCACCTTGGCGCCGATGGCGGCCTGAATCGGCACTTCGAACATCTGGCGCGGAATCAACGCCCGCATCTTGCTTACCAGGGCGCGTCCGCGCTCGTAAGCGGAATCCCGGTGCAGAATGATGGAAAGCGCGTCCACCGGGTCACCGGCCACCAGGATCTCCAGCTTGATCATCGCCGATTCCCAATAACCGGCAAGATGGTAGTCCAGCGAGGCATAGCCGCGGGAAACGCTCTTCAAACGGTCGTAGAAATCCAGCACGACTTCGTTCAGCGGCAATTCATAGGTCAGCATCACGCGCGAGCCGGTGAGGTACTCGAAGTTCTTCTGCCGGCCGCGCTTTTCCTCCACCAGCTTGAGGATGGCGCCCACAAATTCCTCTTTCGTGATGATGGTGGCCAGAATAATCGGCTCTTCGATTTTCCGGATTTCCCCTTGCGCCGGCCATTTCGAGGGGTTATCCACTTCCTCCACGGTGCCGTCGGTGCGGGTAATCCTATAACGCACGCTGGGAGCAGTGGTAATCAGATCGACGTCGTACTCGCGTTCCAGTCTTTCCTGCACGATGTCCATGTGCAGCAGCCCGAGGAAGCCGCAGCGGAAACCGAAACCCAAAGCGGTCGAGCTTTCCGGCTCGAAAAAGAAAGAAGCATCGTTGAGCCGGAGTTTTTCCAAGGCTTCGCGCAGCACCGTGTGCTCGTTGGACTCCACCGGGTAGAGACCGGCGAAGACCATGGGCTTGATGTCCTCGAAGCCGGGCAGCGGTTCCAGAGCGGGGCGCCCGCTGCCGGTAACGGTGTCGCCGATCCTGGCGTCGGCGACGTTCTTGATGTTGGCGACCAGAAATCCGACTTCACCGGCAGCCAGCTCCTGCACCTCGACTGCCTTCGGGGTCATCACCCCGAGGCCTTCCACTTCGAACTCCTTCTCCACCGACCATAACCGGACCTTTTGTCCCTTGCGCAGGGCGCCGTGAAAGACGCGCACCAGCACGATGACGCCGCGGTAAGTATCGAACCACGAATCGAAGATCAGCGCCTGGAGCGGCGCCTCGCGCGCGCCCTTGGGCGGAGGAATCCGCCGGACGATGGCTTCCAGCACATCGGGCACCCCTTGGCCGGTCTTGGCGCTGATGAGCAGCGCGTGGCTGGCGTCCAGTCCCACGTCGCCTTCGATCATCTCGCGGCTGCGCTCAACGTCGGCGCCCGGCAAGTCGATTTTGTTGATTACGGGAACGATTTCCAGCCCATGGTTGATGGCCAGGTAGGCGTTGGCCAGGGTCTGCGCCTCCACGCCCTGGGACGCGTCCACCACCAGCAATGCGCCTTCGCACGACTGCAGCGAGCGCGCCACTTCGTAAGAAAAATCCACGTGGCCCGGGGTGTCGATGAGGTTGAGCTGGTAATCCTGGCCATCCTGCGCCCGGTACATCATGCGCACCGCGTGCGCCTTGATGGTGATGCCGCGCTCGCGTTCCAGGTCCATGGCGTCGAGCACTTGTTCCTGGCCGGCCATCTCGCGCGCCGACAATGACCCGGTGAGCTCCAGCAGCCGGTCGGAGAGCGTGGTCTTGCCATGATCGATGTGCGCGATGATGGCAAAATTACGGATGAAAGCGCGGTCCATTTCTTCAGTTTACAGTTTACGAAACTCTATCTCCGATGCCGCGGCCTGGCTTTCGGCGTGGGCGGAGGCGAAAGGGCGGGCGCGCCGGTGATCTGGGCCGGCGGTTCCGAAAAGATTTTTTTCACGAAGCCGGGCCGCAAGCTGGCGTCCAAAATGGCGCGGTTCTTGTACTGCTCCACCTGCAAAGACGCGAAGAACGCTTTCACATCCGGGTCGGCGCCGCTGACGCTCATGCTGTTTTCCAGTCCGTGGAAGATGCCGAGGAAGGCTTGCATCTGGTCCGCCACTCGTTTTGCTTCCTCCGGGCTTTCCGTGTAGGCCTCGGCGTGAAGCTGTATGCCCAGGGTGTAACGCACCGATCCCACCAGCACCGTGTTGGCCGGAAAGAATAGATCGAAGCCGCCGGGCAAGGGCAGCGGCGTTTCCCTGCCGCCCTGGTTGCTCACGCCGGCTATGCCCCAAAACAGGCTGCCGTACGGCACGTGCCGGTAATAGTTCCGGACCAGCCGGGGCCCGCCAAACGGCAGGGCGACCTCCTTGTAACGGTCGATCATGTACTGGATGGCCCGCGGGCCGTCGGTATTGGACACCGCGGCAATCCCTACCCCCAGCAGCGCTACGCGCACGGTGCGGCCTTCCAGGGGAATAACGTAAATCTCCACCTCGCGATACGGCTCGAGGGAACGGGCCACCCGGCGAAAATATCGCGCCACGCGCTGCGAATCGAAGTGCCCGCGAAAGATTTCCGAGTAGCGGTGGAATTCCGCCGGTGCGCGGGACGCGGGCGCGGCATCGCTGGGTTGCGCCGGTTCGTGGATGGCGAATGCGGCTTCGTCCAAATCGCGCTCGAATTCGATTCCCGTAACGCGCACAAACTCCTGGTACTCGGGATCATCCACCAGTACCGGTTTATTGCCGAGTACGCCCAGTTGCCGCAAGGGCCTGAGATCGAGATAAACGTAGGCTTGGGCTTCCGGCAGCAGGCGCGCCGGCTCCGGCGCGGCGCGTTTGCGCAGCAGAAATGCCGCGCCTATGGCGAGCGCCACCAGCCCTACCGCCACCCCGATCTCAAGCGTGCGCCGTCTCATAAACCAGGGGCGCTTCCGCACCTCCCCCTGGAGTGCCATGTTACACGCGGCGTCAAGTTTTTGCCGCCGCTTTTCCGCTGGCCCCGCGCTGCGATACAATGGAGGGGAGAAGTTGGCCTTGCGGCGGTATTTGCCAGAAAGGTTCCCGGTCAGGAATTTGGGCGCGGCGGTGTGCCAGCGGGGATGGAGGTTTGCTTGTGCCCGGCGCAGGGGCGTGCTAAACTGGCGTTTTTGCCCTAGGCCGGTGTGATTAAGTGTGCTGGCGTAGCTCAGCTGGTAGAGCATCTGATTTGTAATCAGAGGGTCGGGGGTTCGATTCCCTTCGCCAGCTCCAGCTTCAAGCCGCGGCAGCGAAGGGGCAGGGTTTTGCCTCGTCAGTGAGGATGCCTCGAAGATTCTTCTTTCGCGAGATGGGTTTTGGGGCGGAAATGTGTGCGATGCCGCGCGGCGGCTGCACGTTGTGGACAGGTGGCCGAGCGGTTAATGGCAGCAGGCTGTAAACCTGCCGCTCCTTGGAGCTACGGAGGTTCGAATCCTCCCCTGTCCACCAGAAGTTCCGAGGTTGAGGCAACCGGCGGGGATGGCGCTTGCCGGGGTGGACAATGCAGTTGAAGAAGAAATTGGTCCTGGCGCTGGCTGCTTATGCAGTAATTGCGATTCTGGCTTGGCGCACGCTGAGCGAGCCCAGACTGAGGCAGTTGGTGTGGCTGGTTATGGGCTTTTTTGCGTTTAAGTCGGTTCTGTACTGGTATCGCACATCGCGCGCCCGCGGGGGCACCAATAAGTCTGGGGCTTCAAGTTCCAAGTTTGCGGCCGGAACCGCGCCATCTGGCTCGAAAATGGAAACTTCATAGAGCCGATGTGGCTCAGTGGGTAGAGCACTCCCTGGGTAAGCGTTGCGGCAGGCCAGCGAAGCGCAGCCGTTGCCGCAACCAAAAGAGAAGCCTTCACCCGTTCGACGGGTGAAGGTGCCTGCGGGAAAAGGGTTTGGGCCGATGTAGCTCAGTTGGTAGAGCACTCCCTTGGTAAGGGAGAGGTCACCAGTTCAATCCTGGTCATCGGCTCCAGGAATCGGGGAAGGCGCGTCGGAGTTGGGAATTACGAGGCGGGAGTAACTCAGTGGTAGAGTCACAGCCTTCCAAGCTGTTGGTCGCGGGTTCGATTCCCGTCTCCCGCTCCATGGACGTTTTTGCCGATGGGGAAAGGGCCAAGGATCGAGGCAGGAAGCTGCGTTTCAGGCTGCGCCGCCTCGCCGGGGACTGTCACAGAATTTAAGTTATTTCAGGAGCGCGCAGAATGGCGAAAGAGAAGTTTGACCGAAGCAAGCCGCACGTGAACGTAGGCACGATTGGGCACATCGACCACGGCAAGACGACGCTGACCGCGGCCATCACGAAGGTGCTGGGCAAGAACAATCCCAAGGTCAAGTTCCGTTCCTTCGACTCGATCGACAACGCGCCGGAGGAGAAGGCGCGGGGCATCACCATTGCCACGGCGCACGTGGAATACGAGACGGTGAACCGGCATTACGCGCACGTGGACTGTCCCGGGCACGCCGACTACATCAAGAACATGATCACCGGGGCGGCGCAGATGGACGGAGCCATTCTGGTGGTGGCGGCCACCGACGGGCCCATGCCGCAGACGCGGGAACACGTGCTGCTGGCGCGGCAGGTGGGGGTGCCGTACGTGCTGGTGTTTCTGAACAAGTGCGACGCGGTGGACGACGCCGAGCTGCTGGACCTGGTGGAGCTGGAAGTGCGGGAGTTGCTGAAGGGCTACGGCTTTCCGGGCGACGAAGTGCCGGTGGTGCGGGGCTCGGCGCTGGGGGCGCTGAACGGGGAAGCGAAGTGGGAGAAGGCGGTGGACGAGCTGATGGAAGCGGTGGACAAGCACGTGCCGCTGCCGGTGCGGGACGTGGACAAGCCGTTTCTGATGCCGATCGAAGACATATTTTCGATTTCCGGGCGGGGCACGGTGGTGACCGGGCGAATCGAGCGGGGCAAGGTAAAGGTAAGCGAGGAAGTGGAGATTGTAGGGTTCCGGGAGACGCGCAAGACGGTGGTGACGGGAGTGGAAATGTTCAAGAAGCAGTTGGATGAAGGCATGGCGGGGGATAACGCCGGACTGCTGTTGCGCGGAATAGGCAAGGAAGACGTGGAGCGGGGCATGGTGATCGCCAAGCCGGGCTCGATCACGCCGCACACCAAGTTCAAGGGGGAAGTGTACGTGCTGTCGAAGGAAGAGGGAGGGCGGCACACGCCGTTCTTCAAGGGTTACCGGCCGCAGTTTTACTTCCGGACGACGGACGT
>Ga0326728_10012999_pt1 | contig 18257 bp, 20 predicted proteins | sample MB3enrmetagenome_FD_207602 | JGI IMG/M metagenome (GOLD analysis project Ga0326728, IMG submission 207602) | Lab enriched peat soil microbial communities from McLean, Ithaca, NY, United States - MB31MN | ecosystem: Environmental > Terrestrial > Soil > Wetlands > Peat | place: USA: New York... | reverse complement strand
GGATTAGCCAGCGGAGTGCTTGAATGGCTGGCAGCCAAGCCTGGTGAACGTATTCTCGACCTGGGTTGCGGCGACGGTCATTTGACGCAGCGGATCGTCGCGAACGGCGCCACTGCGATAGGTGTGGATTCATCGCCGGAGATGGTTGCCGCGGCGCGTGAACTGGGAATTGTGGCCATGGAAGCCGGCGCCGAGAGCCTTCCTTTCTCCGACAACGCTTTCGACGCGGTCTTTTCCAATGCGGCCCTGCATTGGGTCCGCGATCAGGACGCCATGCTGGCCCAGGTGCGCCGCGTTCTCAAGCCGGGCGGCAGGTTTGTGGCCGAGATGGGCGGCCACGGGAACATCGCTTCGATTCGCGTGGCGCTGGCCGCTGTGCTGGAGCGGCATGGATACAACGATAACAAGGAGGGAGTGAACTATTATCCGACTCCCGAGAGCTATGCGGAGCGGCTCATCCGGCATGGCTTCAGCGTGCAGCAGATTGCGCTGATTCAGCGGCCCACGCCGCTGCCTGAGAGCGGAATGCCGGGATGGCTATGGACCTTTCGCCGCGGCTTGCTGGACAGCTTGCCCGAGGAGCTCCGCGAGAAGGTGGTCGAGGAGACAACCGCCCTGCTGGCCCCGGTCCTCTGCGACGAAGACGGGAACTGGACCGCTTACTACGTGCGCCTGCGCTTCATCGCTTCCGTCTGACCTGTTGACTGGCTGCCGCGTGGCCGGGCGGCCTTAACGGCTGAACCACATTTGGCCGCCAATGGCCACGAGCGCGACGGCGAAGATGCGCCGCAGCCAGAGTTCCGGAATGTGTTGTGCGCCCACGGCGCCGAAGTATCCGCCCACCAGAAATCCGGCGGCCAACAGAAGCGCTACGCGAAGGTCAGCGTTCCCCTTGCGGTAATACTCCAGGAAGGCGAAGAGGCCGACCGGCGCCAGCAATGCGCCCAGCGAAGTTCCCTGCGCCTTGTACTGGTCCATGCCCAGCAGCCAGATGAGCGCGGGAACAAACAGAACGCCTCCGCCAATGCCCACTACCCCGGAAATCATTCCCACCACCAGCCCAACCAGCAGAATCATCCAGGTCACAAGAGCCTCCTTGAGCACGCGCCGAGGCGTGAAGACCTGGCCCGCCCATCCAGCGTAAACCATCGGCAGGCAAGACAGGCGGGACGCATCCGGTCGCAAACCCGCCCGGCTTCGATAAGTTGCGAGATTATTTCTCGAAAAAAGTTTTCAAATTAGCTTGCATTCTGCGGTCGAGTTATGGCAAAGTAACCTCTGCGTAGGAGAACGCCCGATGAGATACACAACGCAAGACTCGATGCGCAGGCTGGAGCGGCTTGGACCAAGCTGCACTGGCTCCCGGGCGTGGTTCGTTAATTCCCACTAACCCGCCGCTGTCCTCCTCCTGCGCAAAAGAGCATGCACATTGATTTCTCCCGAATGGTGTTGAAGCCGGGTTCATCGCTTGAACCGATAAATGCCCGTCTTCGTTTGTTCCCTCGGGGAAGCTTCGTGTGAGTTAGCAGACTCGCGTTTTGTCTTGGTGCCGCGATGAACGTTTGGCGGCGGATGGGAAAGCTTTGTCTATAACTTGGCACCATAAAGTCACTCACGCCGGTGGCGACAGAGGAGAGTTACTTCCTGCCAATGAACAGCAGGGTCAGGAACCCTGCCGGAGCAGGTCGCTTTGCGGAGCGGGGGCGTAGTCCCGAAGCACCAGGCCGGGGTCCGCAGCGATAGGTCTTCGTCGCTGGGGTGGAAGGCGCCGTGGAGAAGAGGCTCCGAACTCTCTTCGCCCATTCCCCGGCGTAGTTTTTGGGGGATTGCAGTTTGAGGAACCCACCTTGGCCGGTGGCATAGGTCGCGGTTACTTCGCCTGTCACGCGGGTGACGCAGGTTCGAATCCTGCCCTGAGCGCAAGCTCAGGTCGTCTAGTGGCTTAGGACGCCTAACGTTCCGCAACCGCTTGTTCCCCGGCCAGCAATTCATCGGCGGTGTCGCCCTCGACGGGCGCGCCATGACATCCACCTTGGCCGGTGGCGTAGGCAACGGATACTTCACCCTACTTGCGGGTTCGAGTCCCGCCTGGGAAGCAATTCCCGGTGGCTGAATGGCAAGGCACCGACGTCCCGTCGCCGCTTGTTCCCCGGCCAGCACCATTCACCGGCGTCGCCTTTGAAGAGCGCGCCAAGACAGCCACCTTGGCCGGTGGCATAGGTGACGGATACTTCATTGAACATGAGGAGATGCAGGTTCGAATCCTGTCCTGGCCGCGAGGTCAGGTGGCCAGAATGGTAAGGCGCCAAACGTTCCGTCGCCGCTTGTTCCCCGGCCAGCAACCCTCCGGCGCGTCCGGATAGAAATGCATTGTCATGAGCAAGCTGAAGGTGAAGAACGGCACGCCGGCAGGCGGTGAACACCTGTGCCGCAGTTGCAGCAACGGTCAGTTCACCGTCGGCTACCGCGAATCCGATGTGATGGCGATCTGCACCAATGCCCATCCGAGCCGTCTGGTTCCGTTTCCCGTGTACGAATGCACGGATTACCAGGATCGCAATCGTCCGGACTGGCAGCAAATGCAGAAGCTGGCGCTGTGTTTCGGCGAGACCCGCAGAAAGGCTACGCCCGGGTTTCGCGAAAGCGGTTTTGGACGCGTTCCCGTCATCGTCAAGGACGGCGGCGACGAAGACGAAGACGAAGCCGCGCGCCCGCTGACATCGGCTGAAGGCAAACAATGAACAGCCTGCCGGTGGCGCTGGGCACGGGTTCATCAACGGTAGAGCGCCGCGCAAGCGGAGGTGCAGGTTCGATCCCTGCCGCCAGGGAGTACTCTGGTGTAGCTCGCTTCACGCACTCCGTACCCGATTATTCCCCGGCAGTTTCTTTGAACGCAGAAAGGGGGCGCTCCATGCGCCTGAACATTCTCAAGTTGCACAAGCATATCGGTCCGCGCACCCACGAGGGAGGGCCCGCCAAGATCGTCACGCCGGAGCAGATGCTCCGGCGCTCCGTGCTTTCCTGCATGTTGTGGGAGGACGAGTTCTACGAAGACGGAGTGCAGATTGCCGGCCGCATCCATGAGCTTGTCCCGCAGGTTGCAGCGGAGAAGGTAGCCGCGCTGGCGGTCGAGGCCCGCGAGCGGATGAAGCTGCGCCACGCGCCGCTGCTGCTGGTGCGGGAGATGGCCCGCCACGCCTCACATCGCGGACTGGTGGCCGAGACCCTGGCGCGCGTCATCCAGCGCGCTGATGAGTTGAGCGAGTTTGTCGCCATCTACTGGGCCGGAGGCCGCCAGCCGCTTTCCGCACAGGTGAAGAAGGGCCTGGCCGCGGCATTCGGCAAGTTCGACGAGTACGCGCTGGCCAAGTACGACCGCGCCGGCGTCGTTCGCTTGCGCGATGTGCTCTTCCTTTCGCACGCGCGCCCGGTGGATGTGGCGCAGGCAGCCCTGTGGAAGCGGCTGGCTCAGAATGAGCTGGTCACGCCCGACACCTGGGAGGTTGCGCTCTCGGCCGCCGGACGCGGCGAAGGCGCAGAGGGCGCCGGCAAGCGCGAAGTATGGGAGCGGCTGCTCGCCGAGCGCAAGCTGGGCGCGCTGGCACTCTTGCGGAACCTCCGCAACATGCACGCCGCCTGTGTCAGCGAGGAGCTGGTGCTGGCCTCGCTCGCCAGCCTGAAGACGGACCGGGTTCTGCCCTTTCGCTTTCTGGCCGCTGCGCGCAGCGCTCCGCAGTGGGAGCAGCCGCTGGAGGACGCGATGTTCCGCGCGCTCGATGGGCGCACCGCCCGGCTTGCCGGGCACACCGTCCTGCTGGTGGATGTCTCCGGTTCCATGGAGGTGGCCCTCTCCAGCCGCTCGGAGATGCGCCGCACCGACCCCGCGTACGGGCTGGCCATCCTGCTCCGGGAGATTGCGGAGAAGGTGACGATCTATACCTTTTCGAATCAGGCGAAGCTGGTGCCGTCTCGCCGTGGGATGGCATTGCGCGACGCTCTGGACCGCAGCCAGCCGCACTCCGGAACCTACCTGGGCGAAGCTCTCAAGCAGGCGGAGGCTGACTGCCGGGATGGGTACGACCGGATCGTGGTCATCACCGACGAGCAGTCGCACGATCGCGTTCCCGCGCCCAAGGGCAAGAGCTACGTGGTCAACGTGGCCAGCAACCGCAACGGAGTGGGCTACGGCGAGTGGACGCACATCGACGGCTGGAGCGAGGCGGTGGTCGACTTCATCGCCGAGCTCGAAGCCGCCGAGGGCGATCCGATCGCCTGACCGGCGCGCGAGACGCCTGCCAGACACAACAACCCAGGGGAGCTGCCCGCGCCAGCGGCGGCTCCCCGGCGTTTCTCTGCTGGCCCAATTTCAGTCAGCTTCGAGCGCCTTGAGGCGGAAGATCAATCCGGCCACTGCGCCGCCCAGGCTGGGCACGAGCAAGAAGAGCCACACCTGCTCGAGGGCCTTGCCGCCCACCAGCAGCGCGGGGCCAAGGCTGCGAGCCGGGTTCACGCTCACGCCGGTGACGTGGATGCCCGTCAGATGAATCGCCACCAGCGTGATGCCGATGGCAAGGCCGGCAAAGCCCGCCGGCGCGCTCTTCTGCGTCGAACCCAGAATCACGATGACAAAGATCAGCGTGGCCACGAACTCGAAGACAATGGCGGAGGTCATATCGTAGCCGCCCTGGTAGCCCACGCCCCAGCCGTTCTGGCCCAGGCCGCTGGCGGCCAGGTTATAGCCTCCGTCCACTCCCTTGGCGATCGAAAAGACGACCCACGCACCCAGCAGACCGCCCAGAAACTGCCCGACCCAGTATCCAAGCAGATCCAGTATTCTCATCCGCCCCGCGATCCACACGCCCAGGCTCACGGCCGGGTTGATGTGGCAGCCGGAGATGGGGCCAATCCCGTAAGCCGCGCCGATCAGCCCCAGGCCGAAGCCCAGAGCGATGCCCACAATGCCCACCTTGTCGCCGGCGAAGACTGCTGTTCCAACGCCAAAGAGCACCAGGATGAAGGTGCCCACGAGTTCCGCGAAGTACTTCTTCATGATTCCTCCTGTTTCGCTGGTTTAGCTTGCCTGATAGCGCCCGCCGGAGCTGCCCGCGGTACAAAGCGGCAGAGGCTGCCAGGGGAAAACGGGAACAGGCAGCCGGAGCAAATTAAGACGCGTTCATCGGGTTGCCGAACACGCGAACGAAGTGTGCCAGAGGCTGCTGGCAAGAGTCAACAGGAATGAAGATGGAAACGACGGAGCCGCGGCGGAGCTTTGACTCAACCGGCGCCCTTCCGCCCCAAATTCATCGAACGTTTGCAATCTATTTGCCTCGCTGAATTACTCTGTTAATGGTTCCGTGCGGCCTCCGCATCTTGCAGTCAACGGCCGCAGGGCGAGGGCAGAGCTTTTGAGCCAAACCGTATTTGTTCTTGAGGACGACACCGATATTGCGCGGCTGGTGCAGCATCACCTGGAAGCAGCTGGGTTTGCGGCGCGCCTGTTTGTCACCCCCACCAACTTGATTCCCGATGCCGAGCGCCAGCCGCCAGCGCTGTTTCTGCTGGACATCATGGTTCCCGGCGGAGACGGCCTGGATGTTTGCCGCCGCCTGCGCTTGAACGCCGCCCTGTCCACCATTCCCATCATCTTTTTGACCGCGCGCGCCAGTGAAAACGACCGCGTGCTGGGGCTGGAGCTGGGCGCCGACGACTACATTACCAAGCCTTTTGCCACCCGTGAGCTGGTGGCTCGCGTCAAGGCCGTACTGCGGCGCTTCGAGCGGCCCACGACGCCCTCCGTGATTAGCTTTGAAGAGGTCATCATCGACGCCAACGCCATGCAGTTGAGGGTGCGCGGCGAGCTGACCACCACCACGGCCACCGAGTTCCGCCTGCTTGATTACCTTGCTCGGCACCCCGGTCGCGTCTTCAGCCGCGATCGCCTGCTCGACGCCGTCTGGGGCGACGCCCGCTTTGTCACGCCCCGCTCAGTCGACGTCTATGTGCGCCGCATTCGTGAGAAGATCGAGATCGATCCGGAGAATCCGCGCTATCTGAAGACAGTGCGCGGCGCCGGCTACCGCTTCGAGCTTCCCAAGGGGGAATAAACGGCAAGCTGCGCGCCGGAACGTGCCGGATGGGAGCGGCGCTCATTGACCTCCAAAGTCTTTACAAAGCTGCTTGGACTCATTCTCCTGCTGCTGGTCTTTGAGATCGCGGCCATGGAGTTACTCGTTCGTCCCCTGGCAGAGCACAGCGCAGCCCATGGATTCCATCGGCTGGCGCTTGAGTCGCTTTGCGCCGGCCTGATCGCGCTGGCAGCCGCCCTGCCGGTGGCTGCCTGGGTTGGCGGCCGCATTACCGCGCGCCTCGGACGGATGTCCGCCTTTGCCCGGCGGATCGCCGATGGCGACCTTAGCGCCCGCCTTGCGGAGGCTGGCGACGATGAGCTCTCGGCCGTTGAAGCTTCTCTCAACCAGAGCGCCGAGCGCCTGGACCAACAGTTCGCCGAGATCGAGAGCCGCCGCCATGAGTTGGCCGCCATGCTCGATTCCATGCAGGAGGCGGTCGTCGCCGTTACCCCAGAGGGTTTGGTCAGTTGGTCCAACGCCGTCATGCGGCGCATTGCCGGAATCCAGATTCGCGCCGGCCGGCCGCTGGCCCACTCCCTCCGCGATCCCGAGATTCTCTCCTGCGTTCGCGCCGCGCTCGAACATCGTCCTGGCCAGCCCGAGGTGCGCTTTGGCCGGGCCAGCTCCCTGGCGCCAGGCCGCATCTTCGAGATCAACGCGGCTCCACTGCCCAGCGGCGGCGCGCTCGTCGTGCTCCACGATGTAACGGCCATCGAGGTTGCCGAGAAAACCCGCCGCGACTTCATTGCCAACGTCAGCCATGAGCTGCGCACGCCGCTTACCTCCATTCAGGGCTACGTCGAGACGCTTATCGAAGACCCGTATACGCGCCCCGAGATCACCCGCGAATTCCTCGGCGTCATCCTCAAGAATGCCACCCGCATGAACCGCCTCACCGAGGATCTGCTCGCCCTGGCCAGTGTCGAGAGCCCCGACTACAAGCTCACCTTGCAGCCGATCCGCGCCTCGGCACTGCTGCAGGACGCCGTTGAATCCCTGGCTGGAATCGTCGTCGACTCCGGAGTCGAACTGGAATCGGCAGGCGCGCCGGATACGCCCGTGATGGCCGACCGCGACGCCATGCATCAGGTCTTCGGCAACCTGATTGAGAACTCCCTCAAGTACGCCAAGGCGGGCAAGCGCATCCGCGCCGGGGCCCGGCAGCTTGCCACCGAGGTCGAGTTCTTCGTCCAGGATTTTGGTCCCGGCATCGCCTCAGAGCACCTGGATCGCATCTTCGAACGCTTTTACCGCATCGATAAAGCCCGCTCCCGCGAGTCCGGCGGAACTGGGCTGGGCTTGGCCATCGTCAAGCACATTGTTCAGGCTCACGGCGGACGCCTGTGGGCTGAAAGCGAGTTGGGCGCTGGCGCCACCTTTCACTTCACGCTGCCCCTGGAGCCCGGATCACCGGAAGCGCTGGAGCCGGTCCAGTAAATCCCCGCAATCCTCAATCTGTTCAAATCCCCGTAACATTGGCGGTAGACAATGATGTACGGCAGTTCATCTGCAAGGGAGCTATTCGTGAAGAAGACGTTGCTTGCCGTTTTGTTGTTCGTATTGGCCATGAGCGCCGCTCAGGCACAGAAGTTGACCGGGGCGGGCGCCACCTTCCCCTACCCGATCTATTCCAAATGGTTCGCCGAGTACAGCGCCGCGCATCCCGGCGTCGAAATCAACTATCAGTCGATCGGCTCGGGCGGCGGAATCCGCCAGGTCACCGCAGGGCTTGTGGACTTTGGGGCCTCTGACATGCCGATGACCGACGATGCGCTGGCATCATCGAAGATCAAGCTGGTTCATATTCCTACCGTACTTGGCGCCGTTGTACCCATTTTCAACGTCCCCGGCGTCAGCGACGTCCGATTCAGCGGAGGCGTACTGGCCGACATCTTCCTGGGCAAAATTACGCGCTGGGACGATCCCCGCATCGTTAAGGACAACCCCGGAGTGAATCTCTCGGGAGTTCCGGAAGGCTCCAAGAAGATCATCGTCGTGCACCGCTCGGACGGCAGCGGCACCACCTACATCGTCACCGATTACCTGAGCAAGGTCAGCTCCGAGTGGGCCAACGGCCCCGGCAAGGGCTCCTCGCCCAGTTGGCCGGTGGGAGTGGGCGGCAAGGGCAATGAGGGCGTGGCAGGACTGGTGCGCCAGTTGCCTGGCGCAATCGGCTACGTCGAGCTGATCTATGCTTTGCAGAACAAGATCAGCTACGGCGAAGTGCAGAACGCCGCCGGCAATTGGGAGAGAGCCAGCATCGAAGGTGTCACCGAGGCCGCGGCCAGCATCAAGCAACTCCCCACCGACTACCGCGTCTCCATCACCAACGCGCCTGGCAAGGATGCCTATCCCATCTCCAGCTTCACTTACCTGCTCATTCCGGTTCACTCCGCCGATCCCGCCAAGGGCAAGGTGATCAAAGATCTGCTCAGTTGGATCGTGAACTCCGGCGAGGGCGAGGTCTCGGCATTCTCCTATGCTCCGCTCCCCAAGTCGGTAGCGGAAAAGGTTCTCAAGACTGTCTATTCCCTCCAGTAGAAACTAGCGGACGGTCCGGTGCTCACGCCGGATCGTTCGCTTCTCAGCAACTGGCCGGCGGCTGTGGACCGCCGCGGGAGAGCCCTGTTAGAATTGCTCCCCGAAAGAGGGAAGGCTTATGCGGAAGGCGGTACGATTCTTTGTTGTTTGCGCTCTCATGCTTTTGCCGGGAGTTTCGATCGCGGGAGAGAAGTTCGACGGCAACTGGTTAACGACTCTTACCTGCCCCGACAAGGGAAAGACTTCCGGCTACACCTGGAAGTTTCCCGCCGTCGTCAAGGACGGCGCATATCACGGGGAGCGCGGCACTGCTGGGCAGCCCGGCTACTTGTCGATCGATGGCAAGATAGCGGACGATGGTACGGCCAAGCTCTCTGCCAACGGCATCGTCGCCTCCAGGCAATATGCTCGCGGGGTTTTCGTCGGACAGGGCACGGATTACAGCTATAACATCAAGGCCCAGTTCAAGGAGACAGAGGGCACCGGCACCCGCGACGAAGGCTTGGGCCTCGTAGGCCGCCCTTGCACCTTCGACTTTGTGAAGCGGCAGGCCGCCAGCCAGCCAGGCGGGCGCTAGGCGGCGAGTGGCCCGTGCCCCATCCTTTCCCGTTTTCTCGGCGGAAAGGGAGTGAGATCTCGCGAGCGGAGCCAACCTGTCTTGAAGAGGCGCGGCGTTGGTCGCGCCCCCTCAGCCCCTCGGGCGGAAGGCGTGCTCCTGCCGATCTCAACGGAGAATCCAGCCACACGCCAACGCAGCGATCATCAACTTCACCAGCCAGCCGGTTGCGTAAGACGCGACAAAGACGCGGTGCATCTTGATGAATGCGGCATTGGTGAGGATCAGCGGCAACGGGCCTATCAACCAAACCGCAACCGCCAGTTTGACCGCGCTCGATATGCCATGGAGACCCAGCCGGGCGGCCGCAAATGCAAAGACGCCACAGGTCAGAAACGGCAGGGGACTGGTCAGAGCAACCGCCTTCCATTCGGCGCCCTTTCGCCAGATTTCAGGGTAGGTGTAGCTCTTGTGAATCCAATCGCCGGCGAAGAGCCAGTCTGTGAGCGACGAAACAACTCCGGCGCCAGCAACGTTCAAGACGAATCGCACTAGATCCATTTTGGTTTTCCTCCGAATCGGCTGAAAAGTCACCTGGACCATTGGTCTTGATGGAAATCACCGACTTACACAATAGGTGTTAACCCTGTAGTTGCTCCCCGATCAGCCGATCCACCAGCGCCATCAGGTGCTCGCCCGTGCGCGGCAGCACGAAGGCCGAGGCCGCCTCATCCCAGTCGAGCTTGAAGCTGGTTGAGAGCGCCGAAATCCAGATCTGCCGCACCGGCGCATTGGGCGTTATCACAAACTTGGCCACCGGTTCCTCGAAGAGCACCTGCAGCATGCCGCCCTGTTCCTCTACCTCAAAACCTGCCTCTTCCTCCTCGCGCGCTATCAAGTGTTGCATCAGCGAGTCCAAAGCCGTCCCGGCCAGATCGCGAAACTCCAGTTCGTCCAACATGGTTTCAGTCTAGCAAGGTGTCCGGCAGCGGAACGCCCAATATCGGAAGCGCGCCCGTTTCCCGTCAGGAAGTGAGCAATATTGGGTAGCTTTAGTGGCCCTCTTCGACAACCCTTGAAGATGGCTTCATACCAGCCGTTCACCGGTCCTGCCGGTAATGTTCCGGCTCCTTTGGGTTTTTGCGTGCTTTTCTCCCTCTTTTCATCGGAACCTCGCACGCTCTTTACCAGTGCGCCGTCATACTTCCCTTGAGGCTTGACTTGGGAGGGCAAAAAAAGGATGCGTAGACTGTGGTTAACGGTGGGCCTTCTGGTGGCGGTTCAAGGCGCCTTGTGCGTCCATGCCCAGCAGTCTCCGCCGCCAATGCCGGCCAGCCAGCTTGTCCGCGAGGTCGTCTTCAATGAGTTGAACGACCATCACGGGCACGGCTTTTGGCGCTATTGGATTGAGCGGCGCACGGCCAGGGAGACGCGTATCGAAGATCAGGTGGAGACCGCTGAGGGCCCCGTCACCCTGCTCGCCATGAGCAATGGACGCCCTCTCACTCCTGAAGCAGACCGCCTGGAACAGGTGCGGCTTCAGCGCCTGTTAACCTCACCTGCCGAGCAAGCAAAGCACCGCCAGGAGTATGAGGACGACGAAAACCGCATCGGACGGATTCTGGCGCTGCTTCCCGATGCCTTCCTCTACGAGTACGACGGCGAAGAGACCGGCTGCCAGCGCCTGCGCGTTCGCCCCAATCCCGAGTATCCGGCCCGCTCCATCGAGGCGCGCATCTTCCACGCCATGAGTGGAACGCTGTGGGTGAATACACACTACAAGCGATTGGTTCGGCTCGACGGCCGCGTTGAGGAGAATGTGGACTTCGGATACGGCATTCTGGGCCGGCTCTACAAGGGCGGGTGGTTCAGCCTGGAACGCACGGAGGTGAGCCCCACGGACTGGAAGACCGAGCGCCTGGAGGTGCACATTGTGGCGCGCGCCCTGTTGGTGAAGACCTTTGCCCGCGAGACCAGCGAGGCGCGGGGCGGCTTCCTGCCCGTGCCGGCGGGGATGAATCTGGCTGAAGGAATGGCGCTCCTCGAAGAAAACCGGACCCTGCCCCGGGCCCCGCAAAGAACCGCTCTTGTCATCCCAGGGGTCTTTGCCCTGCGGCGCTAGGCGCTTACCCGTACGCCGTGCTGCTTGACCGCGCTGTCGCGAATTCGTACAGATTGCCCCGTAGCTGGACAAATTCGCGCCGCGATCAAGGAGCGCTGCCGCGGAATTAGACAGTGGGTGCCTCGAAGTAGGACACTCTGTCCGGAACCCGGACAATTCCTTCAGAAAAGCTAAAGTTCCACTTCATCCTGCCGATATGCGGACAATGGCAAGCCCTTGAACCGGCCTTGAAGCAGGAGCGACCGAAGATGGGAATCACTCCAATCACCAACCTCATCCCGCTGCCCTCCACTCTCTCCATTGAAAGGGAACTTGAGCCGTTGCCGATGGAGCGGGTTGAGAACTCGGCCCGTACCGGCGACGAGACGTATTCCCCCAGCAACGGCAAGTCCACCCGTGGAGCCGAAGACGACGAACCGGATGATCAACCGGAAGAGCTGCCAGCCGAAAGCGACGCCGAATCCGCCGCGCCACCGCCCGGCAACTATCCAGGGCGGCCTATCAGCTTCTTTGCCTGAGCGGCCAGCGCGGGAACGGTTTGAATCAGCCGGAAGCTTCCATCTGTTTGAGCGACTCGCCATACGGCGCCCGCAGCACGCCGCGTTCAGTCACGATGGCGGTTACATACTTGGCCGGGGTCACGTCGAAGGCGGGGTTGCAGATGCCCACGCCGTTGGGGGTGAGCTGCTTGCCGCCGTGGTGGGTGACTTCAACCGCCGGGCGCTCTTCGATGGGGATCAGGTCGCCGGTCGCGGTGGCCATATCGACCGTGGACCAGGGAGCGGCCACGTAGAACGGGATGCCGTGCTCGCGAGCCAGAATGGCCACGTTGTAGGTGCCGATCTTGTTGGCCACGTCGCCGTTGGCTGCAATGCGGTCCGCGCCTACCACGACGGCCTGGATACGGCCGGCGCGCATGAGGCTGGCGGCCATGTTGTCGCAAATCACGGTTGTCGGAATGTGGTCGGCCATCAGCTCCCAGGCGGTGAGCCGCGCGCCTTGCAAAAAGGGCCGGGTCTCGTCGGCAAGAACGTGAATACGCTTGCCCTGCTCGACGGCCGAGCGGATGACGCCGAGGGCGGTTCCATAGCCGCAGGTAGCCAAAGCGCCGGCGTTGCAATGGGTCAAGACGCCACCCTCGTCCGGCAGCAGCGCCGCACCGAATGCTCCCAGGGTCCGACAGGCGGCAATGTCTTCCTCATACATGGCGTGCGCTTCGGCCAGAAGCCTCTCTCGCACCTGGACCAGCGTCGCGCCTTCGCCGAGCAATTCCGCATGCAGGCGCTTCATGCGGTCGATGGCCCAGAAAAGATTGACGGCGGTGGGCCGCGTTGCCGCGAGGCAAGCGCAGATCCGCTCGAACTCGGGCGCGAAAAGCCGCGGCGTCAAGGCGGTCGTTCGCAGCGCGCCCAGCGCGATGCCGTATGCCGCTGAAACGCCGATGGCCGGCGCGCCGCGCACCACCATGGTGACGATCGCCTCGGCCACCTGCTCGTAGGTGGTGGCGAGTACGTAGCTCTCCTCTAAGGGCAGCTTGGTCTGATCGATGAAGCGGACGCCTTCGGGCGTCCAGGTGAGGGTGGGAATCATGCATGATCAGTGTAAACGGCGGAGCAACGGAAATGCTGGAATCAAGCTGCGCTGGAAACATTTTCAGTTTTCCGCTGGACTTGCCTCCGCCCCAATGCTTAGAGTGATTGCGGTACTATCTATTGCCTGTTTTCAATTCCAGCGGCTCACGCAGCGGCCTGACCGGCGCGTGCGACGGCGCGTACAAATCGTGAATTGGAAGACAGCGCAATGCGGAAAACTGTCTTCAAAGAAAGCGGGGAGAGAGATTCATGGCTACGCGATCCACACAACCGGCGGCGAATGCGCCCAACTATACAATGCCGTTCATTATTGTCACCGCTCTGTTCGGCATCTTCGGGTTCCTCACCAGCCTGAACAACCAGCTCGTGGGCAAGCTGAAAGAGATCTTTAATCTGCCCTACGGGCCATCGATGCTGGCTACATCGGCATGGTTCTTTGCTTACCTGGTTTTTTCGGTTCCCAGCGGCAAGCTGATCGAGAAGGTGGGCTACAAGAGCACCATGGTGATTTCGCTCTTCATCATGGTGGTGGGCGCGCTGTTGTTTGTACCCGCTGCCAATATGGTGAGTTTTCCTCTTACGCTGACAGCGATCTTCGTACTGGCCTCAGGCGTCTGCGCCTTGCAAACCTCTGCCAACCCCTATGTCGCGATTCTTGGCCCCGAGAGCAGTGCATCGGCGCGACTGAACCTGGCGCAGGCCTTCAACTCCGGCGCTTCGGCCGTGGCTGGATGGTTTGCGGCCCGCTTCATCCTAGCCGACACCAGCAAAGTCACCGATGCCGCCAGCCAAGCTCATATGCTGGAATTGCCTTATGTATACATTGCCGGTGGGTTGCTGGTGCTTGGTTTTACGGTCATGTTCCTGCATTTACCGGCGATCACCTCATCCCGCCCCGCGGAAGATTCCCCGGCGCCGGGCCGCAGCATTTGGAGCTACTCGCACACCGTGCTGGGCATGGTGGGAATTTTCTTCTACGTGGGTGTTGAAATCGCTCTCGCCGCGATTTGCATCCAGTATTGCAAGCAGCAGGGAATCAGCAATGTCGAGACGGCTGGAATTCTGGTTACGGTTTATTATCTGCTCATCATGGCGGGCCGCTTTGTGGGAAGTGCGTTAATGAGCGTGATCAAACCGGAGAAGATGCTTGTCGTGTTGGGTATTCTGGGCGTTGTCTTGATGCTGATCTCCATGGTTACACATGGCCAGGTCGCTATTTGGAGCCTGGTTCTCTGCGGCCTCGCCAACTCTATCATGTACCCGACCATCTTTACCCTGGGCATCGCCGAACTCGGTCCCCTGACCAGCGAGGGCTCCGGCGTCGTCACCATCGGCAATGTGGGCGGAGCGGTGATTCCACCGCTATTCGGGTTCCTGGCAGACAAGATCGGCATTCAGTACGCGTTTGTCCTGCCCATCGTTTGCTACATTTTTATTGCCTACTATGGCCTGTCGGGCTACAAGCCAAGCAGAGCCTAGCAGCCAGGCGTCGCTTGCTTCAGACTCACGGCCCTCCGGCTTCAACTGGAGGGCCGTGTTACGCAATGGGATCGACTCACGCCTGCCACGGGTTCAAGAGCGCCACGCCGGTGGGCTCGAAGTCGGAGATATTGCGCGTGACGACGGTCATGCCGTGAACCATGGCTGTTGCCGCAATCAGGGAGTCCCGGTAGGAGCGCGGGTTGGGAACGTGCAGGGCCGCGCATCGCAGCGCAACGGGGGTATCGACCGGCAGGATGCGGCTGGCGAACGCGGGCAGCACACGATCTTCCAGCCAGGAGCGAAGGACCGCTCCCTGCCTGGGATCGCGGCGTTCCATCAGGAGGGCTCCCATCTCCATCTCCAGAATGCAAATGGCGGAGAGAAACATGGACTCCGCGCGAACGCTGCCGGCCCAGGCCGCAACCCGGCGATCCGCCTTGCCCACGCTCGCCTTGCGGAACTCGGTGATGATATTGGTATCGAGAAGGTACATCAGGACCACTCGGCCGGCTTGGGGAATTCATCTCCCAGGCGTGGCGGCTCAAACTCGATTTCGGCAGCCTCGGGCATAGCCAACAGGTCGATAATGCTCTTCCCTTTGCTCGTCATCTCCTGGTATTCCTCGATCGAAAGCAGCACATGTGCGGGGTGCCCGCGGTCGGTGATGAACACGGGGCCCTTGCGCGCCGCCTTCTTGGCCCGGCCCGTGTCCTGATTGAACTCCCGGCTTGACAAAGTAGTGATAGCCACGGCGCATGCCTCCTTGTAGCAATGTTTCTACATTCTAGCACGACAGGCGCTGCTACTCAAACCGGAGCAGAACAACCTCGGAGCTGGTTCCCACGCGCATCGGTGGCCCCCAGGTTCCGGCGCCCATCGATGTGTAGACCTGCAAGGCGCCGAAGCGCTGCAAGCCAGATGTGAACTTGCCGAAGATCCTGCGCGTGAACCACGTAAAGGGGAAGAGCTGGCCGCCATGGGTGTGGCCGGAAATCTGCAGGCTGACCCCGGCTCGCTCGACTATCGGCAGCCGGCTTGGCAGGTGGTTGAGGAGAATGCTGGCCTGGCCGCGGTCGAGGCCCACACCCTCCAGAGTGGCGCGCAGGCGAAGCAGGTTTGTGGAGTCGCGATAGGGAATGCCCAGGATCTGCAGACCATCGACGGTGACTTTTTCATTGGCCAGGACGCGGACGCCCACGCGCGCAAGGGCCTGAGAGTATCGCTCGGAGTGGCCAAACTCCTCATGGTTGCCGGTAGAGAAATAGATGCCGAAGGGCGGCGAAAGCTCTCTGAAGGGAGCAGCCAGGCGGTCAGGGTCGGATTTGGCCCCGTCGAAGATATCTCCGGGAAAGAAGATGAGGTCCGGGTTGAGACGCGCGGCCATGCGCGCGATGCGCCGGCTGAATCCGAGCCCGTTGACGTGGCCCAGGTGCAGGTCGCTGACCACAAGGGCCGTGCGGCCGCGCCATGACACGGGCAGATTGGACAGGGGGATGGGGACGCGCCGGATGCGAATCCAGCGGGCATTCATGAGGCCGTAGATGCCGGCCAAAACGGCCAGGGTAAAAAAGATGGCGGCGATATGAGGGCGAAGCGCACCCGGGTTCGCTTCCAGACCGGAGAGCAGAAGCGCAAACCATGCCAGCCAGCTCAGGCAGGCCGCGAGGAAGAGGAAGTTAAGGAACCCCAGCCAGACGGCGGCAATCCTGTAGATTGCAACCACCAGCCAATTGGAGAAGCGAAAGCTGAGCAGGGCGGCGGCCATGAAGCTGAAGGCCAGAAGGAAGATTGCGTCGCCGAGCGCCCGCGTTGAAGCAGGGCCGAGATCGCCCCAAAACGCGACGATCGAGTAATAAATGAACCAATGGGCAAGACCCAAGATGCCTTGCATCGAGAGGACGGCGAGGACGGGCCAGGCCTTCAAACAGGGTTCTCCTTGCTTCAATGATCGCATGAACAGAGATTGGGGATCAGGGGTCAGGGGTTGGTACGCGGCGGTGGTGCACATTGGCGGGCTCGCCCTGGTAGCGGGAAGCCAGCGGTTGCACCTGCCGCTGGTGGCTGTTTATCCTCTTGGGCACTATGGCAAATGTCCTTTGTGTCGCAGGTTCGAACTCCAAGTACAAACTGCCGGGCGCGAAGCCAGCCGGATTCTGGGCCGGTTTCTGGCATGGAATGGTCTCTACGATCACGTTCATCGTGAGCCTGTTCATGGATGGCGTGAGCATCTACGAGACGCACAACAACGGACGCTGGTATGAATTCGGATTCATCCTCGGGATCGGCGGTTCCTCTGGAACGGTAGGAGTCAGAGCCGCTCCGCATCCATGAAACAATCGTCTCAATGACCGGTCTGTGCAGCGCCGCGCTCGGCCTTTACATCTCGATTCCCTTTTGCCGGTCGAAGTGTACCTATTGCAACTTCGCTTCGGGGGTCTACCCGGCCAGCGAACATGCGCGCTATGTGGAACGGCTGATCGAAGACCTGCGGACAGCAGGCGAGTGGGCGGCACGCATGGGAGTGGAGCTTCCGCGCCGGGTGGACACGGCTTACCTGGGCGGAGGAACCCCGAGTTTGCTTGCCCCGGAGTTGCTTGCGCGGCTCTTCGCGGCTATGCGGGAGGAGTTCGACCTGCAGCCCGAGGCTGAGATTACGGTGGAATGCGCACCGGGGCAGCTAGCGGACGAGACGCTGGAGGCGCTGGTTGAGGCGGGCGTGAATCGCGTCAGCTTGGGCGTGCAGTCGTTCATTGACAGGGAGGCGGCAACATGCGGGCGGCTGCACAACCGCGCTACGGTCGCGCGGGATCTGCGGCGGCTGCGCGCGGCTGGAATCGCCAACCTGAACGTGGATCTGATTGCCGGGCTTGGCGGGCAGACCTTTGCTTCCTGGGATGTGTCGCTGGCGGCGCTGATCGAATCCGGCGCGCCCCACGCCAGCGTCTACATGCTGGAAGTAGACGAGGACTCGCGGCTTGGTCGCGAGGTCTTGGCCGGTGGCGCGCGCTACCACGCCGGGCTGGTTCCCACGGACGATGCGATTGCTCAAATGTATTCGACGGCCATCGACAGGCTGGGCGCGGCCGGCCTCGGCCAGTACGAAATTTCAAATTTCTGCCGGCCGGGATTCGCCTCGCGGCACAACCTGCGCTACTGGCAGCGCCGCCCTTATTTGGGTCTGGGGCTGGATGCATCTTCCATGTTGCGCGCGGCCTCTTCGCAAGGCTTCGTGCTTCGCTCGACAACGACCGACGACCTTGCAGCCTACCTTCAGGCCTCGACGCCCGTCGAAACCACGTGGCTCTCGCCCGAGCAACAGCACGAAGAGGCATGGTTTCTTGGGTTGCGCATGAATGCGGGTCTCGATGTGGCAGCTCTCATGCAGGAGTTTGGCCGGGCACTTTTGAGCCCGGCGCTTGAGGCGGCAGGACGGCTCGTCGAGGCTGGATTGCTGACCTCGGACGGCAAAACGATTCGCCTGACCGCGCAAGGGCAATTGCTCTCAAACGATGCATTTCAGGAGTTTCTCGAGCTCTCGCCCATATAGCCGCGGAATCCCGGCCGATCTGGAGCAGGAATGGTGCAACGATTGGCGCCAACGGGCCGATAAGCCGCTGCATTCGCTCCTGGAATGGCCTTATCGCGCGCCGCCAAATGGGCCCGCGATTGCCCGCGAGGCCGGACCCCGGCGAAGATCGCCCGCCAATGTGGACCCGCTGACAAGGGCCGGCGCGGAGCGGTCAGTTCGCTGTTGACAAAGGCTCTTGCAAGGCCTATTGTGAGGTCGCTTTGGTGAAAGGAGTACTTGACCTATGGCCTACTTTGAGCTTCAGTCA
>Ga0326728_10012997_pt1 | contig 18259 bp, 14 predicted proteins | sample MB3enrmetagenome_FD_207602 | JGI IMG/M metagenome (GOLD analysis project Ga0326728, IMG submission 207602) | Lab enriched peat soil microbial communities from McLean, Ithaca, NY, United States - MB31MN | ecosystem: Environmental > Terrestrial > Soil > Wetlands > Peat | place: USA: New York... | reverse complement strand
CCCGACAATGCGATCATCCATACGACCTCCTGCGAGCAGCTCAAGAAACTCGTCAAGCACTACCGGCCAAGGATCCTCTACAACGCACCTGAACATCATCCGAAACTGATCAGAGCCACAGATCTACCGATAAAACGGCCGTTTGATTACAAGAAATACCATGATGATATGAGAAGCTCCATCTTCACCGAGATTGCAAAACCGTCCGGTTCGAGAAACATACGGCCGGCTACAAATACCGAAGCAATCGTGAAAAAGGTACTCTATGGGGCGCTGTACCCACAGGCGATCAAGGCTGTCTGCGATCATTATGGTTTGACAGTAAAAGGAAAACGCATTGAGTTTGGTGAATTTCACCATCTCTTCTCCAAGATGATTATTGCCATGGACCTGCCCGGCTACGAGCTGATCATCTACCTGAGATCACGGCAGAAACGCGAGTACCTCAAGATGGTGCAGGCTAAGGACGGGCATTTCCGGTTCGAGCGGCCGACCCCGTCACGGGTTGGTTTCTTTCTCTGGCTCGAGGCAATCCAGCCGACGTTGGGTGCAAGGATAACGCACCAGATCCTCGAGGCATTCACGGTGCGGGAACCCGCGGGTAAATAATGGTGATTTTCAAAATACCCGGCACCGTGAAAAACCTCATCTCATTGGTCTTATTGGTCACCGTATCAGATCACGATCGCACGACACAGGATGCCTCAGGCAGTTGAGGATACGTAGTTGCCGGTGAACTGATATTTTCTCTGAAAAGTTTCCCTCTGCAATTCTTTCTGACAGCGACAATCAATTCCCTTGAGGCGGATTGGAGAGGTTTCTCATGGTTTTTCCAGAGACGGGCAATAAAAAATTCCGGGAAGGGATGCTGGAACCAAGATCATCCTTGAGATCCTGATCAGTCGAGCAGAACACCCATCGCTTCATTATACCGGGCCTCCATCACGTACGGGATGCCCGAGACTTTCGATGCACCTTCCGTGAGTGCCATCAGGTCGCCGCGTGATATGGTCGAGAGCCGGAAGTTCCTGCTGCCGGCCATGAGTTGCTGAAGACCGGTCTTAAAACGCTGTGCATACGTGTAGATACCAATGGCCCCCATCGGAATCTCGCTGATACGGGAACCATATTTCTCCCTGAGTTCCTCATAGCAGACAAATATCTGTTCAACTGTCGTGCCGTACTTTGAAACCGATTTGGGGAGATCGTTGGTCGTAATCCATCTCTCGATGTTTTTGCCGACCATACCGGGAATCATAAGTCCCCTGCCCATGCAGACTGCCCTGAAATACGGGCTTCCCATCGCGAGGGCTTTGAATACGTTGGGCTCGTCAGAAAAACCGCCCGCCATCGCGAGATGGGGAACCCGCATGCCTTTCTTTAAAAGTTTCTCACAGAAGTCCCGCGCAAGCGACTGGAGATAAAACGTCGGGATACCCCACTCGTTCATCATCGGCCATGGGCTCATACCGGTGCCTCCTGGAGCCCCGTCGATTGTCAGGAGGTCGATTCTCGCTTCGGAACCGTATCGGAGGGCCATGGCAAGCTCCACCATGGAATATGCCCCGGTTTTCAGAGTAATCCGCTTGAACCCGATCTCCCGCAACCGGTCGATCTCTTCAAAAAATCCCTCCCGTGTTAAAAAGCCGAGGCGCGAATGACGCTCGAACTCCTTGATCGCACCGGACTTAAATGCGGCAAGGGTCTCATTTGACAGCGGATCCGGCAGAACAATATAGCCCCGTTTCTTGAGCTCGATGGCACGTTCAAGCGACTTGACCTTGGTCTCGCCGCCAATACACTTGGCACCTTGCCCCCACTTGAGCTCGATGGTGTCGAGATTGTGTTTGCTTGCGACATATTCTGCCGTGCCGAGACGGGTGTCCTCGACATTCATCTGGACAAGCATCTCGCCATAACCTTCGTGAAATTTCCGGTATGTCGTAATGCGCCGGTCCATCTCCGGGGATTCCACTACCTTTCCCTTGCTGTCGAGCCTGAGTCCCGGGTCAACACCGCATACGTTTTCGCCACAGACAATCGTGATGCCGGAGATCGCAGCGCCAACGGCAAAATGCTCCCAGTTCACCCGCGCGATCTCCGTAGATCCCAGTGCCCCGGTAAAGATCGGCAGGCGCATTTTCACGTTGCGACCCCACCCGTACTCAGTTTCAGTATTCACGGCAGAGAAAACCGCTGTGTCCGGACCGATATCGATACCTTCCGGCAATCCTTTTGCACCGACAGCATATCCTTGTATATTGAGATGCGAATAGTCAATCGGGTAGTTTTTGTCAGCACCCGTTGTGATCTCGCCAAACGGACCAGGGTACAACACTTCCCTGCCCCGGAACGATGATAACCAGATCTCACAATTGCCTTTGCATCCATCCATGCAGCGGGTACATATGCCGGACATCGGTACGACATCTCGTGACCGGTTTACTGTCCCTGTCGCTTCATTTGCATTTGGCCGTCTCAGATTCATAACTACACTCCAGATAGATGGGGGGGGCCCGCCCGATATTATTGTTAAGACCGTCCCTGTACCACAGTTACCGATCTTTGCAGGGTACCCGTAAGAAGCGTTTGAGAAAAGCCTGATCTCAAACAAAAGTGTTGTTACTATCTTTTGGTAATAAGAACTTGCTTTACTGCCAGTGACAGCCTCTTCTGTTGTTAAAATGAGATAGAACTGGGTTGGAATCTGTCCACCATAATACCAACAAAACATTCCGGTGGATAGATCCTGCAGTCCGGTTATAACGGAATCAGTTCATATGCGCTGCTTCCCACCCCCAGCGCCTCCGCATACCGGATCTGCCGCATACCGTCCGTGTTTGCCCGCATTCCCGTGAACTTGTCTTCACCGGCCTTGTGATGGGTGGAAAGGTGCGATTCAATAAATCCTTCCTGTCTGTTCACGAGATCAAAAGAGGCGGCATCGATGGCAACCGGATCGGTGGCTGCGAGGATCCCAATATCCGGAACAATGGAGGAGTCACTCCACGGGACGCAATCACAATCGGGCGTTATCCGGGTGAGGAAACTGATATAGCCGATCTTCCCCTCTTTCCCTTGTACGACACCGTACGCATATTCGACAAGCCGCTCAATAAAGAGAGGAATCTCTGTCACCCAGTCAATGTCAATTGCATGTTCCGGGCATATGGTCATGCACTCGAAACAGCCGATGCACCGATCGCGATCGATTCTGGCTTTCTTCTGTTCGAGCGAGATCGCGGATTCCGGGCAGACCTTCGTGCACGAGCCGCACCCGATGCACCGGTCTTCAATCGGGAATGGCTTTGCTTGGTGCTGCTCCCGTTTGCCGATTGGCGGCGCGCATCCCATGCCAAGATTCTTGATTGCACCTCCGAACCCGGCAACTTCGTGCCCTTTGAAGTGCGTCATCACGATCATGCTGTCTGCAGCGACAATGTCCCCGGCGACCGCGACCGTGTCGAAATGCTTTTTTCTGACAGGAACCCGGACGATATGTTTCCCGCATAACCCATCTGCAATGATCACGGGAGCTCCCGTCACCGCATAATCAAATCCGTGGAGCACCGCTGTCGTAATATGATCGACAGCGTTTGAACGACTCCCGAGATACAATGTGTTGGTGTCCGTGATGAACGGGAGGGCTCCTGCCGCTTTTATCTTCTCGGCAACCTGACGAATATAGACCGGGTTGATATACGAATCGTTGCCTAGTTCCCCGAAATGTACTTTGATAGCGGTCCGGTCGCGTCTGTGGATACCCGCAGCGAACCCGGCAGCATCGAAGAGACGCTGCACTTTTGCGACCATGCTTTCCTTGTCTGATCTGGCCCGGAGGCCGGCAAAATAGACTGGACTTTTCATACCCAAGACCTTCCCCGTCCGGATCTTGTCGCCGGAACTATGTATACCTCTGGCCACGTCAGAAAAGGGATTCCAGGTTGCGTTTATGGAACTGGTCCTTGTTGAACCTTTTGAGATCCCTTGCGCGCTCAAAATACTGGCGTGAGAGTTCATCCTTTCCCTGCCCCTTCGTACAAATCCCGAGATTATTCCAGGCGTCAGCAAGGGCAGGGTTCTTTTCGAGTACCTCATTATAGGCATTAACCGCTTGTTCAAGGATCTTTCTGTCCCCTTGGAGAATGCCGATCTTTTTCAGGGTTTCGGCACGGTTGAAGAGGATCTCTTCATTGCCGGGGGACAAATCAAGCGCCTTCTCGATTGAGGCGAGACCCTCCTCATCCCGACCCAGTTCCCGAAGGCAGATGCCCCGGTCATGCCATGCAAATGCGAGGGATGGATTGATCTCCAGCGCATGATCAAACGCCACAATGGCATCCTCAAATCGTCCTTCCCGGTAATACAACCGGAGCCCCTCCTGGTACTGGGATTTGGCCTTGCCAAGAATACGGTCAAACATCTTTCCCTGACCACGGGCAGCAGGTTCCATTTTTGCCGATCCCTTCGCTTCAACTTCCACGGGTGCTGGCTGTTTCAGGAGTTCAGTCCCGAGCAGATCCGTGATGTCTCTGACAGCGCCAATGGCCCCGATGAATATCCCTTTGGCGTCATACAGCGGCATCGCTTTCATCCACCAGACCCGTTCCTTTCCATCGGTGCCGGTGATCTTTATCCAGCCAATCAGGGTTCCCTGCTCATGCGCAACAATTGAATAATTGTGCTGCCGGATCGTTTTTTCGTCTTGGAAGATCAGATCGATGAGCATTGGTGCCCGGCGCCCGAAAAACGGGAGTGCATACTCGTACTCTTTCCTGCCGATCATATCCTTCTGGTCGATACCGGTAATGGCAGCTATTTCTGCGTTCCACGAGATGACCTTGCCTTCACGGTCGATTGCAAAGGCCGGCTCAGGAAAGAAACCGACCACATCTGACAGAATCTTCTGGGTGTTTCCGAGCCCCTTTCCCACGACCATTCCATCGACCGCCCGGCGCACCATGTGCACCATGTCACGCAGCTGAGGATTGATATCCTCACCTTTCTTCAAAAAGAAATTAGCACCGTTATTGAGCGCTTCGATGGCGGCATATTCCCCCCCGACGCCCGTGAAGATGATGACCGGCGTGGTATCGCCTTTCGAACGTATAATCTTTAAAAACTCTATTCCGTTGATCTCCGGCAGGTCATAGTCAACGATAATGGCATCAAAGGAATGATTTTTCATCAGGGCAAGTGCCTCTTTGGCGGACTTCAGGGTACTGACCTCCATATCGCCAAAACGTTCGAGGAAAAGCCGGGTGATGTTCAGGATTTCTTCCTCATCATCAATAATCATGACAGAAAGCATGAAAAACCATTAAACGGTTTTACAACGCCAAAAGGGAAAAAGATTGCGTGATTACCCGCGCTTGCCGAGTTCGTGATCGAGACAGAAGAGATGTCCCGGAATGTCGCCGATGGCCTTTATTTTTGCCACGATCTCGCTCGCGTTCATCTCTTCCTCGACCTGCTCCTTCACGAACCACTGGAGCATCTCAAACGTAGCGTGATCTTTCTCTTTGAGGGCAAGATCCACCAGTGCGTGGATGAGGCCGGTGACTTTCTGTTCGTGAGCAAAGACTTCATCAAAGACTTTTCCTCCAGAAGACCATTTTGCCTTGGGCGCTTCTATCATGGCAAGGGTGACCTTCCCGCCCCGGGCGATGATATAGTCATAGAACTTCAATGCATGACCCTGTTCCTCCTTCGCCTGGATCTTCATCCATTTGGCAAATCCCTTCATGTTCTGGGTCTCAAAATATGCTGACATGCAAAGATAGAGATATGCAGAATAAAATTCACGATTGACCTGCCTGTTCAACGCTTCTTCCATGCTTTTGGATAACACTGGAAAACCTCCTTCCCAGCGATAATCTGGATGCGTCTTTAAATAATGCTTTCGTACACGGCAAATATTCTGAGCAGATTTTTGCAGGTGTCGACAATATCATGCCGGGTCAGGTCCGCTCATCATCTCCGGTCTCTTTCTCTTCTTTGTCTCTATCGAAAAAAATCCCGGATTCTCGTGATTTCCCATACGCCCACCCGGCCTCTTATCCCTTTCGAGTTTATCATGCCAGGATCCCGTGATCTGCCATGCGCCTCACGTCCTTTTGCGTTTCGCAACATCGCAGAGCAAGGAGAAATTTTATATCGTATCTCTCATCAGAGATATCAAAACCCAGTGAATAAGGGGAATTTGAGAGAATGCACGCGACTATCCAAACGCGTGTTGCTGGATTGATCAGTTGTACTTTGCCGGGTCTGCATCGAATTTCTTCTTGCAGCCCGGAGCACAGAAATAGTATTTTTTGCCTTTGTACTCGCTCGTGAACTTCGCTGTCCTCTCATCAACGGTCATCTTGCAGATTGGATCGATTGCCATAGCACTATATACCTCATTCACCTGCCTTGTTTTGCTTCTGGTATATATGTTTTCAAGAGCAATGAGAGTGAGACCACCGTTACGGAACTGGCTGCCATTGCAAGCGCGGCAAGTTCCGGCCGGAACGTGATTCCCAAGAACGGATAGAGCACCCCTGCACCGACCGGGATGAGCACCGAATTGTAGGCGAACGCCCAGAATATGTTGCCCCGGATCCTGCCCATCACTTTCTTCGAAAGTTCAATGGCCGCAACTGCGTCGAGCAGGTCGTCACGTATCAGGACAATATCCCCGCTCTCGATCGCGATGTCGGTACCGCTCCCGATTGCGATTCCCACATCTGCCTGCGCAAGCGCCGGGGCGTCATTGATCCCGTCACCGATGAACGCCACGACTTCCCCCCGTTCCTGCAGTGACCTCACTTCTGCCGCCTTATCCTGCGGGAATACTTCAGCGATCACGCGTTCAATACCGGAACGGCGTGCGATTGCATCCGCGGTAAGCCGGTTGTCACCGGTCATCATGATTACGTTCAGCCCCATGCCCTTCAGCCGCCGGACCGCGTCTGCTGCTGTCTCCTTGAGTGTGTCAGCGATTGCGATGACGCCGGCCATCTGCCCACCAGCCGCAACAAGTATCGCGGTTTTTCCTTCCTGTTCAAATTCGGCGATTTGTGCCTCAGTACTGGGCAGGATTGTTACACCTCTCTCCGTGAGAAATGCCCGGTTACCGACCAGCACTTCTCCCCCAAGCACAAGCGCCGCAACTCCCTTGCCGCCATAAGTGTCGAACTTTTCCGTTTCTTCCGGTTTCATGCCCCGTTTTTCCATCAGCCGGACAATTGCCTGAGCGAGTGGATGCTGGGAGTTTTTTTCAACCGATGCGGCAAACATAAGGAGTGTATCTTCGGAAATACTGACCGGGAGAAGATCGGTCACTTCCGGCTTTCCCTGTGTGAGGGTACCGGTCTTATCGAAGATCACGGTCGTGAGTTTCTCCGCCACCTCCAGCGCCTCGCCGTTTTTGATCAGGATACCAAGTTCGGCTCCACGACCGACGCCCACGGTAACTGCTGTTGGCGTAGCAAGCCCCAGCGCACAGGGGCAGGCGATAACCAGAACCGATATGAATGCAGTGAGCGCGAAGAGCAGGGTGGAATGGAGCACAAGAAGCCATATGAGGAATGCGCCCGCAGCGATCAGGAGGACTACCGGGATAAAATACGTGACAGCGACATCGGCGATCCGCTGTACAGGTGGTTTTGACCCCTGCGCCTCCTCTACCAGCCGGATAATCCGGGCAAGTACCGTCTCCTTCCCGATTCTGGTTGCCTCTACGGACAGAACGCTGTTCGTGTTCAGCGTGCCGCCAACGATACCGCTCCCTTTGCTTTTCAGTGTTGGGACCGGTTCTCCGGTGATCATCGATTCATCGACATAGCTCTCGCCGGCGACGACTTCCCCGTCGACCGGCACCAGTGCGCCGGGTTTTACGATGACGATATCGCCGACTACCACATCCTCGATCGCGATCTCGGATTCCTTCCCGCCACGGGTGACCGTTGCGGTTCCGGGGCGGAGCCGGGCGAGTTTTTTGATCGCATCTGACGTCCGGCCTTTTGCCCGAGCTTCAAGATACCTGCCGAGCATGAGGAACGCAGCAAGCATGATCGCGGTATCGTAGAATATGAAATCCCGGGTAAGTATGATGGAAAATGTCCCCATCACGCTCGCGACAAATGCTACCCCGGTACCCATCGCGTACATCACGTCCATGTTGAGCGTCCGGTTGCGGAGTGCCACCCATGCTGCACGGAATATGGGGTACGCGACATAGAAAAAGACCGGCGTCGAGACAACGAGCATGATATACGCAAGCGTTTCCATCGGTATGCTCATCGGTACCCACATCGCGATCATCAGCGGGATGCTGACTGCAAAACCAATAGAAAACCGCATAAACTTGTCATGAAGGTCTTTCTCCCGTACTGCCTGCTCTGCTTCTTCACTCATTTCACCGACGAGCCCGAGGTACTGGTATCCTGCCTCTTCAATCGCCTTCTTCATGTCCGCGACAGATGTTAACGACTGATTAAAGATTACATACGCGCGCTCGTTTCCGAGATTCACGTTTGCTGATGTGACGCCGGGGAGCGCCCGCAGGGCGGCCTCGATAGTCTGGACGCAGGTCGCGCAGACCATGCCGCCGACCCGTATCGTCACTTCGCGATTGATCACCCCGTAACCCGCATCTTTTATCGCTTTTTCCAGATCCGTAAGCGTGGTTCTGGACGGGTCGAATTCTACACGGGCGGTATCGGTCCCGAAATTAACCTGTGCCTTAATACCCTCCCCAATCCGGCCCAGAGATTCTTCTATGGTGACCGCGCAAGTTGCGCAGTGCATCCCTTCGATCTTGAATTCAGCCTTCTTCCTTTCCGCTGGTGGTCGTTCCGGATCTGGCATGAAGATACCTGCCGGTTTTGGGGAGCCTTCTCTTGCAGATTCTCCTGTTATTTCCATATAACTGTTGTGAAAGGGAATATACGGGAGATCGGTATGGATTCAGCAGGTACTGTTTCCGGGGCGATAAGAAGAAAATTTTCAACAGGCTAAACCTGCACGAGTACGGGTACCTTTTTTATAATACCACGCGCAATCGAAAAATGAGCATCTGTCCGTTGGAGGCGGTACCATCAGGGTAATCATCGATCGGCTGCAGTGTGTGAGCTGTGGTTCATGCTGGGATACCTGCCCGGCGTTCTTTATCCAGAACACGGAGGACTCGTTCAGCGAGATTGTGGAGCTCTACCGTATCGATGGGAACATTGCCGAAGGGACACCGCCGGCGGAAGCGGAGGATTGCGCACGCGATGCGGCGGATCTCTGCCCGGCCCAGATCATACGAATAGAAGAATAAGTGCACCCGGGAGACCACTGCGTTCTATTTTTGGTCTTCCGTCCTCAGGATTGTCGCTCTCGTATTATTTCTGCAATGTCGCGCAGCTTTTCGATAAATGGGGATTCGCGCAGGAGAAGATCCTTCATGGACGGCCTAAAACCAGAGAGGTCCGGGTCATCGGGCAGCAGGATGATCCGGGTAAAAGCAGTCGTGTCATTGATCTTTTGCCGGATGCTGTGTTCTTCATCGTGCCTGTCGGCGCGGTTCACGACGAGGATCACGTTGCCGATAGCCAGCTCGCGGGCCAGCTTTGCAGATTGTCGGGCGACCGAGAGCGCGTTGTATGAGGGATCGGCGACCACGAGTGCCACGGAAAATCCGTCCGCCAGTGCCCTGCCAAAATGCTCCAGACCTGCAGGGGTGTCGAGGAGGATTACATCCTCTGAGAGGAGGCGGAAGCGGCGGAGAATTGCAGAGAGCAGGGTGTATGCGCCGCAGAGGCAGCCCGATCCGGCCTGGCGGACCCCGCCCATGACTAGCACCCGGAGATTTTCATCAACGGGAACCGCAAAACGGTCGACCACATCACTTACGTTCGGATTTAACCTGATCAGGCCGCCCGGTAAAGCATCGGCGCCGGTTTTTTCATGGATATAATCTGTGTGATCTGCGACCGGGACAATCTTCTCTGCATGTTCAGGAGATATCCCCAGCGTCACTGCCAGATTCTGCTGCGGGTCCCCGTCAACAGCGAGAACATGCAATCCCTCGCTGGCAAAGTGGTGGGCAAGGAGCGCGGTGAGGGTGGTCTTACCGACGCCGCCTTTGCCGGTGATGACTACCCGGATCCCTGCTTTATCCTGTCCTGTACTCGGCGTTCCCTGTGCTATTCCTGATGGATTCCGGAAGGTGGGGGGTGCTTCGGGAGGCACGTCAGTTCCCCGTTGTTCCCGATATATTTTCAGGAGGATTCATGATGAATGTCAATTTCTCTGAAGTCTTCATGGTTTTGAGATCTTCGTTTGGGAATACCATATGTATGGGGGAGTGGACAATGCTGCACCTTCTCAGCTTGGGGAGACACCGCGATATTTCCCCACGGGCACAAGGATTTCAAACCGGGCACCATTACCGTATTCGCCGTACTCTCTGATGGAAAGCCCGGTGATAGAGAGGATCTCCCGCGTCAGAAACAACCCAAAGCCGGTATTTTTCCCGAACCCCTTCTCGAAAATCTGTTCTTTCTCCTCATGCAGCACTCCGATGCCATCATCTTGGTATATCAGCGCGAGATCTCCCCCGTACATTTTCGTAGATAGGGTGATGCGGCGAACCCGGACGCCATGACGGAGCGAGTTATCGATCAGGTTTTCAATGACCTTTTCAAAGAGCGGATCAACAAGTAATTCGAGACTGCCGAGAGCGGGAGCGAGTTCAATCTCTTTCTGCGCCAGCGTCGGCCGGAATTTCTCGACGCAGGATGCGATATTCAGCCAGACCGGCGCCTTCAATCCTATCTCTTCATAATCCTTTGTGAACTCGATCTGGCGCAGGATTGTTGCAGCTACCTGTTCCTCTTTCTCGCTGAATTCGATCAGCTCTTTCTCCTTTGCCGACATTTTTACCAGTTCGATATAGGCATATAATGCAGTGAGCTGGTTCCTGATATCGTGACGGGTAATGCTCGAGAGGAGATTCAGTTTTTTGTTGGCATTCTCATAAGCCTGCTGCGAGGTGACAAGCTGGGCATTTGCCTCCTTCATGCCCGCGTTCAGCGCGGTCAGCTCGCGGTTCTGCACCTGTACCTGGTCAAAATAAGAATTCGCCTGTTCAACAACCGTCCCGATGATCAGGGCCACAAATATCAAGACCAGCATCCGCAACAACGGATCCACCGTGATTGCGCCGAGAAGAAGATAGCTGATTGCTAGATGCAGTCCGCCAAACAGGAACGCGACAGCGATTGCTTTCCGCCCGTACCAGAGGCCGGCAAAGGTGATGATCACGTAATCGAAGTGCGTATAGACCACTTCGATCTTCCATTGGTAGTGCACGATAATTTCCAAAGCAATACCTATAATGATAAGAACGGCAAAGATGAGCGGGCGAGGCTCATTTAGGGCACGAAACCACGAACGCCGGGGCTCAAAGGTATCTGCTGTCACCTGCATTCCCTGCCGGATACATTTTCATCGAGAGAGCACATAAGCGAAATATACCGCCTGTTGGGAGACCTCTTGCGGGTTATTCGCGTATCATGATCAGCATCATCCGGAACCGCTTGTGCGCGTAGACGGCGTGCGGCTTGTTTGCTGGCAGGATGATCAGCTCGCCGGTATGGACAATAAACGGCCTGCCCGCAATCTGCACCTCCGCTTCACCATCGGTCACGGCAAGCACTGTATCATACGGCGCGGTATGCTCTGAGAGTCCTTCTCCTGTATCAAAAGAGAAGATGGTTATTGTCCCCGCTTTTTTGAAAACGATCATCCTGCTGGCGACCGTCCCGGTCTGGTATGCGATAAGGTCGTTGATCTTCAGCACGGTCTCCTTGAGATCTTCTCGTCCTGTATTCTCCATCCTGTCCTCCGGTACACGATTCGTGCGTTCACTTGGATATCAGCATGCACCATGCTAAATTCCTTTGGTTCCGGCAAGACCCTGCGGCAGCGAAAACCTGATTCTGTCCTGATCCGGGTGCCCAAAAATGGAAACGATACGGTAAGAATGCTCCCTTGCGGAGGCATTTGCCGGTATGCAGTGCACGTAATGGCGATACCGGTGCTCATTATAAAAATGCAACGGCGGCTACATCCGCGGTAGGATTTTCACCGGGTTTTGCTCTAGGGAAATTTCAGCGTTTGTCTGCCGGGTGTTCGACACTCCAGTGAAGCAGGATGCCGCTTTCGATCCTGCGTGCTTCAAGGAGCGTGAGCCGTGCAAATTCCGTCTCGTTCAGAAAGCCGGGGCCGTCTGCCAGCGTCGGTGCATCTTTTCCACTGATGATGATGTTGCCGATAAAAGAGTAGATCTCATCCACGAGTGAAGCACTGATGAGCGCGGCGATCAGGGTACCGCCTCCTTCCACCATAATGCGCTGGATACCCATATCCCCCAGCCTCTCCATCGTTATCCTGAGATCCACTTCATCATCTCCGGTGACGATAACCGTCGCCTTCTTTTCAAGGCGACCGATCTTCGCGGGATTGGCCCGCCGGGAAACTGCTACCACCCGAAGCCCCTCGCCTTTGTTGAGTACTGCGGCCGTGAGAGGGATCCGGGCCAAGCTGTCGATGACTACGCGGACGGGGTGCTCGCTCTCACCGCGGTCATGCCGGCGTTTCCGGCACTCTGCCTCCTTTACCGTCAGCGAGGGGTCATCGGCAAGAACGGTGCCGATGCCGACCATCACTGCATCGCAGCCTGCCTTGAGCCGGTCAACGCGGTTGAAGTCCTGAGTACCGGAGATCTTTACCTGCCTTCGTTCACGGGTAGAGATTTTGCCGTCGGCACTCATCGCCACGTTGACTACGACATACGGGCGCATACCATACTGTTATTCACCGGGACCTTTTATACCCCACGAAAAATTGCATGATAACCGGGATCCCCCTTCCTTCCCGTATTACGTATCTTTATGCGGCAGCAATTATTCCGTGATCTATAAAAAACCATGAAAATTTTGTTTATTGTGAAAAAGACCCATAAATAACGGTACATTCAATTGCGTGTATAGTGATGACGGAAAATACGGTACGGCCGAAAAACAGAGATTGGGGGAGGCAAGAGAGACAAGGGAGATCATCGGGCACGACACGCCGTCCCGCTCGTATGCCGGTTCTTCCATTACATTAATTCCGGGTAAAGAGATGACGGATCTCACCGGCTTTCTGGTCGGTTATGAAAAGGATGAGGACATCCCCCTCCTGCAGGCGTGTCGTGTCGGGGGCGTGAATCAGTTTATTGTCTCCCCGGCGGAGACCTGCCCCCATAATGCCGTACTGGTCTTTTAAGTCCAGTTCGGCGATTGTTTTGCCCTCTGCCGCTGAACCGGCTTCCACCCGGAACGGGTGAACATGGGTCATCATGAAAAATGTCCTGAAATCCTCTGCCCGTGGAGCACCGGGCTCCTGCCCTTTTGTGAACATAGGAGCGCTCATCTTTTTTGCCCGCTCGATAATCTGTGCAATCTCCGTTTCGGGAAGCTGGTACCTCTTCAGGGCCCGGGTAAAAATTTCCAGCGCTGCTTCGAACTCTTCGGATATGACCTCGTCAGCGCCGAGATCCAGCAGGTACTGGGCATTCCTCACGTGCCGGGTCCGTGCCAGGATGTGAATATCGGGTGAGAGCTGCCGTGCCATATGGATGATGCGGGGAATCGCCTCTTCCTCGGAAACTGCCACCACAAGTGTCTTAGCCTGCCGGATGCCCGCGTGTTCGAGCACTTCTTCCTGCACGGCATCCCCGAAAATAAAGTTGGGCCGGTACTGGGATCGCTCCTTGCGGATGACATCGGGATTGAGTTCAATGACCATGAACGGGATACCGGCGATCAGTGCTGCACGGGCCACGTTCTTGCCGGTGATCCCGTATCCTGCGATGATGATGTGGTTTCTGAGCCCCTCTTCCAGTGCGATCCCGTCCGGGGTGAGAGCTTTTCCCCGCGATGTCCTCTTCGGGAAGATCCGGTAGATCATGTCGACAACCCGTGGGGAGGCGCTCATGGTAAACGGGGTAAGCGCCATCGTGACAACAGCCCCCGCAAGGAAGATCTGGTAGACCGGGCTCCGGATGACCCCGGCATCGAGGCCGCTTTTTGCGAGAACAAACGAGAATTCCCCAATCTGGGCAAGTGCAAGCCCGCAGAAAACGCAGACGCGTACCGGCATCCCGATGACGGCCGTGGAAAACGCGCCGGTCAGGATCTTGACACAGAAGATCACGATGATGATCAGGGCGACATAGCCGAAATTGCCGAGCACGGTTGCCGTGTTGAGGAGCATCCCGATTGAGAGGAAAAAGATCGCCGCAAAGACATCTCGGAAGGGGAGGATATGGCTCAGGGCGTCGATGTTAAAGTCGGATTCGCCGATGATCAGGCCGCCGATGAATGCCCCGAGTGTGTACGACAGGCCTGCCTCACTGGTGAGCCAGGCAATGATGACACAGATGCCGGCGATGGTGAAGAGGAAGAGCTCACGGCTCCGCTCTTTTGCCACGCGGAAAAGGAATCTCGGGATCACCCAGTACCCGAGGACGATGATGACAAGGATGATCAGGGTGATCTTTGAGATCTGGAAGGGAAGGTTGGAAAGATCCAGTCCGCCCCCGCTCCCGGAGAGGAGGGGCAGCACGAGCATCATGGGGATGATCGCGAGATCTTGGAAGATCAGGATCCCGAGCAGTGTCCTGCCCTGGATCGTATCGACCTCCTCTTTCTCCTGAAGGATCTTCATCACGATGGCCGTACTGGAGAGGGAGACGATGAAGCCGAAGATCAGGGCCTCATTGAATAGCATCTGAAAAAAGAGGGTAATCAGGGTGATCGCGACAATCGTTGTGCAGATCTGGACGGTACCCCCGATGATAACCGCACGCCACGACCGGAGGAGTTTCTGGAATGAGAATTCTAAGCCGATTGTAAAGAGCAGGAGGACAATCCCGATTTCGCCGATCGTACTGATGAGGGACTGGTCAGTGATCAGGGCAAAACCGAAGGGCCCGACCAGCATCCCGATCACAAGGAAGCTGACGATACTGGGCAGCTTCAGGTGCTGGCCAAGATAGAGCAGGAGGATGGACAGAACGATGACACAGACAAGGGCAAGCATGATGTCCATGAAAAGCACCGGCCGACAGGAAACCGCGGTAAAAAAATATCAGGTGGTGAATAATTATAAGTTCCGCAAAAGATTACGGGGGCCAGCCCGGGTTTTCCCCCGCCCACAGGGTAATCCATGTGGTGTCGGCCTTGGGCATATCTGCTCAAAGGAGTATTTTACGCTATGAACCTCAGTCAAATATAAACGTCGGGGATATGGGATGTAAAACAAGATTTTTAGTGCCCCAGCCCGGATTTGAACCGGGGACAACCAGATCTTCAGTCTGGCGCTCTCCCAGTCTGAGCTACTAGGGCAGGAGTATAATGGTTATCGCTTTGGATTAATAAATAATATGTTCTCCCTGATTGCGGCTCTCATGACCGTTCTTTTTTATGCCAGATGATGTCAGTACTAACTGAATGTCTATCCTCCCAAGATCCGGCGGAAGTGTACCGGGCCTTGCCAGCGCAGTGGCTTCACGTACCGCCCTGGTGGTTCACCTCACGCACAATGACCTTGACGCAGTCGGAGCTGATGCGATCCACCGGATGCGATACGGGACTGACGGCGTTTTTACTGTCTGGAGTTCGGTCGGAAAATTCTCGCAACTCTTCAATATCGTTGCTTCCTGTGCAGGAAAAGGAGACCTGCTCTCGATCTCCGACATTGGCTACCATCATGAGGCAGAATCAATTGCCGGCCGAGCAAAGGCAAACGGCTGGATCGTAGAGTGGCGGGACCATCACCGCTGGCGTGACGAGGAGATCCGGAAGATTGAGAAGGCGGTCTCTCTCCTGCACATTGACACGTCAGTCTGCGCCACAGCAATCGTTGCCCGTGACTTGGAACCGGCGAACGAAGTTGCTGCAGAAGTTGCCCATGTCGTCTGCGATTACGATCTCTGGAAACAGACAGATCCCCGATCTGCGGTGCTCGGGCAGGTGCTCCAGCGGAAGGTGAACCGGGATCATGTGAGGGACTGCCTTGTGCAGGGAATTTTTACCGATGAACGGATCGAACGACAGTACACCGATATCCGGCGTGAGATGCGGGCGATGATGAGAAAGAGTCTCCACCGTTCCACGATCCTCGGTGCAAAATACCGGATCGCTTTTGCCCCGCTCTACGGGTACCCGAGCGAGACGGCACACTTTATCCGGGACCAGCTTAAAACCGATATGGAAGTGATCGTAGGAAAGGACGGCAAGTTCTCGATTCGGTCCGTTCCTCCTGTCAGTCATCTGATCGCCCGCGAGTTTGGGGGCGGCGGGCACCCTAACGCGGCCGGGGGGTCCTTCAATTTCACCTTGATTGAACGTCTCGCCTGGTGGTTCCTGAAGCGGAGCCGGTACTTTGAGGATCTGGTGAAGGTTGCGGAATCTCACTGATTCTTACAGGAATGCTGGCCGATATTTTCCTAGGCTCTGGTGCTCTCCTGATGCTCTCCTGAGGATGAGCAGCCTGATTGTTGGGATTCTGCTGTCATGTTGGTTGCGTAGTGCAGAGAACAAGCATTTATAGCTGAAAATGTAATCTAAACTTGACAAAAATGAGGCCCATCTACCTTCTCATCGGATGCTTCTGTCTCTGTGCATTTGTTATTCTCCCTGCGCAGGCATTCACCATCAAGACGCTGGCGATAACGCTCGGACAGAACGGTGACGCACAGGTAGATCTGCAGTACCAACTCTCCCTGCCGGAACAGGTAGCGGTATTCTTCCATATTGCAAATCCCACCACTGAGCTCCAGAATGCCCTGAATGAGAATCTCAACGAACCCGTCACGGTGGAACAGGCAGGCAGCTCATCGGCAGACATAACCATCTCCTCGTTTGCCACGGTTTTCGGAAGTCCCGGGGCAGTGATAATGACAACACCGGCGTTCTCGCTTGAACGTGCACAAGAGGTCGTGAATCAGTACTGGTTTGCACCGCTCATCTCGCCGGACTTCACGCCACAGGTGACCACCGTCACCTTCCCGGATGGCTTCACCGACACGGTCTACAACCAGATCAGTATCCCGTCTTTTATGCACGTGCTTGCCTCCTGAATTCATCTGCCGAGTACCTCTTTTTACCTTAAACCAGCAGGATGCAGATCTTTTTTCCCCTTTATCTTTGTGGGGGAAAAGCAGGCTCAAAAAATTTCAGCAACGTCATTGATAATTTTAAAAAAGTCCGTCAACGATATCAAATATAAAAAAATTGATAAAAAATTCGTGTTTTCCACGGAGCCGAAAAGGAATAATTCTGGAGTCCGGTTAACTCTTATTTCATATAGAACGCTGCATCCACAACCGAGCGCCAGTATGCATCCCCGTTTCCGGTACAGTAACCGCCGGCGGTCACCTTATCTGGATCGAGATGCGAAAGGGCAAGCCGGATCGCTTCTGCATCTGGATCTACGATGATGAGATGGTGGAGCTCGTACTCGTTGGCGAGGTCAAAGACCGTAGCGAGCTGGTCGATGCCGGCAGCAATCTGCCGCTGGTGCTCCATCAGGGTTTCAAGTGCCGTCCGGTCCGGTGCCTGCTGGAAGAAAAAAACTTTCTGCCGGGCAAGCGCGGCGATCTCCATCTCTTCTGCCCTTTCGCAGATGAGCACATGGCCGGCGGTGCCCGCATCCCGCATCGCCCGCATGAGGGTGCGGTACGCGCCGAAAAGAGCATCCTGCCAATCGTCTTCATCATTATAATATCCGTCCCGGGCTCCGAGCCCATGCGGTGCCGGCAGGGCACACCAGATGCCATTTCCGTGAGCCGTTAGTAAAGCAGCGTCCTCGATGAGAATGCCGGTCTGCACGTCGATCTCTTCATGCACCACATCATCCTGTATGCCGTTCAGGCATGAACGGATACGATCTCCATAAAAACGACCGCAGGCACAGGGAACCATAATCCCGGCGGCGATCTGCGGAGCAAGTGAATGGTCGAGCTGGTACGATATGATGTCAGCAGAGCAGCCACGGTGATCCGCAACCCATGCAGCGAGCTCCGCGACATCAGGCAGGCCGATCTCCGCACCTAATCCCCGCGTCGGAAGGTTCAGACGTTTGCCCATGGTATATGAATTATATCATATCAGCATCTAAAAAAGTACTCATGAAAAAACCGCCGTTGCTGGTTACCTGCGGGCTGCCGTACACCAAC
>Ga0326728_10012995_pt1 | contig 18266 bp, 18 predicted proteins | sample MB3enrmetagenome_FD_207602 | JGI IMG/M metagenome (GOLD analysis project Ga0326728, IMG submission 207602) | Lab enriched peat soil microbial communities from McLean, Ithaca, NY, United States - MB31MN | ecosystem: Environmental > Terrestrial > Soil > Wetlands > Peat | place: USA: New York... | reverse complement strand
GGCGATTGAGAATTTCGGCATCACGCCGGACATCATTGTGTTCGGCAAGGCGCTGACCAATGGTTTGAACCCCATCTCCGGCGTCTGGGCGCGTGAGGAATTGATCACGCCCGAACTGTTCCCACCGGGGTCCACGCACTCCACGTTCTCGTCGAATACGCTCGGCACCGCCGTGGCGCTGGAGACGCTGAAGATGCTGGAGGAAGAAGACTACGAAAAGCTGGTGAATGATAAGGGAGCGTACTTCCTGGCCGGCCTGCGCAAATTGCAGAGCCGCTATCCGGGAATCATCGGCAATGTGGATGGCCTGGGACTCGCCCTGCGCCTGGAAGTCTGCAAGCCGGATGGCATCACCCCGGACCGCGACTTGACCGACCGGATTTTCGCGGAAGGTCTGGGTGGCAATCTTCAAGCCCGCGGCCGCAACTACGGATTGGTGCTCGATGTAGGTGGTTATTACAAGAATGTCTTCACCATTGCCCCGTCATTCACCATCACGCAGGAAGAGATGGATTTGGGGTTGGAACTCCTGAATCAACTTTTCCAACGCTGCGTCGAAAAGCACTCGTAGCGCGGCCCCCCGTATTTGGGGTCCGCGGCCCTTACCGCGCAAACAGAGCCAGTCCTTGCGGTGCAGGTTGATTGAATGCGGTGTGACGAAAATGCAGGGCATACGTCCGCATTTGGAATGAATCGTTTTCCTTGCGTAAGAACCGCGGACCCCAAAGGCGGGTGGCCGCGCCACGGGCACAGTATTTCGAAGGGGGATCCATGAACCGCCGTGAGGCTTTTCGCCGGACGGGTGCAGGCTTGGCGGCGGCTGCCTTGGGTTCGATGCGGGTGGGGGCGGCGCGCCCGGCGCGTCCACCCAACCTGTTGTTCCTTCTCGTTGACCAGCAACGGCTCGACACCCTGCGGGTTTATGGGAACAACCAGATCATCGCTCCCAACCTGAACCGCCTGGCGGAGCAGAGCGCCGCCTTCTCGCGCTACTACGTTTCGCAGCCCGTGTGCACTCCCTCACGGGGCAGCTTGCTGACCGGGCTCTATCCTCACACGCACGGATCCGTTAATAATAATGTTGCGCTGAATCCCTCGCTCCCGGTTTTGGTGGAGATGCTTCAGGACAAGGATTACGCCACCGCCTATTTTGGCAAATGGCACCTGGGCGATGAACTCTGCCCGCAGCACGGTTTCCAGGCGTTCGAGAGCATCGAGGATGGGTACACCACTCTTTCCGAAAAGACCTGCGCGCGGGAGTATTCCGGATATTTCCGCTTCCTCGCGGGCAAGGGTTTGAAGCCGGATGGGAAAAATGGCCTCTACACGCGCGACTTCGCCAACCAGGTGCCGAAGGAATTGAGCAAGCCGGCCTATCTGGCGACGCAAGCTGCGCAGTTTATCGAGCGTCACCAACGCCAGCCCTGGGTGATGTATGTGAGCTTCCTCGATCCGCACACTCCCTTCCACAGCGTGAACGATTCGCTATATAACCCCACGGAAATGGATGTCCCGAAGTCATTCTCCGTTGATCCTGACGTAACGGAGTTGGAGCGCACCAAAACGATTCGCGCTGAGCAACTCCGCGCTCGCCACAGCGAACTCGCCACGACGGAGAGCCTGCGCGAAGCGAAGGCTCACTACTGGGGCAAAATCACCTTGGTGGACGAAATGGTGGGAAGGATTCTGGCCAAACTGGAAGCACAGGGCTTGGCGGAGAACACCCTCATCGTTTTCACTACCGACCACGGCGAGATGATGGGAGACCACCGGCTGATGTATAAGTCCGTGATGTACGAAGAGGCCGTCAAGGTTCCCCTGCTTTTGCGAATCCCCGGGCTGAAAGGCCAACCGCCGCGCGTTCATAAGCCGGTGGCGCAAGTGGATGTGGTCCCCACCTTGCTGGAACTGATGGGCCAGCCCCTGCCACGTCATTTGCAAGGTTTCAGTTGGGCCACGTTCTTACTAGAGGGGAGGGAACTGCCCGACCGCAACGTGATGCTTGAATGGAATGGCCCACCCCTGCCCGGACAGAAGAGCGATCCGGAACTCCTGCGGACGATCATCACGCCCGACGGGTGGAAAATGAATTTGGCCCCTGGGGGGATCGGGGAGTTATTCCATCTCGCGAGTGATCCGGCGGAAATGGTGAATTTGTTTTACCAGCAGGAATCGCTCGGCGTCATTCGGCAGTTGGCGGCGGAAATTAATCTTTGGCAGCGGGCTACGGGTGACGCGATGATCGCCTTTGATGAGCTGGGTTGGAAAGGACGGGGGAAAGGATAAAGGGTAAAGTGTAAAGGGTAAATTGTAAATGATAAATATCTACTTGGTTTACTCTTTACCCTTTATCATTTACACTTTACACTTTACAACGTATCCCGTGTCCCGAACTTGACGGAAGCAAGGAAACCTGCCACATTGAAATGACATCGAATATTTGTAATTCTCTAACCGTGACGTTGGGCGAGACCCGTGTCCCGTATCCCGAGTCCTGAATCACGAGGTGAATATGAAACGAGCTCTTCTTGCGATTTTGGTGGTGATGGTAATGGCGGAGATTCCGCAGAAAGGCGCCGGCGCGGATTTCGTAGCGACGGCCATGTCTGGCCTCCCTACGCAGACCATGCGCGTGGAATATTCCAGCCCGGACAAGCTGCGCAAACTTCCCAATTTCCAGAGCTTGCGCGGAAAATTCCTGGGCCCACGCCTGGCGCAACTGGAGTCGACGCTGGAGCAAATCGGCGTCCGCGAAGATGACATCGACGACCTGATGATCGGATGGAAGCCGGGCGATAAAGAAATGGATCTCTACGGTTATGCCTCCGGCCATTTTGACAAGTCGCAGGTGGCCAGCCGCGCGGCCGCGCAGAACCTTACCCCTACGCCGATTGCCGGACAGCAGGCGTATTGCCTGACGGCGGGTGTGACGGGAACCTGCATCGTCATTCTGGAGAATTCCCTCGGGGCTTTCGGGCCGCTCGCAACCCTCACCACGGTCCTGGAGGCGCACTCCGGGCAGGCGCCCAACATCAATTCCGACCCGCGTTTTACCAGCCTGCTCGGCGACATAGATAAGGATGCGCCCATTTGGGGAATTGCCCTGGGCGGCGCCGTGGCCGATTGGTTCGGGGGATGGCTCTCAACCCAAAACAATTTGAAGCTGGATTGGGGGCAGGTTTTCCTGAAAGTGGATTCCCTGACCTATACGATTGACGCGGCGGAGAAGGTCGACCTGAAAATGAAGCTCAATTGCGCGACGCCGGCGGACGCCACCTCGCTGCGGACGGTTTTGGACGGCCTGAAGATGGCGCAACAGCTTGCCTGGGACGCCCAGAATCCCGGCCATCCGAACCCTTATTCCGCGATGAATGTGGACCTTCATGACAAGCAGATTGGCCTGCAAATCACCATGGCGTATTCGGAGTTGACGCTGGCCAGTGGCGTGGGCGCGCCGCAGAATTAGGTCCATGCGGCGGGCGGCTTTGGGGTAATGACTGCCGGAAGGAACGGCGGATTGCGCCGAGCGCAGCTCTGCGATTTATGTCCGTGTCCGGCGCTGAAACGCCGAGCGGCGCTCAGCGCAATCCGGTTCCTCCCGCAATCCCGCCCTGCCAAAAAAAATCTCAAAAATGGATGTCTATCTCCGCCGAGCTGCGCTCGGCGCAATCCGGTCCCCCCTCAATCCGGCCCCCCCAATTTCCAAAATGGATGTCCATCTCCAGCTAAAACGCCGGAGGATGTGCAAGGGTTTTGCACAACAATTGGGCAGGTTTGGGCAGTTCCAAATAACCCCCATAAAACGCACTTTGCGCCACTTTCATTCCGGCAATCACCCCCAGAAAACCGGTAAAATACGAAAAAAAGCGGTCAAAACACAAAATATTTCGTGGGCACATATCTGGTGGTGTCTAGACGCAACTACACTACATATTCGACAAATTTCCATAAATACCCTGAAAACACCCCTACAAAACACGAAGAAACACCTAAGACTAACAAAATAGTCCTTGACAGGCAAAATGCCTCCAGCGTATATGTGCATCAAGCATGGAAGTCGGGAACGAATTCAATTTTTTTCACTGGGCAGCATTCGAAGGGCACGATTTCGGCGGAAGGTTACGAGCATGATAGAAACACGAGAGGTCATGGACATCCGGGAAGCGTCGGAATATCTCGGCGTGTCGCGCGAGACCCTTTACAAGTATGTATACGAAGAAAAAATTCCAGCTTTCAAACTAGGTAACCGCTGGAAATTCAAGAAGACCGTCCTGGACCGCTGGATGGAGAGGCAAAGCGCGCAGTTCGAACAGCGAGCGGCTCGCCGGATGCGCGCCACCGCTCGGTAGGGAGCATCGCCAATGTTTGGGTTAGGAAAAGTCAAGAGCCTGGTGGGACTGGATATCGGGTCGAGCGCCGTCAAGGCGGTCGAACTGCGGAGGAAGGGCAGCTCCTATGAGCTCGTCAACCTGGGGATTGAGCCTCTGGGCCAGGACACGGTGGTGGATGGCGCCATCATGGACGCCCTGTCAGTTTCTTCCGCCATCGAGAAGATCTTTACCGATAACCGCATCAAGACCAAGAACGTGGCCACCTCCGTATCCGGCCACTCGGTGATTGTCAAGCGCGTCACGGTGGGAGCCAACACCGATGAGGAGCTTTACCAGGCCATCCCTTACGAGGCGCAGCAGCACATCCCCTTTGACATGCAGGACGTGAACCTGAGCTACCAGGGGTTGGGCCCGTCGCCGTCGGGAAGCGGCACGGACGTGATGCTGGTGGCGGTGAAGCGCGAAAAGATCCTCAACCACACCAACGTGCTGAGCCAGGCCGGCAAGATCCCCACGGTGGTCGACTACGACGGGTTCGCGGTTTACAACGCCTTCGAAGTGAACTACGAGGTGCCTCCCGAGGAGATGGCCGCGCTTCTCAACATCGGCGCCAGCATCATGAACATCGTGATCGGACGGGGCGGCAATCCCCTGTTCACCCGCGACGTCTCGGTGGGGGGGAACCAGTACACCGACACGCTGCAGAAAGAACTCGACCTGAGCTTCGAGGATGCGGAAAAGCTCAAGCAGGGGTTTGAGGTTCCCAACGTGACGCAGGACCAGAAAATTCCCCACCTGCGGTCGGTCACCGAGATCCTCATGCTGGAAATCCAGAAAACTTTCGATTTCTTCCGGCAGACCACGTCGACGGAGAACATCCAGCACATCTATGTTTCCGGCGGGACCGCCAAAATCGAAGGTCTCGTGGATCAGCTCAAAGCGGAGTTCAACATTCCCGTGGAGGCCATCAACCCGTTCCAGAGGGTGATTGTCGATGGGAAGAAGTTTGACGTGGGTTACGTGGACGAAATTGCTCCCCGCATGAGCGTTGCGGTGGGGCTGGCTTTGAGGAGCTTTGACTAGCCATGATTAAGATCAACCTTTTAGGAGTCGCACCGCCGCCTTCCAAGATGCCGAGCGTGGGAGGTCCGCCCGCGCCCGCGGCCACCCAGGTGGTCATGCTCGTGGGGGCGCTGGTGATCAGCTTCGGGATCGTGGGCGTCGTTTATAAGGTTTGGTCCAACCAGGTCGACGAGCTCACCAAAGCCCGGACAAAGGAAATCCGCGAACAACAGGAACTGGCTGGGGTGAAGGCCCAGAACACCAAATATCAGCAGCGGCTGAGCGACCTCGAGACCCGTATCAATGTCATTCAGGCGTTGCAGAACAGCCGCACCGGCCCCGTGGAATTGATGAGCGCTTTGGGAAACGTCGTCAACAAGACCAGCGATGTTTTTCTCTTCACGGTGTCGCCCGTGGGTGAGAAGTTATCCCTCAAGGGTCAGTCGAGCACGGTTAATTCCATGGCGACATTTATGGCCTCCCTGGGGCAATCCGGGTTCTTTACGAACGTGCAGTTGGAGCAATTCTATCAGGACGACATAAAAGACCGCCTGACTTACAAGTTTTCGGTGAGTTGCGAGTTTAAATCGCCCACCGGGGGGACTTCCCCCACGGCGGGAGGCGCGGCGGCGGCACCCGGCGGCCCCGGAGCGGGAACTGCGGGTGCACCCGGAACTCCGCAAGGGGTATCCAAGCAACTTTCGAATGCGCCGCGAGGAATGTAGGAGAGGGTAAAAAAGATGGCCAAGACCTTCAACGATCTTCCGGCTCCGGTTCAGGGAGCCATTATGGTGGCGGTGGCGGTGGCCGCAGCGGGCGCCGTGTTTTACTTCTACGTTCTGCCCTTGAGCGACAAAAAGACCGCATTGCAAAGTGAAGTGTCCAAACTGCATGAGGACAACCAGAAGAACGAGGCCTTCCGGCAACAACAGACGGAGTATTTGAACCGCATCAAGCAATTGGAAAGCCAGTTGGAAACGCTCCGTTCCATCGTTCCTGACGAACAGTCCACCGATGAGTTTATGAAGACGATCTTTGCGGACGGTTCGAATACGGGCACCCAGGTCCGGACTTTCATTCCTAAACCCCCGACGGTGAAAGACTACTACGTGGAAATGCCCTTTACGGTGCATCTGGATGGAACTTACTACAGTTTATTGAACTTTTTTGATCGGTTGGCGCATGAACAACGAATCACGAGTGTTTCAGGTCTCAGTCTCGGGCCTCCAGAGGGCGGTGGCATGGGCAGTTACAAGGTACCGCCCAGCGAGACGGTGGGGGCAAATTGTGTGCTGACGACTTACTACAATAAACCCCTGGCCGCGGCGGCGCCACCTACGACAAAGAAATAGCGAGCAGGATGATGACAATGGCTAAGCATAGGTTTCAAGGCACTCGAAGGATGCAGGCAACGCGGCTTTTGGTCTTAGCGGCTCTCACGGTGGTTTGGGGAGTCGCGCCGGGTTGGAGCGGACAGCAACCCGCCAAGAGTTCCCCACCCAGCGCCAAGACGCCGCCAGCCGCTGCGTCGAAGACCGTAAAGGCCACGCCGGCAAAGTCTGCCAAGACCCCCGCCGAACACAAGGCCACAACAGAAAGCGCGAGCACGGGCATGCTGGGGGTGGGGAAACGGGACCCTTTCAAGCTTCCGGAGACGGGGGGCGGTAAAGGCGGCGCCGAGAGCGTGACGGAATATGGAGTGGCGCCGGGTACGGTCTTGCCCCCAGGCGAACGGGGCTTGCTCATTTCGCAGTTGAAGCTTGAGGGTGTCGTGCGGCAGCAAACCGACAACAAGATGATCGCCGTGGTCACCAACCAGACGAAAAGGGCCTATTTCCTGCGCGAGAACCAAGCGGTGTTCAACGGCGTAGTCAGCAAGATCACGCCGGACTCAGTTACCTTCAAGGAGAACGTCCTCGACGAAAATGGTCATGTGACGACTCGCGAAGTGGTGATGCGACTGAATCCGGCTCCGGGAGAAGGAAGATGAGACGACAAGCGATAACTCTGCTTACGGTGACATGGCTGATGCTGGGGATGGTCATGGCCCCAGGGAGCCGCGCATGGGCGGCCTCGGAGGCGGCGACCTTGCAATCGGTCGCACTCTCCGCCAGCCCCACGGGTACGGAGCTGGTCCTGCGTGTGGACGGTGTCTATTCCTACAAAACCGCCCAAGCCAGTCCCGACACCCTTTTCATCGACCTCGCGGGCGCCAAGGCCGAGGGTGTTGCCCGCAGCCAAGAATGGGTCAACCCGGCGTTCTTTGGCTACAAGCTCCTTTCGTATAAGGATGCCACAGGCCGGCCGGTCGTCCGCGTGCAGGTGGACATGAAGGAAGCCCAACCGTACACCGTGCAAAAGGACGGATCAAGACTGCGGCTGGTCTTTGGTAAGGGACAAATTGTCAATGCCGCGGCCGTACCTGCTCCTGTGACGGTGCCGGAGCGACCTTTGGCGAACGCCGCCCCACCTGCGACCCCCAGTGGCCCCCTGCTCGTTTCGAGGGTCACTTTGGACAAGCATGAGTCCGGGGAGACTCTCGTCGATGTCACCACTTCCCGGAACGCCAACTATCGGGTGGCGATGTTACCCAACCCGGCGCGACTGGTGGTGGATATCGAGGACGCCCAGAATACTTCCCCCCGGAAAAGCTACGCCGCTGACACGGCAGTCCTGAAGTCGGTTCGCATCGGACAGTTCCGCGCTAAAGACCCCTCCGTGGTTCGGGTGGTAGCCGACTTGAACGGCGATCCCGCCTTTGACGTTCACGCCACAGCCGCGGGCGTGCGTATTGAGCTGCGTCCACGCGGTACGGCAAAGCCTGCACGTCTCACCACTGAGGTTCCGAATCAGCAAGCGAAGCCTGTGGAAACCAAGGCCTTGGAGACGGCTGCCGTCGCGCCGCCTCCCGGCGCTCCTCTGAAGGTAGTTTCGCCTGCGCCCCCGACGGAAGTGATTGACAAGAAGCCGGCAGTGGCGCCGCCTCTTCGGGTGGAGACCCACGACGGGATGAAACCGGACGTCCAGAGCACGTTGCCCGCTATCGCCAGTTCCAAGCAGACTGCCGCGGCTCCGCTTCCTCCTCCGGCTGCTGCCACCCCGGAAGCGCTGCGTGCTGAGCATGCTGCGCTAACGCTTACACCGGGCAAGAATGCGGCCCCCGCGGCAGCACAGGCAGCTCCTCCCGCGACACCTACCGGAACCAGCCCTGCCGAGGAAGCCAAGCCAGCTTACACCGGTGAGCCAATCTCACTGAACTTGAAGGATGTTGACCTCAAAGACTTTTTCCGCTTGATTCATGAGATCAGCGGCCTGAACATCATCATTGACCCCAATGTGTCGGGCAGCGTCACCGTGGTGTTGGACTCCGTGCCTTGGGACCAGGCCCTGGACATCGTCTTGAAGAATAATCGCCTGGGCAAGGTGCTGGAAGGAAACGTCCTGAGGATTGCGAAACTGGAAACCCTGACGGCAGAGCAGGAAGGGCAATCGAAACTGGCCGATGCCCGCATAAACGCCGCGGCGATGGTAACGGTCTTCAAGCCCATCAATTACGCCAAGGCTGCGGATATCGCCACCTTGCTTAAGTCCTGGGCGGGAGGCGGGGCTCTCACCAAGCGAGGCACGGTGCTGGTGGATGCCCGCTCCAACACGCTGATCATTTCGGACGTGAACTCGCAGATTCCCGTCATTGAAAACATCGTTGCCAAGCTGGATAAGAAAGCCAAGCAGGTTTCCATCGAAGCGCGGGTAGTGCTGGCTACTGCCGACTTCACTCGCACCCTGGCAGCGTCCCTGCTCGGCGGTTACGCCAACAATTCCACAACGACGGCCGGTAACACGGGCGCCAGCACCAACACGATGTCCATCCCGGGTCCGACGTCAGGCGCACCCATCCCGATTATTAGCACGACGCCCGCCGCATCGTCCGGATTCGGCCTGGCGGCGGTAACCAACTATGGTGCGCATTACTTTATCAATGCGGCCATTTCCGCGGCCGAGGAGCGCGACCAAGCGAAGACCATATCCCGTCCAACCATCGTCACGCAGAACAATATTCAGGGAACGGTCCAGCAAGGTGTGGAAGTGCCCATCACGACCACGATCAACAACACCGTTAGCACGCAGATGGTGAATGCCACGTTGGTGCTCACGGTTACGCCGCAAATTACTGACGACAACAACATTTTTATGATCATCAACGTAAACAACAGCTCCATCGGTGCGGTGGTCTATGCCGCCGGCCCCTCCATTAACACCCAGCAGGCTACCACGCAAGTGATGGTTCCGGACGGCGGCACGGTGATCTTCGGCGGCATTACGGTGACCAGCCGGAGCAAGGCTGCAACCTACGTACCTTTGTTGGGAAATATCCCTGTCCTGGGGCATTTGTTCAAAACGAGCAACGTTCAGGACCAGGACCAGGAGCTGCTCTTCTTCGTATCGCCGAAGATACTTCCGGGCTAACCTCTCCGCGGTGTAAGATTGCTCGGTTCATTACTGATTTCAGGGGGGAGACTCCGGTCTCCTCCTTTTTGCTTCTACCCATGTGCCCAGAACAATCTCCTTCCTCCTTCCGAGCCCGCCAGGAGCGGCTGCGAGCTCTGATGGAAACCCGCCATGTTCCCCTCATTTTGGTCACCCATCTCGTTAATGTCCGTTACCTTACGGGGTTCACCGGCAGCGCAGGGATGGTATTACTGGGCCCGCGGCATGGAATCTTGTGGGTTGATCCTCGCTACACGCTTCAGGCCCAATATCAGGCGGAAGGCGTGGAGGTGATTGAGGAAAAGAAGGGACTCCTCAAGGGGGCAGCAAGCTGGCTACGGAAGAATGGAGTGCGGGACGCCACCTTCGAGGCCTCCAACCTCACCTGCGCGCAATTCGATCAGCTCCGCAAGGAGGCTGGCCATAGGCTGGAACTGAAACCGGCGGGGGATCTGATCGAGGAACTCCGCATCGTCAAGGACCGTGGGGAAATCGAGGCCATTCGCAGCGCAGGAAGGGTGACGGCGGAGGTCTTCGCGGAGATGCTGCCGCTGGTCCGGCCCGGAGTGATCGAACAGGACTTGGCAGCGGAAATCGAGTACCGGATGCGTAAAAAGGGAGCGGAAGGCGCGGCCTTTGAGACCATTGTGGCCTCGGGGCCCCGTTCCGCCTACCCGCATGCACGCCCATCCTCCAAGGCACTGCAAGAAAGTGAGTTGGTAATCTTTGACCTCGGTGCTATACTCGGCGGTTACGCCGCTGACATGACGCGGACAGTCTTTCTAGGTGAACCGAATCGCCGGGTTCGGAACCTTTACTCGGCGGTGTTGAAAGCCCAAGCGGGAGCCCTCCGGGCGGTCCAGGACCCGACCCCTGCGGGGGAAATCGATTCCGCGGCGCGCCGCATTCTGGCAAAGCACCGCCTTGCCCGGTACTTTACGCACAGCACCGGGCACGGCGTGGGCCTGGAGATTCACGAAAGGCCCCGTTTGGCCAAAAAGGAAACCACCCAACTGAGGTGCGGCTCGATCGTCACGGTGGAGCCAGGAGTTTACCTGGAAGGGTTTGGCGGCATCCGCATTGAGGATACGGTGCTTGTGGGGCCCGACGGCCCTGAAGTGCTTACCCCGGCATCCAAGGAGAATTGGATTGTTTAGGGGCAAATCCTAGATCTTACTTTTGGGGGAGCAAACGAATGCCCGGCAAGAAACCCACAGGCAGTGTTCCTGGTCCCGGGCGGACTTGGAACCTGGACGACATCCAGGAGTTGCTGGACCTCCTGGCGGCGAAGGAAATCACCGAATTTGAAATGGAGCAGCAGGGGGTTAAGATTCGCGTCCGTCGCGGGAACTCCCAACCCGCAAATGCCGGAAATGCCAACGGCTATACAATTGGTCTGGGGATACCACCGCTGGCAGGCACTCAGGGTCCTGTTCTTGGGACCCCGGAGGCGACGGTCCCTAAAACCCCCTCGCCCGCCACGGCAGCACCCGGTCCGTCGGTGCCCGAACCGGTAGGGGAATCCACAGAGGGACTTTTTGTCATGAAATCACCGATTGTGGGCACCTTTTATTCGGCACCCGCTCCCAGCGCACCGCCTTTTGTGAAGGTGGGTGACACTGTGCAGATCGGTCAAGTCATCTGCATCATCGAAGCCATGAAGTTGATGAACGAACTGGAATCTGAGGTAGCCGGGCAAATTGTCCGCACTTACGTCGAAAACGGTCAGCCGGTGGAGTACGGACAGTCCTTATTTGCCATCGAGCCGGCGAGGAAGAAATAGAATCTAGGAGATAGAAGCTAGAAGTTAGGAGTCGGAATCGAGGACGGCAGCTTCTCACTTCTAGCTTCTACCCTCTAACTCCTCAATTTTCTCATGTTCAAAAAAATCCTTATCGCCAATCGCGGGGAAATAGCTTTGCGGGTGATCTGCGCTTGCAAGGAACTGGGAATCCCCACCGTCGCCGTGTATTCCGAGGCCGATCGTAACTCCCTGCACGTACGTTTTGCCGATGAGGCGGTTTGCATTGGCCCGCCGCGCAGTGCCGACAGTTACTTAAACGTCGCCAGCATTATCTCCGCCGCGGAAATCACTGGCGCGGAAGCCATCCACCCCGGCTACGGTTTCTTGGCGGAAAGTGCTTATTTTGCCGACGTTTGCGAGGCTTCCAACCTCACCTTTATTGGCCCCCGCCCGGATGTGATCAGCCTGATGGGCGACAAGAATCGAGCGCGCGCCAGAATGGAGGAGTTGGGCCTGCCGGTGTTGCCGGGCTCGGAGGTAATCGCCTCGGAGGAAGCCGCCTTGCGGGAAGCGGAGTGCATTGGCTACCCCGTGATTGTGAAGGCCTCAGCGGGAGGTGGTGGCCGGGGAATGCGCATTGTGAACTCGGCGAACGATCTCCCCCATCTTTTGAAGACGGCGCAAAACGAGGCGGCGGCGTCATTTGGAACCCCCGACGTCTATGTGGAAAAGTACATTTCCTCCCCCCGCCACATTGAGTTTCAGGTTCTGGGCGACCAGCACGGCCGGGTGGTCCACCTGGGCGAGCGCGAGTGCACCATTCAGCGCCGTCATCAGAAACTGGTGGAAGAGTCCCCCTCCACCCAAATCGATGAGGAGACCCGCCAGCGCGTCGGCCATCAAGTCATCCAGGCGCTCCAGGAGATCGGTTACACCAGCGCCGGCACGGTTGAGTTGTTGATGGACGAGAGCCGGAAACTCTATTTTCTGGAAATGAACACGCGCATTCAGGTGGAGCATCCAGTAACGGAGATGGTGACAGGATTGGACCTGGTGAAGCATCAAATCCTGATTGCGGCGGGCGGGGAAGTTCCTTTCGAGGGCGAGACGATTGCACTGCGTGGTCATGCTATTGAGTGCCGCATCTGCGCCGAGAATCCGCAAACCTTTGCCCCCTCCGCCGGGAAGATTACGGTCTTCCATGAACCCGGCGGCACCGGCGTGCGCGTTGATACGGCCGCTTATCCCGAGTCGGTAATCCCGCCTTATTATGATTCCCTGATCGCCAAGCTCGTCACGCACGGCAAAGACCGCCCGGAGGCCATCCGCCGCATGAGCCGGGCCCTGGAAATGTTCATTATCGAGGGCATCTCCACTTCCATCCCTGTCCACGAGAAGATCATGGCTGACCCGGACTTCCAGGCAGGGAACTTTGACACCCATTTTTTGAGCCGGTACGCTCGCAATGGCGAGAACTAACGAAAAAGAAAGGGTGAAGGATGAAGTATGAAGGATGAAGTATGGTCCGTTTCCCGGCCAGCCTTCGCCCTAACGTCACTTCATACTTCATCCTTCATACTTCATCCTTCGTACTTCATCCAATGATTCAATAACCCGATGACCCAATAATTCAATGGCCCGATGGCTCAATGACCCGATGACCCGATCACCCGATTTCCCCTGTCTCTATGCCCTAATTGACCCTGCTCAGGCGGGCGGCCGCTCTTCCGTCGAGGTGGCGGAGGCGCTTTTGGCGGCGGGCGTCCGGCTGATTCAATATCGAGATAAACAGGCCTCTTCCCGCGAACTCTACGCGAGTGCGCGGCAGGTGGCCGAATGTGTGCGCCAGGCGGGAGGAATCTTCATCGTCAACGACCGCGCTGACATCGCCCGCGCCGTGGACGCCGATGGAGTCCATGTTGGCCAGGATGACTTGCCGGTGGAGTCTGCCCGCGCCCTGCTGGGTCCCGGCAAACTGGTCGGTTACTCCACCCACGTTCTGGAGCAGGTTCGGGAGGCGGATGCATCCTCGGCGGATTACATTGCGTTCGGCCCCATCTTTCCCACCGCCAGCAAGGCGAATCCGGACAGGGTGGTGGGCCTATCCGGTCTCCGCGAAGCACGTAAGGCCACCCGGAAGCCCCTGGTGGCCATCGGAGGAATCAGTCTCGAAACCGCGCGCGCGGTAATCGAGGCCGGGGCAGATTCGATCGCCGTCATCAGCGCCTTAGTGGGTGCATCGGACATACGTGCGCGCGCTGAGGAATTTCTGAAGCAGGTGACATGAACGGAAAACAGGGAAGGATGAAGTATGAAGGCTGAAGTATGAAAGCTGAAAGGTGAGGGATGGTTCACCCCCTTTCATCCTTCATCCTTCATACTTCATCCTTCATACTTTCTTTACTTCGGAAACCCGGGACGTCTGTCCCTGGTTTCCATTTACAATTTATCTCTTTCCTATGGAAACAACCACAACGACTGCCAACCCGTAGCCTTCACCCTGCAACTATCAGGTAGTGGTACATCGTCCAGCTCGAAATTCTCATCGATCCCGAGCGGGCCGCGCAGTGCGCGCGCGTTCTCGGCGTGCGTCTGCGGCGATACCTGGGGAAATGACCCTTTGCGGGCGCGGGTTCGTAGCGCAGACGCACGCGTTCTTGGCGTTCGTCTGCGGCTCTTCTATAATGGGCGCCATGTGGCGCCTGCCGCGCCTCCTCCGCGGCGTGGTTTCGGACCGTTGGTCTTTGTCACCTGCCGCGGGCGAGCCAATCTCGTAGCCACGGTCAGTGATTTCCTGACCGTGGTCCTTTCCTTCGATGCGGGACCGATGCGAAAAGGACGGGTGAGGCGGCCGGAAGAAAAGACCACGGTCAGGAAATCACTGACCGTGGCTACGGGCTGGCAAGGACGGCCGTGACACAGCCACTCCTGGCTGTGTCCCAGAAGCCCAGGCAGTGCCCGGGCTCCAGAAGGACGCACCGGCAGGAGTGCCTGTGTCACAAAAGCGGGTAGATTCTCTCTTGGGGGGACCGCGAGGAGATCCTGGGGAACGTGGTGCCCATCCCCTTGAGGCTTAATCAATGGGCAGCATCCCTCCGCGTCGCTTTCCGTCGGCGGAAAACCTTCGCGAAAATGTGGGGACACGCCAGTCCCCATCGCCTGACATGAGCCAGGTAAACGTAGGTGTCCACTTATAAGGTAGTGGGCACTTGGAGTTTTGGGATGATTATTCCGGGCCGGGGTTTTGGTCAGCGCTGGGCCAGAAAATAGGGACGCTGGTGTCTGTCCCAGTCCTCCCTGACCGCGGGTTCTTGCTTGCAAGAACGTGAACTTCCGGCGAAGATAAGCCGTTTGGAATTACAGTTGCGCGCGTGCGAAAAGCGCACGATCAGAAATTTGCTGATGGTGGCTACAAGTTGCGCCAGCCGGCGAAAACTCCGGGGCGGTGGATGCCTAAAGACCCTTCAAGGAGGATAGAACCTTTGAAGAGGAATACGCTTGTTTGGGCTTTCTGCGCCCTTTTATTCACGAACATACTTGTTGCTGCAGACTCAGAAGACATAAAAGGACTTTCCGACAGGTGTTCGAAGGATGATCGGAAGGCGTGTAGGATGCTCGAGGCCGCCGTCGAGAAAGTAACCGACCAGGCCTTGCTGGCCAAGGTTGCCGTCGCGGACGTGGACTGGAATGTCCGCGCAACCGCCTTTCATAAACTGACCAACCAGGCCGCGCTGGCCAAGGTTGCCATCGAGGGTAAGACGGGTTTCCCCCACGCCGCTGTCGAGAAAGTGACCGACCAGGCGTTGCTGGTGAGGGTTGCCGTTGAGGCCAGTGACTCAGATGTTCGTCGGATCGCGGTGGAGAAACTGACCGACGACGACGCGCTAGTGAAGGTTGCCATCGAGTCCGAACACTCGAATGCCGGCTTTGCCGCCATCAAGAAACTGACCAACCAGGCAGCGCTGGCGAAGGTCGCCGTCGAGGGCAGGGGGGTGCGATGGTATGCCGTCGGGAAACTGACTGACCAAGCGTTGCTGGCAAAGATCGCCACCGAGGACAAGGATCCGTTTGTCCGCGCCGACGCCATTGCCGTGATGGATGAATGGAACCCCGCCACGAAACGTCTGGCAGGCGACCTTAGTAGGTTAACCACGGATGCCGGAGAGTCAATCGCGCGTATCAGGCTGGCCATTCAGGAACCACGCATAAGGATCCGGTTTCCCCGGATCGTCTTCGCGCCGCGCGTTGTCCTGGAAACCCAGTCTTATAGTTGGGGAGATAAGGGGGGAGATAAGGGGAAAGATACCGTTTATTTCGTATTGAGCCAGGCAGGGAAGACGTTGGCCAAGAAGGACTGGGGCTATGGCTTTTTTCCAATGTTCGTCTCTGACCTTGGTTTCGAGTACGCCAAGGTCCATGGTGGGGATCTACTAACGGAACTATTGCATAATGCGGTAGTTACCCAGGGGGATTTGGCTGAGCTGTCCTCATCGGAGATTCCGGAGCTCCGCCAAGCCTCCGTCGGGATACTGACCGACCAAGCCGCGCTGGCGAAGGCCGCCGTCAACGACCAGGACATAGATATCCGCAAGCTGGCCACAGGGAAACTGACCAACCAGACCGTGCTAGCGAAAATCGCCGTCGAAGACAAGAACCGGGATGTCCGCAGGGCAGCCGTCGGGCAACTCACCGACCAGGCCGCGCTGGCGAGAGTCGCCGTCGGGGACAAGGACGTGAATGTCCGTGGGGACGTCTGGGGTAAACTAAGGGACCAAGCCGCGCTGGCAAAGGTCGCTGTCGAGGCCGAGGATGCGGATGTCCGTCGGCACGCCTTTGGGGAACTTACCGACCAGGCCGCGCTGGCGAAGGTCGCCGTCGAGGCCGAGGACTCGGATGTCCGCCAGGCCGCCTCCGAGAAAGTAACCGACCAGGCGTTGCGAGCGAAGATCGCCGAAGGACAGCGCCGGCGCCTCAGGCGGAACATGTTTTACCTCGTTGCTCTTCTCATCTTACTGACAGTCTTAGTGCTTCCACTCCTCAGAAAGTTCCGGAGCCGGTAAAGGGGGGAGAGGATCGATGAGCGCAGCGGATTGGGCAGTCCTTTCCCTAATCGCGTCATTAGCACTCGTGGCCTATCTTCTTCGCCACCCGCCTAAGACCAGGCGGGATGCTGCGAAGGCGTCGAAGGCGGAGGAGGCCGAACCTGCATTCAAAGGTGACGAAACGCAAGTCGGGTTGCATAATCTGGGAAACCCGGGACGTTCACCACGTTTCCTGGTTTTCTTCAGGCAATTTGACCGTTCTGGCATTTTTTCCCTTGACGACCCAAACGGCGAGGCGTAGTACATTCCCTGCTGAAGCTGGAGCGCCGGAGAGCGCGATCCCAGGGATGGCGGGAGGGGGGGCGATGCCTCGATTGGCGCGGGTAGTGATCACCGATGTTGCGCACCATGTGACGCAGCGTGGCAATGGCAACGTGGCGCAAAGCCTGGTCGGAGGCGAGTTGGCAGAAGTTCCTGGCGCAGGGAGAAACCGAAGCCGAACTGCGGGTGATTCGCCGCAGTACCTACAGCGGACGTCCGCTGGGTCCGGCGGAGTTTACTCGCGCGCTGGAACAACAGACGTTGCGCCGCTTGGCGCCCGGCAAGGGAGGCCGCCCGCGCAAACCCCGCGTGGATGAAAATCAACAGGCCCTGCCGCTCGCGGTATGACCCACGATGAAAACCGCTTCCAGAGAACCAGGAAACTTGGTGTCTGTCCCGGGTTTCGGCGGCCAATTCCAGCAGGCATTGGAAGACGTCGTCAATGGTCCCAATACTCAGGCATACTCAATTGAATTCCGCGGCCAACCCGGATATACAGCCCATGTCGATCTTCTGACCGGAAAAGCCGTAATAGTTGACGCAAACAACAATTTCGTGGCCTCGTGGAGTCTTGGCGCCAACCAGCTCCGAGGAGTTATCGTACATGGAAAACTATGGTGAAGTTCCTGAAGTAACCATGACAGACTACCTGCGGCTGATGAAGGACTATTTGGCCAGTCGCATCGGCGTGGAAGCCTACCGAACCGAGGTGTTTCGGCTTAATCCGATGCGATCACCTTGGGTTTCCGAGGACGTGAGTAGGATACACATGGAAATCTTCAGTCGCGCGGACGACTACGACCCCGTGATACGGAACGAGCGGACCATCGACGAGCCGACACTGCGGGACCACGTTCAACGTTTGGTGAATGAACTCGAAGCTCTTGGGTTTGCATTGCATGAGTTACCGTGATCGGAGGACGCATACTTCGAGGCTGGCGCGGATATGCCGGTGGCTGGCGCCGTGCGAGCGCAGCCCTGCGATCTAGCGGGGGGCGCGGACGTAGGAGCAGTCTGCCTTCGTCCGCGGCTCTTCGATGCGATGGCACATTCAAAATCCATGATTCAAGAGAAAGGCTGTGAAAGACAGTGAGTAGTGGTTAATGGCCAGTGGTTAGCTAAAGCCCAAAGAAAGGCACAGCTATGCTAATCAGTCGCGAAGAACTTATTGAAGAGATGGAAAGCCACATTCGGAGATTCGGTGGGCGGTTTGGCGAGTGGTCCATAGGGACGGCGAAAGATTGTCGCGGGCCGTTTTCCCCGATACAAGGCATCGGG
>Ga0326728_10012994_pt1 | contig 18266 bp, 15 predicted proteins | sample MB3enrmetagenome_FD_207602 | JGI IMG/M metagenome (GOLD analysis project Ga0326728, IMG submission 207602) | Lab enriched peat soil microbial communities from McLean, Ithaca, NY, United States - MB31MN | ecosystem: Environmental > Terrestrial > Soil > Wetlands > Peat | place: USA: New York... | reverse complement strand
AATATCAGTATGATCAACCGTCGTAAAATTCTGCCCCGCCTCTGTACAGCTCCTGAACCTCATATCCACTTATTACCCATCCACGGAGGCAATAAATCTTTATCCTCTTGACTCGTGCCAGCCATATTAGTTTTCAGACAGCTCAAAACCGTGATGAAATCGAGAGACTGTCGAAAAAGTCAAAAGGTAACAAGTGCCCTAAAAAATGACCTCATAAAATGCTCTACAATGAAAAATTGTTAATCAGGTCTTGTGTTTTGATGTCTGATATTTGATGTTTTTAGGGTTTGTTTGACTTTTTCGACAATCTCCGAAGAAATCTACGGTTTGGCTGGTGCTTCAAGATCTTATGAGCCTGTCGAAAATATTATTTGTACGGTGGGTTGGTATCGGGTTTTTTGTGGCTCGAATCCTTTACTCGATGAGTTCAGAAATTTACTGGGTCATTCTCTTCTATTCCTCGCTTGTCCCTATGTTTCTACTCAGGCGAATCCATAATTTCGGTCCCAGAAACGACAAAATTCCCTGCGAATTCCCTGATAAACAGGGAATTCGGTATAGAGAGTGGTTCGCAGTTGACTCCCAGATCTACCAAATTAAAAAAAGAAAACATAAAATATTTGAGAAGCAGGAAAGTATGAGAACCTGCTTCTCATTTTTTGTTAAAAGTTAAAAAACTTCCTCAACGTTGCAATGCCGAGCATGCCGGAACCTACAAGGAGCATTGTAGTCGGTTCGGGAACAGGTGCCGGAGGGTTGGTCGGATGTGGGGGATAAATATTGCCGGCACTATTGTCATTTGCTGGAGGATTGGTCTGACGAAGAGGATTTGTATTGTAACTCCCCTGGTTATTATTGGAGACCAGTTTTATCTGGGGGGTCTTGTTAAAAACTATGTTACACTTGGGAGTAGGTTTGAGCATGTCGGCTGTATAGGTAATTGGGACCGCATGTGATACGAAGGGAATAAGTAAGAATAGCAATACCCCCACTGTTATTTTTGTACTCATGGTTATTCTCCCGTTATGGTTATAATCCTAGTCATTGCACCCCTATATAGCACGATTAATGCCAAAACCTGTTGGATGATAATAACTGATAATAACTTAAAATCAAAGAGATAATGTTAAATAAAGCAGCGTAACTAATAAAATAATATACTATGATATAGAAACATTTACCATTTAAGTTGTAAAATAATCCTTTTTTGCACGGAATAATGTTTGTAATTTAATAACAATTATATAAGAAAGAAATCCTCAAGTTTTACTTTCCCTCATGCGCTTGATTATCTATATAACTATAGTTGTGGAGGTTTTAAGTTGAGAGATATTGCCATTGGTTTTTTATGGCATATGCATCAGCCATACTATAAAGACCCTATTACACTTCTGGCCCAGATTATTGACTGTACCGATGCGGGCTGCAGGGACGCAGATCTTATGTATCACTTCTTAAGGATGAATTGGAAGTTGAGAGACATCCGGGTTCTGGTTTATTATCCTTCACAATGCCTGATAAAAACTATGAAAGGGTGATGTGGCATGTCTAAGAAAATCATGCTTGCTTTCTGTATTCACTCCCACCAGCCGGTAGGTAATTACCCGAGTGTCTTCGAACAGGGGGCCAGGGAATGCTATCTGCCTTTCCTGAGAATCTTGCAGGAGTATCCAGATATTCGGGCGACACTCCACTATACAGGGCCCTTGCTGGAATGGTTTGAGCAGAATTCACCGGAATTTTTCGATCTCCTTACAAATCTAGTAGAAAGATCCCAGGTGGAGCTCATGGGTGGGGGATTCTATGAGCCCATTATACCTGTTATCCCTGAGAGAGATGTCATATCGCAGATCGAGTATACAAAGACTTATATGAAAAACAGGTTCGGAGTAATCCCGAGAGGTATGTGGTGTACGGAGCGGATTTGGGATCCAAGCCTCCCGAAAAAGATTAATTCCGGTGAAAAAGTGGAGTACACGCTCCTTGATGACAGTCATTTCCTCTCCGCAGGTCTCTGTCCGGAAGATGTTCACGGTTATTATATTACCGAGAGAGAGGGGTATGCCCTGAGGGTATTCCCCATAGACATGCATCTTCGCTATCTTATCCCTTTCAAGGAGCCCGATGAAATTATCGAATACCTTCTCAGTCTGAAAGCACGGGGTGTGAAGGTGATCACCTATGGTGACGATGGAGAAAAATTCGGTATGTGGCCGGGAACCTACAAATGGGTAATTGAACAGGGATGGCTTAGGCGGTTTTTTGATGCAATGTTAAAGGTCTCAGACGAGATAGAGATTGTACCCTTGTCTGAAGCACTTGACAGTTATCCGCCGAAGGGACTCGTCTACCTGCCCACGGCAACCTACCAGGAGATGATGGAGTGGAGTCTTCTTGCCCCCCAGGGCAGGTTCTATGAAGATCTTGTCAAGAGGGCAAAAACAGAACATGACTGGGACCGTAAACGTGCATTTTTTAGAGGGGGCATGTGGGACAATTTTCTCTCAAAGTATCGTGAATCAAATTTGATGCACAAGAAGATGTTACAAGTGAGCTCATTCGTACAGACATATAGTCAGGATTCAGATGACGCCATGAAGCACCTCCTTATGGGTCAATGCAACTGCGCTTACTGGCATGGACTATTTGGCGGGATCTATATCGGGGCGCTTAGGCATGCAATCTATGAGAATCTTCTGAAGGCCGAAGAGATCATCGATGAAAAGCGCATGAGGGACAGCCCCTGGATAGTCGAGCAGGTGGACCACGATGTGGACGGTTATGGAGAAGTCCTCATTTCAGGGAGAAGACTCAATTGCTATATCTCTCCTCAGGACAATGCCTCTGTCTTCGGACTCGAATACAAGCCTAAACAGTATAGTCTCTCAAACATCCTGATGCGGAACCCGGAAATCTATCACAAGGATGTGTTGAATCCCCAGGCACGCAAAAAGAAAAAATCATCTGAGGAGCCGCTTTCTATCCATGATATCCCCCATGTAACCCCCGAGGAGTTCAAAGGGCTTCTTGTATATGATACCTACCGTAAGAATTCCTTTATAACCCATTATCTTGATGCCCCTGCATCGGTTGAGAAGATCCTGAAGGAAAACAGGATCGATACTTCTCTCACGGCTCATCTCCCATTCCGGTTTGTGTCGAAGTCGGATGGAGAAGATTGCATCACTCTTACCTTTACAGGTACACAAGGCCCTTTGGATATAAGCAAGGCATATAGGTATGACCCTGAAGGATCTATTACTCTATCTCACTTTATTTCCCCCTTAAGCGATAACACGTGGATCGTCCTTGAGTGGAATATCTTCACACTCTCAGGCGAGAGGCCATTTGTAGATGATCAACCCATGGAGAATGACCGTGGTGTTTACCGGGCACACCATGTTGAAATCAAGGATAGTTCTCGAGGGCTTACCGTTCGGATAGAGTCGGGATCTCACTGGGTTGTTTGCATCGTTCCTATTGAATGTGTGTCTCAAAGCGAGGAGGGCTTTGAGAAAACATTTCAGGGGTGGAGTGTCTATTTTATGCTCCAATGCCTGGCTAGTGTTCCTGATGTCACGTTGAGGGTCTTTTAAGCATGTCGAAGGTGAAGAAAGCCCCCTGTTGTTGAACGATGGGTGATTATTTCAGAGCTCTATTTCAACTACACACCACCGTAAGGATGCAGCTATATTCTTCCCTTTGCTTGTAGTTTCATGATAGAGGACAGGAAATTGAGCTATGCCTAGGTTCTTTGCCGAGATCACCCAATTCCCCGTTGCTGTAATCAAGGGAAGAGATATTGTTCATCATATTACAGGATCCTTGAGGAAGAGGAGGGGTGAGGAGATTGCCATCCGTGTAGGGACCAAAGGCTTCGGGGCAAGAATTACCTCCATCGGATCAGAAGAGATCCTTGTCTATATTATAGATGAGGAGGTCCTTCAAGATCGAAGCAACACCATAATGCACCTGGCTATGTGTCTTTTTGACATGAAGGAGCTTGAAGATGCCATCCGGTCTGCAACAGAACTTGGGGTTTCATGTATCTACCCTGTTATATCCTCCAGATCAAACATCCGGTCTGTAACGGAAGCCCGATATGCCAGATGGCAGACCATCATCCTTGAGGCTGTCAAACAGTGTGAGCGAATGACAATCCCATCCGTGCAACGGCCGGTGTCTCTGGATGCATTTATCCATGATATATCACATCATTGGGATACTCGGCTTGTAGCCCACAAAGGTGCGCAGCATTCTCTATTAAAATGCCTGGGAAATAATGTCGGTATCCTCATAGGTCCTGAAGGGGGTTTTTCATCGGAAGAATTTCAGATGATAACAAACTCCGGCTATATAGCCGTGAGCCTGGGGAATACGAACTTAAGGGCTACCACGGCAGCAATAACGGCAGTAAGCATACTTGGTATGTGAAGGGGTATGTTTACCGAGTGATCTTCCCTATCTTGAGTATCTTTGTTACCCTGCCTCTATAGTCAAGGCACCCCCCTGATCAAGGGATGATGCCTTGATAACTGCTTAAGAAAAGCTACTTGACATACCCTGATTGGAGATTTTCAAGCTGTTTCTGCGCCTGTTGTTTCTCTGGGAATTGTTTCGTGGTGGCGAGGGATTTCTTTAGGTATGGTATCGCCTCAGGACCTCTTTTGAGATCAATGAGAGCCGATGCCATATGATAAAGTATGGTAGGATCGTCGCCCTGTTTCTCGGAAGCCATTTGGAACTGGGCCAGGGCATTATCGGCCAGCCCTTTTTTGAGATAAACGTAACCAAGGGTGTCTGCTATTCTTGGATCTTCAGGGTATGCATCCTTGGCTATCTGAGCCAGCTTGAGGGCTTCATCCAGGTCGCTTTTCTTTCCTTTCTCTGCAAGGAGCCATGCCAGATTGTTCGCTGCAAGGCCATTCTTGGGATTCTTATCGAGGATGTATTTGTAAACCTTTTGAGCTCCTTCCAAGTTTCCTGAGCCCTGTTGGAGTAAGGCGAGCATCATGGCGGCGGTCATGTCATTCGGGTTTTTGTTCAGAATTTTTTCATACTCATCCAATGCATTCTTTATCATGTTGTTCCGGGCATAGTATTGGGCCAGGGCATGGTAGAAGGCGTCTTTTTTCGGATCGAGCTCTATTGCCTTCTTTATCTCTGAGAGGGCTTCGTCTTTCTTCCCTGAACCTTCAAGAAGGGCAGAGAGAACCATATGGCAACTTGCCGTATCTGCATTGGCACAGATGCCTTTTATCTTTTTAATGGCCTCTTGCCATCCAATAACCCCGGGTGAGGTGTATGCAAAAAGTGCCAAGGCCTCGTCATTGCGCGGGTAGAGGGTAATTGCACGCTCAGCTATGGGGTAGGCACTCTTCTTATCATTCTGATCAAGATAGTAACGGAGTTGAGCATGGAGTGTGATCCAGTCATTGGGAGCTGTCTTTTTAAGGGATTGGATGTACGGCAGGGCCGCCTGCGGCCCCGATGATCTTAGGGCGGAGAGTGCACCGATATAGAGGATATCAGGGACGATAACCTTGTGTTTGACGAGAAGATCTGTTTCTTTAAGTGCCTCTTTGAATTCACCCTGGAGGAAGCGGATCCTTGCCATCATAGTATGGAGCTGTATATTCTGAGCATTCTCACGAAGAGAATAATCAACGAGCACCCGTGCTTTTTTCACCTCTCCTTTCATAAGGTAGGCCTGAGCTGCCGTTGAAGCCACATCAGGGCTTGCAGGGGCGACCTTCAATGGCTCACCGAGTACCTCAATAGCCTTGTTGCTGTCCTTTTCCTCGAGGTATATCTGTGCAAGAATAATTCTTGACTGGATATCTTTGGTGTCTTTCTCAACTGTCTCAGTAAGCAGTTCTTTCGCCTGAGCACTATCTTTCTTGTCCAGGAGGATCTGCGCAATGATGGTGCGGATCTGAGTCGTGTCCTTTAGATTGCGTGCCATCTGGGCAGTCTTCAAGGCTCCGTCCAGGTCATGCTTTTGGTGGAGGATAGAGGACTCAAGGAGATATGGTTCAGGATTTTTTGGGGAGTTTTTCTTCATTGCTTCAAGTTGGTTCTGATAAAGGTCAGCCATGTTATGGCGGACGTAAAACAATGCCAGAGCAACCCCGGCAGAGATGTTGTTCCCCGATACATGATAAGCATCTTCAGCCCACTTCCTGGCACTCATGAGATCATTTTTGAACGCATACATGTCGCTGGCAATAAAACGCAATCTGGTTGATTTGGGGAACAGTGCAGATCCCTTGTTTACCAAGGCAAGGGCATCATCAATTCTACCCACAGGCATGTACATCTGAATGGTGTTTATATACATGTCTTCGGTAGGGCTTTTCATGCTCAGGAGTTCTTCCATGACCTTGATCCCCTGTTCCCTCTTGCCGATCATGAAGAGGGATTGGGCCAGGACTTCCTTTGCAAGGGTATTTTGGGGATCGGTTTGAAGGATAGTAGAAGCCTGTTTTCCGGCCGGATCATATTTTTTTGCAATCAACAGCATGGAAGCGAGGTATTCTCTGGACTTCACATTCTTGGGGTCGGCTTGAGATGCCTTTGAGAAGGCCGTATATGCCTCCTGCGGACGGTTCAGCTTGAGTTGGGCTTCACCGAGGCTGATAAGTGTCTTGACATCATCCGGAGTTATCTGGAGAGCATTCTGGTACTGGATTGCCGCCTCAGCATATTTCCCTTGGTCAAGATATTTCTGAGCGCTTGAGATGTAGTCTTTCCGTTTTTCTTCAGGGCTTTTGCTGCACCCTGTGAGAATAAGTATTGATACGATAAAAAAAATTGAGAGTAGGGATACCCTCTTCATAAGCCCTCCCATGGTTGATATACACTCGATAACATAGCCAATAGCACAGGAAAAGCAATAACAAACATGGATATATTGACTTCCCCTTCGTGGGATACTATGAAAAGGCTGAAATCTCTTAAGGGAGTAAAAGAATGTTCTTAGATCCGCTCTATATCATGATGATTGTTCCTACGGTTTTGTTAAGCCTTTTTGCACAGATCAAGGTTAAATCATCATATAAACGATATTCACAAATACCGACATCCCGGGGGATAACAGGTGCACAGGCTGCCCGCCTCATCCTCGATGCCCAGGGTATACGGGATGTGTCTATTGAGCTTGGCAGTGGGTTTCTCTCTGATCATTACGATCCCCGCACCAGGGTTTTACGGCTTTCTGAATCCGTTTATGCAGGAGATTCTCTGGCAAGCGTTGGTGTTGCAGCTCACGAGGTCGGACATGCCATTCAACATGCTCGGGGCTACATGCCGCTCCAGCTCAGAAGCGCCCTGGTGCCGATTTCCTCCCTGGGTTCCAACCTTGCATGGCCGTTGCTTCTCATCGGGTTCATCTTCATGGCAAAATCCCTCATTATAGCAGGGATCTTGTTCTTCAGCTTGGCGGTGCTCTTCCAGCTCGTAACCCTGCCTGTGGAGTTCAATGCCTCCTCCAGGGCCCTGGATGCACTGCCTGCAACAGGCATCCTCACTGATATGGAGGTCAGCGGAGCCAGGAAGGTTTTAACAGCAGCTGCGCTCACCTATGTGGCAGCAGCGGCTACCGCTATTGTCCAACTTTTATACTTTCTCCTTCGTTCAGGTCTCTTGGGTGGCAGAGATGAATGATCCTTCTCATATGCAACATACACAACCACATTAACCTTTTTTAACATAGTATGCTTATATTCAAGAGTTCACTTTTTTGCTGAATCACTTGTAAATTCATATAAGATTCTCATTGACGAATTAGTGCTTCATCTGTGATAGGACAAAGGTGGAGCTCTGGATATTCTTGTCCTTGTGAGGGGTCAGGGGTCTATGTTGTTATGTTGAGTCATATGGAATCGAATAATAGGGACTATTTAAATAATAATATATTTTTACCGATGTAGGGTATCATGAGAAGGTTCTTTTCTGCAGGCATTCTTTTTATTTTTGATATTGCTGTTGCAGGCGGATCTGTATTCCTTGCTAAGTATATCCAAAGGCTTCTTCCTGAAGTAAGCCTTCCGGATGACCTTTTATGGCTAAAGGCATGTGTCTATTCCTTTATCACAATAATCTGTTTTTATTTTCAAGACCTTTATGAATGGAAATACTGGAAGAAGTCATCAGAGCTTATTTCTTCAATCCTCCTCGGTGAAGGTCTAACGCTGATCATCCTTGCATTCATCTACTATATTCTCCCCATCATTGGCCTTGAAAGAGATGTGCTCCTTATGGCCATTGCCATTATATCCGTCTCTTCATTCATGTTTCGCATGCTCTATCTTAAACTAAGATTAACCCATTATACAGGTATGAGGGTTGTTGTCTTAGGAGATGGAGAGAATGCCAAGTTCCTGTTTCGAGAGATACGTTCCGGTGGCCACCCTGTCATCTTTGAAGGATACATCGGTCGGAATAATTGGGATTTGCCCCTGCGGTGCCTGGGGGATGCCTCTGAGCTCGCAGATATTGTTAATAAAACAGATCCGGATGTCCTTGTAGTAGCACCTGATGGATGGCGGGGAACATTGCCCATCGAGGATTTACTCCGGGTAAAGTTTACCCTGTGCGATGTTATTGACAGCCCGACCTTCTATGAACAAGTCACCGGCAGGATTCTTGTTGAAGAAATACGGCCCAGTTCCATTATCTTTACAAGGGGGTTCCAGAGCTCACGATTCGAGGACCTCCTCAAGCGAATGTTCGACCTGGGGTTTGCCTTGGTTGGGCTTATCGTGACGATTCCTGTCATACTATTTACCGCTATAGCCATCCGGATCGAATCTCCCGGTCCCATCTTCTATCTCCAGCGCAGGGTTGGCATGGATGGGAAGGATTTCAAGGTGATTAAGTTCAGATCCATGCGTCAGGATGCAGAGAAGGACGGCCCCAAATGGGCCAGTGAGAACGACCCGCGGATTACCCGTGTGGGCAGGGTCATCAGGAAGCTGAGGATTGATGAGTTGCCCCAGTTTATCAATGTAATAAAAAACGACATGAGCTTTGTCGGACCACGTCCCGAGAGGCGTTATTTTGTCGACCAGCTCGAAAAGTCCATCCCTTTCTATGCCTTACGAATGCATGCCAAACCGGGGATTACAGGCTGGGCCCAGATCAATTACCCGTATGGCGATACCTTCGAAGATGCCAAGGAAAAGCTCAAGTTTGAGCTCTATTACATGAAGCACCGTTCTCTGTGGCTTGATCTTGTAATCATATTCCAGACTATCAAGGTAGCGATTAAGGGAAGGGGATCTCAGTAGGCAGTGACGAGTGGAGGAGCGGTTTTAGCCGCACTTGCCCGACCGGACATCAAGATCCCTTTTGCCTTATAAACTACTCAGGATCAATGGCCCGTTTGCGGTAATCGCAATGCTGTGCTCGAAATGTGCAGATAGCGACCCATCGGCGGTTACGGCGGTCCAACCGTCTTTCAGGATGTTCACTTTCCAGGTTCCTTCGTTCACCATGGGCTCTATGGCGAACGTCATCCCATCCTGCAGGAACGGGCCGGTACCCTTTTTACCGAAATTGGGGATCTGGGGGTCTTCGTGGAGACTTCTCCCGATACCGTGGCCGACGAATTCTCTCACCACATAAAATCCTGCAGATTCAACTACCTTCTGGATCGCTCCGGAGATATCGTACAAACGATTCCCGACAACCGCCTGTTTTATGCCTTCGTAGAGGGCCTTTTCGGTAACCTCCATCAAACGCAATGCCTTCCTCGATACATCACCGACCGGATAGGTTTTGGAGGAGTCAGAGTAGAAACCATCACGTAATGTCCCGACATCAATGCTGATGATATCACCGGTCATGAGTTTGCGGGGACCGGGAATGCCGTGGATAACCTCTTCATTGATGGAGGTGCACAACGTAGCAGGATATCCCCGATAGCCTTTGAATGCCGGAACAGCATTATGTGAGAGAATAAAGATCTCCGCTTCTTTGTCGAGCTCGGCAGTGGTGATGCCGGGTTTGATCATAGGCCCCAAATGTTCGAACAGGAGGGCCAGAATCCTGTTCCCCTCCCGCATGATAGCGATTTCCTGGGGGGTTTTGAGGATGATCATCCATCCAGGACCTTTTTCAGCGGATATTCGATGATACCACGGGCACCCGCCTTTAAGAGCTCCGGCATCAATGAGCGTGACTGTGATTCGTTGATGATGATCTCCAGTGAATACCAGTTCGGGTCATGAAGCGGCGAGACCGTGGGCGAAGTGATGGCAGGCAGCATCTTGATGACGGTCTCCAGTTTATCTTTCGGTGCGTTCATCTTCAACCCTACCATGCCTGTGGCCTGCAGGGCTGCCTTGAGCATAAGGGAGATCTGTTCGATTTTGGTGCGTTTCTTTAAGTCCTTCCAGGTCTCTTTGTTGGCAATGAGCTTGGTATTCGTTATGAGGAGGATATCGACAATCCTCAGATTGTGTGCCTTGATTGTTGATCCTGTCTCGGTTACCTCCACGATGGCATCCGCCAGTCCCTCCACAACCTTTGCCTCAGTGGCACCCCAGGAGAATTCCACCTCGACATTGATGTTTCTTTCTCTGAAGAACTTCTTGGTGAAATTCACTAATTCGGTGGCGATCTTCTTGCCTTCGAGGTCCTCAAGCTTCTGGATGCGTGATTTTTCATCAACGGCCAGTACCCATTTGGCAGGCTTGTAGGTGGCCTTTGAATAGATGAGGTCAGCCACCTCCACGACATCGGACTCGTTTTCAAGGATCCAGTCCTTGCCCGTGAGTGCAAGATCAAACAGGCCCGATTCCACATAACGCGAGACCTCCTGGGCCCTCACGAGGGCACATTCGATATCGGAATCATCAATGGATGGGAAATAGCTGCGTGATGAGGTGCCGATGATCCAACCCGCATCCTTAAACAGCTCGATAGTGGAAGTCTGCAAGCTTCCCTTGGGGATGGCAAGACGTATCAAGCTCATTTCTTATATACCTCTTTGGGGTCAAATACCCTGATACCGTCTTCGATCAGGGTCCCGTTCTCTATCTTCCGATAAAAGCATGATCGATTACCGGTGTGGCAGGCTGCTCCCCCGATCTGATTCACCTTGAGCAATATGGTGTCCCGGTCGCAGTCAATCCGGATCTCAATGATATCCTGTACGTTGCCGGATTCCTCTCCCTTTCTCCAGAGCTTGTTCCGTGATCGGCTGAAGTAGCATGCCCTGCCGGTGCGGAGAGTCTCTTCGAATGACTCCTGGTTCATATAGGCAAGCATAAGGACCTCGCCGGTGGCGGCGTCTTGTGCTATAGCAGGGACAAGCCCGCCCGACTTAGCGAAATCGACCGGTATCTCCATTCAATGCCTCCTTAAGAGCTGAGCCTTAACAGGTTTTCGTAAAATGTGTCAAGGGTGCATGTCCCTGCATCACGAGGCTTGAATCCATTACGGCTTGTGGATACTCAAGCCGGATACATCTTCTGCCGCTTCCTTGAGCAGCTCTGCCATAGTGGGGTGAGGATAGTGCGGCATGAGGAATTCCTCGATATGCAATCCTTGCTCAATGGCGAGTGCCGCCAAGGAGATGAGCTCGGTGGCATGGGGGGCCATAATGGTAATCCGCTCTATTTTCCCTTCAGGGCTGCAATAAACCGTTGCAAATCCATCCGATGCCTCCATGGTCCGCGCCCTGCCCAGGGCGGATACCGGGAATGACCCTCTTTTTCCATGAGCGATATCCGTTTGATCCATCTGCCTGCCCACTGAGGCTATCTCGGGGTTTGTAAAGATCACCGATGGGATTGCGGAGTAGTTCATGATTTTCGATCCGCCGGTAATGGTATCTATGGCAACGGCAGCCTCTTTTGCCGCTACATAGGCATACATCTGAGAACCGGTCACATCACCAACTGCATATATTCCAGGTATGTTTGTGCGCATGGAGCGGTCTACCTCGATACCATTTGATGCGGTGAGGGCGAGATGTAAAGGCTGGATACCATTGGGGATGACCGGCTCTCTCCCGATGCAGAGCAGGATGCCATCTCCCGCAACGGTTTCCATCCCGCCTGGTTTCTCTAGAGTAAGATTGAAGCCGGCAGCCTTTTTAATGGTTGTTATCCTGCCTGAGGTGATGAAGCGCACCTTCTTATACTGGGAGACCAGCTGTTTTGATATCTCTGCATCCTCTGTGGCCAGGATCCTATCCAGTGCCTCGATGACAGTCACTTCAGCCCCCAGGTTTGAAAACACATGGGCCATCTCGATGCCGATCACTCCTCCCCCTATAATTATGAGAGAGGAGGGAAGCTGTTTGAGATCAAAGATATCATCGCTTGTCAGAATACCTTCGAGTTGGAACAGGGCGGGCTTTTTAGGCCGAGAACCCGTGGCAATGATGATTGAGGAGGAAATGATGTGTTCCTCTCCGACTTGGATGGAATTCTCAGACTCAAAATCGGCGTATCCCCTGAAGATATCCACTCCGGCTTTGTTGAGCAGAAACTCTATCCCCTTGACAAGCCGCGTCACGATCCTTACTTTGCGTTTATGCAGGTTTTCCAGTGTTATTGCGGCAGTCCCTGCATCGATCCCGAACCTCTGGGCGTTTTTCATATGAGTATAGAGATTGATGCTTTCTATATAGCTCTTGGCAGGAATGCACCCCAGGTTTGTGCAGGCGCCTCCGAGATGTGAGCCTTCAGCGATCCCGACCCGAAGACCTTTTTTTGCCCCGAGCAGTGCAGCGGTGTACCCGCCCGGACCACCGCCGATGACGAATAGATCATAACGTTTTTGTGTGCTCATGATCGGCTCTTTTTTCGCTTCTTTCCAGGAATGGGGTAAAACACATCGATGAATGAATGCTTGAAGACCTTTATCGCCTCTCTGTGTATTACCAGCATCTCCCTTCGAATGAGGGCGAGCTTGTGAAGCTCATTGAACTTATCCACAAGGGAGTTGTATTCTTCAATGCTTCGAGCCTGATTCATAAACACCTCAAGTTCCTTGAGCTGATTCAGAACGGATTCGAGCTGATTCCCCGAGTGTCCCAGTGCCTTGGCCATCTCCTCAAGGATCTCTTCTTGCGTCTTGTCAACGCTGTCTTTCGCCACACCTTGGCCTATAACACACAAGATCCCTGCCGCGAAAGACCTCGGACGATCTCCTGAGCCGAAGCAAGAGAAAACATACAGCTAGTAATATTCTCATGGGCGATTATATGATAAGATCATGATGTCCTTGCGGATAAAGAATATCCTTCCAAAATCCGATAAACTAGCATATGCGGAGGGTTTAATGAATCTTGATATATTCTCAGAACACGTTGACACCACGATCCAGTCCCTGGGAAAACCGACCATAGAGTCCCCAGTGAGGGGGACCACGATCTTTGTTGAAGATAATGAGCGGGTCATCATCGATACCTCGCTGGCATTTTTCAATAGGTGTTCAAGCGGCGATTCTGCGCCGATGTCTTTTGAGCTGGCAGGACCCCGCAGAAAGATATTCTTTGATCCTTCCAAGACCAAGTGCGGCATTGTGACATGCGGCGGGCTCTGTCCGGGCATCAATGATGTGATCAGGAGCATTGTGCTCGAGCTCTACCATGCTTACAGCGTGGAGAATATTTATGGCATCACGTATGGACTCCAGGGGTTCATACCGAAATACAAGCATCCGCTCGTCGAACTCACCCCTGCATATGTTGAGCACATCCATGGAATGGGAGGCACCGTGCTCGGGTCCTCTCGCGGGTCTGAGGATATTTCAGAGATCGTGGATGCCATTGAGCGGTTGAATATGAATATCGTGTTTTTCATCGGTGGCGACGGTACCTTGAAGGCATCCTCCGCAGTTGCAAAGGAGGCCCTTGCCCGGGGATTCAAGTGTTCGATCATCACGGTGCCCAAGACCATAGACAATGACATCTACTTCGTCTCCAAGACATTCGGTTTCGATACCGCCGTGGAGGAGGCCAGGAGGGTGATCCAGAGCGCACATGTGGAGGCGAGGGGGGCACCGAACGGCATCGGGCTCGTCAAGGTAATGGGCAGGGATTCAGGATTCATTGCAGCCAATGCCGCCCTTGCATCTCGGGATGCCAACTTCGTGCTCGTACCCGAGGAGGACTTTGATCTTGATGGAGATAATGGCTTCCTGGAGACCCTTAAGATAAGACTCAATTCAAGAGGCCATGCCGTGGTCGTAGTGGCCGAAGGTGCCGGACAGAAGTTCTTTCAGGATCTCCCTGAAGAGAAAGACGCCTCCGGTAATGTAAAAAAACATGATATTGGTCAATATCTCAAGGAGCAGATCGAACGCTATTTTCGAACCCACGATATGCCCATGAATCTCAAGTACCTCGACCCAAGCTATATGATCCGGAGCGTGGTTGCGAATGCAGCCGACTCCATCTTTTGCGGGTTCCTTGCCCAGATGGCGGTCCATGCCGGAATGAGCGGAAAAACCGATATGTTGATTGGGTTGTGGAATAATGTATATGTACATATACCCAATGCAATCTGTATGAAGGGAAGGAAGACGATCGATACAAACGGGCCTTTGTGGATGAGCGTTAGGGAATCAACAGGGCAGCCCATCATGAGGAATTAGAGGATAGTCCTTCACGGGGCCTGGGCTTTGATCGAAAAGGAGCTGGCTATGGATGAGAAAATTTTATTAGAAGATGATATCATTGATCTCACTGACCTTCTTGAGGAAGGCAGCCCGCCCAAGAAGCCCCAACAGGCTGAAGTCAAGAGGAAGATGGTGAATGAACCCGATTCCTTTGACCTTGGTAAGGAGATCTCTATGGATTATGACGTATCCGTTGAAGAGATCGAGCATGATAGCACCGTGCTTATGGATGGGCCTCCCCTGGATCTTGATAAAAAGCCACCTGAACAGATCAAGGTCAAGAGCGATGCGGACGATCTCTTGAAGGAGCCCCTGTTGGATATAGAGGCCGAGATCGATCTGGCAATAAAGGACAAGTTCGAGGATGCAGGTCTGACATCTAAAGAAGAGGAAGCGCTTCTGAAAGAGGGACCGACAGAGGAAGTGCCCCCTATCATGGAAGAGAAGCCGGCATCCCCGAAAGAAGAGATTCTGGCCCCGATGGAAGAACCTGCAAGGGTTGAGAGGGTTTCTCTCCCTGAGATTGAGCCCTCACCAGCAGAGGAACCCTTAAGTGTCCCGAAGGGAATGCCGACGGCCGACATCCCTGTGGATATGCCTACCGAGGCTATTCTGGATGCAGTGATCAGTGAATTCAGAAAAGAAATGCCAGCACTCCTGGAAGGTATTGTCAGGCCTGTGGTGAAAGAACTGCTTCAGGAAATCATCTCCTCGACCCGTGAAGTGATTCCCGGGATTGTTGAGAAAGTGATCCAAGAGGAAATCGAAAAGCTCAAGAAGCTCTAGGATTCCTTAAGGGGCGGCGGGTATCTGTTTGGGCAAGGTCCTTTGACACTTATCAGAAAACTCCGGCACTCGGATAAGGTGTTGGAGTTTTCTGTTTAAAACAAGACCCGGGAGACGATCACTCTAAGGTTTTTCACTAACTATCCGTTCGATCATAGAGCACCTGCAGAGAACACCCCGGAGGCTTTTGCCTTTTACGATCTTTTCATGCTATGAGATGTGCCACAACCAAGCAGGAGTGCGAGATGCTCGACAAAGACTATGACCCCAAAGATTTTGAGCAGAAATGGTATGAGATCTGGCTTGAGAAGAAATATTTCCACGCCAATGAAGATGATGGAACAAGGCCTGCTTATACAATCGTAATCCCACCCCCCAATGTTACGGGTGTCCTCCACATGGGGCATGCGCTGAACAATACCCTTCAGGATATCATGATCCGCTACAAGCGCATGGACGGATATAATTCTTTGTGGATGCCCGGTACTGACCACGCGGGTATCGCTACACAGAACGTGGTGGAAAAGTCCTTGTCGGAGAAAGGGATCTCAAGGCATGATCTGGGAAGGGATGCCTTCATATCGGAGGTATGGAAGTGGAGGGAAAAGCACGGAGGCCTCATCATCAGTCAACTCAAGAGGCTGGGTGCCTCCTGCGACTGGGACCGGACACGCTTCACAATGGACGAAGGTCTCTCGAATGCAGTCAGAAAGGTCTTTGTCACCCTGTATGAGGATGGCCTGATTTACCGGAGCGATTATATCGTAAACTGGTGCCCGCGGTGCCACAGCGCCATATCCGACCTGGAGGTGGAGCACGAGGAGGAGGACGGCCATCTCTGGCATATCAGGTATCCCCTAGCTGACGGTAGTGGCGAGGTTGTGGTGGCTACCACCAGGCCCGAGACCATGCTCGGTGATACAGCCGTGGCAGTCAACCCTGATGACGAGCGATATAAAGCAATGATTGGAAAGGACCTTATCCTCCCGATTATGAACCGCCGAATCCCCATTATTGCCGATCAACTGGTGGATAAAGAATTCGGCACGGGCGCCGTTAAGGTCACGCCCGCCCACGACCTCAACGACTATGAGATGAGCCTGCGCCATGGGCTTGAGATCATAGTGATCATCGATGAATCCGGGAATATGAACGTCAATGCCGGGCAATATACAGGACTCGACCGGTTTGAGTGCAGAAAGCAGTTGGAGAGGGATCTGGAGGAACAAGGATTCCTCGTGGACAAGACCCATTACCGGGTACCGGTGGGTAAGTGCTACCGGTGCAAGACCACCATTGAACCCTATCTCTCAAAGCAATGGTTCGTTAAAACCAGGCCATTGGCCGAAGAGGCCATCAGGGCCGTGCAAGGCGGCAGGACGAGAATCATCCCCAAACAATGGGAGAAGGTTTATTATGAATGGATGAACAACATCCGCGACTGGTGCATCTCACGTCAGATCTGGTGGGGGCACAGGATCCCTGCCTGGTATTGCGATGACTGTGAGGAGGTCATCGTAAGCGAGACCGAGCCCAAGCAGTGCACCAATTGTAAAACCGGCAATCTCAGGCAGGAAACCGACGTACTCGACACCTGGTTCTCCTCCGGATTGTGGCCTTTCTCCACCTTGGGTTGGCCGGATCAGACAAATGCCTTGAAGCGATTTTACCCCACGGATGTTCTCATCACCGGGTTTGACATCCTCTTCTTCTGGGTGGCAAGGATGATGATGCTCGGCCTTAAGTTCATGAACGATGTACCTTTCAGAGATGTTTACCTCCATGCCCTGGTGCGCGACGAACAGGGGCAGAAGATGAGTAAATCTAAGGGAAACATCGTGGACCCTATCGTGGAGATGGACAAGTACGGGGCGGATGCCTTCAGGTTTGCGCTGACCGCCTTTGCCGCCATGGGGAGAGATGTGCGCATTAGTGATAAGCGTATACAGGGGTATCGCTTCTTCATCAATAAGATCTGGAATGCAGGTAAATTTGTTTTGAGCAATATACAGGGCTTTGAACCGAAGGGTGTAGTCCTTGACACGGCAAGACTCGGGCTTGCTGAAAAATGGATACTGACCGAGCTAAACAAGACAATCCGGGATGCAAGGTCCGCCCTTGATGAATACCGCTATAACGATGCTGCGGATATCCTCTATCAGTTCACCTGGCACACCTTCTGTGACTGGTACATCGAGCTCTCAAAGTCCATGCTGAACACCGAGGGTGTGCTGTACACCAAGTGGGTGCTTCGCTACGTACTGAAGGCTATACTTGAGCTGTTGCATCCCATCATTCCCTTTGTAACCGAGGAGATCTGGCAGTGTCTGCCCGGAAGAGAAGGAGAATCCATCGTAATCGCATCATATCCGAAGGAACGCATTGATTTCAACTTCACCAGCGATGCCGAGCTCATGAGCTATCTTATTGAGATTATTTCCGGTGTACGCAGTATCCGGGGCGAGACCGGCATATCGCCTGCTCTGTTGCTTGATGTAGTCATCCGGGTTATTGACCCGAGGCTTAAGGGTCTTCTCGACGCCAATAGCGTGCATATCAAGGACTTGGCACGGGTATCCCGGGTTGGATTCATCGCCGATGAGGCCGAGCGCCCGAAGAAGTGTGCCCTGGCTGTGAGAAAAGGACTCGAGGTCTATGTACCCTTGGAAGGGGTGATTGATATAGAAAAGGAAGTTGACCGCCTTACTAAGCAGACGGGTAAGGTAAAGAAGGAGCTTGAGGAGAAACGCAAGAAGCTTTCTAACCCTAACTTTGTCGAAAAAGCCAAGAGGGAAGTCGTGGAAGAGCAGATTAAGATAAAGGAAGGCCTGGAGTTCGAGCTT
>Ga0326728_10012993_pt1 | contig 18267 bp, 9 predicted proteins | sample MB3enrmetagenome_FD_207602 | JGI IMG/M metagenome (GOLD analysis project Ga0326728, IMG submission 207602) | Lab enriched peat soil microbial communities from McLean, Ithaca, NY, United States - MB31MN | ecosystem: Environmental > Terrestrial > Soil > Wetlands > Peat | place: USA: New York... | reverse complement strand
ACCCTGGACTCTTTTATAGAAATGGGATGTTGCTTGGGAACGACGCGGTCGGGATTGTCAAAACTGTTGAAGGCATTCCAGTCTGGATCGTGGAGAAGCTGCGCCGTGCCGCCAGAAACGCTGCCCCCCTTGATGGCGCATTCCATATGCAGGTCGGAATCGTGGTGCGGATTCACAAACGTAACCACCAGTTCCTTGTCGCTCTTGGAAGCGGAAACGGAAAGCCCCAAAGGCGCGGAAGCGTCGGCCTCAATGCGCACTGCGGTCTTTGCGCGATGCGGCTTGAACAACGAAAACGCATGGTAGGTTGTAGTGCGCACGCAGTGTTCACCTTCCGGGCCGTCGGTAAGGAGCAAAGACTGGAGCACGTTCACCATCTGGGCGATGTTGCACATGTAGAGTTTGTCAGCCAGCCGATTGAAGATGTTCAGCCCCAGGCCCGCGGCCACGGCGCTGCGCATGGTGCTCTGCTGCCAAAGTTTGCCGTACCGTTTTTCGTCCTCTTCGGGAATCTGGTCCCAAACGCCCCACTCATCCAAAATCAGGCCAACGTCGCGGCCATGGTCATAACTATCGAGCACCGCACGCTGGTGAATAATTGCCTCCTCGACCTTGGAATAGATGGCAAGCTGCTCGTTCACGTGATCGGCGGTAAAGCTGGTGGCGACGTCTCCTCCGCCTGTGTAATAGTGCATCGATATTCCCTGCGGACGATCCCAGCCGAGACCATCCATAAGTCCGCGAGACCAGCGAGTATCGTCTCCTGAGGGGCCACTGGCTACGAGAAATAACTCGGTGCCACCGAACTCGCGGCAATAGACGGCAAAATCCCGATAGAGGCGAGCGTATTCTTCGGGCCGCATATTTCCACCGCAGCCCCAGCTCTCGTTGCCCACGCCCCAATAGCGAACACGGAAGGGATCGGGCGAACCGTTGGCCGCGCGCTCATCGGAGAGCGTGCTCCCCGAAGGATAGTTACAATATTCGATCCAGTCGCGCAGTTCGTGGGGAGTGCTGCTGCCGACATTTCCAGCCAGGTAGGGTTCCGCTCCTAACAGGCGGCAAAGGCCGATGAATTCATGCGTGCCAAAGCTGCCGTCCTCGACATAGCCGCCCCAATGAATGTTGACGCGGCGGGGCCGCTTGGCGGCGGGGCCGATTCCATCTCGCCAGTGATAGTCGTCGGCGAAACAGCCGCCGGGCCAGCGCAGGACGGGAACGCCAAGGTCCTTGAGATACTCAACCGCCTGTTTGCGGTAGCCATCGATGTTGGCAACGCGCGAGTTCTTACCGACCCACAGTCCGCCATACACACAGGAGCCGAGGTGCTCGACAAAGTGGCCATGAAATTCCGGACGCACGACTCCAATCTCCGAATCGGCGCGAACGGTGACGCGTCGCGTAGCCAACGACGGGGCAGGGAATAATGGCGCGGCGGTTGCTGCCGCAGAGAACAGGCGCGTGGGAAGAAGCGCCGTTGCCGACACTGCGGCAGCGACCGAAATGAAATTGCGACGCGATAAGGAACGGTTCATATCAATATGCCTCGATTAGGAATTGTGACCTTGTACTCTCCTGTGCCGATCAGCTTAGCCGACCGGGCACTTCAAAAGTGGTAAAAGATAAAAATTCATCTAGACTCTTCGGTGGTTCGGACAGCGTTCGCGTAGTATCGCACGGTCGATGTTGCTTTCCCACCGAGCGGATCGCCCGCAAGCACAAAGGAGCCCTTCCGCCGAGTGGCTTCGACGCGGCGCAAAACATTCTCCGAAGGCAGGCACACCAAGCCTTCGGCCTTCGACGAACTGGCCGCGAACACCACCATATCCAGATTGGACCAATCCATCTGCATGGTGGATTGCGCGACTTTCATGTGTGGAATCACAGCGCCATCGCGCACCAGCATTACAACCGGAATTTGGCCTGCGGCAATGTTGTGCCAGCCGCCGGCGTAGACCTGGTTGGTCTGGTAATCGATCCACTGGTCCTGCGGCAAGTAGACATTGCGGGAGGCAGCGCCCGCTTCCAGCAACGGGGCCACGAGAATGTCCGCTCCGAACAGGTACTCGTCTTCCACCTGCCAGGCTCCAGGGTCGTTCGGATATTCGACGAACAGCGCGCGCACCATGGGAAGACCACGCTCACTCGAGTCCTTAGCCTGGGCATAGACGTACGGCATGAGACGGTACTTGAGCTCGACCGCGCGGCGGAAATCGTCCACAAACGCCGGGCTATACTCCCAGGGCTCTTTGGGGGGCGCGCCGTGAGCGCGGCTGTGGGAAGTAAGCATGCCAAAGGGCAGCCAGCGGCGGTATAACTCTTCGGGACTTCTGGAGATAAAACCTCCGATATCGTGGCTCCAAAAAGTGAAGCCGCTCAATCCGAGCGAGAGACCGCCGCGCAGAGTCGCTGCCATACCTACATCTTCATTGTCGGAATCGCCTCCCCAATGCAGCGGGTAACGCTGGCTGCCCGCCCACGCGCTCCGCGCCCAAATGATGTTTTCACCCGTAACCTGCTTCGTAACGTCAGCCACCGCCTTGTTATAACGAAGCGGGTATAGATTGTGCTCATAAAATCCGCTGCGACCGTTGGCATAGATTCCCGTGAGCGGCGCGGCTTCTCCGAAATCGACCTTAATCGCACCCACACCCATGCGAAGTAAACCGGCAATCTTGTCCTGATACCACTGGACGGTGGCGGGGTTAGTGAAGTCGAGCACAGCATCTTCATAGGGCAGATTGCCCTTGCCATCTTTCACAGCCAAACCCTTTTCCACAATCTCTGGAAAGAGCGAATTTTTCGGGTCAAAGTATGGAAGCTGCCAGAGCGAGATATGGAAGCCTTCCTGCTTGAGATCGGCAATCATCTTCCCCGGATCTTTGAAGCGCGTCGAGGAAAACTTGTAATCGCAACGCCAATCGGTTTCGAACCATCCGGTATCGATATGAATTACGTCGGAAGGAATACGGTAGCGGCGGAGCTTCTCCGCCACATCACGTACCTGGTCCTCGGAGGAGTAAGTGATGCGGCTCATCCACAGCCCGAACGACCACAGCGGCGGCATGGCTGCCTTGCCGGTTAGATTGGTGTATTCGTTCAGAATTTCTTTCGGAGCGCCGAGAAAAACAAAAAGATCCAAGTCGTCATCGCCCAGGAAGAGGTGGGTGGCGCCACCGAAGGACGCTCCGAAGTCGAACGTGGCGGGCGCGGAGGTATGCACGAACATGCCGTATCCACGGCTGCTCATGAAAAACGGAACCGGTTTGTACATGTGCTCGGTCTCGACGCCATTGGCGTCGTTGGCCCAGAGCACGATCTTCTGTCCGCGCTTGTCCAGGCGCGTGAACGATTCGCCGGTGCCGAACAGTTTTTCTCCGGGCGAGAGCGAAAAGACCGCCGCGACGCTCCGCGAATAATCGGAGGACCGCCGGATGAAAGAGAACGGGAGCACGGGATCCAACGTTCTTGCATTGTCGCTAGAATGATTGGTCTTGGTCAGCAGGTGGCCATTCGAATCGCGAAACTCAAGATGCCATGGATTTTCCAGGACCGTCACTGAACCGGCTGCGCTGGTGTAACGGTACCCGCCAGAGATGCGCTCCATTTTCCATGAATTGTCGTGGGGAGGCTCTCCGGCCAGCATGAGCGAGGGCTGGTCCGGTTTAACTTGGGCGCCAGTTCTGATTCGGATGCGAACTGTGTTCGCGGAAACAAACTGTATCGAAAACGCCAGCGATGGATCGACAGCGTACTCGCCGTCGGGGAATGTTATTCCCGCGAACGGCTCCAGCGTCGGCACCAGCTCGTCGAAGGCGATCCGATGGTACAGGTGGTAACGCTGCCAGGTAATTGCGCCGTGCCCACTCGCCGGATCGAAGTTCTCCAGCCTGTCTGCCAGGAAATAAGTGTTGTTGTAGTCATGGAAATCGCCGCTGACATCGACCAAATCATTTAACACGCCTGGGGACTGATTCGCCGAGCCCGCATAACAGACGGAAGCAGCAAGAAAACAGAAAACTATGGCGCAAAGCACTTTGGTCGATCGGGCGAACTGACTGGCCACTTCAATTTCAGTTTCACGGTTTGTCGAGATATGGTTTGTCTCGATATGGTTTGTCGCGATATGGTTTGTCGTGATCATGACAGTATCGTTGTGAAATCCCTGCCTAGTGCTGTCCGCTGTTCCGCGCGGACCCTCGATCCTCCTTAATCTCAAAGTTTTGCGGCGGCACAACTCCGAGCAAGTATTGCACGAAGTAATCCCACCGCCGCCGGACCATGTAGAGCGCATGTTCTCCACTCTCACCGTGCGACATGTTCGGCACGAAGAGCATGTCGAAGCTCTTGTTCGCCTTCATCAGCGCATCCACAAACCGCATCGTCTCCACTGGATGAACATTGTCGTCGATGTCGCCATGCTCGATAAGAAGATGCCCCGCAAGACGAGCAGCCATCGTTATGTTGGACTGCGCAACATAATCATCCTGGACCGGGTAGCCCTGGTAGAGTTCGTTCCACCACGCTTTGTCCAGGCGGGCGTCGTGGTCGCCAGACGTCGAGACTCCGACTTTGTAAAACTCGGGAAAAGCCAGCATGGCGTGAGCCGCTCCGTAGCCACCTGCCGAGGTGCCGTAGATTCCAACGCGCGTAATGTCCATGTACGGATAGCGGGCGGCCATTTGCTTGATCATGGCAACATGATCTTCAAACGCTCCGCCCAGATTCCGGTAAGAGAATTCGTGGAACGCGCGCGAACGGCCCGCGGTCCCGCGGCCATCCACCATGACGACGATGAATCCCAGTTCCGCCATCGGTTGTAACCAAAGAGCCTGGCCGAGCGTCTTCGGAACAAAGAAATCCTGCGGGCCGGTATAGACGAATTCGACGATCGGATACTTCTTTGTGGGGTCGAAGTTCGAAGGCCTCCAGATTAACCCGTAAAGATCTGTGGCGCCGTCCGCGGCTTTGCCCTGAAACGGCTCGGGGAACTTCCACCCCGTTTTCAGCAGCTCGTCGGCGTCAGCTTTCTCAAGCACGCGTACTTCCGATCCATCCTTCATCCGTCGCAGGACCGCCGCACCGGGAAGGTCTGGGCGCGAGTAATTATCGACGAAGAATGTCCCGTCCGGCGAAATGCTGACGGAATGACTGGCGTTCTCCGGCGAAAGCAACTGCAATCCTTTTCCATCGAATCCGGCGCTATAGAGATGCGATTGGTACGGATCTTCGTTCTTTTCGCGCCCATTGGCCATGAAATACACGCGCCGGTTCTTTTCGTCGACATATTCAATCTGGCGCACCGCCCACGGGCCCTGAGTGATTTGATTCTGCAGCGCGCCGGTCTTTCCGTAGAAATACAAGTGGTTCCTGCCATCGCGTTCCGAAGACCAGAAAAACTCTTTCGCCGTGTCGACAAAACGATAAAAGGTTTCCCCGGGATCCACATACTTCTCCGCTTGCTCGCGCAACAGGACCTTCTGCTCGCCGGTGGCCGCATCGACGACGCGAAGTTCTTTTGCCTTGTTCCCTCGTTCATCGTAGTCGTAAAAAAAGCTCTTGCCGTCGGCGAACCACTCGAACGAGGGTCCGCCCTCCTCGGCAGGGAGATCCAGTCCTGGAGTTTTAACATCGATCCGCGCTCCCGACTGAATATCGAAAACGATGGGCTCGGCTTTGGCCAAGACCTCTCCCGGCAATGGATAAACGTAAGTGAACGCCTTGGGGCGGAGTTGGTCTTTGGGAACATACTGCACGGACGTGAAATGTCCGGCATTTCTGGAGTCGATGCGATAAGTAACGAACTTTGAAGAATCGGGAGACCAGAAAACAGCGGCCGGCTGCTTCACATCTTCGCTGCCCTGCTCGACCATCATGCCGAGTGATGGGAGCGGAGTCGCATAGTCGATTCCATGTACGCCATCGGTCGTTAGTTGTATGGCGGTGCCGGTAGAGGTGTCGCGCAGATACAGATTGTGTTCCTTCACGAAGGCGGCCCAGCGCTGGTCAGGCGATTTTGCCTCGTTGGCAGTGGGCGCATCCATTGCGGATGGATCTATTGGCGTGTGCCCGCGGTCGCACTCATAAGTGGCCAGAGAACAAGTCCATTGCGACTTATCCACGATAAAGCGAATGGCCTTCCCGCCATCGACGAACTCAAAGTCGGAAAAAGGCAACTCCGAGGCGGAGTAATCCTGCTTCGCCGCGGCCGAGAGGGACGCCGCCAGCCGCTGGTGATCGAAGGCCGGGGAGCTTGTGTTCTGCGCGGCATCCACCAGCACAAATCGAGTCCCGTCGCGACTAACATGCCGGTACCAAAAGCGATTCGTCTTCTCGATCCAGTGCGGCGTCACGTCCGCCAGTGAAACAAGATGGCGCAGATTGCCGGCAAAAAAACGCTCGGCTCTTTGGTAGTCTTCGAGCCGCCCCTGCGCCGCCGCCTCATGAAGAAACAAGAACAGCAGAATGGGAAGGATATGTGGGATACGAGTTAGGCGCATTGCACTCCAGAGTTTCCGGAAAGATATTCTTGCTAAAAGATACACTCTCCGGGGGCGACAGTTTCTTCGCCCTCGGAGAGTTCCGCTGCAACAAACTCCACCCGATCGAGGTCAGAACTCGATGTTGAGGCGCAGCTCAATAACGCGCGCCCCGTTTGTAGGTGCGCTGGTTCCCCAGCCGCTCCCCTGCACGTTGCCGCCGGCGCCGAACGTGCCGGTCGATACCGCGCCACCGGAACTGCTGCCGAAGACAGGGTGATTGAAAATGTTGCTGGCTTCGACCTGGAACTTCGACTCGACCTCCCTAAAGACCGGGAACGATTTGGAGAGCGAGAGGTCATCGTAGAAACCATGAGGCCCGTACAAGTAAACATACTGGCCGATGGTGCCGGGTGTCGTGTTGGGGTTGATATAGCTCGTGTTCGCTGCGCCCGAGCCGTCTGGACTGGCCAGGTACTTCGGATCGATCAGCAGCGCATAGGCTTTGCCGGGTACACGATGCACACCGATCGCGCTCTGCAACTGTTTGGGCGTGACGTTCGTCAGTCGGATGCCGCCATCGCCATAGTCGTTAAAGGTTAGGTTTCCGCTGGTGAGCAAATAGGGCGCGCCGGTCTGGAAGGTGGCGATAGTACCCAACGTCCAGTTGCCCAGCAGCCGGCTGGCTATGCCACCGCCGTTCAAGAGCATTCTGCCCCTGCCTACGGGAAGGTCATAAGTTCCGCTAAAGTGAAATACGTGGCGGAAGTCGTACTCCGCGGGCCCATAGGCGAGGCGGCGGTTGCGCAGGGTAACGGTGTCAGGCCAGGCGCACCACACAACCCACATACCACAGGTAACGCCGCCGGGACCGTTGTTGTTGACCTGATAGCCCAGCGTCTTGGAGTAAGTATAGTTGGCATCAAACGCCAGGCCTCTCCACTGCTGCTGCCGCAGTTGGATCTGCAGCCCGTTGTAGTTGGAGTAACCGGATGCTGTCATGTACTGGGTCTGGTAGCCCGCCGCGTAGGGGTTAGCCTGGAAGAAGTTGATGGGATATCCACCGCCGGCACCCGTATAACCAACATTGTTGGCGCAAGGAGTGAAACTCGATCCTACCAGGTTGCATAGGTAGGGGGCAGTGCTTGAGTAGCCCGAGATCGCGCCGGCAAGCGCCCCCGCTTGTCCGGTAGAGAGGTCGGTGATGAAACTGCCGTTGCAGTAATCGGATGCACTGCCGTCAGCGCACGGGTTCTGAAATTCTAACCCTCCTACGAAGGCGGCATCGATGATTGGCATCGGTCCCTGACCAGGAAGGCCGTGATTGGCAAAATTCCCAGCGTAGTTTGCGTTGCCGCTGGCGTTGTTGGCCACGAGATTGGCTTGCGCTTGCTTAAACTGGGTCAGGAACTTATTTTCAAAGATGTTCACCTCGTTGGTATCGTTGTTGACCCATTGGTGGAGGGTGCGATTGCCGTTATAGCGGATTTCCAGCACGCGCGAACCAAGCTGACGCTGGATGCCGAGGTTCCATGCCATGGTGTAGGGCTGCTTGATATGTGGGTCGAGGCCGGTAACGCCCGGCGAACCGCAACCGGGACAGTTGCCCTCGAAAGTGTAGGTGGCCTCAGGTATTGACTTTTGGTAGCTCGTGGGGTTCAGGCCATAGGCCGGCAGCGAGTTACCCAAGGCAAGCGAGCCCGCTTGAAAGCCGCCTGGGCCCGATATGGTTGGGCTTAGAGTGAAACCCTGGTAGTAAAAGGCCCCTTGATCCGAAATGTTGTTCCAGTAATACTGATAGGGCTCGGTCATGCGGCGAACACTGAATCCACTGCGGATCACCGTGCTCGACCCACCCATCAACTTTGCCAGGAAACCGGAGTCTACCTTCGGATTCCAAGCGATGCCCACGGCAGGCTGCGGCGACACGTTCCATGAATCAAAGGCTCGAGGCTGCACGGCCACGGTGGGATTCTGGTTGCCGTTCAACGACCCCGGTTGGAAGAGGTCCCACACAGCCGTCGGACCGAAGACCGAAGTGGGATCGGAGGAGTGGTAGAGACCTGTCTTGTCTTTGCTGGGGCTAGTAAAGTCCCAACGCAGACCATAGTTCAGTGTAAACGTGGGCGAAACGCGCCACGAGTCCTGGGCGAACCAGCCCCAAGCTTTCGCAACCTCATCCAAGGCAAATGAGCCGATTGTGGGAGGGTAACTGCCGGTCTTGGGGTTATAGGCGTACTCCCCGCCAACCCCAGAGAGATGACCGGCCAGAGTCGTATAGAGACTTGCGGCTTCGCTGATATTGGCGGGGCTGGCATTGGGCATAGTACTGCCGGTGAAGGCATTGGCGATCGGATCGCCGCTCACAAAGCCCAGGGAATAGACAGGAAATCCGCCCGGAGCGTTCCAGTAGTGGTCCTGCTCGTGCTTTCCGCTGATGCCGAACTTGATCGTGTGGCTGTGCCTCTGGTAAGCGACCGTGTCCATAAGGCTGAAGGCCGGATAATACGAAGTGGTTGGCAACTGATAGCTCTCTCCCGAAGTCCCCAAAGCCCAATTCACAGATGGATTATTGCTGGTGTCGGCATAGAGCGGCTTGGCATTGTAGGCAAAGAAATTTGCGTTATAGAGAAAACCGAACTTGAACTGGTTGATGATCCGCGGCGAGATCGTATAATCCACACCCACCGAAGACGTATAGTTCTTGTTCCAATACCCCGCAACCATGTCGCTGAAGCCCGATCCGGGAAAAGGCGCTGCGTTAGCGCCCGGCTCAAAGTAATCGTTCATCGACCAGGAGGCGGTCATGCGCAGTTTTTCGGAATGGTCGTAGTCGACACGAACTGTGGGGATATACGTCTTCTGCACGTTGGCGTTGTACCAGGCGACGCTGCCAAAGTTCGGGTCGGAGCCGGTGTAAGACACGGTCCCGGACGTGAGACTGGTGTTGATCTTTTGCAACTCGGTGCTGACATCGCTGTTTATGGAGTTGGGTAAGAGCGTACAGCTCGAACAGTTGTTCTGGACGAGACTATAAAGGTTCACTGTTTGCAATGCGCCGGTCGTATCTATGTATTTAAAGATTCCGTTCTGCGCGCTCGCGGTGAGGATAGTGTCGCTTGTAGTGCCCCCTCCGGGAACGTAAATCTCGGCAAAGCTTCCGAAGAAGAACAGCTTGTTCTTGATGATGTAACCGCCGATCGCTCCGCCAAAGTCGTTATAAATGCTCTTGGCCTTGCGTACCTGGTTAATATCGTTGACCCAACTGTTGGCATTGAGGCCGGCGTTATGGAAGTTGTCGAACACGCGCCCGTGAAACGCGTTTGTGCCGCGCCTGGTGACAAAGTTGGCTTGCATGACGCTCTCGCCGAATCCCTGATCGAGATCCAATTGATCGGTCTGAACCGTCATCTCGGAGATGGCTTCAATGCGTGGCGCAACCGCCGGTTCGATGTTGCCGAACATCTTCATCCGGCTCGCGTTGCCAATGGTGCCATCGATGTTGCTGCCCTGGCTCAGGAGCGGCTGGCCGTTCCACGAGCCCGCTCCGCCAACGTCGCCGGCGTATCCGGGCGTGAGCGTTGCCATGCGGGTCAGGTCGCGGCCGATCAGAGGCAAATCCTCGATCTGCTTCATGTCCACAACGGTTCCGATGGCGTTCGAAGACGTTTCGAGCAGCGCGATGGCGCCCCCGTGAACCTCCACGACTTCGGTTTGCGCGCCGACTTTCAGCGTTACGCTTAGATCGGTGGTCAGCGCCGCATGGACGACCACCGGATCGATCGCTTCGGCAGAGAAACCCTGATGCTCGACTTTCAGTTTGTAGTTGCCGATGTTGAGATTTACGAAAACGTACGTGCCATTCTCGCGCGTGGTCGCTTTGCGCGTGTCGTTGGTCGACAGATCGACAAGTTCCAGACTTGCTCCAGGGATCACGCCTCCGCTGCTATCCATGACGGTGAGCGCAATTGTCCCTTGTGAGCCGGACTGTGCCCAAACGATTGGGACCGCGATTGCCAGCAGCAATAAAAAACCAATGACTAGAGCCCTGCGAGAATACGATGAAGATCGGTATGACATACACCCTCCTTAGCGTGGGCAGCCCGCCAATCCGGGCCGTTCGGGTTCGAAGCCGAGTTGCGGAGAAATCCGGGATTTAACCGGCGCGGATGCGTTCTCCGGAAAGCGTTTACTCATCGACCAAATTATTTATACCGTATCCATCCCGTTGTCAACGTTTTTCTATTCCCTAATTGAAAAGTCGTTGGGAGCGCGTCTGCCTGACGTTCCCAATTGCCGCTTGGCATTTCCCTGTCAAATGGAGTATACGTTATCTCAAAGCGCCCGCGATCGCATACGGCGCGGGCTGCGCACCGACATTGGAGGGATACTTGACGCACTCTTCGCAATTTTCTCGCAGGCACTTCATGACCACCGTCGCGGTCGCAGCGGGCTCTGCCCTCGCGCCTCGATTTTCCTTTGCAAGCCCGCTGCAAGACCCGGTGATCGACACCACCGAGAAGCAAGGCCGGTCCGTCAGCCACGAGATAGTTCCATGGAGAGTACGTCCCTTCCCCTTGAAGCAGGTGCGCCTCGGGGAAGGCCCGTGCAAGGTTGCCATGGAAGCCGACCGGCGCTATCTGCACTCGCTGCCCACCGACCGCCTGCTGCACACGTTCCGCATCAACGCCGGCATCCCATCCGCAGCCCAGCCGCTCGGTGGATGGGAGGCTCCCGATTGCGAACTGCGAGGCCACTACGCCGGCGGTCATTTTCTTTCCGCATGCGCCCTGATGTACGCCACCACGGGAGACGAGGACCTCAAGAAGAACGCGAACACGGTCGTCGCCGAACTCGCCAAGTGCCAGGAAGCTCTCAAGGGTGGATATCTGAGCGCCTTTCCGGTCGAATTTTTCGACCGGCTGCGCAACCGCGTGGGCGTCTGGGCTCCCTTTTACACAATTCACAAAATCATGGCTGGCAATCTCGACATGTTTGTCCATTGCGGCAACGAGCAAGCACTCGACGTGGTGGAAAAAATGGCGGGCTGGGTTTCCGGTTACACCCGGCCTCTCAGTTACGACCACATGCAGCGCGTGCTGGGCACTGAGTTTGGCGGCATGGGCGAAGTGCTCTGCAACTTGTACGCGGTCACCGGCAAGGAATACTACCTGGAAGCCGCCCAGCGTTTCGACAAGAAGGCTTTTCTCGACCCGCTAGCCGGGCACCGCGATGAACTCAAAGGTCTGCACGCCAACACTCATATTCCACAAGTGATTGCCGCCGCTCGCTATTACGAACTTACGGGCGAGCGCCGCTATCGCGAGATCGCGGAATACTTCTGGGATGAGGTCGTCAGCGAACGATGTTTCGCCACGGGAGGCCCCAGTATCGGCCGCGGTGGCCCCATGAATGAAGGCTTCGACACGGACCCGGGCAAGCTCGGCGCCGGCCTCAGCAGCAGCACGGAAGAATGCTGCTGCGCCTATAACATGATGAAGTTGACCCGCCACCTGTTCGGCTGGTCTCCCGATGCCCGGCTCATGGATTACTACGAGCGCACACTGTTCAATCATCGGCTGGGCACGATCAACCCCGAGGACGGCACGATGATGTATTACCTGGAGCCCGCGTCAGGGGCCTGGAGAACGTTCGGAGGGCCATTCGATGCGTTTTGGTGCTGTACGGGGACCGGCTCGGAGGAATACGGGAAATTGACCGATACCATCTATTTTCACAACGACGATTCGCTCTACGTGAATCTGTACATCGATTCGCAACTGGAGTGGCCGGAGAAGGGACTCCACCTTAGCCAACGAACTCGCTTCCCGGAGGAAGAAGGCACCACTATCACCATCTCCGCCAAGAACCCGTTGCAAATGGGAATCAAGCTTCGTATTCCGTATTGGGTTGACGGCGGCAGCGTGAAGATCAACGGCACGGTCGTCCCCGCCTTCGCCAGTCCCAGCAGTTATCTCGCGCTCAATCGCGTTTGGAAATCCGGCGACACAATTGAGCTCAGCCTGCCCATGAACCTCCACATTGAGAACATGCCGGATGATGAAACGATTCAGGCCGCGATGTATGGACCTCTACTGCTGGCTGGGCGCTTCGACACCGTCAGCAAGGAAATGTCGCAGGGAGACTACGAGCCCAAGCCCGGCGACTTCAAGATGATCGATATCGTGGCCGATGCCAGCAAGCCTGCCGCGTGGCTGCAACGCGACTCGAAGCAAGGGCTAACATTTCATGGCGTCGGTCAATCGCAAGCATTGACTCTGGTTCCGCTTTATCGGGTGATTCACGAGCGTTACGCCATCTACTGGAAAGTAAACGGCCGGTCGACATAACAGAGGCGCAGAGGAAATGGCTGCAGACAGCGAGGCGCGCGGCGAGGGGCCGATAAGCTCAGGCCGGAAATAGCAAACGTTTTCTGCAACTAGCCCCGGCGCTTCGATGTTGCCTGCACGGTTGTGCTAGAATGCACTTTTCATAGAGGGCGTGGTTCCCAATAAATTCCGATGGATATTCGTGAAATCGCGCGGAGAGCAAAAGTCTCCACCGCCACTGTTTCCAGAGCGATTAACGGTGTTCCCACGGTTGATCCTCAACTTGTCAAGCGCGTGTGGAAGGTTGTAGACGAACTTGGTTATTACCCCAATACGCAGGCTCGGGCTTTGGTTTCGGGGCGGAGCCGGATCTTTGGGCTGATCGTTTCCGAAATCACCAACCCATTTTTTCCGGAGATCGTGCAGACCTTCGAGAATCTCGCGGTCGAGAACAATTACGAGATCCTGCTGACCTCAACCGTGCATGATCCGAAACGGATGGAATCGTCGGTCCGGCGCATGATCGAACGCCGGGTCGATGGTGTGGCCATCCTGACGTTTGGCATGGAGGACGTTCTACTCGACCATCTTCGTTTCCGCAAGGTCCCTTTGGTGTTCGTCGATGTGGGGCCCAACGCCCCGGGGATCGTCAATATCCGGATCAACTATCTGAACGGAATTCGCCAGGCGGTGCAGCATCTGGCGGCGCTCCGGCATACGCGCATCGCGTTTATTACCGGTCCACCGAATTTGAAATCGGCCATGGCGAGAAGAGCTGCTTTCAAAACTTCCATGACGGAAATCGGGCTTTCTCCCGACTTGATGGTCGAGGGAAACCACCACATGGATGGCGGAATGCGCGCGTTGGTGGAATTCAACCGTTTAAGCAACCGGCCGACCGCGGTGCTGTGCTCCAACGATATGACCGCGATTGGAGTGATGCGGGAAGCTTACGACCAAGACATCAAGATACCCAATGACCTTTCTGTAATCGGGTTCGACGACATCCGGCTAGCGGAGTTCACAACTCCTCCCCTGACGACGGTTCAGATGTCGCAAATGCAGTTGGCGAAGATTGCGTTCCACGCCCTCTTGAACGAGGTGCAACGCGAATCGCCTTCGCATGAGCGTAGCGAATACGAGCTGAATACCAACTTGGTGCTCAGACGTTCCACCGCGCTGGCCCAGCCTGAAAAACATGCGGCGAAGGCGCGCAAAGGAAAAGTCGAGCAGCGGGTCTCGTAAGACCCGGACCCTGGCCTTGCGGTTGGAACGGCACTTTTTCGTTTTTTACGTTGTTTTGCGTTCCGCGAGCCCCGGATCGGCAAAAGTACTTGGTAGAAATTTCTGCCCATGAGAAAGTTGCCATTGACAAAGGCCAGGGGAATGGTTTTCAATTTGAGTAAACGATTACTTGACGGCTGAATCACTTGACGGCTGGTTGAGATAGGAGCGATCGACAAGCTATGCTGCAACGTTTGCGCGAACAAGTCCTGGACGCCAACCTGGAATTGGTGCGGCGCGGCCTGGTGCTGTACACGTTCGGCAATGCCAGCGGCATCTCGCGCGAAGAGGGGCTGGTGGTGATCAAGCCCAGCGGCGTCCCTTACGAGGAGATGAGGCCGGACCATCTTGTAGTCACGGACCTGCTCGGCAACGTCGTGGAGGGCGATTTGAGGCCTTCCTCCGACCTCCCCACCCATCTGGTGCTGTACAACCAGTTTGCAGAAATCGGCGGCGTTGCGCACACCCATTCCGAATATGCCACCGCTTGGGCCCAGGCCCGCAGGTCCATCCCCTGCTTCGGCACTACGCACGCCGATTATTTCCATGGCGAAGTGCCGGTAACCTCTCCCTTGTCCGACGAGGAGATTGCCGGGGATTACGAGAAGAACACTGGCCACGTCATAGTTCGCAGCTTGGTTCGCAGTCTGCAGCCGACAAATCCGTCGGCAACCCCGGGCGTGCTGGTGGCCAACCATGGACCTTTCGCCTGGGGAAAAGATGCGGGAGAGGCCGCTCACAACGCAGTCATTTTGGAGAGCCTGGCGCGGATGGCGTACTTCACACTCGGCATCAATGCAGCGGCGCAACCGGTTGCCAGCGCGCTGCACGACAAACATTACCTCAGGAAACACGGCGCGAACGCATATTACGGACAGGCCAAGGATTAAGGAATAAGTACGAAGACTAAGGATAAGCAATAATGCTACTGTTAGCGGCTGCGGTGCCAGCACGACTGGTGCATCTGACTTCAGTCGATGTGGTCATTGTGGTTTTGTATTTTGCCCTGGTGCTCTCCATCGGCAGGTACTTGAAAGAACTCAATAGGAAAACTAAGGACAAGCAATGATGCTACTGTTAGCGGCTGCGGTGCCGGCCCGGCTGGTTCGTCTTGGCCCCGTCGATGTGGCCATAGTGGTTTTCTATTTTGCCCTGGTTCTCTCCATCGGCTGGTACTTAAAAGGGCGGGCCAACACCGGCGAAGACTTCTTCATGGCGGGCCGGGAGATGACGGCTTGGGTGGCCGGCCTCAGCTTCCTCTCGGCCAATCTGGGCGCGCTCGAATTGATGGGGTGGGCGGGATCGGCCTATCAGTACGGCATTCTGGCGACGCACTGGTATTGGATCGGCGCCATTCCGGCGATGCTGTTCCTGGCGCTGGTCATGATGCCGTTCTACTACATTTCCAAGACCCACTCGGTGCCGGGATATTTGAAGCTGCGTTTCGGCGAACCGAGCAGGGCCGTGTCCGCGGTTTCGTTCGCCTTCATGACGGTGCTCATGAGCGGCGTCAACATGTTTGCCATGGCCAAGGTCATGCAGATTGTGCTCGGATGGGACATTAACTTCAGCATCTGGGTCTCGTCGCTGACGGTTGCCATTTATGTGACTCTGGGCGGCTTGCGCTCGGCCATCTTTAATGAAGTCTTGCAGTTCTTTCTCATTTGGGCGGGCGCACTACTGATTCCGATCCTTGGACTCTACGAAGCCGGCGGCTGGACCAACCTCAAGTTACAAATTGCGCAGAGAGCATCGGTGCAATACGTCCATCTTTGGTCCGGCTTGGGGTCATTCACCGCGAACCCCATGGGGATCCACTGGACTGGCATCGTCTTCGGACTGGGCGCGATTATTTCGATGGGTTACTGGACGACGGATTTCCTGGTCGTACAGCGTATTCTGGCCGCAAAAGATATTCGCAGCGCAGAGATGGCGCCCATTATCGGCGCTGGATTCAAGATGATGGTCCCCTTCATTGTGATCCTGCCCGGCCTGCTGGGCTTGGCTGTGCTGCCCGAGAAGTTGGTCCCGGAATCGGTGGCCGCGGTAACTGGAGGACACAGTTATAACGACGTTCTCCCGCTCATGCTGGCACGTTACTGCGGGCCGGGGTTGCTCGGCCTGGGAGTTACGGCGCTGATCGCGGGCTTTATGTCGGGCATGGCGGGCAATGTTAGCGCATTTACCACCGTTTGGACTTATGACATCTATCGTCCGCTAATCAACAGCAAAGGCAGCGACCATCATTATGTGAACATGGGACGTTGGACCACGATCATCGGCGTGCTGATCAGCGTGGGCACTGCGTATCTGGTGATGCAATTCGCCAGCATTATGGATTACGTGCAGGCGCTATTCAGCTTCTTCATTGCCCCGCTGTTCGGCACGGTCGTGCTTGGGATGCTCTGGAAGCGCGCGACCGGCCCGGGAGGATTCTGGGGACTGTTGTGCGGGACGCTTTCTTCGATCGGAATGTGGACATGGGTGAAAGTCGATCCTTCAGCGCTGCGTTATGTGGCGCTCTCGCCTCATGCCAAGGGCCTGGCCCAGGACATGTACCAGGCGCTCTGGTCTTTTATCGTCTGCGTGACCGTGACCGTTGTGGTAAGTCTGGCGACAAAGCCCATGCCTGATAGCGAATTGACTGGCTTGGTATATGGGCTAACGGAGGTTCCCTCGGTTGGGAATGTTCCTCTGTACAAGAAGCCGCTTTTCTGGGCGGCGGTGGTAACGGTTGTTTTCTTCGTGTTGAACATTATTTTCTGGTAAACCGGATTTTCCGGTAAGCGACTTTCTGTTAAACGGAGGCAGGCAGCATGGTTTCCATCTGGTTTTTCATTGGCATTTCACTTGCCGTGAATGGCGCGCTGATTCTATCTGCGGGGATTTACCAGTTAGTGTACCCTCCCGTGGATCCTGGCGTGGTGCTCTTCCACCTGCACGCCAACGTGTGGTGGGGAGCGGCGTTGTTGTTGTTCGGTCTTTTTTATTGCGTTCGTTTCGCGCCCAAGCGTAAAGCCTGAGGCGCAATAAAGGAGTTATATGCCGGTCAATCGTAGAAAGATGGTTATAGGAGTTATCGTAGGCAACCGGGGGTTCTTTCCCGATCACTTGGCCAAAAGCGGCCGGGAAGAAATCCTGCGCGTGCTCGAAGCGGCCAATATGGAAGTCGTGGCCCTCACTCCGGAAGAGAGTAAGTACGGGGCGGTGGAAACGCGGGAAGAATCGCGGCGTTGTGCCGAGCTGTTCAAGCGGCATCGCGAGCGCATCGACGGAATCGTCGTCACCCTGCCCAACTTTGGGGAAGAGCGCGCGATTGCCGATGCCTTGCGCCTGGCCGATCTGCGCGTGCCGGTGCTGATTCAGGCAACGCCGGACGATCCCACGAAAATGACGATTGCCTCGCGCCGCGACAGCTTCTGCGGAAAGATGTCGGCGTGTAACAACCTGCGGCAGTACGGCATTCCATATTCCATTACTACATTGCACACGGAAAGTCCCGACTCGCCCGAGTTCGCCAAAGACCTGGAGTGGTTCGCGGCAGTCTGCCGGGTGGTCAAAGGATTTCGCAACCTGCGAGTTGGCGCCATTGGCGCGCGTCCCGCCGCATTCAACACGGTGCGTTACAGCGAGAAGATCCTGGAAGCGCAGGGCATCTCGATCGAGACGCTCGACCTTTCCGAAGTACTCGGACGGATCGAGCGCATGAAAGACAATGACGACCAGGTGCGGGCCAAGTTGGCCGCCATCGAGGAGTACGTGGATTCGAGCAGCGTGCCCGCGGCGGCTTTATTGAAGATGGCAAAACTGGGGGCTGTCATCGACCAATGGATGGCGGCGACCGAGGTTGCCATCAGCGCGGTCCAGTGCTGGACTTCGATTGAAGAAAATCTCGGCGTCGTTCCTTGCACCGTCATGAGCATGATGAGCAACCAACTGCTCTCCAGCGCTTGCGAAGTGGATATTTGCGGCGTGCTGGGAATGCACGCTCTGCAGCTTGCTTCGGGAACTCCGTCGGCCCTCCTCGATTGGAACAATAACTATGGGCCGGACCCGAACAAGGCGGTCTGCTTCCACTGCTCCAATTTGCCCAAACATTTCTTGCGCTCGGTGAAGATGGACTTTCAGGCGATCATTGCCGGCACGGTGGGCAAGGAGAACACATTCGGCACCTG
>Ga0326728_10012992_pt1 | contig 18268 bp, 8 predicted proteins | sample MB3enrmetagenome_FD_207602 | JGI IMG/M metagenome (GOLD analysis project Ga0326728, IMG submission 207602) | Lab enriched peat soil microbial communities from McLean, Ithaca, NY, United States - MB31MN | ecosystem: Environmental > Terrestrial > Soil > Wetlands > Peat | place: USA: New York... | reverse complement strand
GACGCGCATCAACTCGGCCTCACCGTATTCCTCGCCCTTGGCATTCAACGCTTCGACCACGCCGTCCGTGAAGATGACTAGCCAGTCGCCGCCAGCGAGTTGAAACCGGCCCACTTCGTAGTTTGCGCTCGCGAGCGCGCCGATGGGGATGCCGCCCAATGAAGGATGTTCTACTGCCCCGGAACTCCGCCGCAGGATGGGCGCGTTGTGCCCGGCATTGACGTAAGTAAATTCTCCCGTCGCGGCATCGAGTTCACCTAGAAATGCTGTGGTAAAGCGCGCTCCGCCCTGGCTGTTCGAGCAGGCATAACGGTTCAGGTCGGCGGTGATTTGTGCCAGCGGAATTCGGCTGGCTGCGAGCGTACGCAGGCTCGCCTGAAAAGTTGCCATCAGCATCGCCGCGGGGATGCTCTTGCCCGCCACGTCGGCCACAACGAACAGCACCCGATCCTGATCGCGCGTTTCCCCGGGCCTCAGAATCACGTCGTAATAATCGCCCGCGACCGTGTTCGCCGGGCGGGTCGCATAGGCGATCGCATAACCTGGAATCTGCAACGGCGCGCCGGGCAGCAGCCACGATTGAATGTCCTTGGCGATCTCCAGATCGCGCTTCATCACCACCCGGTCGGCGAGTTCGAGCAGCAGCACGCTCAGGATCAGCAGGCCGCCCCACACGTGCAGGTCGAATTCCGCGACGTGTACTTCGTTCGCTTTATCCTGGTAGCTGAATCCGAATGCGGGCAGGAACAGCAGGATGAGTCCCAGCAGCAGTAACACGCGCCGCGCCGGCGATAGCTTTTCGACAATGGCCCAGAACAGAGTCTTCCAAACGTGCCGGAACCGCTGGCCGCGCGACTGTCCGGCCTCGCGCTCGCCCACACCCGAGGAATAGAGGCGATAGCTTGAGCGAGCGTCTTTCGCCAGCTGCCCCCAGAGTTGATGCAGTTCCAGCCCTTCGCTCACGCGTTGCCAGAAGCGCCGCGCCTTGGTCTTGAGGTTCGGAGGAGGCAGAGTTGGTTGGGGAGCAGTCGACATGGCGAACTACCATTATAGGAGTCTCAGCGGTCGGCTTTTCGCAGCGTTCTCCGTTTCCGGACATTTCATCCGTCTGGCAAGAGATCCGCCAGTTTTGGAATGATGCAGATCGATCCGAAATCCGCCACGCCGCGCACTCACAATTCCCCAGCCTATTTCACCTGAAAAGTGTTGGTTGCGTTTCGTCGACTAGAGGATGCGCCCACCGGCTCATCCTGCTATGGCGCTCGCCGAAGCCATACTTTTTTCGCAGCGCTGCCATTAATTGCGACAGCCTCTCCCCATAGCCCCTCGGCAGAAATGCCTTCTGCCCGTAGCGCTCGCGATAAATCGGAACCAGGGCAGGGAACTGCTCTTCAAGGAAAGGCAGAAACACTGCCGCCGAGCACGGCTTCAAAAACAGCGGATTCGCGAACACATATTTTGCGCCCGCCTCTCGTGCCGCTTTCACCAGAGCCTCAAGGTCGCGCGGATGGTCTGTGATTTCCGGCAGCACCGGCGCACAGATCACGCCCGAATCCACGCACGCGAGATTCAGCTGGCGCACTGCCTCCAGCCGCAAGTCAGGGCGCGGCGCCCTCGGTTCGAGTTTGCGCGCCAGCGCCACATCCACGGTGGTCACGGTCATGTTCACGAACAGCCGGTTGTTGGCCGCAATTCTCCGCAGGATTTCCGCATCGCGCACCACCAGATTCGACTTGGTGACAATCCCCAGTTCCAGTCCTTTGTGCTGCGCCAATTCCTCCAGGATGGCCCGCGTCACTTCGTACCGTTGCTCGGCCGGCTGATACGGATCGGTCGCCGTGCCAATGGCGATCTCTTCGCCGCGCTTTACCTTCCTGAGTTCATGCCGCAGCAGCGCTGCCGCCCGCTGCTTGACGAATATCTTGCGCTCGAACTCCAACCCGTCGCGCAGCCCCGGGCCCCCAGCCAAGCCCGGGGTTGGCTGGGCTGGGAAGATGAACTCGTGCGTGTAGCGCGCATAGCAATACTTGCAGGCAAACTCGCAGCCGCGATAAGGATTAATGGCCCACGTAAACGGCAGCCGCCGGCGGCTCACCACCCGGCTCAAAAGCGAGCGCGACTCCAGCGTGAAGTACTCGACGTTGTGCCCTTCGCGCAGCGACTCGCCTTCCGCCGCCAACCGGGCAATTCCCAGCAGCCGGGGCTGGCTGACACAATCCGGGAGTAACGGCAGGCTGGCCATAAGCGATAGCACATTTCGCTATTTGTTCGCCTATAGTACCGTCCACGGTGCCGACTCGTCAAGTCCGCGAGAATGAAAGTACCTCGAGAGAGATTGTTGCCCCCTCCGCCGCGGCGTTCATGTTCACATTCCGGTTCACGTTGTCTTCGTGCTCCTCGCGTGTGCCGGAGGTGCGGATCGCTCCCGAGCCATTTGTCAGTTTATTTTTACGTTTTCGTCTGGGCGTACGATACCGTCATGTTTTCGTGGTGTGCGAGCTCCGTTTTCATGGCTAAAGTGAGTGCACAAATCGCGAGCGCAGACTATAGTCTTGTGTAAACCTTTATGGCTTACTCGTTACTTCGTCTTCGCCGCCTACCGGCCATTGGCGCTATCTGTCTGGCAAGCCTGCTTAACGCACAAACTAACTTACCTTGGAACACGGCGTCGTTCTCTGCCGACCCGAAGGAGATAAGTGCGGCAGCAAGTGCCATAAAACCAAGACAATATGCGCCGGTAACTATCTTCACGGACGAACGTCATGTAGTGTTCGGAGCCGACGGAAAATATACAGTTACTTCCAGAAGCGTGTACCGCATTGAAACGAAGGATGCGCTTACGCGCTGGGGAACCATCAAAGCAACCTGGTCTCCGTGGCGCAGTGAGAGACCACAAGTTCGCGCTCGAGTGATTGCACCGGACGGAACCGTGGCGATGCTCGATCCAAAGGTCCTGACCGAAACGCCCGCTCATGACCAGCGACCAGAGATTTACGAAGATATGCGTGTGTATTCGGGTCCACTACCGGGCGTTGAAGTGGGATCGATCATAGAAGATGAAAAGATCTGGGCTGATTCTGCCCCCCCGAACCCGCACGGCGGCGCGTGGCGCTATTACTTCGGCAGCGAAGGGCCCATGCTGCATTCGCTGTTGGAGTTACAAGCGCCATCCTCCGCGGTACCTAAGTACAGAATTCGCAATGCTCCTTCGGTGGAGATGACACGAAGTGAGCAAAATGGCTTGACCACTCTGCGGTTTGAAAGAGGTTCGATGGATGCAATCGAATCCTTCGAGGGAAATCTACCGGCAGACTTTAACCGCTGGAGCGGAGTCGAATACGCGACGGGCGAATCCTGGAATGCGGTTGCCAAAGGCTACTACGAGGACATCGAGAGTGCGATCCGGCCCGCGGATGTAAAACCTCTCTTGCAAGGAACAGCCGACCTTAAGGGGCTGGAGTTGATGCGGCGGCTGGTTACCAATCTGCACGAAAAGGTGCGTTACACCGGCTTGGAATTCGGCTCTTCCCAGCTGATCCCCCACTCTGCGGGTGACACCCTAAAAAGCGGCTATGGCGATTGCAAGGACAAAGCGGTCGTTCTGGTTTCAGCCTTGAAAGCGGCGGGCGTCCCGGCGCAGCTCGCCCTGCTCAACACGCGCGGAGAGGATGACGTGAACCCTGAACTCCCCGGCCTCGGTACCTTCGACCACGCCATCGTGTATGTGCCCGGCAGGCCTGCCACATGGATCGATGCCACCGCAGAGTTTTTCGAACCGGGAGACCTGCCCTGGGCCGATCAGGGCCGCTTGGCCCTCCTCGTCGGAGAACAGACAAAAGAACTCGTGCGAATCCCCATCAACGCTCCGGAGGAGAATGCCCAGAAGGTGAAGCGCGAGTTTCATCTGGCCGAATACGGGCCGGCGCGAATTATCGAAACCATCGAAGGTACCGGAGAGGAAGGCGCGTTCCTGCGCAGCCGATATGGGCAGGAAGAGACAAAAGAAACACGAGAGGGACTGGTTCGTTATGTCAAAAACGCCCTGCTTGCCGATGATTTAAGCGGCACGGAGCACACGGCAGGCAGTGATTTGACCAAGCCGTTTCAAATAAAAGTCGAAGTTGCAAAAGGACGCCGCGGTAATTCGGATCTGAGTCAGGCAGTTATGGCCATCCGCTTCGACAGTATCCTGTGGGGATACCCCGACTATGTTCTCTCCGATGACGGAACCGACAAACCTGATCAACCGGGATGGAAACCACGCAAGAATGATATCGAGATTCAGCCCTTTGTCTCGGAGTTGACTTACAAAATCTTCCCTCCGCCCGGCTTCGATACCCCGGTGCTTCCGAAGGATGTCGAACAGTCGATGGGCCCCGCCAGGTTTACTCAGCACTATTCGCTTGAAGCCGACGGCTCGGTGAGCGCAGTGTTGCGCTTCGACTCCGTGAAAGCGCGCTACAACCCGGATGAACTCAAGGCGCTGGAACAAGCCGCGCATACGCTGAGCAGGGCAGACGCGATTATCGTGAGCTTTCCTCAAAAGGGTGCAAACCTGCTGGCGCACGGAAAGGCGCGCGAGGCGTTATCGTCCTACGCGGATCTCATCAAACTTCATCCCAGCGAGGGGCTGCATCATATCCAAATGGCCAACGCTTTATTGACCGCCGGTTTCGGCGAGGAAGCGCGCAAAGAGGCCTCACGCGCTACCGAGCTCGATCCCGCGAATGCCGTTGGATGGAGCGCTCAAGCCTGGATTCTGGAACACGACGCCATTGGCCGCCGCTTTGGCAAGGGCTTCGACTTAAAAGGCGGCCAAGCCGCGTTTCAGAAGGCCATCGAGCTCGATTCGAAAAATTGGGCCAATTACGCTGACCTTGCCATTCTGCTGGAGTTCGACGCCAACGGTGAGCGCTATTCCTCCAAATCGAATCTTGATGAAGCTGCGACTGAATACCGGGCCCTGAAGAAAATCGACAAAGAGCATGGTGAGCAATACGACGACAACCTGTTGTTTGTCCTCTTCTATCAGCGCAAGTGGGACGAGGTTCTCCAGCTTTGCAACTCGCTGCCATCAAACGCAACCCGAACCGCAATTGTGCTTGCGACCATGGCCGCTCGTGACGGCTCGCAGGCCTCTCTGACCGAGGCCATGCGTCGTGAATCCAGCGAAAGTCCGCGGAGCGATCTGTTGGTATCGGCGGCAAATTATCTCATCCGCTTGCGGCTGTATCCCCGTGCTCTTGACCTTCTTGACGCTGCCGCGACAGGCCATGGAGATAGCTCCAAGCTTCGCAAACGGATCGATATGATGCATGAAGTGCGGCCTTACGAGGCAGTATTGCTTCCGGAAACGGACCCGCGACGAGTTATGCAGGACTTCCTCGTGCATTTGCTCGATCCGGATGACGCGCCGGACGAGATATTTCGCTACATGGAAGTCGATCCGGCGGATCAGAAGACAGAGGCTCGAGAGAATGCGAGAGGCTCTCGTCTGTTACGGCGATCCGTTGAAAGCGAAGAACTTCCCTCCGTAATGGTTCCCGATCTCTTGATTTCGAACTTGCAGATGTCGGTGGATGGCGATGAGCACTCGGGATTTCGCATCCGAGCGAAAATAGGAAATGCACCGATAACCGCATGGATCGCTCGGCGACCCGCCGGATACCGGATTGTGGTCTTAGACGATGTGTCCGCAGCAGGCCGGGAGGTATTGCGTCGCCTGTCCGCCAATGATCTACCGAGCGCCAAACTCTGGCTTGACTGGGAGCGGGAAGAACTCACATTGAATTCCGGCGACGACCCGCTGGGCGGCGCAATTTTTCCGCGTTTCTGGACTCGTGGTGATGCTCCGGATCCCGCCCGCATGAAATTGGCTGCGCTGGCTCTGCTGGCAGACAAGCCGGCGATCCGCGAGCACCTCGCTTTCATGCAAGACGCGCGAACGCGAGCAACAGACGCGGATGCAGTTCGGCTTGATTTGCTGTTGGCACATGCCGCGATAGCGGTAAAGGATTGGAGTCTGTTACATGAGGTAGGAGCGCGGCTTTTTTCTTCCAATCCAGGTTCTGACACTGCCTTGCGCTTTGTTGTCGCGGCGTCCCTGTTTGAAAAGGATTGGGACTCAGGCCAGAAAGCTGTCTCCCAACGACTGGCCCGCATACCCGACGATATTGCTGCCATCAGGGCCGCGGCGGAGCTGGCGGAAGGCAAAGGTGATTTCGCTCAGGCCAGGAGCATCCTGCGCCCTCTTATCGATAAGAACCGCGCCGGGATTAACGATTTAAACCAGTACACCTGGAATTCGCTTTTCCTGGGCAAGGTCTCCGATGACGACCTGTCCATCATGCAACGCGGCGTCACCGACAACAGTTCCTATCCTGAAATCCACACCCTGGCTTGTCTTTATGCGGAGATCGGTAAAACGAAGGAAGCGAGGGAGCTCTTGTTGCGTGCCATGGATTCAGTCGGCATGGACGAGCCCGATGAGCCGATCTGGTACGGGTTTGGAAGGATCGCGGAAGATTACGGTCTGCAAACTGTCGCACTGTCGCTCTATCAGCGCGTCGGTAAGACTGAGGGCTCAGATGTTCCCACGTCGACGTACAACTTAGCCCGGCTACGAGAAAAAATGCTGCAATCGGCGAATTCCCAAACGGCAGAGGGGGGACGATAGGCGCATGGGAATCGCCGGCAAGGGACGCATGACTGCATTCGAATCGATGCCCACTACCAGAGTTCGCGTTCTTATGACCTAGTTCTTGCACCATCCGTGCAAGGTGCATGCACGTGGACGCCTCGATGCATTTACTGTGACGCGACGCGGAAACTGCGCGCGCCGCCGGAATTTGCATCCACCGTGCCGCATTGCGAGTATCATGCCATGGCACGTATTCTCTGAACCATGGGGACTGCATTGGCGACAAATCCGGAGCCGGGAGCTTCTCGGGCAGAAATCAAGCTGTTGCCCGCCCCGAAGCTAAACGCACATCCAAAGCCGACGCCAAAGCCGAAAGCGAAGGTCGGCCTGCGAGCGTGGATGGAACGCGTGCTTGTGGAATGCGATCGCGCCGCTGCCGGCTTTGAGGCCGATCCCGTGCACGACCTGCGGGTTGCGCTGCGCCGCTGCCGCTCCCTCGCCGATGGGCTGATGGCGATGGATTCGCGTCCCTCGTGGACGGAGATGAAAAAGGCGGGCCGCAAGCTGTTTCGCGCGCTCGGCGAACTTCGCGACATGCAGGTAATGCAGGAGTGGATCGAGAAGCTGACCGATGCGGATGGAGGCGCAGTCGATCCAGTCGCAGCCAAACTGCTCGAGCACGTCCACGCGCGCGCGGCGGAATGCAAGCAGCTTGCCTGGAAAGACCTCAATCAGTTTGACAAGAGGCGTTGGCGCCAGTGGAGCCGGACGCTGCCCGGCCGCGCCGCGCGCGTGCGCCCGGGAAGCGTTGTCTATCGGCACCTGGCGCTTGAGAAATGGACGGCGGCCTACGAGCTTCACAAACGCGCTATGCACACGCGTTCGCAGGCCGCGCTCCATGAGCTGCGCATCGGTATCAAGCGCTTCCGCTACACGGTGGAGAACTTTTTGCCCGACGAGCATGCGCGCTGGGGCAAAGACCTGAAAGAGCTGCAGGACCTGCTCGGCGAGGTGCATGACCTGGATGTGCTCCGGGCAACGGCGTTCCAGATTCAAGCGTTCCCGGATATCGCAAGCCGCAATCGCTGGCACGAAAAGATCCAGCGTGAGCGCGTGCGCCGCTTGGATCGATATCGCGAGCTCATGATCGGCAAGCACTCGCTCTGGCGTGTTTGGCGTGCGGAGTTGCCGGCTGGTCCGGAATTACGCGCCGCCGCTTTGAGCCGGCTGCGGGTATGGGCCGGCTACCTGGACACCGATTTCGCGCATACCCTGCGCGTGGCGCAAATGTCGCTTCGCTTGTATGACGGCTTGCGGCAGGCTGGTCTCCTTAAAGAAGAGGCGGAGCCGGCCTCGCGCGAGATATTGCAAGCCGCCACGTTCATGCATGATGTGGGCAAGGCACGCGGCCGTGATAATCACCAGAAGAGATCTTTCCGCATGATCCGCCGCTTGCCCCCGCCGCTGGGATGGAGTGCGCGTGACCTGGAATTGGCCGCCGTGGTCGCGCGCTATCATCGCGGTGCCTTGCCCCGTCCGCGCGGAAAGAACCTGCAGCGGCTGGATTTGCCCGACCGCCGCCTGGCGCTGGAGTTGGCCGGAGTCTTACGCTTGGCGCGCACGCTGGATCTGGCCCAAGGCAAAAGCGCACGCCTGGCCCTTGAGGCGAGAAACGATCTCCTCATCCTTCATCTGGAGGGCTACTCGCCGATGGAGCGCGGGGCGGAAAAGATCGCAGCGGCGCGGCATCTGCTCGAAACCGCGCTCAAAAAGCCGGTGATGATTCGTGGCATGGCGATCGCGCCGGCAGCCAAGCCGGCCACGCAGCCCACCCATTGATCCTTCGTTGTGTGGCGTTCCCTGGCGAGATTATTGCGGCAGGCCGAGCCGCCGCATCAGATCGGCATAGCGCGGGTCGGAGCGCAGCGGATCCAGGGCCGGGTATCGAATCACGAGTTCCAGTTCGTTGTCTCCATCGGAGTAGGCTTTCTCCAGGTACTGGAACGCCTGATCGCGATCGCCGGCGATCGAATAGGCCACAGCCAGCGCGGACGAGCGCACTGTAGCCGTCATTGCCTTGACAGCCTCGCAATATCCTTTCGCGTCCGCGCTTACTGGCGTTGGACTCGGCGATGTGACTTGCACATCCCGAATCGCTTCCGCGAACCGGCCCATCGTCGCGTACATCGCCGAACGTTTGTAAGTTGCCGGACGGGAAGTCGGGTCACGATCGAGAATCTTTTGCATCTCAGCCAGAGCTTCGGGGAAGCGATGAGCGTCCATCAATCCCACCGCATAGTTCGCTCCGATAATGCTGGAAAGCGGGTCCAGGGACAAAGCAGTCCGATACTCTGCCAGCGCCTGCTCGATCCGGTTCTCGGGCACGAGATAGCTGATTGCATAGAAGTAATGGGCGGTCGCGTTGTTGGGGTTTAAATCAATCGCGCGCCGGAATTCCGGCTCCGCATCGCTCCATTTGAATTCCGACGCCAAAGCCATGCCGCGCGCGGCGTGCGCCTCGGAAAGCGAGTCGTCCAATTCGAGCGCCTTCCGAGTGGCGTCGTCCGCCAACTGGCTGGCCTGTCGTGAACTGATTCCCGTCGGATAACCGGGCGCCACATTGTAAGTGTCGGCCAGGCCGGCGTAAGCCAGAGCGTAGTTGGGATCGGCGGCAATGGCTTGCTGAAATAGGTCGATGCTCTTCTTTAGTCCGTCTGCCGTACGCCCGTGCCAAAGCTGCCGGCCTTCGAGATAAAGCCGGTATGCCTCGGGATTGTTCGTGCCGCCACGGCCCGCGCGCTGCTGGTCGCTTGCGCTGAGCTGGATGCGAAGCATGCTGGAAATGTCGCGCGTGATGTCGTTCTGCACCTGGGTGATGTCGGCGGGCTCCCGGTCGTAGTGTGCGCCCCAAATCTCCGAGCCATCGGCGGCGCTCACCAGGTCGGCTTCGACCGCCACATGGTCGCCGTGCTGCGTGATCCGTCCCAGCAAAAGAGCGTCCACCTGCAATTCCTTCCCGATTTTCTGTGGATCGTCTTCCTTGCCCTTGAAGCGAAACACCGTGCTGCGCGCCAGCACCTTGAGATTGGGAAGCTGCGACAAGGTGCTGATCAGGCTCTCGGTCAGGCCGTCGCTAAGGTATTCGTTGTTGGGGTCAGCAGTGGAATTTACGAAGGGCAGCACGGCGACGGACGCGATTTTGTTCGCACGTGTTTTCTCGCGAATGAAGTAGGCGGCGATTGCCGCCGCGATAACCAGAATCGCGACCACTCCGGCGATCATGTACAGCCGCGCCAGGCTGGATTTGACGGTCGGCTGAACACCGGAAGAAATAGCCGCGGAAGCAATAGACCCGGAAGAAACAGAAGACGACCCGCCCGCTGCCGGACCGGTTGCGGAGGAAACGCCGCTTGCTGCTGACACCGCCGCCGAAGAACGTCCGGAGTCAAGGTCGCGTTTCAAGCGCGCCAGATCGGTACGCAGATCGGCCGCACTCTGATAACGCAGGTTCCGGTCTTTCTCCAGTGCCTTGCCGATAATTCGCTCCAGATCGGGAGGCGCGTCGGGATTGAGTCGCAGCAGTGGCGCTGGGGCGCCAGCGAGAATGGCGTTGAAGATTTCCGCCGCACTGCCGCCGCGAAAGGGAAGCGCTCCGGTTGACATTTCATAGAGCACGGTGCCGAAGGAGAAAAGATCGCTGCGCGCGTCAAGCTCCTTCGCGCGCGCCTGCTCCGGCGACATGTAGGAGACCGTGCCGATCGTTGACCCCGGGCTCGTGAGGTGCTGCTCATCAATCGTCGCCGTCATGGAGTTAGACGCCAGCGTGTCGGCGGCATTTGCGCTCGTCCCGCTCCCCGTCGGCAGCGCCTTGGCCAACCCAAAATCCAGAATCTTGGCGTGCCCCCGCTTGGTGACAAAAATGTTCGCCGGCTTGATATCGCGGTGCACAATGCCTTGCGAGTGGGCCGCGTCCAGCCCATCGGCAATCTCGATGGCAAGCGCAATCGCGGTTTCGTTATCGAGCGGCCGCCCCGAAATCATGTGCTTCAGCGTCTCGCCGTCCAAAAACTCCATGGCGATGAACGACTGCTCGCCGTGTTTGCCGATCTCATAAATGGTGCAGATGTTGGGATGGTTGAGCGCCGAGGCTGCCCGCGCTTCGCGGCGAAAGCGCTCCAGCGCCTGCGGATCGCGCGCCAGCTCGTCGGGCAGAAATTTGAGCGCGACAAACCGGCCCAATTCCGTGTCCTCAGCCTTGTACACCACGCCCATACCGCCGCCACCCAGCTTTTCGACAATGCGGTAATGGGAAACAGTCTCGCCGATCACAGTGCGGATTCACACCCCTTGAATCGCTCTATCTTATCAGCGCAAGCGGCCAAGCCGAGGCTGCCCCACCGCGTTTCTTGCGAAGGGTGGGAAACTCCGATATGACGCAGTCAGAGCAAATTCGCCTGTCGATAAGATTTACTTGGCGATCCAAGCCGCGATATCACGGACGGCGGTGTCCTCAATGCCAAAATACCCATGATCGGAAAACTCATGACAGTTGTCCGTCAATGCAGTGAGGCCGCCGGATGGAAGTTGCACAGTGCCCTTTCTCGGCGACAGCTTCAACGCCTTGATCACGGCCGCTTGACCCGCGCTGGTCGTGCCGGTACACGTGTTGCCCGCATCGTTGAGCAGCAGCACGGGTACCGTGATGTTTCCCAGGGTCGCCATGAGCAACGAATCGGGATCGGTCGAATCGTTGATGGATGAAGAGAAAACGAGACCGTCCGGCCCGCCTAGCGTCGGACTGTAGGAGGCCGCGACGAACGCGCCTCCGGTTCCGCGACTCGTACCCACCACCCAGACCGGCAGCCCAGGCATGCTCGAACGCGCCCAGGCGATTACCGTCAGGATGTCGGAAACGTGGGCGGCGCTGCCTTGCTCATCGGTTAGACCGCCGGGGAGCAAGTAGAAATCCGTCGCGGCATCGAGCGTGACGGTGTAGAAGTTGTGGCCTGCGAACAGCGACCGGCTCCGCACCAGGAAGTTGTCGGAATTCACGTCCAGCGTGCCATCCGTACCGTTGGGAGTAAGTTGAATAAGTCCTTTGCCGCCGGGAATCAGGATCACGATTGCCGTCGGGACCGGGGGCGCGGTCACGATGAAACTTTCACTCAAAACCGCGGGCGGTGGCGTCGACACCGCCGGGCGCGACAGTGCCAGCGTCTCCACCACATCCACAGTTTGAGCAAAGGCCGCTGTTGCGAACAGCAGAGTGGCCGCTAGTATGGCAGCCGCGACCGGGCGCCCCAGCTCTTTACAACTTGAACGCAGGTTTTTCATGGCAAGCCTCCGATGTGGTTTGGGTTGGCGCTTTCGAGCGAGGTGTTCAGTCCAGGAAACTTACAACCAAAGGAAGTCAGTTCCCCACAAACCAGAATTTCCTTGTTGGTTCAGAACCAGCGGGGAGTGTATATCCGTTCGCGCGTTCTCGAAGTTGTTAAACGATGATTTTCACAAAACTTTCATAAAGGCGTGCCCCAACTTCCTCACGGCCGAAGTAGCATCTCGCGTCAGTCCGATATTCCCGGCCTCTTCTTTCCCGTCACGCCTCCAGATACCACGGTACGCTGATCACGATGATCCGCTGGTTGCCGCGCAGCAGCAACAGCGCCTTCAGCACCTGCGCCCGTTTGTTGTGCAGCAGATGGTGATACCAGTGGCGCTCCACCAGTTCCGGAATCAGCACGGCGATCTGCCGATCGGGATAGTCGCGCTCGGCCTGCAAAGCATAATCGACAATTGGCGACAGTACCAGCCGGTAGGGCGATAGCACGATCCTCAGTTGCGGCGCCGCCACGTCGGCCTTCTTTGCCGGCTCTGCCACATAGCGCTCCCATTCGCTGGTGAAGATGGTCGATCCTTCCCCGGTATCGACGTGCACGGCATGCACCTCGCGGGAAATGTCCAGCCCAAAACGGAGAGCATTCTTCGAAATCTGGTTCCATGCCTGAATCGGCACGATCACCAACGGGCGCACAAGGTTGGTCAAGTCGAGCGGCTCGGTGGTGCGCACTTCCAGGAAGACGGCGTGGTAGTGCCGCCGCACCATTCCCATCGCAAGCAGAATCGTCGGAATCAACAGCACCGTCACCCATGCGCCTTCAGCGAATTTCGCAACCAGCACCACGATGACGGTGATCCCGGTGGCAATGGCCCCCAGACCATTCACCAGAATGCTGCGCGTCGCGCCTGGACCGCCCACTCGCCGCCAATGCCCCACCATGCCTGCTTGCGATAGCGTAAATGCCAGGAACGCCCCCACGGCAAAAAGTGGAATCAGACGGTCTGTGATGCCGCCAAAAATCACCAGCAGCAATCCCGCCAGCACCGCCAGCACCACAATGCCTTGGGTGTAGACCAGTCGCCGCCCCCGTGTGGCAAACGAATGCGGCAGGTAGTTGTTTGCCGCGATGGCGCGGCACAGTCGCGGGAAATCGGCGAAGGCCGTGTTGGCCGAAAGCGTGAGCACCGCCAGAATCGAGCCAATCGAAACGTAGTAGAAGATCCCGCGCCCCGTCACCGCCGCCAGCAGCATCGAAAGTACGCTCTGGTAGCCGGGTTGGCCGGGATCGGTAGCCATGATCCCATACACCCGGACCAGATAGGCGATCCCCGCGAGCATCACAATCAGCAGCGCGATGATGACGGTCAGCGTGCGCCGTGCTGTGTCCACCACCGGCTCCTTAAACGCCTTCACCCCATTGCTCACCGCCTCCACCCCGGTCATCGCTGTGCAGCCGCTGGCGAAGGCTTGCAGAATCAGCCACGCACTCGGAGCTGCCATCGTTGCCGCCGCTGCTCTGGGCAGGGCCTCGACCGGAACCGGATTCCCACCTGAAGTGAACGTCTTGAACAATCCGATCGCAATCGCGGCCAGCAGCGTGACGATAAAAACATAGGTGGGAATCATGAACACCGTGCCGGTATCGTGCATGCCGCGAAGATTGATCAGCGTTATAAGCACGAGAATCACCAGACAAAGCGCAAGCGTGTGCGGCTGCAAACTGGGCACCGCCGAGACCAGCGCTCCCACTCCGGCGGAAATCCCCACCGCCACCACCAAAACGTAGTCGATCATCAGCGCAGCCGCGGCCAGCAGGCCCGCGCCCACCCCAAGATTCTGCCGCGCCACCGTGTACGATCCGCCGCCCCCGGGATAAGCGGCGATGGTTTGACGATAGGAAAAATAAACGATGGTTAAGAGAATAATGATGGCGGTGCTGATCGGCACCATGTACGCGACGCCCATCGCCCCCAGCGGCAGCAACAGCGTCAGGGCCGCTTCCGGCCCGTAAGCGGCCGAACTCAGCGCGTCGAGGCCAAAAATCGGAATGCCGGCCGAAGTGCCAATTGACTCGCCCCGCGCTTCGTCGGAAGCCAGCGGTTTACCAAGAAGAAGATCGAGAAAAGACATTGAGAGATTGTGCAATAAATCCGCATTTCTTGCAGAGCACTGCCATTCCCGCTGCGGTAACCGCGCAGGCACTTCTCAGAAATGGCCTCGTTGCCGCAAGCTGAATGTGTGACTCACGCAAAATTGGTGGAGATCGCCGTGCGATGGTTGCGGTGCTATCGCTGCGGCGTAGTTCTTTCCGAGCAGGCATGCGCCAGCGGCGAAATGCCGGACGCCATTGGCTGGAAGAAAAAATGTCATTCGGTATTGGTGGAGTGCAAAGCATCGCGCGCCGATTTTCTCGCCGACAGCGCCAAACCATGGCGAGTGTGCCCGCAAACAGGCGTTGGCGCGGAGCGTTTCTATCTGGCGCCCGGAGGCCTCATTCGTGTGGATGAGATTCCCGCCGGGTGGGGCCTTCTCGAAGTGAGCGGGCGGGAAATCCGAATACGGAAGCGGTCGGCGAAAAACCTTCGCTCCAGCACAGGTTTCGAGTACGAGATGAATCTGCTGCTGGCCAGCTTGCGCCGCGTGGAAGTGCGCATCGAACCACAAAGCATCACCGACTTCCTCAAGTGGAAGAACCGCATGTTCGACTACAACGGCGGCTCGCTCCCCGAAGGCGTCGTATCCGCCGAGCGCGAAGAGAACATCTTTCTCCAGCCAGTGATTGCGGAATGATCGGGCCCCGCCGCGAAGGACCAAGGACCGCGCTCCCCCATTCCGGCGAAACGAAACACCTTAACTCCACGAAAAAACTTCCAGCAAAAAAAACCGGGCTGGTCGGCCCGGTTTTCAAAGCGTCGGCTTGCGAAGCGGTTACATCGTCAAGCTCGGCGCAGCTGGCTCTGGGTGTTAGTAGCCGCGGTGAGCGGCCGCCTTTCGTTCCCGCGCCAGCAAACGTCAAGGAGCGAGGATTACAGACTGCCTGCTAGCAGCAACTTGCGGGCCACACTCGGCAATCCCGCCTCGGAATCAATCGGATGCATATAAGACGTTGATCTGGAAGCGATTGGAGCGCCATTCCTCGCCGTTTCCGGCTGTACGTTCGCGGTCCTTCCCCTCCCAGATTGTTAAATGGTTTGCACAGTTTCTGATGCGTTCTGTTGTGGATAACCCGGCCAAACCCAATCCTCTGATTAGCCTCCGTTTTTTGGCAATTTCGGCCCTGTTATCCACAGTTGCCTATGTTAACGAACGGTATAATTCCGCATACACCCACCAGCCAAGATTGGAGTATTGTCCTGAATGGAAAATCCCGTGGTGGGGCGAGGCAAGGCGCAAGCCGACGGGCAACCGACTAAAAAGCCATATAAAAAACCTTCATTTCGTTGCGAACGGGTCTTCGAAACACAAGCTCTCAGTTGCGGCAAGATCAGCGTAACCCAAAAGCACTGCCGCTTTAACCGGAAGGGTTCGTAGCTTCACGCACGCAGCCACGGGAGTCAACTCAACGATGCATGGTTACCATGGTCATGCGTATGAATCCATCTCGGCACAATCTCTCTTCGGAACCTCGCATAGACTATTAAGTAGCGTTAACGACTCCAGCACCGGGGCAGGGAATCGCCCTGGAGGCTTCCAAATCCTGCGTTACCTTAGGTAGAGCCATGCCAATGGTCAAAACAAGAGTCTACGTTCCACTGTGTTTCTTTCTTAGTCTTCTATTTACGGGACTGCTTGCCGCGCAATCCACGCCAGTACAAGCGGCAGACTCACAGGTTGAAGCTCCGCCGATTCCGAATCTCGGTTATCCGCAGGATTGGAGTTCGCGCTTCCTGGTGATGCCGGGAAATAACGCCGCCGCAGCTGTGGCTGCGGGTTCTCGCGATCCTCGGTATGTCTACAACATGGTGCGGCGGCAGAGCGCGATCGAGGAGCAACGCAAAGCCGATGCGGAACGCGCCATCGGGATACTCGGCCCGAGACCTCCCGTCAATACCCACCACCACAAAATGCTCATCGATTGGGCCGTATCGCTCGAGAACGGCTATGTCGCGCAAAACCAATATCCCGCGAAATTTCAGTTCAACGTCAACCTTCAGTATTGCAATGACTACGTGGTTTTCGGGCTCAACGTTGTGTCTGGGACTCAGGCAAACCTGGTCGGCATCGATAATCTTTATACGGGAGCGACTCCCCCGTGCAACGGAGGCGAGCCCGCAGGCCAGCCGCTCGTTGCCTTCGCCTACAACACCGTCACCCAAACCGGCGGACAGATCCTGACTTCCCCCACCCTCTCCGAAGACGGTACCAAAGTAGCTTTCGTCGAAAGCACAACCTCTGGTTCCTATTTCCATGTGCTGGTATTGCCGAATCCGATACCTACCACGACCTCGAAAGCCGTCGGAACGGTATTGAACCCGCAGACTCCGACGGCGTGCCCCGGCGGCAAGCCGACGACTCCCGGCTGCATGACCACATTGACCATCCAGACCGCCGCCAACGACTCCAACTCATCGCCCTGGATTGACTACCTTTCCGACACCGCATATGTTGGCGCGGACAACGGTCTGCTCTACAAAATTACCCCTGTGTTCGGCGGTGGCGCGCCCGCTCTCGTCAGCGACCCGGCGAACTGGCCGGTTACCGTCTCTACGAACGCCTACAACAACATCCTCACCGATCCCACGGTCGATACCACCGCCGGTTACATCTTCATTGGAGATGGAGAAGGCTACCTGTACTCTGTGGCCCTGAAAAACCCTGCCAAGAAGACTCACGCGGTGCAAACCGTCGGATGGGCCTATGACGGCTCCAACGATGGCAGCGGTAAACCGGGAACCGGGGTTGTCGATCCCCCGATCGCTGTCACTGATCCCGCGAATTCGACCGTGGACCAGGTCTTTGCATTTACCGGCTGCAGCCAGGTGCAAGGGATTGGCGGAGCAGTCACTCAGCTTGCGGCAACCTTCGCCACCGGCCAGCCCGCCGCTACCAACACCGTCGACTTGGGCTCTGCCAGCGGCAATGGCGACTGCACCAGCAAGAACGTGCATTCCGGCACGTTCGACAATGCCTTCTGGATCAACGGATCGGCCTCGGGCCATATCCTTGCCTGCGGATTTTTGAACAACAATGGCGTACCAGCCGAGCCGAAAATGTACATGTTTGGCTTCACGAACAATGTGCTCAACAACAGCACGGCGCCCGTGGCAACCTACGTGATCAATTCCACCAAGGGTGACGAGTGCGCGCCTTTGACCGAGTTCTACAACGGGTCAACGGATCTGATGTTCTTCGGCGTCGGCAGCACCGACGGTTACCTGGAGAGCTCCACGCTTACCACCAGCACTCCTTACATGTCGACGCCGACCTGCACCGGCGCACCCACCTCGACTTGCGTGACCGCTCCCGCCGGCCTCGGCGGTACGAGCGGGATCATCGTCGATAACCAGCTCTCCAATGGTGGCAGTAACATCTACTTCACCACGCTCGGAGAAGGTTCGGTGAGCTCACAGAAGTGCAACGTCACCGGAGGCGCCGCGAATCCTTATTGTGCTGTGAAATTAACCCAATCGGCCTTGCAGTAAGTCGACGTTGAGATGATCCTAGAGCATTGGCGTTGAGACGATCCTGGAGCGTTTTAGCTTCTGTTGTAGAGCAGACTTTGGGCGGCGCAGCGCTTTAGCGTGTGTGATTAATTGCCCTTGCTTTTGGGTGGCGTAGCGGTTTACCGCTGCGATCAATGCCTTATTTTAAGTGACGGCTTTAGCCGCTGAGGGAGCGACGCGCCCCCGCTACATCTCCCGCCGTCCCTCCATGGCCTTCAGCATGGTGACTTCGTCAGTGTATTCCAGGTCGCTTCCAACCGGCACGCCCATGGCGATGCGCGTAACCTTCAGCCCCTGTCTTTTCAGCTGCTGCGCCAGGTAGGTCGCCGTGGCTTCGCCTTCCACCGTCGGGTTGGTGGCGAGAATCACTTCTTCAATATTCCCCTGCTCCACGCGGCTGAGCAGGTTGCCGATCCTCAGTTGTTCCGGCCCCACTCCATGCAGCGGCGAAAGCGATCCGTGCAGCACGTGATACACGCCGTTGAAGTGGCGCGTCTTTTCCACCGCCGCAATGTTCGTCGCTTCCTCCACCACGCACACCAGTTTCTGGTTGCGGGTCGCACTGCTGCAGTAAACGCAAGGGTCGACGTCGGTGATGTTGTTGCAGATCGAGCAGAGCCGCAGTTT
>Ga0326728_10012991_pt1 | contig 18268 bp, 18 predicted proteins | sample MB3enrmetagenome_FD_207602 | JGI IMG/M metagenome (GOLD analysis project Ga0326728, IMG submission 207602) | Lab enriched peat soil microbial communities from McLean, Ithaca, NY, United States - MB31MN | ecosystem: Environmental > Terrestrial > Soil > Wetlands > Peat | place: USA: New York... | reverse complement strand
AACCTTTAAAAACGGTGCTTGATGAAATCGGATCGCACTTCTCGTATCAGATTTCGATGCCAAGTTATGGAGCGCGGCGCCGGGAGCAACTCCGAAACCTGTGGATCGTGCGAGCCCCCCATGACGGTGGCTCAATCTGCGCGGCAGAACGTTTTCCTGCTTCCGGCCCTGCCGCGAAGAAGCGGCGGAAACTTCACCTTTTCCCCGCCCTGGCCCCACGACATCGCCGGTGCGTAAAGCAATCAAACCTGCGTTGGCGCGGCAACTCCCCCTACCGGTGACGGCAAGAAGCTTCCGGCTCGTTGAAGTCCCCAGCAAGGTGCGCTTATAAACTACCGCACCCTGAGATGCGTATTTGCCGCATAGAGGTTTTATGGAGGCGAAAATTTTTGTTAAAATTCCTTTTACAATTTCCGCCTCGGCTTCTTCGACTTTAACCTGAACGCGAAGCACGGACTCGCGGTGATCGCAACTCGCGCAGTGTCGTACGCCAAGAAAGATACATCAACAATTGTATCAGCACAATAGAAGTTTGTGAACCCGCGTTAAGATTTGGCGGTGCGTGCCGGACTCACTCATGAGCCAGCACGTAGACCTCGCTCCCCGAAAGAAGGAATGTTCCGGTGACGTATTCGTCGGAGCTTTCACGCGAAACGGGGTGCGGCTCGCCGTCCACTTGCTGACCCCAGAGGACCTTACCCTCCGAGCTGAGGTTTTGCGTCAAGCCCCTCCAAGCCTTTCCGACAGCGGGGAGATACTCCTGGCGATTCAGCACACCATGGTTGATTCCCCATGCCAATCCAAAACAGAAAAAACCGGTGCCGCTCGTCTCAGGGTTGGGAAACTGGCCGGGATCGTCGAGGTTGACACGCCACAGGCCATCCGCTCCCTGACGCTTGACCAACGCCGCAGCCTGCCGGCGGAAGATTTCGACGTAGTGCTGCCGGCGGGGGTACTGCTGGGGAAGATATTCCAGCACCCGCGCGGTTCCGGCAAACGCCCAACCATTTCCACGTGACCAGAAGATCTTTTTCCCGTTGACGGTCCGTTGGCCGATGAAGCGAGGGTCGCGGTAGTACAAGTCCGATTCCTGATCGAATAACTGTCCCGCCACGTCATCGAAAAAGGCATTCATGCTGTCGAGGTATTTGTTGTCGCCCGTGGCCTGGGCAAGCATGGCGAGCGCAGGAGCGGCGTATAGCGAGTCCACATACACAAAGCCGTGCACCTGGTTGTGACTGTCGACGGCGTTGTCGAGGTACCATTGCCGGGCTCCCGCCGGCGAAAGCGGGTCCGGCGTGGCGAACCACTTTATGGCCGGCTCGATCATGGCGGCGTCTCGCTTGGCGAGATAGAGCTCCGCCCAGGTCTCGGTGCAGAACAGGCGGTTGGCGCCGTTGAGCTCAGTGCCCATTTGCCATTGATGATGGCGGCCCCACGCCAGAGCCTGCTCGAGGAATGCCGGGTCGCGAGTCGATTTCCACGCCGCCATAACTCCCGTGTACCACGTAGCCCGCTGCCAATTGCGGTCCTCGGGTCCCATCACCGGATGCGCCAGTTGCCAGGCATTGACCTTTCGCATGAGACTCAGGATTTCCTGCTTTTTCGGAAGCGACGGAGCTTGGGTCGACTCGCGCGGCGCCGCCGCAAGAACCACATTCGCGTTCCGCAAGCGGTTAATGGCAATAAAAGGATTATTGAGCGAAGCGGATATGACAAGGAAGAGCAGCAAGAAACGAATGATCGCTCGGGCCCGTAATTTCATGCTCCGTCTCCTCCTTTCGTTGGAGTTCACGGAGCATACCACTTCCCACGGGGAGGAGACAGGTGCATATCGGCAGGCAGCAGGGTCAATCGGTCGCCGATTACTTTAACCACTCCATCGCTGCGTCTTGATTCGAAACAACCGCTAGTCTTACGCCTCTGTTCCATGCGACATTTTCGAAGAACTGGTTGAGCCCCTCCCTTGGGGATACGATCGCAATTCTGAATGGCTGCCTCCAAAATCGCGAACACTGTTTGCCCAGCAAATACATGTCCACAAGGGGAATGGTCCCAGCAACCTCGGTGACATCGAGGATTACTCGCTGCTGAGAACGGTTCTCACCCTCTGCTTGTACTCTGTCGAAAAGTTCATAGAGATCCTCAAAACTGAATCGGCTGACAGCCTTTATTGACAAGTGGCTGTCCTCCTCATAAACCTGCACTTGCAAATTCATCCTTCACCTACCTTTGATCACCTCGCGCTGGATTGGGCCAGCGCACGAATACGCCCTTGCCGGCGTCCGAACGAGAATCGGCGTCAGGGAGAATCGCCGAAGCTTTCGAGCGTCGAGAGAGCCAACTGGAGTGTCTCTACCTCTTGCTCCAGGATCACACTGGCCAGTTGGGCGGCCTGCAAATCTCCCTTGCTTGCCATCGTCTGGAGTTGCAGGGCGGATGCATAAGTCCTTCGCGCCGAGACGTTTCGTGCCGCGGCTTTGGCCAAGCGCGCGGTGGTCTCGACGGCATCGAGGTCTCCCCGAGCCAACCCTTCCCGAATGTCCGCCAGCAGGGTTGGCCATGCCGCTTGAATGAGGCCGACAACTTCGGCCAGAAACTCCCTGTCGCCCCCGGCGCTGCTCAACGCCAGGGCCTCATCAAAAACCTCAGAATATCGCTCCATGGTTTCCATTACTCTTTTCCATTCCTCAGAAAACTCACTCCCTCGCCTCTGGGCATCAGCCGCGTCTCAAGCCGCAGGCGTACCCATCAGAACTTGCAATACTTCGGCGACCTTGTGGAATTCGGAAGACTTGTCGAAAAAGAAGCGAGCCCCGCTCTGTAAGCATTTGCGGCGATATTGCCGATCGCTGTAGTTGCTCAGCACGATCACCGTCGGCGGGGATGGATCTTTCTTCAAACCTTCGAGGACGTCGATGCCGCTTCCACCCGGCATGCAGATGTCCAGAATTATGACGTCCGGTTTCGCCTCACGGATTTCCTGCACCGCGTCCGGAACATTGTCCGCGTGGCCGACAATTTCGATTCCAGTTACTTCCATCGGCCTGGATATCAGCCGCTGAACAAGGGCTTCCGAGTCATCCTTGCACCGGCACATACCACGGCCCCATGGGCAGCAGCGAGGCAGGCGATTTCTGAGCATGGGGAATTAATGCGGATCGCGATTGGAGGCATGAACCTTCCACCGCCCCGATGGAGGTTCTGCTGCGTCATCCGCGACGGCTATTATTATGGCGCGAACCGAACCGCTGAGCAATGGCTCGTTGCGCTCCTTCTCTTGAATTCGGCGGCGGGTGGCATTAGACTCTTGGCTCAAATCTGGTCAAAACCAGGAGCCGACTATTGTCTGCGTCCATTGCCACCTTTCACTCCGATATTGAAAAGCTCATCCGCAAGTTTGAAGCCGACCAGCATTACTATTCTTCCAAGGACTATCTTGAGGCGCAGGCGCGCATGGACCTCATCACGCCCTTCTTCAAGGCGTTGGGATGGGATGTGGAGAACGAGGCCGGCCTGCCGCATCACGACCGGGAAGTGCTGGTGGAAAAGGGCGACATGGAAGCCACCGGTCGCCCTGACTATAACTTCCGTGTCGGCGGGCAGACCAAATTTTACGTGGAAGCCAAGGCGCCTTCCGAGCCGCTAGACACCCCTCGCCACATTTTGCAAGCCAAGGGTTACGTCTGGAATACCAAGACCGTTTACTTTGTCATCCTCACCAACTTCGAGGAATTCCGCTTCTATGACGCCTCAGCCCAGCCGGACCCCAAGCGCCCCGAAGAGGGCCTGCTGCTCAGCCTCCGTTACTCCGATTACCCGGCGAATGCGCAAAAGCTCTGGGAATTCTCCCGTGAGCGGGTGGCGGCGGGTTCGCTGGAGGCTTTGCTCCCGAAAATCCGCCGGGCGCCACGGTTGCGAAAGCAGGTTGATGACGTCTTCCTGGATGAGATGACGGGCTGGCGGGAGGAGCTGGCCAAGAACATTCACAAGAACAATCCCGAACTCACCGCCCGGCAGTTGAACGAAGTGGTGCAGCGGCTGCTCGACCGAATTGTCTTTATCCGCATCGCGGAAGACCGCAAGGTGCTTGAGTACGGCCAGTTGCGAAGGGTTTTGGAAGATTGGGAAATTCACGGCGGCAAGTTCCACATTTTCGACTGGCTGAATGACCTTTTCCACAAGGTCAATGAGGATTTCAACGGCGAAATCTTCAAGCCGCACCTTTCCGAAACCATCAAGATTGATTCTGAGCTGCTGGCGCGCATCATCAAGCGCCTGTACCCGCCTGAAAGCCCCTACCGTTTTGACGTTATTGGCGTGGAGCTGTTGGGCTCGATTTACGAGCGCTACCTTGGCAACACCATCCGCCTCACGCCCAAGCAAGTGAAGGTGGAAGAAAAGCCGGAGGTGCGGAAGGCGGGCGGAGTCTATTACACGCCGCGCTACATTGTGGATTACATCGTGCGCGAGACCGTGGGCAAGGCCATCGAAGGCAAATCGCCCAAGGAGATTGAGAAGATTCGGATTCTCGACCCGGCCTGCGGCTCCGGTTCGTTCCTGATTGGCGCGTTCCAATATCTGATTGACTACCACATAAAGTGGTATCTCGCCCATCCCGAGCAGGAAGTCCGGCACGCGCACCCGTCGCTCGATTTCATGCGCGAAGTTCACACCGACCCCGACGGCGCGAAGCGCCTCTCCGTCTATCGCAAGGCCAAGATTCTGCGCAACAACCTCTTCGGCGTGGATATTGACCCGCAGGCCGTCGAGATCACCATGATGAGCCTGTACCTCAAGGCGCTGGAAGGCGAGAAATCACAGTTGCCGCCCAAGCAACATATCCTGCCGGAACTGAAATACAACATCATGTGCGGGAATTCCCTGATCGGCCCGGATATTTATGACCAGGGTGTGTTGTTCGCCGAAGACGAACGCGACCGCATCAACGCCTTCGATTGGTATTTCGTCCCCCCTGTAGCGCCGGTGTTCCCAGCGGCGATCGGCGATGAGGACATCGCCGCTACAAAAACGGATCGCCGCTGGCAGGGTGACGCGCCATCCGAGCGTATGGGCGGTTCGCGAATCACCCCTACACCCAGGAACGGGTCGCCGTCCATCGGCCAGGTCATGCGCTCAGGCGGGTTCGACGTTGTCATTGGCAACCCGCCGTATGTCAGGATGGAAGAGTTCAAGAATCTGAAGAATTATCTGAAGACACACTTTAGCTCCCATGCCGAGCGGTCTGACCTATACGTCTATTTTGTCGAGCGAGGGCATGGGCTGCTAAAGGATACCGGTCGGTTTGGGATGATTCTTTCTAACAAGTTTCTGCGTGCGAACTACGGGCAGCCACTTCGCGCATTTTTGAATCGCAATACGAGAGTTGAGCGCATTGTCGATTTCGCTGGGCTCCCCGTCTTTCTTGGCGCGACCGTCCGCACCATCGTCCTAGTTACATTGAAGAAGGCCGGAGCCAAGCATCCAATCCTCTACAGCCCTCCCGCGGACCCAAATCGATTCGCTCAGATCGCGAGCGGTGCGCTTTCGGTAGATGAGGCCGTTGGGGATTCGGCCTATGAGGTAGCAGTCAAGACGCTGGAACAAGCGGTGTGGAGCTTCGCCGAACCTAAAGCAGAAGACCTACTGACGAAAGTGAGAGCAACCTGCGTAACGTTGGCGCAGTATTGCCAAGGAAAAATTTGGATGGGCATCAAGTCTGGGCTCACAGATGCGTTCGTTATAGATGCGGCGAGGCGAGACGCCATACTGAGGAGGAACCCAAAAGCGAGCGAGATAATTAAGCCATTCCTAAATGGACGCAACGTGCGCCGCTACTTCATCGAATACGAAGACCAGAATTTAATCTATACGTATCACGGGGTAAGCATCGAAAGGTATCCTGCTGTAGAGAAGCACCTGGAGCAGTTCAAGAACCAGCTAAAAATGCGTGCGACGAAGCAGCACTGGTATGAACTCCAACAGCCGCAGTATAAGTTCGCGGCGTATATGGATAAGCCGAAGATCATTTTCCCTGACATCTCAACAACACCGCGATTCGCATTGGACGATAAGGGGTGCTTCTGCTCGAACACTACTTACTTCATCCCGTCAGCCGACTTGTATCTGCTTGGACTCCTGAATTCTCGCTTGGGGCGTTTTTACTTTACCAAGACATGCGCTGGGTTGGAGGGCAAGAACGAAACTTACCTCAGATTCTTTGGCCAATACCTTGAAGGATTCCCCGTCCGCCCCATCGACTTTTCCGACCCTGCGGACAAGGCCCGCCACGACAAGATGGTGGAACTCGTTGACCGGATGCTGGAATTGAACAAGCAGAGGCATTCCGGCAAGCTCGCGCCATCGCAGGTTGAACGCGTCGACCGCGAAATCGCCACCACCGACGCCCAGATCGACGATTTGGTCTACAAGCTCTACGGCATCACTGAAGAAGAACGGAAAATCATCGAGCAAACGCACTAGGGGGCGGCGCATGACGCCTGAAGTGTCTTGGGGAATGGCAAGCAAGCCGTTAGTCCGGTGGGTACTCAGACATCTGCCCACTTTCATTTTCACGAAATATTACAATTTGAGGGATTTAAAGGACGACTTAAAGATTAGGCTGCAATCTACGCGACCCGTTACCATCACCCTTCCCAAGAAGCTAGTGGCCCCCCGCTTGGAGGTCGAAGGCGAAGCGTTCAACCTTTCGCCTTACCTAGATACAAACGTCACAGCGGTTCTCTCATTCCTGTCTGCTGCGGCCGGCGGGGGGGACATATTTGCAGAGGTCGAAAATTGGCGCGGATTTGACCTTCCGCGAGGGGAGGTTCGACCCTTCATGCTAACTTACTGGCTTAACGAGTATCAGTGTTCGATCGTCTCAGCCTGCTTGGAGGGACATTTTCCGATCGAATTACACGTTGTTCTTTGGGTGAACAGCAAGATCGGCACTGCGCGTCCTTTTAAAATCTTCAAGATTACTAATCCCGCCGTGCGGTAAGATAAGTCCGCCGCGGCACGACGGTGAAACTCGCTGACGGGATGCTGGAATTGAACAAGCAAAAGCATTCGGGCAAGCTCGCCCCCTCGCAAGGGTATGAGCAGCAGCAAGACCCAACTGTGTTGAACTGATTAGAGCTCATCATCTTCCTTAGGACGAACGCTCCTCAAGATGGCGTCAACCTGCCGCTTGAAGAGCGGGAGGTTCGTCTGGGTGACCTCCCAAACCGCAGCGAGCCGAACACCCATATAGTCGTGAATCAGAACGTCGCGCAGGCCAGCAATGCGCCGCCACGGGACTTCAGGGTGGTGGGAGCGTAGGTCGCGCGACAGCTTCTTGGAGGCCTCGCCGATGATCTCCAATTGACGGATCACCGCATCCTGCCAGTGGGGAGTCGACATGAATTCGTGGCGACCCACAGCAACGTAAGACTCAATCCGGGCAATGGCATCCAGGAGGTGCCGGAGATAGACTTCATCCCCCTTCATAGGCTGACGGCTTCGCTTAGAACCCGATCGCGGAGATAAGGGCTGATCGAGTCTTCGGTGACCACGTCCACTTTGCAGCCGAGCAGGTCTTCCAGATCTTGCTTGATGGCGATAATGTCGAGCAGGCTGGCTCTGTCACCGACCGAGACGAGCAGGTCAACATCGCTGTCGGGTCTGCCCTCGCCGCGCGCGCGCGATCCGAACACCCGCACCTTCCGAGCTCCGAACCGCTCGGCGACAGACAGAATTTCCTTGCGCTTGTCATTCAGCACCTTGTCGATGGCCATGGTTCACCTCGCACCTAGGAAAGTTCGGCGGGAAGGTGCAGGGTCTAGTATAGGGCGAGTAAGGCTTGAATGCACGAACAATTGGCTCGCGCTCAATCGCGGCTAGGTACCAGAGGCAAAGCGGGTACCTCCGCGCTATGGCTACCCCTGGGCTACCCGCTTCGCGGGGGGCGGTTCGCGAACCGTCCCCACAGCGCGCGGAAATGGGCGATTCCCCGCTGTGCTGGTTCATTCCAACCTCTAACTCCTCGGGTTACCGATCCGATAACATCGGACCATGGGAATTTCCGATCTGCCGAGTCGAAGAATCGGACCACAAGTCGGACCTCCTGAGCCGGGAAGGAGATTGGCGGAGGCAGGAATTTCACCCTGCGAAAACCCAAGTGGGGGTGTGCTGCAATTTGACCGCTTTATTTGCGCTTCCTCACTCACGGGCAATGACACTGGCCTATGGCATGGCGAATGCTAGCCACATACATGGAGGTTGGCGCCAGCGCGAAATCGCGCACCACGGCTAGGCGTCAGGTGCTAGGGAAAGTGCCTAGTGCCTAGTTACCGGCGATTGTCCCTTGAAGGTTTTCATGTCCCTGGTCAAACGACCCCGAATGACGGACTGCCCACTAACCACTATCCATTATCCACTAACCACTGCTCTTTGGAGGTATTCCATGTCGCTAGTCAAGAAACCAAAAATGACCGAAAAGAAAATAGCCGCGAATCGGCGTAACCAGAGCCTTTCCCACGGCCCAGTTACGGCGGAGGGGAAGGCGCGCATTGGCGCCGCGCGACTTCGTCATGGCTTTTATGCGAAGTCGCGGGAAGTAGCTTTGCCCTGCTTGGGCGAAGACCCGGCGCACTACGAAGAATTGCTGCAAGGACTTTACGAGGAATTCCGGCCGGTCGGCACGTTGCAGAAAGAATTGGTGAATCGTATGGCGCGAGTGCTGTGGCTCATGGAGCGAGCCGACCGCTCGCAGGAGGGCCACGCGCTGCGCCGCGCCCAGGAAGTGAACAGCGGGCGGCAGGACCGCCTGCACGCGCAGATGATGCGCCTCAAAATGACGGCGGACCGTTTGCGCTTGCTCGTTCAATCCGTGGCGCGCGAGCATTACGTCACCACTCCCGCCGACCTGGAGAAGATGAAAAACTTGCACCACGAGGAAGTGTTGAAGGAAATGGGCGAAATCGCTCTGGCCCTCTTCTACCAGCTTCAGGCGCCGGGCACGGGGGAGGACGGCCCTGATCCCTACGAGGCGGCTCGCCAGATGGTGGCTCAAGCCAAGGAGATCTTTGGCATAGGCATGACCGCCGCCTATCCGCCCCCACCGAACGTAACGGCGGATTCCAGCCAGCCCCCCGAAGACCCGCAGGAGGCCGACGTTGCCGAGGAGGAAGAGGATGAGCAATACCCCAACATCACGGCGGCGGAATGGGAGGCGCGGGAGCGGCCGCGCCAGCTTTTGGAGAATATCCTAACGCGGCAGGTGGACGCCTGCGAGGCGTAACGCCAGGCCCTCTTAAAGGAGTCCCTGAAGGGTCCTTCACCCTACGAACGCGCTGCGGAAATCGCTCCCAGCCACGCCGATGCCTTGCTGATGCGCCGGACACAGGATGCCAACATGCGGGAACTCCGCCGACTCACCAACCTGCTGCTAAAAATTCAAGGCCGAGAGCGCAAAAGGGAGGGGTTGGAAGCAAGCGAGGAAGACCTCGTTTGCCAGGATGTAACAGAAAACAAAGAGAATTAGCGGTGAAGCGGCAGAAATTCTTCTAGAATTAAGTTATTGAATTTAAATGACTTATCATATGAATAGGGCGCAGGGGCCGAAAAAAGGGGGAAATAAAAATTCAACCTAGTTTCGCGATGTCATTGAAAACAAATGGAGAAAAAATGTCCATTTTCCGCCTTGCCAGGATATTCATGAAAATAGGTCTGTTATATTAAGCTTGTCACGATGTTAATGAAAAAAAGGAACTTATCGAAGATACGAGTGGCGAGTGATGAGTGGTGACTAACAAGCAAGATTAACGATTTCGGGTGGCTTCAATCAAAAAGTCCAAGTTCGAAAACTCAAAATGACTCGATGAGAAGGACGGTGGCAAGTGGCAAGAAACAGACAAGGACCAAAGGCGGAAATGCGGGTGACCCTGCAAGTTCACAATCAATCGAGCCGCGCACACTACCCCGCATCGGTTATCGGCAAGAGCGAGTTTCAAGATGAGGGAAGAATGCGGTCGGAGTGCCGCGAGTTGACCAGCATTTCGGCGGCCCACACTACCCCGCTTCGGTTATCGGCAGTCTCCGGTGAGAGGATGAAGGAATTTGCTGACTTCGCAATTCAAAAATGGCAAGACAAGCGACGAGTGGCATACAGGAGAATCGATTTTGGAGCATCTGAATCGAAAGTCGACAATACACAATTCAAAATTCAATTCAAGATTCAATATGGCCCGATGAGCCGATGATCCAATGACCCGATGATCATTTGGCCCGATTAATCAGGGCATCGTATGTAGCGCGACGGGCATCTGAAACGTATAATAAGTCTATGGCCACCAAACTCCGACAATCACTGGGCGCCTTGGGGATCATTGCCGGCCTCAGTGCTTTGCTGGTGGTATTAGGGGTTCTGCAATTCCGTTGGAGCAACGAGGTTCGGACAGCCGAACTCGAAAGGAAGCAAGCTGCGCTCCAGGCGGGCATGAACGGATTTCGCGAGGATTTTCATCGCGAGCTGGCTGGAATCTGCACGAGCTTCGCCTACCGCCCGCCGGATCAGGCTCCGGCGATTGAGGATCTCGTCGCGCAGGATTGCGGGGACTGGGCACGCTCTTCCGACCACCGGGAACTGGTGGCCAACTATTATCTTTGGGAAAAGGGAAAGGGGGAAAGTTATTCCTTCCTCCAATTCGATCCCCAGGAAGACACATTTCAGGAAACGGCTTGCCCGGCGCGCCTGGCGGTTCTCTGCGACACTTCCCATCTGGTTACCACGCTAAGCTCGCGGGGCGGGGAATTCGGACTGACGGGGCTACGCTGGCGGGTTCAAGGCGCGTCGCTGGCGATGGTGCGCCCCATTCCGAGGTCGGGCTGGCGCAATCGAAGGAATCGCGGCGGCCCTCCGCCGGATTCGTCGCCTGCGGGATTCATGATCGTCGAATTGAACCGCGAGGTATTCCTGAAGCGCTTCCTTCCCGAGCTTGCCCAGAGGTACTTCGGGGGGCCGGACGGCCTTCTTTATGATGTGGCCATCATCGATGCCGCAAATCCCCCCCAGTTCATATACTCCTCGGAATCGCGCCGGTCGCCGGACCTCGTAAGTTCTCCCGACGAGACGGTGCATCTGTTCAGCACGCGCCGAGGCCGGGGATTGGAATCCCGGGAGGGCGATTCCCGCGAGCCGGGCAGCACGGGGAGGCGCGAGAGGATCCCGAGCCCTTCTTTCCGTTTCCCGGGAGCCGGGCGTGAGTCTTCAACGCGCGCCCGGGGCTTTTTGGCCGCGCCCATCCTTGCCGACGCTTCCGCCGCAGAATGGCGGCTGGTGGTACGGCATCCGGGTGGTTCCCTGGCCGACGCGGTGGCCACGATTTGGAGACGGGACTTGCTGCTGGGCTTCGGCGTGCTGCTGGTGCTGGCTGCCAGCATGGCCTTGGTTTTGGTCTGGACGCTGAGAATCCGGCGGCTGGCGAAAATGCAGATGGACTTTGTCGCCGGGGTGTCCCACGAGCTGCGCACTCCTGTAAGCGTTATCTCTTCGGCGGCGGAAAATCTTGCCGATGGCGTGGTGGAGTCCAAACCCCAGGTAAAACAGTATGGCGCGCTCATCCGCAATGAGGCCCAGCGCCTTGCCGCCATGATTGGGCAGGTGCTGCTCTTCGCGGCCACGCGCAACGATCAGGGGCAATACCAGCCTCAGCCCGTCCCCGTGGCGGAGACCATTGATTCGGCCGTGGCGGATCTGGCCCATCTCACCACCGCCAACGGGTTCACCGTGGAGAAGGAAGTTGCCCCCGACCTTCCTCCGGTCATGGCGGATCCTAAGGCGCTCGGCCGCTGCCTGCAAAATCTCATGACCAATGCTTTGAAGTATGGTGGGGGAGCACACTGGATGGGCATTCGCGCCCAACCCGGTTCGGGACCGGAGGAGGGAGAAGTTTTGATCACCGTCCAGGACCGAGGAGAGGGAATTGAGCCCAGCGAGATTCCCCACATATTCGAACCCTTCTACCGGGGAAACGCCGCACGGGCTTCGCAAACGCATGGCGCCGGATTGGGTTTGAGCCTGGCCAAGGAAGCCGCGGAGGCGATGGGCGGAAGGCTGACCGTGACCAGCCATCTGGGCGAAGGGAGCGCTTTCACGCTGCATTTCCCTGCCGCAAGGACGTAGAGGCGGCTTTATCCGTCAGCTGACGGACCACTTGGTCCGTCGGCTGACGGATAAACTCGCCGCCACGAGAAAGGACGGCGTGTATTATTGTTGGTGAAGCGCCCAAGGAGAACCAGAAAGCCCCATGAATTCTAATATCCTGCTAGTCGAAGATGAACCCGGGCTGGTGCTCACGCTTAGCGACCGACTGCGGAGCGAGGGCTACTCCGTGGAAGCGCTTTACGAGGGAACCGGGGTCGTCGATCGAGTTACGCGCGATCGTTTCGGACTCATCATTCTGGATGTCATGTTGCCGGGCAAGGGGGGCTTTGAGGTGTGCCAGGAGCTGCGCCAACACGGCTTTACCACGCCCATCCTGATGCTTACGGCGCGCACTCAGATGGCCGACAAAGTTAAGGGATTGAAGATCGGAGCCGACGATTACCTGACCAAGCCCTTTGAAATGCCCGAACTCCTGGCACGCGTGGAGGCTCTCCTCCGGCGGGGAAGCCGGGCGGCCAGCGAGGGACCGGACTTTTACGATTGTGGACCGCTCCGCATCGACATGCGGCGATCCGAGGTGCTCCGCGACGGCTCCCCCGCCTCACTTTCCACCAAGGAATTCCAACTACTCCGTTATCTCCTCGAACATCGGGGGAGGACCGTCAGCCGTGATGAACTTTTGAAAGAAGTTTGGGGGTATGCCTCGGCGCCTTCCACGCGCACTGTTGACGTCCACGTGGCCTGGCTGCGGCAGAAACTTGAAAATGACCCCAAACAGCCGAAGTTCATCATCACCGTGCACGGGCAAGGGTATAAGTTCGCTGCATGAGGATAAATCTGAGGCCTTTTCTCGTGATTTCGAAGTCTTGTAATTTAGATATCTTATTTACTTTCAATCATTTATAGTCATGCATTGCCAGGGCGGTGGCAATCTCGCTTCGCTCCTCTGGTGGCCGAAAATCACCGACTATTCAAATTCCACCATGGCAATCGGTTCCATCATTTCCCGGCGGTTCCGGCAATCGCATTGAATCAAAGTCGTTTAGCAGACGTTCGCGCGCAATGGTGTTTGGCAAGTCTATTGCCTCCTAACAGGACGTGGCTTGAAAGGAGCTCTTCTGAGCCCGAGGAGGTATGAGACATGAAAAACCTAATGTTACTCAGTGTACTTGGTCTTAGCTTGATGGCAGCGCCTGCGGCCCAAGCAGCGCCAGTTGTGGTTGGCGTCGGAATCGGGGTCGCCCCCGTTTACGTTGGACCGGCGCCAGTTTGCCCGTACGGTTATTACAGCTATTACCCGTACGCCTGCGCTCCTTACGGTTACTATGGACCGGAATGGTTCTCCGGCGGAGTGTTTATCGGCGCGGGGCCCTGGTTCCACGGCTTTGTCGGCCGCCCTGGCTTCGCTGGCCGCCCAGGGTTTGTTGCTCCTCCGGCATTTAGGGGTGGCGTGGCAACTCGCGGCCCGGCCCCGTTGGGACGCGCCCCTGCGACTAACGGATTCCGAGGCAGCGTTGCGCGCGGAGGCCCTGCTCGTGATGTCGTTCATGGCGGGCGAGGCAGGTAATTTGCATCTCTGACTTCTTGTTCAACGGCCGGCAGTACACACTGCCGGCCGTTCCACTTTTTCTGCCCAGCGAGGCACCATGCTGACAGGTCTCGACCACATCATCTTGGGAATTGATGACCTCGACCGAGGCGTCGCCTGGATGGAGCGGCTCACTGGGGTGCGCGCGATTTTTGGCGGTGTTCATCCCGGGCGCGGCACGCGTAATGCGCTGCTGGCGCTGGGGCCGAGCTGCTATCTGGAAATTCTTGCCCCCGATCCCCAACAGTCTTCGCCGACGTGGTTCAGCCAAGTGCCCACCATGCGTGAACCCAGACTGATTGCCTGGGCGGTGCACACGGCGGATCTCACCGCGCTCGCACAAGCCGCGGTTGCGGCAGGCTTACCTATTGACGGGCCTCATGACGGCGCGCGCTCGCGTCCGGATGGCAAAACCTTGAGCTGGAAATTGTTTCACTTGCAGGACGACCGTGGCGGATTGCTTCCCTTCTTCATTGAGTGGGGCCGCGACTCGGTTCACCCCGCCGCTGACGCTCCCCCCGGATGCCATCTCCAGAGCTTTCACCTGCGATCACCGGGCGCTCAGGATTTGGCGAGCGCATGCCAAACCCTGGGGGTCAAGGTCCGGGTAGGGCCGGGCGAAAAACCGCTGATGCTCGCGCGCATCGCGAGCCCCAGAGGTGAAGTGGAACTCACGTCCTAAGCGCATGGTACACGATCTCAGCAATCGGCAAAATGTTATCGGCTCCTCTGCCCGGACCGCAATATTGGGGATAGCGGGCGCCCAATCCTCCTTGACAATTGCGATCTGCTTGTACAATATATGGCTATGTCATATATAGATTCGAGGGTCCTGGATCGAGAGTTGAAGAAGGGAAGCGCGGAGCTGTTGATTCTTTCTCTGGTGGAAGTCCGGCCCCGGCACGGCTATGAAATCAGCAAGCTGATCGAGCAGCGCTCGGGCGGCGCGGTGTGTTTCAATGTGGCTTCACTTTACCCGTTGCTCTATCGCCTCGAGAAGCGCGGTTGGATGCAAGGCCGCTGGGTGGAGAAGGCCGGGCAGCGGCGGCGGCGGTATTACCGGTTGACCGCGGAGGGGCGGAAAGTCCTGGCGTCGCAGCGGAAGGGCTGGCAAGTGTTCGCTGCCGCCATCAACCGCATCGCGGGAGTCGAACATGCCTGATTGGAAGGAAGAAATCGCCAGGCAACTTGCGGGCTCGAAATTGCCGCCGGCCCGCGATGCGGAGATTGTTGAGGAAGTGGCACAGCACCTGGAGGATCGTTACCGCGAGTTGCTGGCCAGTGGCGCCACGGAAACAGAAGCCAGGCGGACAGCTCTTGAAGAAATCAGCGAGGGGAATCTTCTCGCCAAAGGACTGGCGAGGGTCGAGCACCGCGCAGCGCAGGAGCCGGCCGTGCTGGGAGCCAGGGAAAAGAAGAACCTCCTGGCAGGCCTTGGGCAGGACACGCGCTATGGCTGGCGCGCGCTAGCGAAGAATCCGGGCATCACGATTATTGCGGCCGCCACTTTGGCCCTCGGAATCGGCCTGAACACGGTGATTTTCAGCATGGTCAATGGGCTGTTATTGCGCCCGTTCCACGTCGGGCATCCCGAACAAATTTACACTCTATTCGCCGAAGGGAATACAGGCGGCGACACATTCTCGTATCAGAACTTCCTGAATATCAAGGAGCAAACCCGCGCTTTATTTTCTGATATGGCCGGAGTGCAAGCGTTTCGTGTCACGGGCCTGAGCGCAGCAGGCCAGAGCGAACGGATGTGGACCATGTTTGTCACCGGCAATTTTTTCGAAATGCTGGGGGTTCGCCCGGCGGTAGGCCGCGTTATTCTCCCTGCGGAAGGAGGCATCGCCGGCGCCGATCCTATCCTGGTGCTCGGTTATTCCTTCTGGAAGGCGCATTTCGGCGGCGATCCTAACATTGTGGGGAAAAAGGCGTTGGTCAATGGCCGGCCGGTGACCATCGTCGGGGTCGCTCCGGAAGGATTCCGCCCTGTCTCAACGCTCCTCGACACGCAGGGTTACATGCCGCTAGGGATGGCGATTGTCGACAACCAAATGAAGAGCGACTTTCTGAATGACCGTCAAAATAGGAGCTTGATATTGATGGCCAGGGTCAAGCCGGGGGTTACGGAGAGAAAGATTCAGCCCGCCCTGGAGGTGATTGCCAAACGCCTCGCCGTTGAGTATCCGAAGGTGGACGACTGGAGGACGATCCGTGCTTTCCCCCTCGCGCCCATTGGGCCGAATCCCCGCGCCGCGCACGCGCTGGCGGTGCTCTCCGCGCTTTTCCTGACCATGGCCTCGATCGTGTTGATCCTGGCTTGCGTCAACGTTACCAGCATCCTTTTGGCCCGCGCCACGGTCCGGCGCCGTGAAATCGCCATTCGAGCCGCCCTGGGAGCAACCCGCGGCCGCCTGATTTGGCACTTGCTCATCGAGAGTTTCCTCCTCGCCGGTTTGGGCTGCCTGGGTGGAATTCTGCTGGGCTGGGCGGGAAGCCGGGTGGTCAGTTCGCTCCCGCTGCCTATTGCCATTCCCATTATCATGGACTTTTCCTTGGACTGGCGCGTGTTGGCTTACGCCTTCGCCGTGGCGCTCCTCGCGGCGGTCATTGCCGGCATCGCCCCCGCCTGGCGAGCCTCGGGAAGCAACTTAAACGTGTTCCTTCACGAGGGGGGGCGCGCCCTGTCTCCCGGTGGGCATCGTCTGCGCAAGATTCTGGTAACTTCGCAAGTGGGAGGCTCCGTGATGCTGCTGATCGTCGCCGGCCTCTTCCTGCGGAGCCTCTTGAAAATCCAGCGAGCGGATTTGGGCTTTGATCCCCAGCATCTCCTCAACATCACCCTGGACCCTCATCTCGCGGGTTACGGCCAGGAAGCAGCGCAGCAATTCGTGAAAACCGCGCTCGAACGCGTGCAGGCCTTTCCCGGAGTCCAATCGGCGAGCTTGGCCGCAACCGTCCCCATGGGCGATAACAACATGGAAGACTCAATTGAGGTCGAGGGCTTGGCGTTATCACCCGGGCAGCGAGCGCCTTTGGCGGGTTACAATGTTGTTTCCCCCGCATATTTTGAAAACCTGCGCATACCCTTGCTCTTCGGGCGCGAAATCCTCGAAACGGACAAACCGAACTCTCCGCGCGTCGCGGTGATCAACCAAGCCATGGCGGAGCGCTTCTGGCACAGCCTGGACCCTCTCGGCAAGCACTTCAAGAGGAAGGAAGATCCTACTCATCCTCTGGAGGTTGTGGGGGTGGTGGCGGACAGCCGGACAGATGATTTAACCCTGCCGACGGAGCCGTACTTTTACCTGGCGCTCGCGCAAGAGCCCAGATTGCCGGTCACGATCCAAGCGCGCACGGCGGGAGATCCGGAATCCATGGCCCATGAAGTTGTGGCCACGCTCAAATCTCTTGACCCGGCGATGCCACTCGCCGACGTTCAGACCATGGCGGAAGTGCTCGACTCCCCAGACAGACTGTTGCCCTTCCAGCTTGGCGCGGGATTGGCCGCTGCCATGGGAACGGTCGGCCTGATCCTCGCCATCATCGGCGTGTATGGTGTGATTTCCTATACGGCCACACAACAAACGCGGGAGATTGGGATGCGCTTGGCGTTGGGAGCCCGGCCAGGACAAATTCGCAGGATGATCTTCCGCCAGGGGGTGATGGTGGTAGTGCCCGGAACCGTCATGGGCGTTCTTGCCGCCTTCGCCATGGCGCGGCTCGCGGGCGCCTTCCTGGTCGGAGTGAGCCCGACGGATCCGCTGACGTATGCGGGCGTCTCCGTGATGCTCACGCTCGTCGCCCTCACCGCGTCTTACATCCCTGCCCGCCGGGCGATGAAAGTGGATCCCATGGCGGCGCTAAGACACGAGTGAGGTTGGTGACACAGGCACTCCTGCCTGTGTCCAGGGCCAAAGCATTACATGCATCGGCACAGGCAGGAGTGCCTGTGCCACCAACCAACTTACGGAGATTGAACATGCCAGAACGCCCTGATTGGAAAGAAAAAATTGGCAGACGATTGGCCCCGCTGAAGCTTGCCCCGACCCGCGAGGCCGAAATCGTGGAGGAAGTGGCGCAGCACCTGGAGGATCGCTACCAGGAGTTGCTGGCGGGTGAGGCGGCCGAAACCGAAGCGCGCCACGGGGCGCTCGATGAACTGAGTGATGAGGAACTATTGACACACAGTCTGCGGCGGGTGGAGCAAGAGGCGCCAAAAGAACCCGATTGGGCGGGGGGAGGAGGGGCAAGCAACTTTCTGGCGAGCTTCGGGCAAGACCTTCGCTACGGCCTGCGAATGTTCTGGAAGAATCCTGGCCTGACGGCCGTGCTGGTGGCGATGCTGGCGCTGGGCATTGGCGCGAATACGGCCATTTTCAGCGCGGTAGACGCCGTGCTCTTAAAGCCGCTGCCGTTTCGGAGTCCCGGCCAATTGCTCAGGGTATTCGAGGCGAACGACCGGGCGGGCATCTCGGCGAGCGGCTGCTCCTACCTGGAATTCCAGGAATGGCAGAGGCAGAATCACG
>Ga0326728_10012989_pt1 | contig 18272 bp, 14 predicted proteins | sample MB3enrmetagenome_FD_207602 | JGI IMG/M metagenome (GOLD analysis project Ga0326728, IMG submission 207602) | Lab enriched peat soil microbial communities from McLean, Ithaca, NY, United States - MB31MN | ecosystem: Environmental > Terrestrial > Soil > Wetlands > Peat | place: USA: New York... | reverse complement strand
TGGTTCGCGCTGGATGCACACTGGAGGCATCTTCGCCGCACTTTCCGCTTCTACAGCCGATGTGGCTGTTGAAGCTATGAACGCTGCGCGCAAATATGCGACGCCCGTCTCTTACGATCTTAACTTTCGCGACTCGCTCTGGAAGTCCATTGGCGGCAAAGCAAAGGCGCAAGAAGTCAATCGCGCTATCGTCGGCAAAGTCGACGTCCTGCTCGGCAATGAAGAAGATTTCTCCGCCATGCTCGGCATCGCCATCAAAGGTGTCAGCGACGACTTCGCCGAGCTGCCCATCGCCGGCTACGAGGAGATGCTCCGCGAAGTGGCCGCCACGTATCCGAATCTAAAGTTGGTAGCGAGCACCCTGCGCACCGTGCATTCCGCCAGCCGAAACGCGTGGGGCGCCATCGCGCTTTACGAAGACAAGATCGTCCACGTTCCGCAGCGCGATATCGACATTCTCGACCGCGTGGGCGGCGGGGACAGCTTCGCCTCGGGCCTCATCTATGGCTTGCTCGCTAACAAGGGAATCGATTGGGCCGTTCAGTGCGGCGTGGCGCATGGCGCGCTTGCTATGACCACCCCCGGTGACACCAGCATGGCGACGCTTGCCGAGGTGGAGCGCATCATCAAAGGCGGCTCGGCGAGAATTGCGCGATGAACGGAGGAAATTCGCAAATGCGAAGGATGTGTCAGTCCGCCCCTCTGTTGCTTGCTCTACTCGGACTCACTGGTATTGCCCTCGGCCAGAAGCGGCGCACCGCCGGTGTGCCTGGAATAAGTGCTCCTTCCACGGATTGCGCATCGACTCCATCGGAGGCTCACGAATGTGCAGTACTTGAACGGGCTATTGCGCCAAGGCTCAAACAACTTGGAGAGCCGCCCTTGGCGAGTTTCCTTGATTCCGGTTCGATCACCGTCTATCGTTTGACTGTCACCGCCCTGACCGGACCGATTCCAGTCCGCATGGCAAGAATTACTCAAAATAGATCAAACGTCGAGATCATCGCAAAGCGAAAGGACTTCGACGATCAGGTTCGAACTACATTGCGCATCCTGCTGTCGCAAGAGGACGCCAAACGGCTAGTCTCCATGCTCCAATGGGAGGACTTCAATTCGATGGATCCCGCTGTTGAGCCTTTTAGCGATCCGTGCGACCGGACTACGCATGGAGCAACGGTCGCGATAAGAGACGGAGGGAGCATGTATTTGGAGGGCGCACATGCAAACGACTTCCATGTAATTCACCGCAGGGCTCCCAGCGTGACCGCGTCCGTTGACCCAGGTTACAGGTTGATGCGCGACCTGCTCGATTACTTGAACACCATCAGTGCATGGAACGTCAGTGGACCTGTTCGCTAGTTCCGGCTACTAAAGGAAGAGCGATCTCAGTCGTCATTTCAGAGGAAATAATGTCCGAATCCACCCAGCAAATCATCGAGCGCGTCGGCCTCATTCCGGTTCTCCGTGCCAAAAGCGTCGCCCAGGGCCGCGCCGTCGTTGACGCCATGATTGCTGGCGGTGTCACCGTCGTTGAAGTCACGATGACCGTGCCCGGAGCGATCGATCTGCTCATGGAGCTACGAAAGGCCTACGGCTCGCAACTCCTGCTCGGTTCCGGCACTGTCACCACAGCCGATCAGGCCCAAGCCACCATCGATGCGGGCGCGGAGTTCGTCGTTAGTCCAAGCCTTCACCCCGACGTAATTCGCGTGACCAAAACCAATAAAAAGATATCGTGCCCCGGCGCGCTCACCCCGACCGAGGCCATCACGGCGTGGAACGCCGGAGCTGACTACGTCAAAATCTTTCCCTGCTCCGCCGTCGGTGGCGCAAGCTATTTAAAGTCGTTGCTCGCTCCCTTTCCGCATCTCAAGCTCATACCCACGGGTGGCGTCACGCTCCAAACTGCGGCGAGCTTCATCCAGGCCGGAGCGCGCGCACTCGGCGTCGGTAGCGATCTCGTCAATCTCGCTGCCATCGACGCGGGGCAAGCGGGAACCATCACTGAAACCGCTCGCGCGTATTTGAAAGTGCTTGCCGACACACGGAAATAGCTTCGGCCGCTCGATTTCGCTGATTCCGTTCCGACAGCAGCAGGTCCGTCAATCCTCACGCGCGCCTCAAGCGAGCAGCGCGCCTATAATTCCAGCGTAAGGCGGCGACCTTCCTGTGAGAATTCTCCGGAATCGGCGCCGGTCAGCGCGATGCAGCCCTTTGAAAACGTTTCAATCGAATCCATACGGCGCTCTTTCGCCGAAGAACTGTGCAGGATCAACGGCATTTCCTCGCCGGCAATCCTTGCTGCGTTCTCCACCGTTCCACGCGAGCGCTTCGCCGGCATCGGACCGTGGATGATTCAGGCCAGCGGCGCACAGACCTTCACTGAAAGCGCCGATCCGCGTGACCTCTACAGAGACGCGCTTATCGTTCTCGATCCGGCCAAGCGTCTCAACAATGGCCAGCCGAGCCTCTGGGCAGTTCACTTGAACCTGCTTGACGTCCATCCCGGCGACTACGTTCTTCATCTCGGTTGTGGCGCAGGCTATTACTCGGCCATTCTCGCCGAGCTTGTCGGCCCGCGTGGCCACGTCGTCGCCTTCGAAATCGACCAGGTCCTCGCGGATCGAGCCCGCATCGCGCTCGAGCCCTGGCCTCAGGTGATCGTGCTTCATGGGGACGGCGCGTGCGGCCCATTCGACCCAGCTGACGCGATTGTCGTGAGCGCCGGCGCAACACATCCACTGCCTGCATGGCTTGCCGCTCTCAAGCTCGAAGGCAAGCTTCTTTTTCCGCTCACTCCTGCGCGCGGTCCCGGCGCCATGGCATACATCACACGCAAGGACACGGATCTTTTCGCAGCTACACTTTGCGGCTCCGTTTTCTTCGTCGATTTCGAAGGAGCGCGTGACACCACAATCAGCGATGAACTGGCTCGGGCGCTCAAGCGCGACCACGGCTTCAGCGTCCGCTCTCTGCGTTGCGACGTCCACGAAAAAGAAGATTCCTGCTGGCTTCACGGCAATGGATGGTGCTTTTCGCGCCGCGCGCCCATCGCCAATTAGGCCAGTTGATCTTCACAGCACCCGTGCCAGCCACTTCCCCGTGTGCGAATGCAGGTTCGCAGCAATCTTCTCCGGCGGACCCTCCGCGACAATGTGGCCGCCGCCTTCCCCGCCCTCCGGTCCCAGATCGATCACCCAATCCGCGCTCTTGATCACGTCCAGGTTGTGCTCGATCACGATCAGCGAACCGCCGCCATCGATCAGCTTGCGAAACGCAGTCAGCAGCTTCGAAACGTCGTCGAAGTGCAGCCCCGTCGTCGGCTCGTCCAGAATGTACAGCACGCGGCTGGCCTGCGAAGGCTTCGCCGTTGCGTTCGCCGCGCGCACTGCGGACAAGTGCGCGGCCAGCTTCACGCGTTGCGCTTCCCCGCCTGAAAGCGTCGTCGCTGACTGCCCAAGCCGCAGATATCCCAGCCCGATCTCGTCCAGCACTGCCAGCTTTTCCACCAGCCTGGTCTGGCCGGCAAAAAAACGCAGTGCCTCTTTCACCGTCATCTGCAGCACTTCGTGAATATTCTTGCCCTTGTATCGCACGCCGAGAATCTTCGCCTGGTAGCGCGTGCCGTTGCAGTCCTCGCAGGGCAACTCTACGTCGGCCAAAAACTGCATCTCGACCGTCACCGTTCCGTCGCCTTCGCAGGTATTGCAGCGGCCGCCCGGCACGTTGAATGAAAAATGTCCCGGCGTCAACGACAGCCGCTTCGCTTCAGGCTGCGCGGCAAACAGCTCGCGTACCAGATCGAATCCCTTGATGTATGTGATCGGATTTGATCGCGGCGTTCTCCCGATCGGTGTTTGATCCACCAAAATTACGTCGTTCAGCCGCTCCACGCCGTTTAGCGAACTGAACACGCCCGAAGGATCGCTGCCGTCGCTCTGCCCCAACGCCCGCGCCACAGCGCGATACAGCACCTGGTGCACCAGCGTGGACTTTCCCGACCCTGAAACTCCCGTCACCGCAACCAGCATTCCCAGTGGAATCTCCACGTCGAGCCCATGCAGATTGTTGGCCCGTGCCCCGCGAAGCACCAGCTTCTCCCGCCCCGGTGCGCGCCGCCGCGTAGGCACCGGAATCGCAATTTTCCCACTCAAATAACGCCCTGTGAGCGACGCCGGATTGGCTTCAATCTCCGCCAGCACTCCTTCCGCCAGCAGCTTTCCTCCGAATTCTCCGGCGCCCGGCCCCAAATCGAGCAGATGATCTGCCGCGCGCAGAATGTCGGCATCGTGTTCTACCACCAGAATCGTATTTCCCAGGTCGCGCAGCTCTTCGAGAATATGAATCAGTCGTGCCGTGTCGCGCGTATGCAATCCGATCGACGGCTCATCCAGCACATACAACGCTCCGACCAAACGCGAACCCAGCGAAGTCGCCAGTTGAATCCGCTGTGCTTCGCCGCCACTCAATGTCGACGCCAGCCGGTCGAGCGTCAGGTATTCCAGGCCCACCGCCACCAGAAAGCTCAGCCGCTGCCGCACCTCAATCAGAATCGGCCCCGCAATCTCCTCGTGCATCGGCGAAAGTTTCAATCCGTCGAAGAACTCCTTCGCCTGCGCAATCGTCAATGCTGTGGCTTTGCAAATGTTCTTTCCCGCAATCCGCACTGCCCGCGCTTCCGCCCGCAACCTCTGCCCGCGGCAATCGGGGCACTCCGCGTAACCACGATACTTGCTCAACATCACGCGCACGTGCAGCTTGTACTTCTTACGCTCCAATTGAGCAAAGAATCCGTAGACCCCGACAAATCCATCCTTGCCGCGCAAAACCGTCTCGCGTTCTGCTTCGCTCATGTCGCGCCAGGGAACGTCCAGCGGCACTCCAAGTTCCGGAGCGCGTTTGCGCAACTCGCCAAACCACGGCCGATACTTTGGTCTATTCCACGGATCGATCGCGCCGCTGGCCAAACTCAGACTTTGGTCGGGAATCACCAGGCCCAAATCGTAATCCACCGTGTTGCCGAATCCCTGGCAGCGCGGGCATGCCCCGAACGGATTATTGAAGCTAAACAGGCGCGGCTCCGGCTCGCGTCCCGGCCGGTGGCAACTCGTGCATTCAAACGCCCCGGAAAACCGCAGCCGTCGACCGCCCGGCTCTCCTTCGCGAAGCGCCTCCTCAAAGATCACCTCGCCCGCCTCGCGATACCCCGTCTCTACGGCGTCCACAATTCGCGCGCGGTTCTCTGCGCTGACAATAATTCGGTCCAGCAGCACCAATACCGGAGCCGAAAGATCCAAATCGATCAGCGACTCCGGCGTCGAAAACTCAAACAGTCTTCCCTGTTGCCACAAGCGGTTGAATCCGCTCGCCCGTAATTCAGCGAGGCGCGCCTTTACCGCCTCCGCATGCAGCCCGTCGCTCGCCTTTGCCGTAGTCTTTGGCCTGGCTCCGCTTTTCGCCGCGCGTCCTACGGCCTTCCCTGCCTTCGCTTCCGGCTCTGCTTCAGGTGTTGCCGCGCTCATTGCCGGGAAAAGCACATTCAGTCGCGTCCCCTCGCCGAGCTCGAGAATCTTCTCCACAGCCTCGTCGACTGAGTCGCGTTTCACCAGCCCGTCGCAATAAATGCAATGCACTTCTCCGCAGCGCGCGTACAGCAGGCGCAGATAGTCGTAAATCTCCGTCGCCGTCGCCACCGTCGACCGCGGATTGCGCGTCGTGTTCTTTTGCTTGATAGCGATGGCCGGCGCCATCCCGTCGATCTCGTCCACGTCCGGCTTCTCAATGCGCTCCAGAAACTGACGCGCGTAGGCCGACAGCGACTCCACGTACCTCCGCTGTCCCTCGGCGTAAATTGTGTCGAAGGCCAGCGAGCTCTTGCCCGAGCCCGAGACGCCGCTGATCACCGTCAGCTTGCCGTGGGGTATCTCGCACGAGAGATTTTTCAGGTTGTGCGTCCGCGCATTGCGGATGATGATGGCATCGTTCAAAGGGAAGGCACCGATACGGCAGATTCAGAGTTACCGCATGCGGAATCGTTGCATTTCTGCGCCTTTTTCACCAAGAAAAAGGCGCCCGGCATGATCCCATAGACGGCACGTTAACTCTGAATCTGCCCCCAACAGAACTTTGGGTCGCGCCACAGTGCCCACTGTGAGCCTAAGGGCGCAACCATCCATCCTTGATTATAAATTGTGCTGCAACCCTGAACGAGGTATGCGAGGATCGGAAATCAGCCTTCTGAGAGGCGCTCTCTCCACGCTGATCCACTATCTTTTCTTGAGGATGCTGAATTCTGGGCAGGCTGCTACTGAATCGAGTCGAATTGGAAAGAAACATCGTTCCGGGGAGCCCTGCAAACACGCCAAATCTGCTTAGCCTGCGGCGCCTTCGCCTATCTCGATAACCCCTTCTTCCACATCGCGCTGCGCCACTCGCCACGGCGCATGATTTCGAACGCCGGCCTTGATTGTGATCGGCGTAGGCGCAGATGCGTGAGAACGAACCGCCCTTAGCTTTCCGGGCACGAGAAATGCCCGCCGGCCAGAGTGTCGATAATTGTAGGTGTATGGAAGAACCGAATCCTTCTCTGGCTTGCGATCGAGAACATTGGCCAGTGCCAGCAGAACAGGCGACGCGCATGCCGGGCATTGGCTCGCCCAGTTGCCGATGCAGTTGCAGTCCGGACACAGGTAAGCAGACGCTAGGGGGATATGCTGCATATTGGTGAAGTTCATGTTTTCACCTAAATATCAATTGTTGTAGCACTAAACAAGAGCGTAGGAAGACGTGACCCCCGGACGCCCCTGCTGTCTAACTGGATGCTGCTTTCTGGTGCGAAGTTGTTTCTCATACAGTCCGCGCGAAAGGCTTGGATTCGTTTCGTCGCGCGCTCCGCGACTGAGAACAGCCGGTAAACTACTTATGCGAGGCAATTTGTGGTTCGATTCGCACTTTTCGTTTTGTTTTCAGTCCTGATTTTTGGCCGGACGACAGCTTTTGCCCAGGGTTCCTCATCACCCGCGCCGCCAGCAAGCAGCGCCGCCCCCACACCCACTTCTACGTCCCTTCCTGCTGAAGTCGCTTCGGCCGAATCGGCCATCGCCGCATCCGATTGGAAGGCCGCTGAGGCCAAGCTCGACGTTTACCTCGCCGCCCATCCTGCTGACGCGCGCGCCCTCTTTGACGCCGGCTATGTCGCCGACGCCCAAAACCGCCTCGACGACGCCGCCCCTCTCTATCGCCGCGCCATCGCTGCCGACCCGAACTCATTTGAGGCTCACATCTCCCTTGGCCTGCTCCTCGCGCGGCAAGATAAACTCGCCGAAGCGCGGCCTGAGCTCCTCGCCGCCACCACTCTCGATCCCGGTGTTGCCGACCCCACGCTCAAAGCCCGTGCCTGGCGTGCACTCGCCCGCATTGATCGCGACACCAATCCAGCTGCCGCATCCAACGATCTGCTCGAAGCCCTGAAGCTCACGCCGGAAACTCCCGCGGATACGCTCCTTGCCGCCGAGCTCGCCGAAAGAAGCGGCCAGCTCGAAGCCGCCGCAGCCGCGTATCGACGTGTCCTCGACAAGGACCCCAATTCCGTGGCTGCCTCTGCCGGCCTGGCTCATCTGCTCATCGAGCGCAAGGATTATCCCGGTGCCGAGACCCTCCTGCGCACTGCGCTAGCCAAAAACCCAGACGATCCCACGCTGACCGCTCAGCTCGCCACCGTGCTCGCCGATCAGGACAAAGCCGAGGCGCTTCCTCTGCTCCAAAAACTTCATGCCGCCCATCCTACCGACCCCGCGGTCACTCGCATGTTAGCCGCGGTCCTCGCCGACGCCGGAGACTTCGCCGGTTCCGACCAGCTCCTACTCCATCTTCTTGCCGCATCGCCTGAAGACCCCGAACTGCTCGTCTCCCATGCTCAGAACTTCGTCCACGAGGGCCAGCTTGACCAAGCCTACGCGGTCTTCGGCAAGGTCACCCAAATCGATCCGGCTAATGTCGACGGCTGGAGCGGCCTGGCCTTCACCGCGTCGCGTCTTGGCCATCCCGATGTCACCGTGCACGCGCTCGCCATGCGATCCCGCTATCTTCCGGAGAACGCGTCAACCCTCTTCCTTTGGGCTACCGCCTATGACTCTCTGCATCAGAAAACCCAGGCCGCTGCCTATTACCACCGCTTCCTCGACGCTTCAGGCGGCAGACTTCCCAACCAGGAGTGGCAGGCCCGCCAACGCCTCCAAATCCTCGAAAAATAGACCCGAACGCCTTCCAGGTCACCCGTCGGCGCCAGTCCATTCCGGGAATCCGTCATTTTTTTAGTACCCGCGTTATTCCCCGGATGAAAATCCTGCATCATAGTGCTTGCGGTTCGTTGCGCAATGTGCGTACTATAGGTTCAATTTGGGGGCAGAACCGCGTTACAGGAGTTCCCCTATGCGGACTGTGTTTCCCGTCGCCGCGCTCCTCGTTCTCAGCCTTAACGTCGGCCCCCTGCGCGCCGCCTCCTCCGACAGTTCCATACCTGATCAGCAATCGATTGAAGCGCTCGAAGCCCGCGCCAACCAGGCCCAGCCTCGCGAGCAATGCTTCCTCTATGCTCAGCTCGTTCAGCAGATGACGGAGTTGAGCATTCGCCAGTATCAGGCAGGCAATGTGACCAGAGCTGCTGGCCTGCTGCAGCAAATCCAGCGAATCGCAAAAAAAATTCATCTTTCGGTGAATGATGACGACAAGCGGCTCAAGAACGCCGAGCTCATGCTGAGCCACACCGCGTTTCGGCTTGGCGAAATGCTCCAGGCCAGCAGCATTGAGGACCGCCCGCTCGTCGAGCAGACCCTGTCTCAGGTCACCGACGCCAAGAATGCAACATTGATGCAGGTCTTCCGCAAATAGGCCACCGGGCTCGTCATCCCTCAGCTCATTCTCTTCACCACGCCAACGTGTTTACCTTCTAACCTTGCCGGTTTCTGAGCGTCTCACCCGCATGAGCCAGCGGATCACCAGGCGCTTTGAAAAACCCTCCCCTCGTCCACTGTTCCGCGTTCTCTGTCCACTGCCGACTGTCCGCTGTCCAATGTCCTGTGCTTGAATTAACTCGTCGGAGTCTTTCTGCCATGCGCGCAATTGCCGCAACTCTCGGCCTGCTTCTGATTTCCCTGCCGCTTGCCGCTCAGAAAGATAAACCCGAGCCGCTGACTGAGACCCAGCAGGACCAGATCGCCGAGGCCGGCATCGATCCCGTTGTCCGCGTCGGTCTTTACATCAAGTTTCTCGACCAACATTCCGACACCATCAAGGGACTCATCCCGCGCGCGCATACAGAGGCGCGGGTCCGGCGCCTGAACGGCGAGCTCCAGAGCTTCTCCGCTCTCATGGATGAGCTCGGCGATAATCTCGACGTCTACGCTGAACGCAAAGCCGACATTCGCAAAGCGCTCAAGCCGCTCAGCGAGGGCGTCGCGCGCTGGCAGGAATCATTGCATGGCCTCCCCAGCGAACCTGGCTTCGAGCTCTCCCTCAAGGACGCTCTCGATAGTGCGAGCGATCTCTCCGATCAGGCCAGACAACTAACCACAGATCAGGAAGCCTACTTCAAAGCTCACCCCGACGAAAAGGGGCAGGACCGCTACGAGCCGAAGTGAATCCCGCGATCACCGAGCACTGTTATTCTGCTTTTCGTGGCCTCCGACCTCGCCCCCATCTTCCAATTCGAGTACCGCGCCCTTCGCCCGCGCGCGCCGATGCCACCGTTTCACATTCGCTTCCGTCGCTTCACCTCGCTCAACACCACAATCCGCCTGCGCGACGGCGAAATCTACGCCAGCCTCTCCGACCTGCTCGAAGGAGCGCCTGAGTCGGTCCTGCACGCCATCGCTCACATTCTCCTTGCCAAGCTCTATCGCAAGTCCATCGACACCGGCCACAATCAGCGCTACAAGCGCTTCGCATCTTCAGCCGCTGTAACGCGCCAAACGGAGCTCATCCGCCACGCGCGCGGCACCAAGCGCTACTTCGGCCCGGAAGGCCGCTTCTTCAATCTCGAAGAAGTTTTCGACTCGCTCAACACGCGCTTTTTCAGCGGGCTGCTTGGCCGCCCTGACCTCACATGGAGCGAGCACCACGCCAAGCGCTCGCTCGGCCATTACGACGCCGCTCACAACACCATCGTCGTCAGTCGCGTTTTCGACCGCCCGTCCAGCCCTCGTTACGCCATCGAATATCTTCTCTACCACGAGATGCTTCACCTCAAGCACCCCATCAGGACTCGCGGCCTGCGCCGCTGCATCCACTCTCCCGAATTCAAGGCCGACGAGTCCCGCTTCCCCCAACTTACTGAAGCTCTCGCCTTCATCAAGCGTCTCTAGCGTTGGCTATCAATTAGTCCTGCATCCGGAACTGCGCATCCATGCGGAATAACCTCTGAGAGTTCTTGCGCCTCAATTCGTCATATGGCGGGAACACTCAGGCAGCTTATGGTGTCTAACAATTCGAGAGAGTCGTTCGCGGAAAATCGACAAGTAGCCTTGCGTTGTTTCTGTGTGAGCGTAACGGGCCCCTTCTTCGTCTTGGTCACAGATCCATTCACCTGCTTCCCTTGAAGAGCCAATGGAGTTCTAACCAACGGTGAATCCAGATGGTCACACAACCTTCCTCCAAAAAGGCTTTTGACTTTTCACAATAGCTACTGTTACCATGTGTAACATTACGTTGTGTAGCGCACGATCCGATCGCCATTTTGTCCGTTTACTTCCCAAGGGTGGACATGAATTTCTTTTCGCGCTTTGCCCTATTCTGCCTGCTTGCTGCTTCCCTGCTTCTGCCCGTTGCCGCCCTCGCGCAAACCGCTACGCTCCACGGCCAAGTCACTGATCCCAGCGGCGCCGTGATCCCCGGCGCCTCCATATCGCTCACGGGCGGCGCTGCGCCAATCCAGACTCAATCCGACGCTGACGGCGAGTACTCGATCCGCGGTTTGGCACCCGGCTCCTACTCTATTTCCGTCGCCGCGCCGGGTTTCGCTCCACTTGCCATTCCAGAGGTCACTCTCACCGCAGGTCAGTCAAAATCGCTCAACCTTCCGCTCGCCATTGCGGTTGAAAAGCAGGAAGTGCAGGTTCAGAGCGAGACGCAGTCCGTCGGCCTCAGCCCCGAGCAGAGCGCGAGCTCCGTCGTCATCAAGGGCAGCGCAATCGATGCGCTCTCCGACGACCCGACGGAGTTGCAGAACGAACTACAGGCACTCGCCGGTCCCGCTGCCGGCCCCAACGGCGGCCAAATCTACATAGACGGTTTCGAAGGCGGGCAGATTCCGCCCAAAGCCGACATCCTCGAAATCCGCGTTAACCAAAACCCTTTCTCCGCCGAGTACGATCGCATCGGCTACGGCCGTATCGAGATCATTACCAAGCCCGGATCGCAGAAATTCCAGGGCAGCCTCTTCGGCTTTGGCACTAGCTCCGCGCTTGGCACTGCCAACCCGTTCCTGGCCGGACAGCCGAACTACTACCAGTACTCTTATTCCGGCAACATCAGCGGCCCTATCTCCAAGACTGCGTCTTACTTCTTTAATGCATTCACCATCACGCGCCAAAACCAGTCGATCGTTGTCGCGGTCGATCCCACGACCCTTTCCAATCTCAACGAAGCCTACCCGGCTCCGATGAACTACTTCAACCTCACGCCGCGCGTCGATTTTCAGATCTCAAAGAGCAACTTCATGAGCATTCGCGATCAATATGCCCGCTACTCAGCGCATGGTCAAGGCGTCGGCGCGTTGATTCTCCCGGATCAAGCCACAAGCGGCCTGAACTGGAGCAATGAGGTCCAGATCGGCGACACCTGGGTCATCAATTCGCATCTGCTCATGGAGCCGCGCTTCCTCTGGCGCCGTATTGGCAACAACGGCACGTCGAACTTCTCGACCCCTACCGTTTCCGTTCAGGGAGCCTTCACCACCGGCGGCAATGGCCAAGGCTCCCTCCACGACCACCAGGACGTCTTCATGCTTCAGAACTACGGCACTGCAACGATCGGCCCGCACACTCTCCGCTTTGGCGGACGAGCCCGCGCCTACCGTGATGCCAATTACTCAACCGGCGGAGCCAACGGGAGCTACTACTTTGCCGACCAGGCTGATTACGAGGGGTGCCCACCGGCAAATGTCCCAGGCCAGACATGCAAGCCCTCTCTTTACTCCGCCACCGTCATCGAAAATCCGCTGGCGCGCGTTATTCTTTTCGATGGCTCGCTCTTTGTACAGGACGACTCGCGCATCAGCCGCAGCTTTCAGCTTGGCCTCGGCCTGCGCTACGAGGCCCAGAACCATATTCACGACCACGATGACTGGGCTCCGCGCATCGCCTTCGCATGGACCCCGGGGCATCCAGGAAAGGCGCCCGCAAAAACAGTCGTTCGAGGTGGTTACGGCTGGTTCTTAAACCGCTTTACGCAGTCCACTGCCTTCAGCTCCGGCGTCACGCCCTACATCATCACGGCCATTCACGACAACGGCATCAATCAGCAGAGCTACACCATTGCCAATCCCACCTTTTTCAACCCCAATGCCGCCGAGCCAGCCTCTGTTCTCATTTCAACCAGCTCTTCCATCCCCACATACCACTCAGTCGATCCGCACTTCCACGCCGCGCTCGACATGCAAGGAGGCATCGGCGTTGACCGCCAGATCGCCAAGCACGTCACCGGCAACATCACCTATCTCTACACCCAGGGCGTACATCAATACATGAGCAACAACGTTACCGCGCCCACGTTCGACATCTCCGACTACACCATCACCGGACCCACGCCGTCGGTCTACAACTACCAATTCCAGTCCGAGGGTTTTTACCGCCAGAATCAGCTCATCGTTTCTTCGGCCCTGCAACTCAAGAAATTCACCGTCAGCGGCAACTACGTGCTGAACGAAGCCAAAAGCGATACGCAGGGCATCAACTCATTCCCTTCCGTCGCGCAAGATCCAGGCTTTGACTACGGTCGTGCCCAGTTCGGAATTCGCCAAAAGTTTCTTGCTGTGGGCAGCTACATGGCGCCGCATGGCTTAGTTCTCGGTGCATACATCGCCGCGCAGTCCGGCGCACCTTACAACCTCACCATCGGCGAGGACCTCACAGGGAACAACCAATTCAATGCCAGACCGGCTTACGGAACTTGCGGCGATCCCGGCGTTATGAGCACGCGATACGGCTGCCTCGATACGAATCCCGTCGACAAGGACGAGCTCATTGTCCCCTACGGCGTCGGATTGGGACCGGCCAACGCGATCGTTCACGTCCGCATCAGCAAAGTCTTTGGCATCGGGCCAAAGGTTAAGACCGCTGCCGAAGGCCAGACCTTCACGCCTGGCGGCGGAAACGTTAGCAGCCGCGGCATCGGCGGCGGTGGTCCCGCAATCCGCGTCGACGCCACTGTGCCGCGTCGCTACAATCTCACTTTCGTTGCAGGCATAAGCAATATTTTCAACATCGTGAATCTCGGCACGCCCAATGGCGTTCTGCTCTCGCCGCTCTTCAGCAAGACGCAAACCCTCGCCGGCGGCCAGTTCAGCAGCCCGGACCCCGGAATACGCAACATCGTATTCCAGACAAATCTTTCGTTTTAATCAGCAAAGGACCCGGAGGTCCGGTTTCTACCAGCTATTGGCTATTCCCGGCTTTCAACGCGCCAGTGAGGCTTGCCACCTTTGCCACGTCGTGGCTCTTGCACCACGACTCCATTCCCTTTGCCAGCCGCTCTGTCGCGCGTGGATCGGCATAGCTCGCCGTTCCCACTTGCACGGCCGTCGCCCCGGCCAGCATGAATTCGACTGCGTCCTCGGGTGTCACAATTCCGCCCATCCCCAGAATCGGAATCTCCACCGACCGTGCCACCTCGTACACCATGCGCAGCGCGATCGGCTTGATCGCCGGCCCCGAAAGACCTCCGGTCGCGTTGCTCAGCCGCGCCCGCCGCTCCTCTGCATCGATTGACATCGCCAGGAACGTATTCACCAGGCTCACGGCATCCGCGCCCGCTTCTGCGCACACGCGCGCCATTTGCCCGATCGAAGTCACATTTGGTGAGAGCTTCACAATCAGCGGTTGTATGGCGACTTTCTTTGTCCGCTCCACCAGCTCTTCCAGAGCGTACGGATCGGCGCCGAAGGTCATTCCGCCTTCGTGCACGTTGGGGCACGATGCGTTCAGTTCGTAAGCCGCAATTCCCTCCGCATCGTTCAGCCGGTCAATCACCGCGATGTAGTCGTTCACCGTGTACCCGAATACGTTCACAATCACTTTGCAACTCGGGTGCCGGCTCATGGGCGGCAGCTTCCGCTCCACGAAATCCTCCACGCCCACATTCTGCAGCCCAATTGCGTTGAGCATGCCTGCGGCCGTTTGCACGATTCGGGGCGGCGCGTGCCCAGCCATCGGCTCGAGCGAAATCCCTTTCGTCACGATCGCGCCCAGCCGGTCCAGCGAGACGATCTCTTCAAACTCGATGCCGTATCCAAAGGTGCCGCTGGCAGCGATCACCGGATTCACCAGTTCCAGTCCAGCGAACGAGACTCTCATGTCTGGTTTCACGGGTCGGCTATCTTCCTTTTCCTCGGATCTGTGTGTTTCGTGTCCCGCTCTTCGGGGGAACGGCTCTGCGATTCATCATACTTGGAGCACATGCCGATTCGACGCGCGCAGATCGCCAACTGCGCTAACAGAAAGCCCTCCGGCGCACGCCGAAGGGCACTGTTTTCGCTTCCGGCTGAAAGCTCAGATCTGAAGTCTGACAGCTGCTTTACGCCGTTACTGTCTCACTCGCGTCCACTTTCACCGGCGTCAGCCAGCCAAACCGGTCCGGCTTCAGCCCGTTAGCGATACCGAAGAACTCGTCCGCAATCTTCTTCGTAATCTCGCCGGGTTTGCCGTCTCCAATCACGATGCGATCGATCGAACGGATCGGCTGCACCTCGGCGGCTGTTCCCGTCAAGAATACCTCGTCGGAAATGTACAGGAGCTCCCTCGGAATCGCCTGCTCGTTCACCGTGAATCCCAAATGGCGCGCAATCGTCAGTACGCTGTCGCGCGTAATTCCCGACAGCGCCGAACTCCCCAGCGGCGGCGTAAACAGCACGCCATTGCGCACAATGAAGATGTTTTCGCCCGATCCCTCGCTCACCAACCCATTCACGTCCAGCGCAATGCCTTCCTGATAGCCGTTGGCTTCGGCCTCCATCTTGATGAGCTGCGAATTCATATAATTCGCGCCTGCCTTGGCCAATGCCGGCATCGTATTGGGCGCGAGCCGGTTCCAGCTTGAGATGCACACATCCGCCCCGCCGTGCCCGGCGATATATTTGCCCCACGGATAATTGGCGATATACACGTCCACCGGCGACCCCTTCGGGTTCACGCCAATCTCCCCGTACCCGCGCAACACGATTGGCCGGATATAGCACGGAGCGACCCCGTTCGCCTCAATCGTCTCCACCACGCCGGCGCAAAGCTCCTCCAGCGTGAACGGAACCTCCATGCGGTAGATCTTGGCCGAGTCCAGCAACCGCTGCATGTGTTCGGGCAGCCTGAAGACAGCCGAGCCTTGCGGCTGCCCATAGCAGCGTACTCCCTCGAACACGCTCGAACCATAGTGAATCACGTGGCTCATCACGTGAATCTTGGCTTGATCCCAGGCAATCAGGTTCCCGTTGTGCCAGATCTTTTCTGTCGCTTGAATAGGCATGGGGACTTAAGAACTCCTTCTTCTCGAAAACTCGCGTTCTTCTCTCAAGGTTGTCATGTTTGCCGTTTGAAGGCAAGCACCCGGTAGTTGTTCCATACCCCCCGCCGCAATCACTTGCCGGAGGCTTTCGCAGCGCGATCTCGGGCCTCAATTGTCGTTTCTTGTGTCCCAAACCGCAGCCTCCACGATAGAATCCCTGCAATCGGGGCCGCACAACACAAAAGAAGCCGTGCCACGCGCTCGGGGGCAGCCAGATGGGCGAGCTATTTAAAGTTTGCTGGGACTTATTCACCATTCGTCATTACCAGCGCCAGGGGATGAAGCTGTCCGCCGGCGATTATGTTGTCGCCATAGGATCCGTGATTTTCCTTTACGCCACTGCGGTGCCCGCCGCAGTGCTCTACCGAAACCATCCGCAGTACAAATGGGTACTCATCGTCACCTGTGCATTCGACGGAATCCTGTTCATCGCGCTCTTCGTGTGGGAAGTCAAATGGTGGATAAAGCACCGCGCCGCCGCGCGCGCCGCGCAAGCGTCCGCCCCAGGCAACCAGCTCGGACAATAGCCGTTGCCGGTACGAGCATCGCAAGCGGCCCCCGCGCTAAGCGGCTCGCAACTCCGCAAAGCTGCGCAGATCATCTGACCAAATCCCCAGCCGCTGTTCACTGTTCCCTCTTCACTGTTCCTGGCCTTTCTGTGATGGCCCTCACCGCTCCACTCCCCATCTCGTTGCTATCCCTCAAATGTGCACTCCGAGGAATTCACTTATCCGCCTTACAGCGCCCCTCTGCTCGAGGCCTATCACGGCCGTTTCGAAGCAGCCCTGATCCTGCTACATCCCTTTGTCCGCGTCCCCGATTCGCTTTCATGGAACGCAATTCGCCAATACCCCTCGGACGTCGAAATCCTCGCCCAGGGAACGAAACATCCTTGGTCCGAAATCGCATCGCTCACCGGCCTCGCCTCCTGCGCGCGTGTCAATCAGGCCCTGCTTACATCCATCGGTTCGCTGCCCGACCATCTTGCGGACCCCGCCGCGGCCGGAGTACTTCAGAGTTTCCTCGAGTCGCAGCCAGTTTGGATGCCGGTTGAGGGCCGCTTTGAGCCACTGCTTCGCGCGGATTTTCTCCGCGCCTTTGCGCTCGCTCGCACGGCTGAGCTGATCTACGTTCCCGAGTTCCCACACTCTGAGCCCGTCGTCATGCTTCCCATCGCCGGACTCCGAAACGGTTCCATACCATTCCCGCCTCGCGGAACTCTTCTTGCGCCGGACCATTCTTTTCTCTTCACCGTCGATTGGGACAGCTTCTTCACTCTCTTTTACGGCCCGCGCTCGCTCATCGCTCGCGTCTGCTCCACTTTGAACCTCGAGGGTTTCTTCGCCACGGCCACCACGGAGCACGCCTGGTTCAACTACAGCATGGGCTGCGCCACCGTCACTCTCTCCCCGGAACATTGGCAAAACACCTGAAAATCCCCTTGTTTGCCACACCGCAACATTCCATCTCCGGGAAGCGTATCCTCACAAGTATTAGCGATTAAGAATCAGGGACCCCATGAGCACCAAAGGGGACGATCGGTTGCATTCCACCGAAGGCTCGCCGTGGATGCATCCCTTTGTGCCGCGGCGATTCCTCTCGAACGGCCATCTGCAAACCATCGTCGGCAGCTTTCTGCCGCGCACCTACTCATTGCCCGAGCCAGAGAGACAAATCATCCAGGTTGAAGCCGCCACCTCGGCTCGACCGGCAAGTTTCGTGCTGTGCCACTGCCACTGGCAACCCGCCGAAGTCCGAAGCGATCGGCTGACCGTGGTCATCGTTCACGGCCTCGAGGGATCTTCCTCTTCTCCGTATGTGCTAGGCAACTCATCTCGCGCGTGGAAGGCCGGATGCAATGTCGTCCGCATGAATATGCGGAGCTGTGGTGCTGGCCAGGACTTATCTCCCACCATCTATCACGCTGGCCGCTCCGAAGACGTCGCCACTGTAATGGCCGAGATGGCGCGCACGAACCTCATCCATAGCTTCGCGCTCGTCGGTTATTCCATGGGAGGCAACCTGGTTCTCAAGCTGGCCGGCGAGTTGGGTTCCGCGGCGCCGCCCTATCTTAAGGCCGTCGTCGGAGTCTCGCCGCTCATGGATCTCGTTGCTTCCTCGGCCGCGCTGCACGAGCCGCAGAACCTCCTTTATCAGACCAGATTTCTCGGCGACCTCATCAAGCACATTCGGCATCAGGCCGAACTTTATCCGGACTTGTACTCCGTCGAGGGCCTCAACAAGATTCGCACCCTGCGTCAATTCGACGAGGAGGTCGTCGCGCGATACGGCGGCTTCGCAGGCGCAGATGATTACCATCGTCGCGCGGCCAGTTCGAACTGGGTACAGGACATTACCGTGCCCACTCTGATCCTTCAGGCCCTCGACGACCCATTCATCCGCATGACTCCTGAGACCCGCACCAAAACTCTCGCCAACAGCCGCGTTCGGCTGGTCGAGACTCGCCATGGCGGCCACTGCGCATTTCTCTCGCCCGATCACGG
>Ga0326728_10012987_pt1 | contig 18273 bp, 13 predicted proteins | sample MB3enrmetagenome_FD_207602 | JGI IMG/M metagenome (GOLD analysis project Ga0326728, IMG submission 207602) | Lab enriched peat soil microbial communities from McLean, Ithaca, NY, United States - MB31MN | ecosystem: Environmental > Terrestrial > Soil > Wetlands > Peat | place: USA: New York... | reverse complement strand
TGAGCTTCGCGCCGATCTCGATGCATTCGAGGTTGTGCGCCACCGCTTGGTCGCGCACCGCCTTGGAGGCGTGACTCAACGAGCCGAACTTGTAGGAGAGCTTCTGTCCCGGCTGGTCCTGGAAGGTGTTGGAGTTGACGGCGTCGAAGCGAAGGCCGAGCGCGGCGGCGCGTTCGGCGAGCTCGCCATAGTCGCTGACCTTGTCCCAGGGGAAATGCGGCGAGCAGGTCGGCGTGGCGCGGGTGAGCTGCTGGATGGTCGCGCAATCCTCGAGCTTGTCGAATATGCCGCGCGGCTCGCCGGGACCGGGGAAGCGGGCGAAGCGCGTGCCCCCGGTGCCGACGCCCCAGGTCGGCGTGGCGACGTGAAAGGCGGCGACCTTGGCGGCGATCGCGTCGATGTCGAGGCCGCGCCGGGCCAGCCGCCGCGCGAGCGAAGCATAGTCGTCGTCGAGCGCCGCGGCGAGTTCGGCGTTGTTCTCGGCGATCAGCGAATCCGAAATGCGAAAGGACATCGCTCCCTCCCCCGTGGACGGCGCCGCTTCTATGCGGTCGCCTTGTCGGCCTGGATGCTGAGCACGGCGCCGGTGCAGCCGGCGGAACGATCGGAGGCGAAATAGGCGACCGCCTCGGCGATCTCCGCCTCGCGCGGCGGCGCGCCGGCGCTGACCGCATTGACGCGGATGCGGTGGGCCGCGCCTTCGCGCGCCAGGCCGCGGGCGAGGTGGATTTCGGCCCCCTCGGCGGCGCAAGCGACCGCGGCCCCCGCTGACGCCGTCTCGACGTCCGCTGGGCCGACGAAGACGATGCTCCCGCCGGCGCCCTGGTCCTTCATGATCCGATAGCCGGCCCGCGCGGCGAGGAAGCCGCCGGTGGCGACGGTGGCGATGGCGCGGCGCCAAAGCTCGAGCGACGCGTCCTCGAACGGCGCGGCCGCAGCGTCGCCGGCGGCGGAGACGACAATGTCGATCCCGCCGCAGGCGAGCAGGGCGTCGCGGAACGCCGTTTCGACGGCGCTCTCGCGCGTCGCGTCCATCGCGACGCCGGTCGCCGCGTCCTTGCCGAAGCGGCGACGGAGGTCGGCGACGGCCGACTCGAGGCTCGCCGCGTCGACGTCGACGAGCGCGACGCCCGCGCCTTCGCTGGCGAGCCGCGCCGCGATCGCCCGCCCGACCGCGCCAGCGCCGCCAGCGACCAATGCGCCGCGACCAGCGAGCGACTTGAGCTTCGGCAGGCGCTGCAGCTTCGCCTCCTCCAGGATCCAGTATTCGATGTCGAACGCCTCCTGCTCGGAGATGGCGACGTACTTGCCGACGCTCTCGGCGTCGCGCATGACGTTGATCGCGTTGACGTAAAACTCGGCCGCGACGCGCGCCGTCGGCTTGTCCTTGGCGAAGGAGAGCATGCCGACGCCGGGAACGAGATAGATGACGGCGTTGGGGTCGCGCATCGCCGGCGAGTTCGGCCGCTTGCAGCGCTGGTAGTAAGCGGCGTAGTCGCCTCGGTAGGCTTCCAGCAACCCGTCGAGCGCGGCCACCACCGCTTCGACATTGTTCGTCGCAGGGTCGAACGGCAGGACCAGCGGCCGGATCTTGGTGCGCAGGAAATGGTCGGGGCAGGAGGTGCCCACTGCGGCGAGCGGCTTGAGGTCGCGCGAGTTGACGAACTCCAGCGTCTCCGGCGAGTCGATGAAATGGCCGATCTTGCGCTGCCCGGCCGAGACGCGCTTGCGGATCGCCGTCATCAACGTCGCCGCGACCTCGCGCCGCTCTGCGGGCGACAGCGACCCCGCGATCGCGCCGCCGAACGCCGCGCGCTTGCGGTTCGCCGCCAGCCATGCCAGCGCCTTGTTGATCATCGCCAGCGTCGTCTGGTAGCAGGCCTTCGAGGTCTCCCCCCAGGTGACGAGGCCGTGGTTGCCGAGCACGGCGCCTTTGAGGCGCGGGTTCTCCTCGGCGATCGCGGCAAGCTTCAGCCCGAGGTCGAAGCCCAGCCGCTGCCACGGCACGAAGCCGATCTCGTCGCCATAGATCTCGCGCGTCAGCGCCTCGGCCTTGTCGCAGGTGGCGATGGCGATGATCGGATCGGCGTGCACATGGTCGACGTGCGCGTGGGGGATCAGCCCGTGCGACGGCGTCTCGATCGAGGGCGCGCGCGGACTGAGGTTGAAGGCGCACTGGTCGAACAGCGGCACGATGTCGTCGCTGACGACGAAGGCGCGGTCGCGGTTCTTGAGGCTGAGGAGCTTGTCGAGATAGAGGGTGGCGAAGCCGTCGCGCGTGATCGAGGCGAGGTCGCCGCCCGAGCCCTTGACCCACAGCACCTTGACCTTCTCGCCGGTCAGCGGGTCGATCTCGTCGACCTTGGCCGAGGTGTTGCCGCCGCCGTAATTGGTGATGCGCAGGTCGGCGCCAAGCAAATTCGAGCGATAGATCAGCCGGCCGGGCTCGTCGAGGGTGGCGGCGTAGGCGTCGTCCCATAAGTCAGGCAGCGGGACATGCGTGCGGGAAGCGTCGCCGCTCATCGGTCGTTCCTCCAGAGTGCGCGCGCTCGGCGCGCGCGAATTGGTCATTTTCGCTAAACTGATAGCGGCGTGAGCGATTCCAGTCAATAGTATCTCATCACCCACGCTGTCATGATCGATTGCGATCAAAACCGATTGACTCCGATCACGGACCGTGCCAAATGAGCGGTAACGATAGCGCCCCCGGGAGCACGGGGACCTCGAGGAAGCGGCCAGGAGCGATGCGCGAGCACCAGCGTAGCGAAATCCTGCGAATTTTGTTGGCCGAGCGCGGCTTCCTGTCGATCGCCGACGTCATGGCGGCGACCGGGGTCTCGGCCGCGTCCGCCCGACGCGACGCAGGCCGTCTGGCCGAGGCCGGCGTCGCCACCCGCATTCACGGCGGCATTCAGGCGGTCGGGTTCGCTGGGTCCGAAGCCAATCCGCCGCCGACGCTGGCCACTCCGGCGTTCGACGACAGCGAAACCACCAACATCGAGGCCAAGCGCGCGATCGCGCGCCAGGCGGTCGAGCTGTGCGAGGATGGCGAGGCTATCATCGTCAACGGCGGCACCACCACCTACCAGATGGCGCAGTTCCTGCGCGGCCGGCGGCTGAAAGTCCTGACCAACTCCTATCCGCTCGCCGAATTCCTCATCCGCGAGACCGAGAACCGCGTCGCCCTGCCCGGCGGCGAAGTCTACCGCGCCCAGAAGATGATCGTCGCGCCGTTCGACGACGACGCGATCCAACATTACTGGGCGCGCCTGATGTTCATGAGCGGCGTCTCGATCAGTCCGCTCGGCGTCATCGAGGGCGATCCGTTGATCGCTCGCGCCGAGAAGAAGCTGCTCGACCGGGCCGACAGGCTGATCGTGCTGGCGGACGCGTCCAAGTTCGCGCCGGTCGGCGGCCTTGTCGTCTGTCCGCTTTCGCGCATCGCGATGTTGATCACGGATAGGGCGACGCCGCCCGAGGCGCTCGCCATGCTGCGCGAGGCGGGGGTCGAGACGATCGTCGTCGACATCGACGCCAGCGCCACGGAGGCCGCATGATCGCCGCAGAAGGCACGTCAACGCCGCTTCTCGAGGTGCGCGGCATAGAGAAATCCTTTCCCGGCGTGCGCGCGCTGTCGAACGTCTCCTTCGAGGTCCGCGCCGGCGAAGCGCACGCGCTGATCGGCGAGAACGGCGCCGGCAAGTCGACGCTGATCAAGATCATGTCGGGCGTCTATCGACCCGACGCGGGCTCGATCCTCATCGACGGCCGCGAGACGCGCCTGGCGACGCCCGACGACGCGCGCCGCGCCGGCATCGCGACCATCTATCAGGAGCTGCTCCTGTTCCCCGAGCTGTCGGTCGCCGAAAACATCTTTCTTGGCCATGCGCCGAAGGCGGGCTTCGGCCGCATCGACCTCAGAGCGATGCGCGGACGCGCCGAGGCGCTGCTCGCCTCGCTCGACATCGACGACCTGGCGGCCGACGCGATCGTCGGCGCGCTGTCGGTCGGCCACCGCCAACGGGTCGAGATCTTGCGCGCGCTGTCGTACGACGCGCGCATCCTCATCATGGACGAGCCGACCGCCGCGCTGACCGAAACCGACGTAATGCGGCTGTTCGACATCGTCCGGCGCCTCAAAGCGCGCGGCGTGGCGATCGTCTACATCAGCCACCGTCTCGACGAGACCTTCGCCATCGCCGACCGGGTGACCGTGCTGCGCGACGGCGCCTACGTCGGCACGCGTCGGACCGGCGAAACGAACTCCGGCGAACTGGTGCAGATGATGGTCGGCCGGCGCATCGACAATATGTTTCCCAAGACCGACGCGCCGATCGGCGAGCCGGTGCTCGAGACGCGCGCCCTGGTGCGCCGGCCGCTCACCAAGTCGGTCAGCGTCACTGTGCGCGCGGGCGAGATCGTCGGCCTCGCCGGCCTGGTCGGCTCGGGGCGCAGCGAGCTGGCGCAGACGTTGTTCGGCGTCAGCCCAGCCGAATCGGGCGAGATCCGCCTGATGGGCCAGGCGGTGACGATCCGCTCGCCGGCCGAAGCGCGCGCCCGCGGCGTCGCCTACGTGCCGGAAGACCGCGGCGTGCAAGGGCTGGTTCGGCCGATGAGCGTGCTGCACAACATGTCGTTGGCCGCCCTCTCAAGTCTCGCGCACGCCGGCTTCATCGATCGCGCCGCCGAGCGGCGGCTCGCCCAACACGCGGTCGAGCAGCTCGGCGTCAAGACGCGCTCGCTCGACGAGGTCGCCGGCCGCCTGTCGGGCGGCAACCAGCAGAAGATCGTGCTCGGCAAATGGCTCGCCAACAAGCCGAAGCTGCTGATCCTCGACGAGCCGACGCGCGGCATCGACGTCGGCGCCAAGGCGGAGATCCATCGGCTGATGGTCGAATTCGCGCGCGCCGGCGTCGCCATCCTGATGATTTCGAGCGAATTGCCGGAGGTGCTGGGCATGAGCGACCGCGTGCTGGTGATGCGCGAGGGGCGGCTGGTCGCCGAGTTCGACCGCGCCGCCGCCAGCTCACAGGCGGTGGGCGCGGCGATGATGGGCGATACCAGCGCCACGGAGAAAGCGGCATGAGCGCGATCGCTCTTCCTCGCTCCCCGGCTGCGCGCGGAAGCCTCTGGCGGCGCGTCTCGTCCCAGGAGACGCTGCTCGCCGTCGCCATCGTCGGTCTCGCCGTCTTCGTCGGGCTGACCAATCCGCGCTTTCTCGCCGCCAACAACCTCGCCGACATCCTGCTTGGCAACGCCTACATCGCGGTCGCCGCCATCGGCATGTCGATGGTCATCATCACCGGCAACATCGACATTTCGGTCGGCGCGCTGATCGGCGTGCTGGCGACGGTGTCGGGTTCGCTCGCCGTCGCCGGCGCGCCGATCGTCGTGACCTGGCTTGCGCCGTTGGTCATCGGCGTCGCGGTGATGGGGCTGCAGGGCGTGATCGTCGCCTATCTCGGGATTCCCGCCATCGTCGTCACGCTCGGCATGCTGTCGATTCTCCGGGGCGGGTTGATTAGCGTCACCGGCGGCAAGTGGATCACCGACCTGCCCGACGCCTTCCACCTCGCCGACATCGAGATTTTCGGCGTCATCCCGATGCCGGTGGCGATCATGGTAGGGGCGACGATCCTCGCCGCGGCATGGATGCGCTGGTGGCCGCAGGGCCGCGCCATCTACGCCACCGGCGGCAATGCCGAAGCGGCGCGACTCTCCGGCGTCTCGCCGCGACACACGCTGGTTCTGGTGTTCGTGCTGCACGGCTTTTTCGCCGGCGTCGCGGCGCTGCTGTTCGCCACGCAATTGCGCGTCATCCAGTCGACGACGCCGTCCGGCCTCGAGTTCACCATCATCACCGCTTCGGTGGTCGGCGGCGTCAGCATCCTCGGCGGCGTCGGGACGGTCGTCGGCTCGACGCTGGCGGCGATCCTGATCGCCGAGATCACCAGCGCCCTCGTCTTCATCAACGTCTCGCCATTCTGGACCCACGCCCTGCAAGGCGCGTTGATCTTGGCCACCGTGATCGCCGATATCGAGCGGCGCCGCCGCCGCCTTGCTGGAGACGTCCGATGAGCGCCGTAGCCTCCTCTCCGCGCGCGCCGCGCATCGCCGTGCGCCACGAGATCATCCTCGCGGCGATCCTGATCGTCGCGCTGATCGGCCTCGGCTTCGCCAACGATCGCTTTCTCACCCTCGACAACCTGCTCAACCAGGGCCGGTTGATGACCGAGATCGGCCTGATCGCCCTGCCGATGACCTTCGTCATCATCACCGGCGGAATCGACGTCTCGGTCGGCGCGATCGTCGGCCTGTGCGCTATCGCTCTCGGCTACTCGTGGAAGAACCTCGGCTTCCCGTTGCCGCTGGCGATCGTCTTCTCGCTCGGCGTCGGCGCGGCGGCGGGCTTCGCCAACGGGTTCGTCATCACCCGCATCAAGGTCCCGGCGATCATCACGACGATCGCGACGCTGACGCTCTTCCGCGGCCTCGCCGAGGGGATCAGCCAGGCGCATTCGGTGCGCGGCTATCCCGAGTGGTTCTACTTCCTCGGGCAAGGCGACGTCTTCGGCGTGCCGACCCAGCTGTTGATCCTGCTCATCGCCATCGTCGCCTTCGGCGTCGCGCTCGACCGCACCTCGTTCGGCCGCACGCTCTACGCCATCGGCTCCAACGAGACGGCGGCGCGCTTTTCGGCGCTGCCGGTCGATCGAGTCAAGCTCGCTGCGTATACGCTGTCGGGGCTCACGTCCGGGCTTTCGGCCTTCGTGCTGGTGTCGCGCGTCACCACGACGCGCTCGGACATGGGCATGGGCTACGAGCTCGACGCCATCGCCGCGGTGGTGCTCGGCGGCACCAGCATCTTCGGCGGCTCCGGCACGATCTGGGGCACGGTGATCGGGCTGGTGATGATTCAATTGTTGAAGAACGGATTGGCGCTGACCGGGGTGAAGGGCGACGCGACCATCATGGTGATCGGCATCGTCCTCATCGCCTCAGTGCTGATTGCGAGCTCCCTCCAGCGTCGTCGCGAGTGAATGCGAGCGTTCGGGGACCGAAGCCGCCGAAGGGCGGCACAAGTGGGAGGAGTGGATAATGCGAAGCTATCTTTTGACGACCGCGGCGGCGGCGGCTTTCGCCCTCGCCATGAACACCGGCGCGTTCGCCGCCGGCTGGGACGGCGCCGACGATCTGCCGACCTCGCCGCTGGCGTGCGACGCCTCCGCCCCGGCGGCGCCGGCCGCGGCCAAGCCCTATGACGGCGGCAAAGCGATCAACGCGCCCGACAAGGCCGGCAAGGAAATCACCCTGGTCGACGTGCCGAAGCTGATCGGCATCGGGTATTTCAACGCGACCTCCAAGGGCATCGCCGACGCCGCCAAGGAAATCGGCAACGTCAAGGTGACGACCGACGGCCCGACCGAAGCCAAGATCGACGAGCAGATCAAGTTCATCGACAACTACATCACCCGCGGCGTCGACGGCGTGCTGTTCGCCGCCAACGATCCCGTCGCGATCGCGCCGGTGCTGAAGAAGGCGCTGTCGAAGGGCATCCACGTGGTCGGCTACGACGCCAACTCGACCCCCGACGCGCGCGAATGGTTCATAAACCAAGCGGAGTTCAACGGCATCGCCAAGGCGATGATCGACTCGCTGGCCAAGGAATCCGGCGAGGACGCGGCCTTTGGCATCGTCACCTCGACCTTCACCACGCCCAACCAGGCGCGCTGGATCGCCGAGATGCAAGCTTACGCGGCCAAGTGCCATCCCAAGCTGCAGTGGCTCGAGACGGTCGAGGCGCAGGAGGACAACGTCCTGTCGTTCAACCAGGCGACCACCCTCATCAACAAATATGGCGACAAGCTCAAGGGCCTGTTCGGCATGACCTCGGTCGCGACCCCGGCCTCGGCCGAAGCGGTGACCAAGGCCAAGCTGTGCGGCAAGGTCGCGGTCATCGGCCTCGCCACGCCCAACGCCATGAAGCCTTACGTCAACGCCGACTGCGTCAAGTCGGTGGTGCTGTGGAACCCGATCGACCTCGGCTACGCGGCCACCTACGTCATGCGCGCGATCGTCGACGGCAAGCTGAAGCCCGGCGCGACCTCGGTCGACGCGGGCAAGCTCGGCAAGCTCAACGTCGTCAACGGCAGCGAAATCCTGCTTGGGTCGCCCTTCATCTTCAACAAGAGCAATATCAACGGCTTCGACTTCTAAGAGCCGCTTAGCGGCCAACCGCCTGCCGACGGCGAAACTCCCCCCGGGGGCGCAAGCCTCCGGGGGTTTTCCTCAAGCCGGCGCGCCGCCGTCTTGCAAGGAAAGCTCCCGATGCAGCGCTACGCCTTCAAGATGTTTCTCAATCCCGGCGCGCGCGACGAGTACCGCCGCCGCCACGACCAGATCTGGCCGGAGCTCAAGGCGCTGCTGCGGGAAAAGGGCGTGCGCAACTACTCGATCTATTTCGACCCCGAGACCGACGTCCTGTTCGCCTACCTGGAGCGGGTCGACGGCCACGGCATGGACGACCTGCCTTCGCATCCCGTAATGAAACGCTGGTGGGCGCACATGAAGGACATCATGGCCGCCAACCCCGACGGCAGCCCGACGACGGCGCCGGTCGACGAGATGTTCCATTTGGAGTGACGACATGGTCGGCTGCGTGGCGGCGCTTGATGTCGGCAAGACCAACATCAAGGCGCTCGCGTTCGATTCGCAAGGAAACATCGTCGCCGAGCGTAGCCGCGCGAACGCGCCGCTGCCGGCGACTTCGATCTGCCCCTACCTGCATCTCGACACCGACGGCGCGTGGCGGTTCGTCGTCGACGCCTTGCGCGACCTCGCCGCGGCCGTTCCTATCGACGTCGTGTCGATATCGGCGCACGGCGCGGCGGGCGTGCTGGTCGACGACGTCGGCGACGCGCTTCCGCCGATGGACTACGAATGGGCAGCCGTGCGGCCTCCGTTCGAGGAGACGCTGTCGCCCTGCGTGCCACGCGGCCTCAATCTCGGGCGGCAATTGTTCCACCTCCACCGCCATCACCCCGCCGGGTGCGCCCGCGCCAGGGCGTTCCTGACTTATCCCCAATACTGGGCCTGGCGGCTGTGCGGCGTGATGGCGTCGGAGACGTCTTCGCTCGGCTGCCACACCGACTTGTGGAGGCCGCGCGAAGCGGACTTCTCCAGCCTGGTCGACCGCCTGGGCTGGCGACGGCTGTTTCCGCCGTTGCGCCGCGCCTGGGAGAGGCTCGGCCCGGTGAAGGAAGAAGTGGCGGCGGCGACCGGGCTTAAGCCCGGCGCGCTGACGCTGTGCGGGGCGCACGACAACAACGCGGCGCTGGCGGCGTATCTTGTCGATCGCGTCGACCCGTTCACGGTGATTTCGACCGGAACCTGGGTCATCATCATGGCCGTCGGCGGACAGGGCAAGCTCGATCCCAGCGCCGACATGCTGGCCAACGTCGACGTCCGCGGCAGGCCGGTGCCCAGCGCGCGGTTCATGGGCGGCCGCGAATTCGCCATCCTCGCCGGCGCCGACCCGGCGAAGGTCGGCGAAGCCGACGTCGCCGCCGTGGTCGCGGCCAACGTCTTCGCGCTGCCTTCGTTTTCCGACCAGGGCGGACCGTTCGCCGGCCGCGCCGGGCGGATCGAGGGCCCGAAGCCGACCACGCCCGAAGGGCGCGCGGCGCTGGCGACGCTTTACGCGGCGCTGATGACCGCTCATGTGCTCGAACGGCTGCAGGCGCCCGGCGAGCTGATCGTCGAAGGCGGCTTCGCCAAGACGCCGGCCTTCGCCAGCGTGCTTGCGGCTTTGGCTCCCGGCCGGCGCGTCGTCGTTCCCGCCTCGCCCGCCGGCGCGGCCGAGGGCGCGGCGGCGCTCGCGCATTGGGGCGCCGGGGCGGCGGCGCCGAAGACCCGCGTCGTCGGCCCATGGTCGGTCGCGGGATTGAACGCGTATCGCGCCCGGTGGTCCGCCCTGGTGGGCGTTTGATCGCGCCGGTCGCGCCAGTTGGTAAACGGGAAGAAGAGAAGATGATCACAGAACCCCAGACTCATTTGAGCGACCTTCGGCCGAGTTTTGAGGCGGGGGAAATCGATTGCGGGCGGATAGCGGCGTATCGCTATAGGGGCGGGGCTCGGGCGGAGCTGGCGGCGGCGACGCTTGGCGCGGGGGAGGCGGCGGCGATTCTCGAGGACATGCTGATCATCCGCGAGTTCGAGGAGATGATCGTCAAGTTGCGCTCGGGGGCCTACGCGGCGATTCCCAGCTACGACTATCGCGGCCCGACGCACGTGTCGGTGGGGCAGGAGGCGACGGCGGCGGGCGCCTGCTCGGCGCTGCGCATCGCCGACAGCATCACCAGCACCCACCGCGGCCACGGCGAGAGCCTGGCCAAGGGCACGGTCGCCATCCGCGCGATGAGCGAGGAAGCGCTTCACGCGCGCGTCCCCGGTTGCCGCGCCAACAGCCGCGAGGAGCTGATCGAGGCGGCGCTGGAGCAGCACGTCTATCGCACCATCGGCGAGCTGTTCGGCAAGGACGAAGGCTATTGCCGCGGGCGGGGCGGGTCGATGCACATCGCCGACTTCTCGGTCGGCCATCTCGGCGCCAACGCCATCGTCGGCGGCGGCGTGCCGATCGCGACCGGCGCGGCGCTGGCCAACCGCTACTTCGGCGCCGACAGCGTGGTGTGCTGCTTCGCCGGCGACGGCGCCTACGCCAACGGGGTGGTGCTGGAGTCGCTGAACTTCGCGGCGCAATCGCAGTTCGTCAACCACTACGCGAACGGGCGGGCGTTCGGCCTGCCGATCATCTTCCTCATCTGCAACAACCACTATGGCATGACGGGGCGCGCCGACGACGAGGTGTCGGGCGTCAGCCATCTGGCGCAGCGCGCGGCGGGCTTCGCTGACAATCGCATGCACGCCGAGCTGGTCAACGGCATGAACCCGTTGGCGGTGCGCGACGCGGTGCGGCGGGCGGCGGCGCTGTGCCGCGAAGGCAAGGGGCCGGTTCTGATCGAGGCCGACTGCTATCGCTACTGGGGCCATTCGCTCTCCGATCCGCGCAACGAATACCGCACCAAGGAGGAAGAGGCGGCGTGGAAGGCGATCGATCCGATCGAGACTTTCAAGCGCGAGCTGATCGAAGCGGGGATCCTCGACCGCGACGGGATCGACGCGATCGCGCGGCGGGTGGCCGAGCGCAACGCCCGCGCCGCCAAGCGCGCCGCCGAAGCCGCCGATCCGGACGTCGGCGACGTGCTCAAGTTCATGTACGCGGACACGAAGTGCGAGACCGTGCCGGCGCCGTTCGCCAAGGTCGAGCTCTACGCGCCGCCGCCGCAAGCCAAGCGGGTCAACGGCGAGATGAGCTACAAGGACGCGATCCGCGAAGCGCTGGTCGAGGAGATGCGGCGCGACAACCGGGTGGTGCTCTACGGCGAGGACGTCGCCGACTACGGCGGCGCGTTCAAGGTCACCAAGGGCCTGCTCGAGACCTTCGGCCGGCGTCGCGTGTTCAACACGCCGATCAGCGAGGCGTGCATCTGCGGGGCGGCCTGCGGCGCGGCGATGAAGGGATTACGGCCGGTGGCGGAGCTGATGTACTTCGACTTCGCGCTGATGTCGTCGGACCAGATCAGCAACCAGGCGGCCAAGTGGCATTACATGAGCGGCGCGCAGACCAAGGTGCCGCTGGTGATCCGCGCCTCGGCCGGCGGCGGCAAGGGTTACGGCGGTCAGCATTCGCAGACGCTGGAGGCGGTGTTCTGCCACATCCCCGGCCTCTACGTGGTCTATCCTTCGACGCCGGCCGACGCCAAGGGCATGCTGAAGTCGGCGATCCGCGACGACAATCCGGTGCTGTTCATCGAGTCGCAGCTGCTCTACAGCGCCAAGGGCCCGGTTCCGGAAGGCGAGCGCTTGGTTCCGCTCGGCGTCGCCGACGTCAAGCGCGAGGGCGGCGATCTCACCTTCGTCAGTTGGGGGCCGATGGTGGTCGATTGCCTCAAGGCGGCGGAACGGCTGAAGGCCGAAGGGAACGTCGAGGCGGAAGTGGTCGACCTGCGCAGCCTGATTCCGCTCGACATCGACACGGTGGTGCGTTCGGTGCAGAAGACCGGGCGCTGCGTGGTCGCCAGCGCGGCGGTGCACATCGGCAGCTTCACCGGCGAGGTCGCCTCGACCGTGCAGGAGCTGGCGTTCGACTATCTCGACGCGCCGATCGTGCGGGTCGGGGCCAAGAACGGCATCGCGCCGCAGTCGCACGTGCTGGAGCAGGCGTTCCTGCCCAGCGTCGACGACCTGCTGGCGGCCGCCCGCTCGATCCTCTGAGGCGCCCGCCATGGTCACGCCGATCGTCATGCCGAAGTTCGGTCAGATGACCGAAGAGAGCGCCATCGTCGAATGGCTGAAGAAAGAGGGCGACCCGGTCGCCAAGGGCGAGACGCTGTTCCTGGTCGAGACCGACAAGTCGGTGATGGAGGTGGAGAGCTTCAACCAGGGGACGCTGCTGAAGATCGCGGTCGGGGTCGGGGTGAGCGTGCCGGTGCAGAGCGTGGTCGGCTATCTCGGCCAGCCGGGCGAAGCGATTCCCGAGACGCCGGCGCCAAAGCCCGCCGCCGCGACGAGCGCGCCGCCGGCGCCGGCTGCGAAGACGACCGCGCCGGCCCCGCGCGCCGGCGGCGCCCTCGCCGCGGCCCTCTCCGCCGCGCCGGTGCCGGCGCCCGCCGCCCCGGCGCGCTTCCGCATCAGCCCGCGCGCCGCGGCGCTGGCGAAAGCGTGCGTGATCGACCCGCGCGCCATCGTCGGCGCGGGTCCCGGCGGCCGCGTGGTCGAGAAGGACGTAAGGGCCTATCTCGAGGCGCGGGGTTACGCGAAGCTGCGCGTCAGCCCGGCGGCCAAGGCCCTCGCCGCCAAGGAAGGGCTCGACCTGCTCGCCATCGGCGGCGGCGGCGCCAGGCGCATCGAGGTCGCCGACGTCGAACGCGCGGTCGCCGAGAAGCCGAAGCCGCTGTCGCGCATGCGGCGGATCATCGCCGAGCGGCTGACCGAGAGCGTGACGACTGCGCCGCACTTCTACGTCACGGTCGAAGTCGACATGGGGAACTCGCTCGCCTGCCGGGCGCGGGCCAACGCCGCCGGCGCGCGCTACACGGTGACCGACTTCATCGCCGAGGCGGCGGTGCTGGCGCTGAAGGAGTTCCCCGTGGTCAACAGCGCGACCGACGGCCGGACCTCGCGCTGGCATAGCCGCGTCCATCTTGGCGTCGCGGTCAACCTCGACCAGGGGCTGGTGGTGCCGGTGATCCGCGACGCCGACGCGCTGACTCTGGCGGGCTTGAGCGCGCGCGCCAAAGAGCTGATCGAGAAGGCGCGCGCGGGCGGCCTTTCGCCCGACGAGACGAGCGGCTCGACCTTCTCGATCTCCAACATGGGCATGCTCGAGGTGGAGAACTTCACCGCCATCATCAATCCCGGCGAAGCGGCGATTCTCGCGGCGTCGAGCACGATCAGGAAGCCGGTCGCGCGCGGCGAGGCGATCGTCATTCGGCCGATGCTGAAGCTGACGCTGTCAAGCGATCATCGCCTGATCGACGGCGCCACGGCGGCGCGCTTCGTCAACCGGATCAAGGCCAAACTCGAGGACGAGGGACTATGGAGCGTTTTGACGTCGTCGTGATCGGCGCGGGGCCGGGCGGCTATCCCGCCGCCATCCGCGCCGCGCAGCTCGGCGCTTCCGTCGCCATCGTCGAACGGGGTCAGGTCGGCGGGACCTGCCTCAACTGGGGATGCATCCCGACCAAGGCGCTGATCGCCTGCGCCGAGGCCTACCACCGCCTCGGCGCGCTGAAGGAGTTCGGCGTCTCGGTCGAGGGCGCGACCTTCGACTATGCGGCGATGGTCGCGCGCAAGGACAGGATCGTCGCCCAGCTCGGCGGCGGCGTCGCGCAGTTGCTGAAGGCCAATGGGGTCAGGCTCGTCTCCGGCGCGGCGGCGTTCAGGGACCGCGAGACCCTGGTCGTCGACGGCGCCGAGGCGATCGGCGCGAAGAAGACCATCATCGCCACCGGCTCGACCTCGGCGACGCCGGACTTTGTCCCTAAGCACGAGCGGATCGTCGAGAGCCGGGCGTTCCTCGCGCTCGATCGCCTGCCGGAGCGCATGATCGTGCTCGGCGGCGGCTTCATCGGCTGCGAGATCGCCTCGATGGCGGCGATGCTCGGCGTCAAGGTGACGATCGTCGAGCTGCTTGCGGACATCCTGACGCTGCTCGACGCCGACCTGCGCGGCGAAGTTCGCGGCCATATGGAGAAGCGCCTCGACGTGCGCGTGCTCACCGGCAAGCCGGCGACCGAGATCGTCGCCGACGCGCGCGGCGTGCGCGCCGTGGTCGGCGACGAGACGCTTGAGGCGGACCTGCTGCTCAACGCCGTCGGCCGCCGGCCGGTGACGGACGGGCTCAACCTCGCCGCCGCCGGGCTCGCGACCAATGCCCGCGGCTTCATCGACGCCGACGACTATTGCCGCACCAAGGCGGCGACGATCTTCGCCATCGGCGACGTGACCGGCAAGACGCAGCTCGCCCACTTCGCCACCGCGCAAGGGATCGTCGCGGCGGAGAATGCGGTTGCGGGCAAGCCGCGCCGCCATCCGACGCTGGTCCCCAGCGTGATCTTCACCGCGCCCGAGGTGGCGACCGTCGGCTTGAGCGAAGCTGAGGCGATGGGCGCGCAGCGCGTGGTGAAGACGGGGAAGTTCCGCTTCGCCGGCCTCGGCAAGGGGCTGGCGGCGGGCGAGACCGCCGGATTCGTCAAGTGGATCGCCGACGCCGCGAGCGAGCAGCTCCTCGGCGCGGCGGCGGTCGGGCCGCACGCCACCGAGCTGATCGCCGCCGCGGCCACGGCGATCCGCGCCGAGTTCACTGCGCGCGAGCTCGGCGACACTATCCACGCCCATCCGACTTTCGCCGAGGCCTGGATGGAGGCCGCCCACGCGCTGCGCGGCGAAAGCATCCACGTCCCGCCGCGGCGGCGCGAGCGGGAGCCTCGTCGATGATCGCCGTCGATCAACTGGAGCGCCAGCTCGACGACTTCGACCGCAGCCGACGGCGGGAAGCGCTGACGCAGCTCAAGCGCGCTGTCGAGCTTGGCGAGATCGCGCTTTCCGAGCCGGGCGGCGCGGTCAATCTCCACGCCCACACCTTCTTCTCCTACAACGCCTACGGCTATTCGCCGTCGAAGTTCGCCTGGCTGGCGCGCAAGGCGGGACTGGCGGTCGCCGGCATCGTCGATTTCGACGTGCTCGACGGCGTCGATGAATTCCACGAAGCAGGAAGGCTGATAGGGTTGAAGGGCTGCGCCGGCCTGGAGTCGCGCGTGTTCGTGCCGGAATTCGCCACGCTGGAGATCAACTCTCCCGGCGAGCCCGGCGTCGCCTACAACATGGGCGTCGGGTTCCCCGGCGCCGGGCCTCAGCTTTTCCTCGCCGAGATGCGCGCCGCCGCCGAGAGGCGGACGCGAGGCATGATCGACCGCATCAACGCCTACCTCGATCCCGTAAAGCTCGATTTTGCTTCCGACGTCGCCCCGCTGACGCCGCGCGGCAACGCCACCGAACGTCATCTTTGCGCGGCCTACGAGCGCAAGGCGGCCGAGACGTTCCCGGACGCTGAGCGCCGCGCCGCGTATTGGCGCGAGCGGCTCGGCGCCGCGCCGCCGGAGAGCGCGAAGCTGCAGGGGCTGATCCGCTCGAAGACGATGAAGCAGGGCGGCGTCGGCTATGTCGCGCCCGACGGCGGCTCGTTCCCCGAGATGGCGAAGATGAACCGCTTCGTTCTCGAAGCGGGCGCGATCCCGACCGCGGCGTGGCTCGACGGCTTCAGCGCCGGCGAGCGGCGGATGGAGGCGTTCCTCGACGTCGCCACGGCGTCCGGGGCCGCGGCGTTGAACGTCATTCCCGACCGCAACGTCACGCCCGGCGTTTCCGACCAAAGGCTCAGGAATCTCTACGAGGTCGTGGCGCTCGCCGAGCGCCGCGGCTTCCCCGTCGTCGCCGGCACCGAGATGAACGCGCCGGGGCAGAAGTTCGTCGATTCGTTTGCTTCCGCCGAGCTCAAGCCGCTGGCGCCGACGTTTCTGCGCGGCGCCTTGATCGTCTACGCGCATTCGGTTCTGCAGCGCGAGCTTGGGCTGGGCTATCTCTCTCCTTGGGCCAAGGCTAGCTTCGCCTCGGTCGCGGCGAAGAACGATTTCTTCGCCGCGGCGGGGCGCGCCCTGCGCCCGGGCGGCGAAGAGAAACTGAACGATCTCGACGCCGCGGTTTCGCCAAAGCGACTGCTCGAAAGACTGGAGTGAGAGGCCCGCCATGAACGACATTCCGCAGACGGAACGCGCCGTCCAGCTCGTCGGCCCCGACAAGCTCGAGCTCAATCCCGCCAAGCCGATCGCCAACCCGGGACCGCGCCAGCTTCTCGCCAAGGTCGAGGCGGTCGGCTTGTGCTTCTCCGACCTCAAGCTGTTGAAACAGTTCTCCCAGCACAGCCGGAAGTCCGAGGTCCTCAAGGGCCTCGGCGCTGAGGCGCTCGCCGAAATGCCGAACTACGTTCCCGGCGACAAGCCGACCGTCCCCGGCCACGAGGCGGTCGTCCGGGTGGCGCGGGTCGGGCCCGGCGTCGAACGCTACAAGGTCGGCGAACGGTTTCTGGTCGAGACCGACTATCGCTGGCTGCCGACGGACAAGTCCAACGCCGCTTTCGGCTACAATTTCGAAGGCGCGTTGCAGGATTACGTCCTGCTCGACGAGCGGGTCATCACCTCGCCCGACGGCGAGTCGATGCTCATTCCCGCGCCGGAGGACCTGTCGGCCTCGGCGCTGGCGCTGATCGAGCCGTGGGCCTGCGTCGAGAACGCCTATACCGAGACGCAGCGCCGCACGCTCAAAGACGGCGGCCGCCTGCTGGTCGTTGGCGACGCGCCGGTCGACCGCGCCTTGGTCGCGCGCTTGCCCGGGCGGCCGGGCGAAGTCGTCTTCGCGACCGGCGACACGCTCGCCGCCGAGCCGGACGGAAGCTTCGACGACCTCGTCTATTTCGGCGCCGACGCCGAGACGGCGGAAAAGCTGTTCGCCAAGCTCGCCGCCGGCGGCCTGATGGCGATCGTCCAGGGCGGCCGCAAGTTCGGCCGCGCCGTCAACACGCCGGTCGGCCGCGTCCACTACGGTGGCATTCGCCTCGTCGGAACCGCGGGCGCCGATCCGGCGGCGGCCTACGCCGCAATTCCGGCCGCCTCCGAGATCCGTCCGGGCGACAAGATCAACATCGTCGGCGCGGCGGGGCCGATGGGAACGATGCACGTCATCCGCGATCTCTGCCAGGGCGCGGCGGGCGTCGCCGTTTACGCGGGCGACCTCAACGACGACCGTCTCGCCGGGCTCAGCGCGATCGCTTCGCCGCTGGCCGAGAAGAACGGAGTCGCGTTCGTCGCCTACAATCCGGCGAAGAATCCTCACAGCCAAGCCTTCGACTACGTCGTGCTGATGGCGCCGATCCCGGCGCTGGTCGCGCAGGCGGTCGCGACCGCGGCGCACAGCGCGATCGTCAACGTCTTCGCCGGCATTCCGGCCGACAAGACGGCGGCGATCGATCTCGACGGCTATGTCGACAGAAAGCTCTATTTCGTCGGCACCAGCGGCTCGGAACTGAAGGACTTTCATCGGGTCCTGGCCAAGGTCGTCGCGCGCGAGCTCGACACCAACCTCTCCGTCGCCGCGGTGTCGGGCCTCGACGGCGCGATCGAAGGCATCCGCGCGGTGGAGAAGAATCTCCTGCCCGGCAAAATCCTGGTTTATCCATCGTGCCGCGGTCTCAAGCTGACGGCGCTCGGCGCGCTCGGCGGCGACGCGCCGCTTGAATCGGGTCGCTGGAGCCTCGAGGCGGAAGCGGCGTTGCTGAGAAGGTTCGCGAAATCATGACTGCTTCTCTCGCGGGCAAGGTCGCCGTCGTCACCGGCGGCGCGCAGGGGCTTGGCCGGGCGATCTCGGAACGACTGGCCAAAGAAGGCTGCGCCGTCGTGGTCGCCGACCTCAATGAACCCGGCGCGAAGGAAGCCGCCGCCGCGGTCGCCAAGGCGACCGGCGCCCGCGTCGTCGGCGCGAAGGTCGACGTCACGCGCGAAGCCGAGGTGGAAAAGCTGTTCGTCGACGCCGAGCGCGCGTTCGGCCGCGTCGACGTCGTCGTCTCCAACGCCGGCATCCTCATCGCCGAACCGATCGCCG
>Ga0326728_10012986_pt1 | contig 18274 bp, 14 predicted proteins | sample MB3enrmetagenome_FD_207602 | JGI IMG/M metagenome (GOLD analysis project Ga0326728, IMG submission 207602) | Lab enriched peat soil microbial communities from McLean, Ithaca, NY, United States - MB31MN | ecosystem: Environmental > Terrestrial > Soil > Wetlands > Peat | place: USA: New York... | reverse complement strand
AGGGACGGTCATTGCTGACCGCCCCCCGCGCAGATCCGTACGGGCGCTACTAACGCATACGGCTCTTACCTCGGATGAGTGGCGTCAAAGCACACTTCCCGCCTGGCGCACACCCGCCAAACCCTGGAACACGCCTTGCCCGTACTGTGCCGGGGACGTGTGGCTCTGGCTGGTGTTCTCCTTGGTTCGCGCCCTTCCCTCCGCCACCTCCGCCCAGGCTTGCGCCTCCTTGTTCGGCGGCTTCATCGCTATTACGGCGCGATCCGACTCCTCTCCGGCGTACTCGTCCGGCGTGCGGCTCTCAGCCTTCCCGGACCGGTCCCCATCTGGGAACACCGAAGAGGTCTCCCGGTTCTCGTGCATGCAGTTTCTCAGCGTGCCTGGGGTCTACGACTACGCGGGACCACCCGCCGGCTCGCGCTACCGTCGGCGCGTGTGTGGCCTTCCCCCTCAGGTATCGGGGTCGGCATCCCGATTGACGGTTCTCGCAGCTCGATACCCTGCCCACTGATACCTCTGTCTACGCTTCGACGGCAGCTTCGCGACTGCCTCCGCAAGACTCGAGGCCAGGCGGTTCGCTACTCCTTTCCTGTGAGACTCTTTCATTCTCTACTGCATGCCGGTTTATCCCGGCGCACTACCTGACACCCCTTCTTTCTTCACGTTCCGCAGATCTGTTCGCCTTCCTCGGACCCTGGCACCCCGTAGCTAACGGGCGAGGGTTCCTGCCGCCCGCACGACGCGAGACAAACTGGCCCTCTGTCACTGGGCGCAGATTGCCTGGGCACAGATTGCCTCGCAAACAGCCCCCGGTGGTGTTATCATCTGGGCAAACAGTATCTAAGGAAGAACCCGGAAAGCTCTACAGATGCCTGAGAAGCCTGAAGACAAAGCGCGGAAGAACATAGACCACCTTCTTAATGCTGCCGGCTGGGTGATTCAAGACACCAACGAGGCAAATGTCGCAGCCTGTCGTGGCGTAGCCATCCGCGAATTCCCGCTGAATTCAGGCTACGGTTTCGCAGACTATCTGCTCTATGTGGATGGCGCCCCGGCGGGCGTAATCGAAGCCAAAAAGGAGGGTGAGACTCTCTCCGGATACGAAATCCAAACGGAAAAATATAGCGTCGGTCTTCCGTATGTGCTGAAGCCCTATCGGAAGCCGCTGCCCTTTTGCTACCAGAGCACGGGCGTTGAGACGCGCTTTACCAACCTTCTGGAGCCTGACGCGCGCAGCCGTCCGGTCTTCGCGTTTCATCGTCCCGAGACCCTGGCCGACTGGCTCCTGGACGAATCGAAGAAGCCCGGGTCCACTTTGCGTGCGTGCCTTAGGCGCATGCCGGCGCTCATCGAAGAAAAACTCTGGCCTGCGCAGATCAAAGCGATTCGCGGCCTCGAATCCTCGCTTGCCGAAGGCCGCCCGCGCGCCCTGATCCAGATGGCCAGTGGCGGAGGCAAAACTTTCACCGCCTGCAACTTCTGCTACCGGCTCATCAGGCACGCGGGCGCGAAACGGATTCTCTTTCTGGTGGATCGCAAGACCTTGGGCCGCCAAGCCAAGACCGAATTCGAACAGTTCACCACGCCGGAGGAGCGCCGCAAATTCACCGAGCTCTACAACGTACAGCTTTTGCAGTCGAACAAGCTCGATCCTGTCGGCAAAGTATGTATCACAACCATCCAACGCCTTTATGCCATGATGCGGGGGGAGGAAGAATTAGACCCGGAGATCGAAGAGAAGCCCCTTGGCAGCCTCGCGTCTCTGATTCAGAAGCCGGTACCGGTCAGCTATAATCCCTCCATCCCGATTGAATTCTTCGATTTTATCGTGGTGGATGAGTGCCACCGCTCGATCTACAACCTCTGGCGACAGGTGCTCGAATATTTCGACGCTTTTCTGATCGGCCTAACTGCGACACCTTCTCAGCAAACCTTCGGCTATTTCAATCAGAACCTTGTGATGGAGTACAACCACGAACAGGCCGTCGCCGACCAGGTCAACGTCGGGTTCGATGTCTACCGCATCCGCACGGTGGTGAGCGAGCACGGTTCAACCGTAAACGCCGGCTTTTGGGTCGATAAGCGCGACCGTCTATCGCGGAAAGTCCGCTGGGAGCAGCTCGACAAAGACTTCACCTACGCCGCCGGCCAGTTGGACCAGGACGTGGTAGCGCCGCACCAAATCCGCACCATCATCCGCACCTTCAAAGAAAGGCTCTTCACGGAAATCTTCCCCGGCCGCACCGAGGTGCCAAAAACGCTCATCTTCGCCAAGGATGACAGCCACGCCGAAGACATTGTCAACATCGTGCGCGAGGAATTCGGAAAAGGAAACGATTTCTGCCAGAAGATCACTTACCGGACGGGCACCGTCCGTGTACCCATCAAGAGGAAGCTCCCTGACGGCACGGAAGTGGAGGAATTCGTCTATAAGAACATCGGAGCCGTGACCGCTGAGGAGCTTTTGAGTTCTTTCCGCAACAGCTACTTCCCTCGCATCGCTGTGACCGTGGATATGATCGCGACCGGCACCGACGTGCGCCCTCTGGAATGCTTGGTATTCCTTCGCGAAGTGAGAAGCCGCACGCTCTTCGAGCAGATGAAGGGCCGGGGCGCACGCGTGGTCACCGCGACGGACTTGAAGGCAGTCACTCCCGACGCAGAGGCCAAGACACATTTCATCATTGTGGATGCGGTGGGCGCCTGCGAAACCGATTTGGTGGACACGCACCCGCTGGAAAGGCAACCCAGTGTCTCTTTCGAGAAGCTGCTTGATGCCGTGGCCTTTGGGAATCGCGAGAAGGATGTGCTTTCCTCATTGGCTTCGCGGCTGGCCCGGCTCGACCGTCAGCTCAGCAAGGAAGATCGGGCAATGCTTGAGAAAGTGGGGGGTGGCAAGCCTCTCTCGCACATTGCCCGCGGCCTCGTGGACGCGCTCGACCCCGACATCCAGTTGGAAGCGGCGAAGAAGGCTACTGGAGCTGAAAAGCCGCCTCCCGAAGCTATTGAAAAGGCAGCAGCGGCATTAATGGCTGAAGCGGCCAAGCCCCTAGCAACGAATCCTGCGCTTCGCAACAAGTTGATCGAGTTGAAGAAGTCCTATGAGCAGACGATTGACACCGTGACCAAGGACGAAGTGCTGGAAGCCGGATTTTCTGCCGCCGCCCGGGACAAGGCCCGATCGGTTGTGGAATCGTTCGAGAAGTTCATCCAGGAGCACAAGGACGAAATCACTGCGCTCCAGATTCTTTATAGCCGCCCCTACAGCCAGCGGCTCACCTTAAAAGGGATCAAGGACCTTGCGGCCGCCATCGAAAAGCCACCACGCGGTTGGACTCCGCAAGTGCTGTGGCGCGCTTATGAAACCCTGGAGAAATCGAAGGTGCGCGGTGCAGGTGGCAACGTCCTGGCGGACATCGTTTCCTTGGTGCGCTTTGCCCTTCACCAGGAGAATCAACTGCGGCCTTTTCACGATCAGGTGAATGAACGCTTTGCCCAATGGATTGCCCAGCAGGAGAAGAATGGCCGAGGGTTCACCGACGAACAACGCCAGTGGCTCGAAGCCATCCGCGACCACATCGCGGCGAGCTTGACTATTAGCATAGATGACTTCGATTACGTCCCGTTTGCTCAGCGCGGTGGGCTTGGGAAAGCACACATTATTTTCGGCGATCAGTTGCAATCACTTGTTAGAGAACTCAGCGAGGTTCTAGCGGCGTGAATAATGCGGATTCCATTGACCTGGCCCGTGGCTGGGCAATGACCACTCTCGCTGCGCTCAGGCCTGCACGAGGAGGGAGTGTTGACCCACGCAAGCAACCGGGCGGATCCTTCGAGCTTTACAGTGTGACCAACTTTCCCCTTGGCAAACCGGAAATCCTGAAAGGCAGCGAAATTGGCTCAAATAAGCAGGCGGTTGGGCCTGGCACCGTGCTAATGTGTGGGATCAATCCACGTATAAACAGAGTTTGGGTTGTTTCAAAGAACTCTGGAATGACCCAGATCGCCTCAACTGAATGGATTTCATTTCCGCCCACGGCCGGGATTTTGCCGGAGTATGTTTGTTATTTCCTCCAACAAAATCGGATTCGAGACTATCTTTCCCGCAGGGCATCAGGAGTTGGCGGCTCCCTCATGCGCGTCAAGGCTTCCACTTGCGCGGATCTGCCATTCCCTCTAGCACCCTTCGGCGAGCAGCGGCGGATTGTCGAAGAGATTGACAAGCAGTTCACGCGGCTGGAAGCTGGCGTCGGGGCGCTCAAGCGCGTGCAGGCCAACCTGAAGCGTTACCGCGCCGCCGTGCTCAAGGCTGCCGTCGAAGGCCGTCTGGTCCCCACCGAAGCCGAACTCGCCCGCCGCGAAGGCCGCCCCTACGAGCCCGCGAGCGAACTGCTTAAGCGCGTCCTCACCCAGCGCCGCGCCCGCTGGGAAGCCGCTCAGCTCGCCAAGTTTCGCGCCTCCAGCAAAGGACCCAAGGATGACAAGTCCAAATCGAGATACCAGGAGCCGCATTCTCCTGACAGTGCTTGTCTGCCTGAAGTTCGCGAGGGTTGGACATGGGCGGCCGTAAGTCAGCTTGGATTCGTGGGAAGTGGTCAAACCCCGAAAGGTGTTGACCAGCGTGTCAGACCGACGGGTGAGACACCGTGGTTCAAGGTCGGGGATATGAATCGCGCGGGCAACGAGAGGTATATGGTTGAGGCCGCGTCTTGGATTTGCGCGTCTGACGCGGCCGAACTTGGCCTCCACATTCATCCCGCCGGAACCATTATTTTTCCCAAACGAGGCGGCGCGATAGCAACTAACAAGAAGAGAATCCTTGCGCGCCCGAGCGGCTACGACCTAAACACTATGGGCGTCACTCCAGTAGTGGAAAACGTGGCTGGCTACCTGTGGTGGTGGTTCGCTGGCGTTGACTTGAGCACTTTAGGGGATGGGTCAAATGTCCCTCAAATAAACCACGGAGACATCGAGCCTTTGCGTGTTCCTCTGCCCCCACTCGCCGAGCAGCACCGCATCGTCGCCGAAGTCGAGCGCCGCCTCTCCGTGATTGACGAGCTTGAAATGCAAGTCGAGGCCAACCTGAAGCGCGCCGAGCGGCTGCGCCAAGCCATCCTGAAGCGCGCCTTCGAGGGCAAGTTGGTGCCCCAGGACCCCAACGACGAACCGGCCAGCGTGCTCTTGGAGCGCATCTGCGCTCAGCGAGCCGCCCAGCACGGGGAGGCAAGAAATGTTGCTAAGAAAAGAGTGGGTCCAACAAGACCCAAGCCTGCCGCCCACGCGAGGGATTGATGAGCATCGCCGAACTAAAGGGCAAGCTGTCTCCTGAATCCGCCCACGATCGAATGGAGGATTTATTGACCTCTGATGCCTTCGGCACCATGTATTACGTCGGTTGGCATGAAGGTTTCCGTAATTGGTTTTATGACGCGCAATCCTTGGGCGAAGGCATCCCATCCATGCAGCAATTTCTTGGAGGGTCATTGGTGCGGCGGGTTTTCTTTGCTTTCTGGCCGGAGTTGCCAAACGGACGGGAACCTGATGTAGCCCTGCTGTTTCTATGCGATGACGGAACGGCTCGCGTTCTGATCGTTGAAGCAAAATATGAATCAGGCATGAGCGATTTTGAAATCAAGGGGCAAGTTGAGGTCCACCAGGACTTAACCGGAAGCCAGTTGGTGGATCAAATGGTCGGCTTCGCAAGAGCGCCGGATAGGTGGGCCCTGGTGAAAAAATGGTTTGGAGATTACACCGAATCTCTCCCTCCAAGTCTTGATTTTGCGCACCTACTCGTCACAACGCACCGGACACTTCCACGGGAGATATACAGGGAGGCCTTGGAACGGGTTCCTGTGGGCGCTAACACTTTTCCGTGTCCCGCGTTCTGGTTATCCTGGGCCTCTCTCGGCAGGAACTTAGAACCTTACTCTCGCGCTCCGCAGGACTCTGTAGTCGGACGGCTCATAGCGGACCTCGTAGCGCTTCTCGAACGAAAGGAAATCTCCCACAAGCCCTTTGAGGGCTTTCGAGACCTGCAATGGACGGGAGCGGTCCCCTTAGGTGGGTTTTGGCGTAGGCGAGCCTTTTTTGGCGCTTCCGATTATCTTCAGGTCGCGAGTTGGGACAAAGATACGGAAGCGGTACGAAGACCCAGAAGTGACTGTACGTTCTGCATTTTCTGGCACCCTGTGTCGTTCTTCAACGAAACAGACTACGCAGGGTTAACCCCGATCGAAGATACCAAGAATCTGGCAAAGCTCTTCCGGAGAGGTGCACATGATTGACGGCATGACAATCTTCAAAGGCATCCGCTTCGTTGATCAATTGTATAAGGACATTTCGCGATTGATGGCCACGATGGATGACCAAATGGAAGCTATGGAATATAGGTCGCTTTTGGAATACTGCTACTTTAGATCTTCGTCGTCGGTCGCAGGATCTGCCCGCTGGGCGCCACACGCGTTCACAAGAGTGTATGTCCCAGAAGGGAAAATGAACTCATACACCACTTTCACCTTCTTGAACATCTACCTGACCCCAAAGAATCTTGATGAACCGATCGCTCACTGGGGAGTGGGAAGGTGGAAGGCTACCCCCGACAACTGGCAGGCCTGGGTTAATAAGTTCTTCCCCGAGGGGCCGGAGTTCCTGCGAAGCAAGAGCATTAAACCCTTTGAGACAAGCCGGGAGCTCTCGGAAGTCCTTGAGACCTTTCGCCATGCGGTGATGCCCCTAATCGAGTTGAATAGCGAAGATCAGGTGGAAAGTCTGCTGGTAGTCCCGATACGTAAGGAATTGGGGTCATTGCCGGACTCGGCGAGGGAAACGCCAAAGCCTAAATCGAAGTGAGGCCCGAGTCGCGGACAAGAGGGAGGCCCAAATATGCTCCGAAGCGAAGAGGTGCTGGAACAGATCTGCCAAATGACGGGCTGTTCTCGGGAACAGGTACGCGCCGTCGTGGGTCTGGCAATGGAGGCCCTCCACAGAGTTGCGTTCTGTGATGACGGCGCCGTAACGGCGTCAATCATGGAGTGCATGTGGATGTTCGGTGATAAGGCCTGCTACCACCTGGGGGGAATTCTGGAAGTGGCTCGCATCGAAGAAGACCACGATCTTCCGTGGTACGAGACCTATGCCCGATTTGCTCCGGAGACCTTGACGAAATTTGACCCGTTACTAGAGACTTGGATGGAGCAACGCTCCCCGGGGCGGAAGGCACGGGATAGAGGGTAGGGAGGGGAAGAAAATGCCGAACGGCTCTGCGGCCATCGTCCAAAGGCTGTGGAATTACTGTAACGTCCTGTGTCCTTTCTTCGGGCAAGAGATTCGACCCATGGTGACCATATCCGGAGAACAAGAACGGTGTCATGCCAGGAATCAAAATCGAATGTGCAAATATAGTAATTTTACTATATAATGTGAGGTGCGATCTTGGAGAATCTTAAGTCTCCAGTGCTCCGCCCTGTGGTCTGGATGGGAGACTCGAAAAAGAAAATTCAAGATTTTCCGGAGGGCGCACAAAAGCTGATTGGCGACGAACTGCAACTGATTCAGTTCGGCGGTATGCCCAAGGACGCCAAGCCCTTCAAGGGGGTCGGAAGCGGTATTGTGGAGATCGCATTGCGCCATGCGTCCGACGCTTACCGCGTCGTAACAGCCGTCCAGTTGGGCGCCAAAGTTTACGTGTTGCACGCCTTTCAGAAAAAATCGAAGAAAGGCGCCGAAACGCCGAAGCGGGATGTGGATCTCATCAAGAAACGCTATGCGGAAGCGCGGGAGTTAGCCTGTGAGCACGAGAAAACGAAAATCCATTAAGTTTGAAGCCGGCTCGGGGAACGTCTTCGCCGACTTGGGCCTGAAGGATGCCGATCAACTCCTGGCCCGTGCCCAGATGGGGTTTCATGTCTTCAGGATTCTGGAAGAAAAGAAGCTGAAGCAGCGTGAAATTGCCTGCATTCTGGGCATCGCACAATCCGATGTATCGCATCTGATGAACGGACATTTCAGCCGCTTCACCACAGACAAGCTGCTCGATTTTCTCAGGCGGCTTGACCGCAAAGTGAGTATCGAAGTTAGCCTCCATCGCGAGGGCGAGCCCTATCAAGAAGTCTCTTTCGCGTCCTAGCGTCGGCCCTACCGGCGCGGAGGGCAGGCACGAGGCCTGCCCCTACAGGGGAGATTACCACGGTGTCCAACGGATCAGCCGCCATCGTTCAAAAGCTTTGGAACTACTGCAACGTCCTGCGCGACGCCGGACTCTCCTACGGCGACTACCTGGAACAGCTCACCTATCTGCTTTTCCTCAAGATGGCGCATGAGCGGACCGAGGCGCCCTTTAACCAGCCCTCCATCATCCCCGCCGAAAGCGACTGGCCAAGCCTGTTTGAGTACGAGGGCATTGCGCTCGAACACCATTACCGCGACATTTTGCAGAATCTAGGCCGCGAGCCTGGAATGCTGGGCGTCATCTTCCGCAAGGCGCAGAACAAGATTCAGAATCCCGCGCTGCTGCGTCGCCTGATCGCCGACCTGATTGACCGGGAGCAATGGACCGCGCTGGACGCGGATGTGAAAGGTGATGCTTACGAGGGTTTGCTGGAGAAAAACGCGGAAGACGTGAAGGCAGGCGCGGGACAGTACTTCACTCCGCGCGCCCTGATCCGCGCCATCGTCGAGGTGATGCATCCCAGACCGAATGACGCCATCCACGATCCGGCGTGCGGCACGGGCGGATTCCTGCTGGCCGCGCATGAATACCTTAGCAAGCACTTTGAACTCGACAGCGACCAGAAGAAGCATCTGCGCTTTGAGGCACTCAGCGGTTTCGATATCGTGGACGGCGTTACCCGCCTCTGCGCCATGAACCTGTATCTGCACGGCATCGGCGGCGATAACTCTCCCGTCACCACGTTTGACAGCCTGGCCTCCCCACCCAGCACCCATTACGAAATCGTGCTGACCAACCCTCCTTTTGGGAAAAAGTCGAGCATCACGGTGATCAACGAAGAGGGAGAGGAAAGCAAGGAAAAGGCCATCTATTATCGCGACGACTTTTGGGCCACCACCAGCAACAAACAGCTCAACTTTCTTCAGCACGTCAGGTCATTGCTGAAGATTCATGGGCGCGCGGCCATCGTGGTGCCGGATAACGTACTTTTTGAAGGCGGGGCAGGCGAAACGGTGCGGCGCAATCTGCTCCACCAATGCGATGTCCATACCTTGCTGCGGCTGCCCACCGGCATCTTTTACGCGCAGGGTGTGAAAGCCAACGTCCTCTTCTTCGACCGCAAACCCGCCAGCGAAAAACCCTGGACCAAGACCTTGTGGATTTACGATTTCCGCACCAACCAGCACTTCACGCTGAAAACCAATCCGCTGAAGCGCTCCGATCTCGACGATTTTGTTGCGTGCTACAACCCGGAGAACCGGTTCGAGCGCCAGCCTTCCGAGCGGTTCCGTTCCTTCGATTACGACGAGCTGCTCAAGCGGGACAAGGTGAACCTGGACATCTTCTGGCTTAAGGACGAAAGCCTGGAAGACTCCGCCAGCCTGCCCGATCCCGACCTAATCGCCGCCGAAATTGCTGAAGATCTGGAAGCTGCCCTTGACCAATTCTCGCTGATTGCTGGGGACCTTAAACGATGAAAGCTCGTTAATCCGAAGAGGACGAGTGAGCCCCACCTTTGTTGTTTACATTGATGAGTCTGGCGATGAGGGCTTTTCGTTCGGTCGGGGAAGCTCCGAATGGCTTGTGCTTTCCGCTGCCGTCACCCGCAAAGCCAAAGACCTGGAGACCGTGAAGCTGGCTGACCATGTTCGGGCACTGCCGGGCAAGCCCGAGAAGAAACCGCTGCATTTCCGGGACCTCAAGCACGAGCAGCGGCTTCCCTATGTTGACGCCATCGCGAAAGCGGATTTGCGGACACTCTCTGTTCTCGTCCATAAGCCTTCGCTCAAGGAACCGGAGAAATTCGGGGAGCGCTACCGGCTCTACTTTTACAGCGTTCGTTATCTTCTGGTTTTACTACGCGGTCCAGCGCTCCCGTCACGGTTTCACCGAGGACCGTTACGCCCGTATGTTGAGGCCAGTTGTCTACCACCGGCAGGGACAGCAACTTGGTTATGGACTGAAACTCTGGCCGAGAGAAGTGGATAACATGCTGAAGACGGGTGAGGAGTTTGCCTGGGTGAGGGATTCTTACAAGTGAAGCGCAGGTTCCGGGCCTCAGGATCCCACTCACTTGGAGCTGCCGCCCTTGCGGACGACCTGAAGAACTCCCGCGCAAACCTGCATACCTATAGTACATAACTCCGGGACCGAAGTCAACCGCGCTTTCCGCACAGGAAAACACAGCCCTCAACAGCCCCAAGCGTGGGAGCATACCCAAAGGAACCACGGGACACCCCGGAGGCGAGCGGTGCATCGCATCCTTCACGCCACACCTGGACAGGTCCGGGGGAGTGAAAAACAGGTGCTAGGGGCTGGGGGCTAGGGGCTGGGGGCGGAAGAGCCGGTGTCAGGTGCCTCAAAAGCAGGTGCCAGGTGTCAGGTGAGGGGGCTTGGGGCTGGGGGGCGAAATAATATGGTTTCGAGGCCGGAACTGTCCCTGGTTCTGCCGGCCCTTGCGGGGGTGGAGCCGCGCTGGGGGCTGGTTTCTTCGTGCATTTGGAAGTCTGCGGCTTTTCCCGCCGTGAATCTTGAAAAGCCGCAGGCCTGCAAAGGACGCAGGTCTGGTGCGCTACCCTTGTCGCGGGAACGTTGTTGCGCTGTGTCAAAATGCCACACATTTGACCGCGGCGACTGCATCTTGCTCCCCTCGCGCCCCGCAATGCCTTGATCCCATTGGGCAAAAATAAATACTCACGGACGTCCCAACCTTACCCACCTTCCCATTTCAATCTGATAGGCTAGTAGATTTAGCTCAGAAGCGGAGTCACAACTGGAAGGAGACGACTCATGGAAGGACCAATGGAAAATCCCGCGACGGGTCAATCGCCCATCGCCAATCAGAAATCACCCATCACCAAAAAGAAATCCACCGGCCCGCGCACGGCGGCCGGCAAGAAGCGCTCGAGCCAGAACGCGCACAAGCACGGGCTTTTTTCAACCGCCGGCTTCTTCTGGGACGCCGCCAATTGCCCTGGGGGAAGATCCGGAGGAATTCGGGCGTCTGTTGAAGGGCCTGGTGCTGGCGCGCCAACCCGCCGACACCCTGGAGATGGTGCTGGCCTTGCCTCGGAATCCTCCGCACGCGCCCCAGGGTGGCGGACGCGCTTGCAACCGAAAAAAGATACTAAATAGAGGGAACGAACTGAAAAGTTTGTAGAAAACACAGGGGTTAACTTAAACAACCCACTCAAAACGAACTACTTTTTCCCCTGCAAAGAGGGCGATTAAAGCGAAAAAGAGAGGCATTTCAATGCAAAAAGCGAGTGGCTCCCCTCCCCAGCGGAGGAAGGGGCAGGGGGTGGTGGCTGCCAGCGGCCCCTCACCAGTTCAGGCTGGCAAAGCGGACGCGAATTGCGCGCCCCGGTGTGCTATTGTTAGCAGGTAAGCAGAAGTCAGGATTCAGCATTCAGGATTCCGGAGTCAGGGGAAACGGACGACTGACGACGGAGAACTGACTACTGACAACTTCGTAAACACAAACACGCATGATGACACCGGGTCACTAACGCCGCAGCGGTGGGCTGTTGGTTCTTCTTGAAAATTGGTACAATTAAATCCTGAGTCTTCAGGGCTAATGATGGTCTCGAATCTCTATTATTTCCGGCCTTTCGCTCATCCTGCGATATTGCGCAGGCTGGCAAACGCCTATCGCCTCGTTCCAGTAGACCGTAGCGGGAAACATACTCCCGAATGGAAATTGCCTGCGGTCTTCATCGCGGATGCAAGCAAGGATGACATGGCGCTCCTCGAGCAGGTTGCGCCCGGGTCCGCCTCGTGGCATGTGGTTTGTTTGCTGGACGGTGACGCGCCGCCGAAATCCAGACTGGACGATAGAGTGTTCGCCATACTTCCGTTCCGAGTGCCGGCTGCCGCATTGGAAAAGACAGTCGAGAGGGCGTTCGAGAATCTGCGCTCACGGGAACAAGGCCGTAAGACACGGCAGGAACTACAGCGTGTCGCCTCCGATCTTGGGACGCTGAACAGAATCGGGGTGGCGCTCTCCGCGGAGCGCAACACAGATGCTTTGCTGGAACTGATTCTGGCCAAGAGCCGCGATATTACCTGCTGCGATGCCGGTTCAGTTTACGTGGTCGAGGAGGAAGTGGAGGGAAGAAAACACCTCGTCTTCAAGCTGACTCAGAGTGACAGCCATGTGGCGCCCTTCACCCAGATCACCCTGCCCATCGACGAGACCAGCGTGGCAGGTTACGCGGCTAAAACCAGAGAGGTCCTGAACGTCAAGGATGCCTACCGGACCCGAAATGTTCACTTCCGCCCCAATCGCGACTTTGACCGGAAGTTCGGCTACCGGACAAAGTCCATGCTGGTCGTCCCCATGAAGAACCACCAGGACGAGGTGATCGGCGTCTTGCAGCTCATCAATGCCAAGAAGCACCGTGCTGCCAAGCTAACCTCCCTCCAGATGGTGCAGCAAGAAGTCATCCCCTTCTCGAAGCGCAGCCAGGAGCTGGCGGCTTCCCTGGCCAGCCAGGCAGGGGTGGCACTCGAGAACAACCTGCTTTACCGCGACATTCAGAACCTTTTTGAAGGTTTCGTGAAGGCCTCGGTGAGCGCAATTGAAATGCGCGACCCGACCACCTTAGGTCACTCCCAGCGCGTGGCGAAACTGACTGAGAGTCTGGCCGAAAGGGTGGACCGCACCGACACAGGCCCTTACAAGGACATCCATTTCACGCGCCAGGATATCCTCGAGCTGCGCTACGCTTCACTCCTCCACGATTTCGGCAAGGTTGGCGTGCGCGAGGAAGTGCTGGTGAAAGGGAAGAAGCTCTACCCAGGGCGAATGGAGCTCATCCAGAAGCGCTTCCTCTATATCATGAAAGCACTGGAATTCAAGGGAGCGTGCAAGAAACTCGATTTCGTCCTTCGTAACGGCAATCAGAACTACGCGGAACTCTTTTCCCGGATTGACGACGAATTGCACAAGGAACTCGCGAACCTCCAGGAGTTCTTACAGAATATCAAGCAGGCCAACGAACCGACAGTCCTTGCGGAGAGGACTTCGGAGAAACTGCTGGAAATTGCCAACTGGAGTTTCCAGGATCCCTCAGGCTCGAGCGAACCGCTACTCACCCCTGAAGAGTTCCGGCTCCTCTCCATTCCCAAAGGCACCCTGGATTCCGAAGAACGCAGGCAGATCGAGACCCACGTCACCCACAGCTTCGAGTTCTTGAGGCAGATTCCCTGGACCAAGGAACTGAAGAACATTCCCAACATCGCGCGCGCTCACCATGAGAGGCCGGACGGTAGCGGCTACCCTTTCCGCATGAAGGCCGAGGAGATTCCCTTGCAATCCAGGATGATGACCATCTCGGATATCTTCGACGCCCTTACCGCGCACGACCGCCCATACAAGCCAGCCGTGCCCGTTGAACGTGCCTTGGCTATCATCGGGCAAGAGGTGAAGTCCGAGCTTCTCGATCCTGCCCTCTTCAACCTCTTCGTCGAGGCCAAGGTTTACCAGATCAACTCCGCGGGCTAGAAGGGGCAGAGGCGGAACTTGAAATCCCTTGTCCCTCACGGCGGTCCGCCTTTGCTCCGGCCTACGTCGATTTGCACCAGGCTCGAACGTCAGCAATGGCTTTTAATCTGATCAACGTGTATGTGTTTGAGCCCTCTCCTCTCAGACCCGTTCTGCCCGCCCGGCGGCTACGAGCTGCCGGTGGTTGACCCGCAATTCATGCAGCGATACGAGGCGCCATTGCGCACCGTGATGGCGCCGCAGTCGGAGCAACTTGGCGCATCTTCACTATGTACCACTCCCGCCAGCCCTGCCGCGGAAGGTCCGGCCGCGGCGTGGGTGAACTGGTTTGCGAGTCCGGCGGCTTTGTCGATTTCCGCGCCGTTCAGGGGAGCGACGCTGGCGTCTTCCTGCGGCTGGGCATCCTTGGGCAGAAACTTGTATGCCAGCCAGCGGAAGATGTAATCCATGATAGATTTCGCAAAGTGGATCTTGGGATTGTTGGTCCAGCCGCTGGGCTCGAAGCGCATGTGGCTGAACTTATCGCACAGCACTCTGAGCGGCACACCGTACTGCAAAGCCAGCGATACGGCGGTAGCGAAGGAGTCCATCAAACCAGAAACCGTCGAACCTTCCTTGGCCATGGTGATGAAGATTTCGCCCGGCTGCCCTTCTTCGTAAAGGCCGATAGTCAGATACCCTTCGTGCGCGCCCACGGAGAACTTATGGGTAACAGCATTGCGCTCATCCGGCAACTTGCGGCGGTAGGGCTTGGGGCTAGGAGCTAGGGGCTGGGGACTGGGGGCTGGGGACGCGGGGCCCGGGACTCGGGACTCGGATTTGGGGTTTCGAGTCTCGGCGCCTGAATCCTGAATCCTGAATCCTGACTCCTGCTCTTTGGCCCCTGAATCCTGAATCCTGAATCCTGAATCCTGCTTCTTGGTGTTTAGCGGCTGCACGCGCTTCGACCCATCGCGGTAAATAGCTATGGCTTTCAGTCCCAGGCGCCAGCCTTCGGTGTAAACATTGGCGATCTCGTCCACCGTCGCCTCCTCGGGCATATTAACGGTCTTCGAGATAGCGCCGGAGAGGAACGGCTGCACGGCGGCCATCATGCGCACGTGGCCCATGTAGTGAATGGAGCGCTTGCCGTTCGCAGGCTTCAAGGAGCAGTCGAACACCGGGAGGTGCTCGGGCCTCAGGTGCGGCGCGCCCTCAATCGTGCCGTGCTGGTCAATGTAGTTCACAATCTCCGCGGCCTGCTCCTCACTGTAGCCGAGCTTGAGCAGCGCCGTGGACACCACATTGTTGACGATCTTGATCAGCCCGCCCCCCACCAGCTTCTTGTATTTCACCAGCGCCAGGTCGGGCTCGATGCCGGTGGTGTCGCAATCCATCATGAAGCCGATCGTGCCGGTGGGCGCCAGCACCGTAACCTGGGCGTTGCGGTAGCCATACTTCATGCCGCTAGCCAGGCAATCGTCCCAGGTTTTCTTCGCCGCCTCCCAGAGGTTGGGCGGCACGTTGCGCGGGTTGATGTTCTCGAGCGACTGGCGGTGCATGGAAATCACGCCCAGGAAGGGATCGCGGTTGACGGCGTAGCCGGCGAAAGGACCCATCTCCTCCGCCATGCGCGACGATTCGAGATACGCTTCGCCGTGCATGACAGCGGTAATGGCAGCCGCCACGTCGCGCCCCGCATCGGAATCATAGGGAAGGCCGCTGGCCATCAGCACCGCGCCCAGGTTGGCATAACCCAAGCCCAGCGGGCGGAAATCGTGGGAGTTGCGCGCGATCTTCGCCGTAGGATAACTCGCATTGTCGACCAGGATTTCCTGCGCCGTTATCATGACGTCCACAGCGTGGCGGAACGCCTCGACGTCGAATTTGCCGTCCGGGGAAAGGAATCTCATCAGGTTCAGCGACGCCAGGTTGCAAGCCGAATCATCCAGAAACATGTACTCGCTGCAGGGGTTCGAGGCGTTGATGGGCGCGGTAGCTTTCGAGGTATGCCACTTGTTGACCGTAGTGTGGAATTGCATGCCCGGGTCGCCGCATTGCCAAGCGGCTCCCGCAAGCTTCTTCATCAGGTCGCGGGCGCGATAGGACTTGACGGCTTCGCCCGTGGTGATCCGGTGGGTGACCCAGTCCTTATCCTCGATGACAGCCCTCATGAAGTCGTCGGTGACGCGCACGCTGTTGTTGGCATTCTGGAAAAAGATGGATCTGTAGGCCTCTCCGCCCAGCGACGGGTCATAGCCGGCATCCACCAGCGCCCAGGCCTTACGCTCTTCCTTGGCCTTGCACTCGATAAACTCCTCGATGTCGGGGTGATCGATGTTGAGGATAACCATTTTGGCGGCACGTCGCGTTTTGCCGCCCGATTTGATCACCCCCGCAAACGCGTCGTAGCCTTTCATAAACGAAATGGGACCGGAGGCCACGCCGCCACCCGACAGTGACTCGGCGGAGGAACGGAGCGGCGAGAAATTCGTGCCGCTGCCTGAGCCATACCTGAAGAGCATCCCTTCGGTTTTCGCCAGGTCGAGAATGCTCTCGAGGTTATCCTGGACGGAGTTGATAAAGCAGGCTGAACACTGCGGGTGCCGGTAGGCCTCGTTCTCCATTTTGATGTCGTCCGTGGCGGGGTCCCAATAGAATGCTCCTCCCGCAGCGGTGCGGCGGTACTTGTGCCACAACCCGCAATTAAACCAAACCGGAGAATTGAACGAAGCCTTCTGGCGAACCAGCAGGTGGAGCAACTCGTCGTGGAACGCCCGGGCGTCTTCTTCCCTGCGAAAGTATCCGTCCTCGACGCCCCACTGGGCGATGGTGTCGGCCACGCGGCTGATGAGCTGCTTGACGCTCGACTCGCGCTCGGCCGTTCCCAGCTTGCCGTGAAAATACTTGCTGGCGACGATGTTCGTAGCGGTCTGCGACCAGTCCCTCGGCGCTTCTACGTTGCGCTGCTCGAAGATTACCTGACCTTTTTCGTTCTGAATGGTGGCGGTCCGCAATTCCCACTCGATCTCGTCGAAGGGATGAAATCCGGGTTTGGTAAAAAGGCGTTTGATCCTTAAGCCGTGTTTACCCTGCGCCTGCATATCGGAAGGGGCAGATTTTGATGCTGTGGAAACAGCCTGCTCTTCAGACATCTTGATGCTCCTTGAGGTCGGACGGTAGTAGGTCAGTTTGATGTAGAGGCGGCTTTACGCCGCCACTTGGCGAGGTAAACTCGCCGCTACTTTCAAACCGACGCACTACCGGTCGGACGCGCCGTTCGTTATTAGATTCCTGTGGTGAAACAAGAATTTGAGGACACCGCGTGGCGCGTCCTCTACTCCGGTCGGCTTGCCCCCGCTAGGCAGGTCCGGCTCCGGAAAAGCTGTAGGGAACTTAACTCCGCGCTGGGCTTTTGTCAAGCCCCGCAGCACAACCTGTAGGGGCATTCGGCAAGCTGGGCCCCACAGCTCGTATTTCGGACAGAGTTCCGCTTTCGAACCCTAACTCGCGAGCTGGACCGCGCATGGCAATGGCGTTGACAAACCTAGGGTAGTTGCCATATGTTTAGCGCAATCCTCAGGGAAAGGTAGCCCAGCGCATCCGCAAAGTGGGCGAAGCGCGAGTTTGCACCAGCGTCATTGTTGCCGCGGAATTGCGTTACGGAGCCGCAAAGAGAGGTTCCGCGCGGCTCCTGGAGCAGCTTGAAGAGGTGCTCAGCGTCCTTGACGTTCTGCCCTTTGAGCCCCCGGCAGACGCCATCTATGCATCCTTGCGCACCGGTCTGGAGGAGGTGGGCACGCCCATTGGCGCCAATGACATGCTGATCGCGGCTCACGCGCTGGCGCTTGGTTCTACGATCGTGACCGACAACGAAAATGAATTCGCCCGCGTTCGCGACCTTGCGCGTGAGAATTGGCTGCGCTAGCTAAGCTGGGCGGCTTGCCAAAAGGGTGAAGCGGGGTAGCGCAGACTTTGTGTCGTTCAAAGTCTGCGGTTCTCAACATGGTAAACGTGCACTTTTTGTGAACATGCGGCTACGGCGATCAAAGCCCGGAACCGCGGGCACCAGGAGCCCATCCCCACCGACAGCGAAACGCTAGTCACGACGTTGGACCTCGAGTATACCCAAGCTGCCCTCCGTTAAGCCGCGCGCAGTCGTTCGCTTCCTGGAACAGAGCGGCTTCGTGCTCGATCACACTTCCGGCAGCCATTTCATTTTCTATCATCCGGTTTCACGGCGCCGTGCTGTCGTGCCCAAGCACAATCGGGACATGGTGAAGGGAACCCTCGTTGCGTTATTGAGGGGGGAGAAAGGGTGTCAGAGCACTCATAAGTCTTGCCCTCGAGTGACTGGTGCTAGAGAAATCTGGCAAGCCAACGGCCAAGTCCTTTCTTGTTGAATTCGAAGCGGGAAACAATAAGGGCGGGCATGAAGCCCGCCCCTCTTTCCTGAACATGCCAATGTTTTGAGCCCCAACGGGGCGACATAACGAAGCCCAGGCCAACGGCCCATAAGCGTTAACCTAAGGAGTTGCCCCTTCCATGGAATTGGGGTATGCTGGGGGGCATGAGCGTTGCGAACCAGGGTCTTGCGGAGTTGGAGAATTGGGAAATCCTAC
>Ga0326728_10012984_pt1 | contig 18276 bp, 13 predicted proteins | sample MB3enrmetagenome_FD_207602 | JGI IMG/M metagenome (GOLD analysis project Ga0326728, IMG submission 207602) | Lab enriched peat soil microbial communities from McLean, Ithaca, NY, United States - MB31MN | ecosystem: Environmental > Terrestrial > Soil > Wetlands > Peat | place: USA: New York... | reverse complement strand
TGCCGACTCCCCGCGCCGTCGCCCTCATGGATGCAGAACCTTCCGAAGCGGCGAGACGGTCAAGGGCGCGCTCATTGCCGGTCGAAAGACGGGCATCTCTCGACGCCCTATGCGCGCGCCGCCGTGAGGTGGGCTTCGCTCCTTGACCGTCTCGCCGTTTCGGAAACAAGACGCTTCCATGCGGTCGACGGCGCTCCCTGCCGAGCTTGGCGTTTGCTTGGAATCGCTTGCCGCCCACGCCCCTCGTCCTGAGGCGCCGCGAAGCGGCCTCGAAGGACGCTCCAGTTCGCGCGTTAACGCGATCCCTGGAGCATCCTTCGGGGCCCTCGCTGGCGCGAGGGCGCCTCAGGATGAGGTCCGCGTAAAGCCCCCTGTCGGCAAGGCGCTTGCCGCCAGAGGCTTCGAACAGCGCAATGTATGCTTTGGCTTGGGATAAGTCAGCTGGCGCCTGCGCCAGCCGCTTCTCGAATCGCGCGATTGAACTTAGAATCGTTCGGCGCTTCGCTCTTGGCGTGGTGACGGCGCCGAACTCGGCCATGACCTCCCACATGAGCCCGCGCCGTCACCATTTGTTGTGGCGGACCCGACATGAGATCGGACAAGTCGCGCCGACCCAGGCGCGCCGGACTTGGCGGCGGCGTGAGCATTCCGCGTTCAGGCCGACCCGCCGTCTTGGCCGGGCTTGACCCGGCCATCCAAATTGTATCGGTCGGAGAAACGACGCAGGCGCTTCCACCGCGACCTTCCATCCGGAGCGTCGCCGCTTGGATGGCCGGGCCAAGCCCCCTAGGCGCTAAGATAAGGCCGTTTCGTTCGAATAACTCTTGCCGTCATGACCGGGCTTGTCCCGGTCATCCACGCGGCGTCGCTGCAAAGACCGTCAAGGTTGGCCGCGGCTTCACGGCGTGGATGCCCGGCACAAGGCCGGGCATGACGGCGATAGGGACCTTATCTTAGCGCCTATGGGGTCAAGCCCGGCCAAGACGCGAAGCTTCGTCAATTTCAATTCGCTCGCGCGCGCACGTTCGCCGCTGCTCGGTCGCCTGACGCGCCGCCAAGGTTGACAACCCGCCTTCAGGGTTTATCGCAGCGGGATCAAGCCCCTCCCGCCGCAGGTCGCCATGGACGCCACGCCGACAAGTTCGCAACCCGCCCGCGCGGCGGGTCCGCAAGCCGAAGGCGAGGAGAGCCGTCTCGGACTGTTGGCGTTGTGCGCCCTCGCGCTCATCGTCGGCGTCGCGACCGGGTTTGGCGCGGTTTTCCTGCGCGACCTGATCGGCCTCGTCCACAACGTCTTTTACAACGGCGTCCTGTCGTACCATTACGACGCCAATCTGGTCGAAGCGCCGAGCCGCTTCGGCGCCTTCGTCGCGTTGTCGCCGATCGTCGGCGGGCTGGTCGTCGTGTTTCTCGTGCTGCGCTTCGCGCCCGAGGCCAAAGGCCACGGCGTTCCGGAAGTGATGGACTCGGTCTTCTACAAGCGCGGCGACATCCGCTGGCAGGTCGCGGTGATCAAGTCGCTCGCCTCGGCGCTGTCGATCGGCAGCGGCGCCGCGGTCGGCCGCGAGGGACCGATCATCCAGATCGGCGCGGCGATCGGCTCGAGCTTCGCCCAAGCGATTCGCCTGTCGGCCTGGCAGAAGATCACCCTGCTCGCCGCCGGCGCCGGCGCCGGCATCGCCGCGACCTTCAACACCCCGCTCGGCGGCGTGATGTTCGCGCTGGAAATCCTGCTGCCCGAGGTCTCCAACCGCACCTTCCTGCCGGTCGTGGTCGCCACCGGGGCGGCGACGACCATCGGCCGCTGGCTGATCGGCCCGGCGCCGGCCTTCTCCGTCCCCGAGTTCACCTTCACCCTCGCCCAGGCGTTCCAGCCCGACGACGCGATCGCCTTCGTCGCGCTCGGGCTGCTCTGTGGCGTCGCCGCTTGGGGCTTCATCCGCCTGCTGGTCGTCATGGAGGACGGGTTCCCCAAGCTGCCGGGCGGCCCCTACGTCCAGAACCTCGTCGGCATGGCGGCGATCGGCTTGGCGATGGTCGCGCTGAGCCGCCTGCTCGGCCATTCGTACATCGACGGCGTCGGCTACGGCGTCATCCAGTCGATTCTCGACGGCGACATGAGCGTGGTCGGCCTGATGGCGCTGCTGTTCGGGTTGAAGCTGCTGGCGACGACGGTCAGCCTCGGCTGCGGCGCTTCGGGCGGGATCTTCTCGCCCTCGCTGTTTCTCGGCGCAACGCTCGGCGGCGCCGTCGCTGCGCTCGTCCATCTCGTCTTTCCGCACATGAGCTTGGACATTCCGGCGGCGGCGACCGTCGGCATGGCGGCGATGGTCGGCGCCGGCACAGGCGGCGTGATGACGGCGATCGTGATGATCTTCGAGATGACGCGCAACTACGCGATCATCGTGCCGGTGATCGTCGTCGTCGCGATCGCCGCCGGCGTCCGCCGCGCCTTGATTTCCGAGACGATCTACACGATCAAGCTGCGCCACCGCGGCCACCGCATCCCCAAGGAGCGGCACGTCAATCTCTATCTCGTCCAGCAGGCGCAGGACGTGATGGAGCGCGCGTTCCTGCTCGTCGCCGCGGGAACGCCGATCGGCCAGGCGGTCGCCGGCGAGATCGCCGACGACCTGCGGCCGATCGTCGTCGAGCGCGAGGGGCGGGTGGTCGGCCTGGCGCCGCCGCGCTCCGGTCTGTGGATCGCCGCGCAGAAGGCGCCCGAGACGCCGATCGACCGCTTCGTCGAGCCGCGCATGGTCGTCTGCCGCGACGTCGACCTGTTGAGCCTGGTGTTCGCCCGCCTGCGCCGCCACCGCGCCAGCGCCGCGATCGTCTTTTCCGGCGCCGCACGGCCGCGCACGCAAAACGTCGTCGGCGTCGTCACCAAGCGCGCCATCGCCGACACGGTGATCGACAATTACGAGGATTGAGAAGCCCCATCCGCGCTCCTGCGGCCTTTTCCCGCCGCCCGTTGCCGGCCGCCGCGCCGCCCGCTACGGTCGCGCCGAAACGCCGCCAGGGGAGAGGCATGATCCGCACCGTCGCCACCAAGCCCTACGCCGACCAGAAGCCCGGCACCTCGGGCCTGCGTAAGAAGACGGCGGAGTTCCAGCAGCCGAACTATGTCGAGAACTACGTCCAGTCGATCTTCGATTCGCTCGACGGTTTCGCCGGCAAGACGCTGGTGATCGGCGGCGACGGCCGCTACTTCAACCGCGAGGCGATCCAGAAGGCGATCCGCATCGCGCTCGCCAACGGCTTCGGCCGCATCGTCGTCGGCCGCGGCGGGCTGTTGTCGACGCCGGCCGCGTCGGCGCTGATCCGCAGCCTCGGCGCCTACGGCGGCATCATCCTCTCCGCTTCGCACAATCCCGGCGGGCCGGGCGGCGATTTCGGCATCAAATACAACGCCGAGAACGGCGGCCCGGCGCCGGCGAAGATCACCGACGCGATCTTCGCCCGCACCAAGGCGATCGCCGTCGTCAAGACGCTCGATACGCCCGACGTCGACATCGACACGTTGGGCGTGACGACGCTCGACGGCGGGACGGTCGAGATCGTCGATCCGGTCGCCAACTACGCGGCGCTGATGCGGACCTTGTTCGACTTCGACGCCATCCGCGCGCTGTTCGCCTCCGGCTTCCGCATGCGGTTCGACGCGATGCACGCGATCACCGGCCCCTACGCCCACGCGATCCTCGAAGGCGAGCTCGGTGCGCCGGCGGGCACGGTGGTCAACGGCACGCCGCTGCCCGATTTCGGCGGCCATCATCCCGACCCCAACCTCACCTACGCCAAGGCGCTCTACGACGAGATGATGTCGTCCGCGGCGCCCGATTTCGGCGCCGCCTCCGACGGCGACGGCGACCGCAACCTGATCATCGGCCGCGGCCAATTCGTCACGCCGTCGGATTCGCTGGCGATGCTCGCCGCCAACGCGCAGCTCGCGCCGGCCTATTCCAAAGGGCTGAAGGGCGTCGCGCGGTCGATGCCGACCAGCGCCGCCGTCGACCGCGTCGCCGCCAAGCTCGGGATCGCCTGCTACGAGACGCCGACCGGGTGGAAGTTCTTCGGCAACCTGCTCGACGCCGGCCGCGCGACGATCTGTGGCGAGGAAAGCGCCGGCACCGGCTCCGACCATGTGCGCGAGAAGGACGGCCTGTGGGCGGTGCTGCTGTGGCTCAACATCCTCGCCAAGCGCCGCATCTCGGTGGCCGAGCTCGCGCGCCAGCACTGGGCGACCTACGGCCGCAACTACTACACCCGCCACGACTTCGAAGAGGTCGATCTTTCCGCGGCCAACGCGCTGATGGACGCGCTGCGCGGGCAGTTCGCCAGCCTGCCCGGCAAACGCTTCGGCGCGCTGACGGTCGAGGCGGCCGACGACTTCGAATATCACGATCCGGTCGACGGCTCCGACACCAAGGGCCAGGGCGTGCGGGTGATGTTCGCGGGCGGCTCGCGCATCGTCTACCGCCTCTCCGGCACCGGCACCGTCGGCGCGACGCTGCGCGTCTATATCGAACGCTACGAGCCGCCGGGCGAAAACCTCGGCCTCGACGCGCAGGCGGCGCTCGCCGACCTGATCGCGCTGTCGCGGTCGCTCGCCGAGATCGAGAAGCGCACCGGGCGGAAGGAGCCGAGCGTCGTCACGTAGCCTCGGGCGGCCGCGCGGAGGCGGACCCCTTGACGCCACGGCCGGCGCACGCGATTGTATTACAAATAGGTTTGCAACAGCACATAGTCTTCGCGATTGTCGGCGTCGACGCAGATCGCGTTGAGGGAACGGCGGAAATGCTCGGCCGATGATCGCCCTTGTCCGTATCGCACTGTCGCGGCCGTACACGTTCGTGGTGCTCGCGCTGCTGATCCTGATCCTCGGCCCTTTGGCCGCGCTGCGCACGCCCACCGACATCTTTCCCGAGATTCGCATCCCGGTCATCAGCGTCGTCTGGCAGTACACCGGCCTGCCGCCCGACGAGATGGCCGGACGCGTCACCACGCAATTCCAGCGCGCGCTGACGACGACGGTCAACGACATCGAACACATCGAGGCCAATTCCTATACCGGCATCGGCGTCATCAAGATTTTCTTCCAGCCGTACGTCGACATCCGCACCGCGAACGCGCAGGTCACCGCGATCGCGCAGACGCTGATCAAGGCGATGCCGCCCGGCGCCACGCCGCCGCTGATTCTCAATTACAGCGCGTCCACCGTGCCGATCCTGTTCGTCGCGCTGTCGGGCGAGGGTTTCAACGAGCAGAGGCTCGCCGACGTCGCCATCAATCAGGTGCGCACGCCGCTGGTGACGGTGCCGGGGGCGGCGATCGCTTGGCCGTTCGGCGGCAAGCTGCGTCAGATCCAGATCGACCTCGATCCGATCGCCTTGCAGGCGCGCGGCCTTTCCGGTCAGGACGTCGCCAACGCGCTCGCCGCGCAGAATTTGACCACGCCGATCGGGACGGAGAAGATCGGCCCGTTCGAGTATGCGCTCGAGCTCAACGACGCGCCGTCGCGGCTCGCCGATCTCGGCGACCTGCCGATCAAGACCGTCAACGGCGCCATGGTCTATGTGCGCGACGTCGCCCAGGTTCGCGACGGCTATTCGCCGCAGACCAATATCGTCCATGTCAACGGCGAGCGTTCCGTCCTGCTGCAGGTGCTGAAGAACGGCTCCGCCTCCACCCTGGCGATCATTTCCGGCGTCAAGCAGAAGCTGGCCGAGATCGCCGACGCGCTGCCCGCCGGTCTGCAAGTCAGCCTGCTCGGCGACCAGTCGCTGTTCGTGCGCGCCGCCATCGCCAGCGTGGCGCGCGAGGGCGTCATCGCGGCGGCGCTCACCAGCCTGATGATCCTGCTGTTCCTCGGCAGCTGGCGATCGACGGTCATCATCGCGACCTCGATTCCGCTCGCCGCGCTCGGCTCCATCATCGCGCTGTCGGCGGTCGGCGAGACGCTCAACATCATGACGCTCGGGGGATTGGCGCTCGCGGTCGGCATCCTCGTCGACGACGCTACGGTGACGATCGAGAACATCAACTGGCATCTCGAGCACGGCAAGGCCGTCGAGACGGCGATCATGGACGGCGCGCGTCAGATCGTGACGCCCGCCTTCGTTTCGCTGCTGTGCATCTGCATCGTGTTCGTGCCGATGTTCTTCCTCGAGGGCGTGCCGCGCTATCTGTTCGTGCCGATGGCCGAGGCGGTGGTGTTCGCCATGGTCAGCTCGTTCTTCCTGTCGCGCACGCTCGTTCCGACCATGGCCAATCACCTGCTGCGGCCGCACCCGCCGCACGCGGCCGATCGCGAACGCAACGCGTCGCGCAATCCGATCGTCGTTCTGCAGCGCAGTTTCGAGGCCGGCTTCGATTCGGTCCGCAGCGGCTACCGCGCCGTCCTCGAATTGGCGATGGAGCGGCGCATCGCCTTCGCGGTCGGCTTCCTCGCGCTCGTCGGCTCGGCGTTTCTGCTGACGCCCTATCTGGGGCGCGACTTCTTTCCCGCGGTCGACAGCGGCCAGATCCTCATGCACGTGCGCCTGCAGGTCGGCACGCGCGTCGAGGAGAGCGCCAAGCAGTTCTCACGCATCGAGGCCGCGATCCGCTCGATCATTTCGCCCAACGAGCTGACCGCTCTGGTCGACAATCTCGGCATGCCCTATAGCGGCATCAATCTCTCCTACAACAACACCGGCGTGATCGGCTCGCAGGACGGCGACATCCAGATCAGGCTCGCCGAGAACCATCGACCGTCCGCCGACTACGTTCGCGCGTTGCGCGAAGAGCTTCCCCGTCGCTTTCCCGGGGTGACCTTCGCGTTTCTGCCGTCCGACATCATCAGCCAGATTCTCAACTTCGGCGCGCCGGCGCCGATCGACCTGCAGATCGCCGGCGCCGACCTGGCGGCGAACTTCGATTACGCCGGCGTTCTGCTGCGCCGGCTGCGCCACATCTCCGGCGTCGTCGACGCGCGCATTCAGCAGTCGCCCGCCCTTCCCGTCCTCGATATCGACGTCGATCGCACCCGCGCCCAGTACGTCGGCCTGACCGAGCGCGACGTCACCAACAGCCTGGTGGTCAATTTCGCCGGCAGCGGTCAGGTCTCGCCGACCTACTGGCTCGACCCGAAGAGCGGCGTCTCCTATTCGATCGTGATGCAGACCCCGCAATACCGGCTCGATTCCCTGAGCGCGCTGCAAAGCGTCCCGGTGACCGCGGCCGGGGCGACGAACCTGCCGATTCTCGGCGGCATCGCGACCATCTCGCGCGCCGCCGGCGACGCGGTGGTCTCGCAGTACAACATCGTGCCGATCGTGCAGATCTACGCGGCGACGCAGGGGCGCGACCTCGGTGGGACGGCGGCCGACATCGCCAGAGCGATCGAGGAAACCCACGGCGCGGTTCCCAAGGGCAGCACGGTCCAGATGCTCGGGCAGGTGCAGACGATGAACAGCGCCTTCTCCGGCCTGCTGTTGGGCCTCGTCGCCGCGATCGTTCTGATCTATCTGTTGATCGTCGTGAATTTCCAATCCTGGGCCGATCCGATGGTGATCGTCTCGGCGCTTCCCGCCGGTCTCGCCGGCATCGTCTGCATGCTGTTCGTCAGCAGAACGACCCTTTCCGTTCCGGCGCTGACCGGCGCGATCATGTGCATGGGCGTGGCGACGGCGAACAGCGTGCTGGTGATCAGCTTCGCGCGCGAGCGCTACGCTGCGCTCGGCGATCCGGTCGCGGCGGCGATCGAGGCCGGCTTCATGCGCTTTCGGCCGGTCGTCATGACCGCGCTGGCGATGATGATCGGCATGGCGCCGATGGCGCTCGGGCTCGGCGAGGGCGGCGAACAGAACGCGCCGCTGGGGCGCGCGGTGATCGGCGGGCTGATGTTCGCCACGGTCGCGACGCTGGTTTTCGTCCCGGTCGTCTTCTCGCTTGCGCACAAGCGCGCGCCGCACGATGATTCCGCGCCTCTGGAGATCGCCTGACATGGTCGCCGCTCCTGGCCGCAAAAGTCTCGTGCGCAAGCTCGGCGTCGCCGGCGTCGCCGCGGCGGCGCTCGTCGTGATCCTGGTGGTCGTCGGGATCGGCGCGCGCGACACCGGCAGCGCAAGACTGCGCGAATGGACCGAGGAGCAGGCGGTTCCGACGGTTGCGCTCGTCAGCCTCGATCCTCAGCCGGGCGTCGCCAGCCTCGATCTGCCGGGACGGCTGGAGGCGGCGACGCAAGCCCCGATCTACGCGCGCGTCAGCGGCTACGTGAAGACCCGCGCCGTCGATATCGGCGACGCCGTCAAGGCGGGGCAGACGCTCGCCGAGATCGAGGCGCCGGACCTCGACCAGCAATTGCTGCAGGCGAAGGCCGACCTCATCAGCGCCCAGGCCAGCGCCCGGCTTTCGCAAGTGACGCTCGATCGGGGACGCATTCTGTTGAGCTCCGCCTTCGCTTCGCAACAGGACATCGATCAGCGCGCCGCCGATCTCGGCGCGAAACAGGCGGCGGTGACCGCGGCCGAAGCCAATGTCGAGCGCCTACAGGCGCTCGCGGACTACGAGCGGGTCGCCGCGCCGTTCGACGGCGTCGTCACCGCGCGCAACACCGACGTCGGCGCGCTGATCAACGCCGGCTCGAGCGCCGCCGCGCCGATGTTCGTCGTGTCGGACCTGCGGCGGCTGCGCGTGTTCATCAACGTGCCGCAGAATGACGTGCCGTCGATTCGGATCGGCGCGACGGCCGCGGTGAGCGTGCCCGAATACCCCGGCCGGGCGTTCACGGCGGTGGTCGAAGCATCCGCCCGCTCGGTCGACGCCGCCTCGGGCGCGACTTTGATGCAGCTTGGGATCGACAACGCGAGCGGCGCCTTGATGCCGGGCGCCTACGCCAGCGTGCATTTCGAACTCGCCGGCGCGCCCGGCGTGTTCCGGCTTCCCGTCGGGGCGCTCATCTTCGATCGCCGTGGGCTGAGCGTCGCCACCGTCGACGCCCAGAACCGCGTGGCGTTGAAGAGCGTGACGATCGCGCGCGACCTCGGCGCCGAAGTCGAAATCGGCTCGGGGCTGGCCGCCGGCGACCGAGTCATCGCCTCGCCCGCCGATGGGCTGGCCGCCGGCGACGAAGTGCGCGTGTTGGAGCCGCAACACAAGTCGTGACGAGCGTCGTCGCTTACGCCGCTGGTCGGGACGGCCCGCGATAGCGCAGCGCTTCCAGCAACACGACGAACGCCGGCGTCGGTTGGCGGCGGCTCGGATAGTAGAGATGGTAGCCGGAGAACGGCGGACACCAGTCGGCGAGCACGCGAATCAATTCGCCGCGCGCGAGTTGGTCGCTGACTTGCTGCTCCGGAAGACAGGCGAGCCCGTGGCCGGCGAGGACCGCTTTCAGCCGCAAATCGATGGTGTTGAACACCAGCTGCCCGTCGACTCGAACTTTCAGTTCGCGGCCGCCCTTCTCGAATTCCCACGCGTATATGCCGCCGTAGGTCGGCAGCCGCAGGTTGATGCAACTGTGCTCGGTGAGGTCGTGCGGCGTCTTCGGCTCAGGATGCCGCGCAAAATACGAAGGCGCGCCGACGACGGCCATCCGCATGTCGGGGCCGATGCGCACGGCGATCATGTCCTTTGCCACCTGCTCGCCGAGGCGCACGCCGGCGTCGTAGCGCTCGGAGACGATGTCGGTGAGACCCTGATCGACGATGATCTCCACCTTGATGTCCGGATAGTCGGGAAGCAGCTTGGCGACCGCAGGCCACAGGATCGAGATCGCTGCGTGCTCGCCGGCGGTGATGCGGATCGATCCGGCAGGCTTGTCGCGCAGCTCGCTCAGCGCCGCCATCTCGGCGTCGATCTCGTCGAAGCGCGGCGCGACGACGGCGAGGAGCCGTTCGCCGGCCTCGGTCGGCGCCACGCTACGCGTCGTCCGCGCCAGCAGGCGAATGCCGAGGCGGGCCTCCAGTTCGCGGATCGTGTGGCTCAGCGCCGATTGCGACACGCCGAGTTTCGCCGCCGCCTTGGTGAAGTTTCGCTCCCTGGCCACAGCGATGAAGGCGATGACATCGTGGAAGTTGCTCGTGGGCATTCATGAGCCTCGTTCATAGCCGCATGCCGATCATACCAGGCAAATGCCGGCGCCTGCATGTTCCCGCCTTGCCCCCAAGGCGATGGAACCATCGGAAGAACGCAAGCTCAGAAGGATCGGTTTGCAGGTCTTGCGAGCCGGGTTGAAAGCGCTATCCGCCCGAACGTCGCTGACGGCGATCGCATCGTCGCGGTCCTAGGCCCCTCGGCCAGCAACAGCCATCTGGCCGAATTGCCGCGCCGGCCGCGATGGCGCGGCCGGCGCGGCAGGAGCCTCGCTTTCGCGTTCCTGCGCCTTCTGTCAGGTGAGCAGGAGGGTCTTGATCGCGCGCCGCTCGTCCATCGCGCGGTAGCCCTCCGCGACCTCGGCGAGCGGCAGCTTCAGGTCAAAGACCTTGCCGGGCTCGATCTTCCGCTGAAGCGCCAGGTCGATCAGGTGCGGCAGGAAGCGGCGAACCGGGGCCGGACCGCCGAGAAGACTGGTTTGGGCGAAGAACAACCCCGCCCCGTCGAGTTCGACGCCATGCGGCACGCCGACGTATCCAATCGATCCGCCGGGACGCGCGCAGTTGAGCGCCTGCGTCATCGACTCCTGAGTGCCCACGCATTCGAGCACGGAATCCGCGCCGATCCCTTTGGTCAGTTCCTTGATTCGCGCGACCCCCTTATCGCCGCGCTCGGATATGATGTCGGTCGCGCCGAACTCGACGGCGAGATCCTGCCGAGTCTTGTGGCGGCTCATCGCAATGATCCGCTCGGCGCCCATCTGCTTCGCCGAAAGCACGCCCATGAGTCCGACCGCGCCGTCGCCGACCACGACGACCGTCGAACCGGGCTTAACGTTCGCCGCAAAAGCCGCGTACCAGCCGGTGCCGAGCACGTCCGACGTCGCCAGCAGGCTCGGAATCAAATCGTCCGGAGGCAATTCGGCGGTCGCGACCAACGTTCCGTCGGCGAGCGGCACGCGCGCCAGCGGCGCCTGCGCTCCGGTCATGAACTCGCGCTGCTGGCACGACGACGGAAAGCCGAAGCGGCAATGCGGGCAGGTGTTGTCGGAGATGCAGAACGAGCCGACGACGAATTGGCCGGGCCGGACTGTGGTGACCGCGCTACCGACCTCCTCGACGACGCCGCAATATTCATGGCCCATCGCCATCGGCGACGCGACCTCGTTCAGGCCGCGGTAAGGCCAAAGGTCGGAACCGCAAATGCAGGAGGCCGATAGCCTGATGATGGCGTCCGTCGGACGGAGGAGTTTCGGCTCCGCGACCTCCTCGCACCGCACGTCTCTTGGTCCGTAAAGAATGGTTCCCAGCATGAGATGATTTCCTTTCGATTTTGGCGGCCTACGCGAGGCGCGTCTGACTGGGGGGAAGGAAGAGCCTTCGAAGCCGTTCGATTGCGCTCGTCGAAGCTGCGGGCCTTCGTCCGGAAATACGCGGCAGCGGGCAGGGAAGCGCGAGGATCAGCATCAGTCTGACGACCACTCTCAGTGCTTCCGTCCGGTGAGCCGCTGCCAATTGAACGAGATGCGACGATCGCAATCGCGTCGCCTCAGGATATGAACGGCGCCTCAGCTGTCGAAACGGACTGCCAGCTTTGGAAGCAGTCCGCGACCGCTGCCCGGCGCAATGTATCTGCCGCACGGTCTTGCGATTAGATCCGGCTTTTCGCATGTGGCTATGAAGTCAGCTCATGAATGGCGGCCCGGCGGTTCGCCAGTCGCCGGCGGCGAAAGGGCCGCTTCCGCCCGCCGTACGCTTCGAACGCGCTCGGCGGTTGGGCCGGCGCCGGCTTCGGTCGGCGCATCGCCGCTTTGTCTGAGCCAGGGGGCCGAATACGCCGCGCGGCTTGAGGGCCGATCGTGTGACTGAGCGCCGCCGACCTTTTTGAAGTCTCAGGCCGCGGAGCTGCGCGCGACGGAGCTACGAAGGCCGGTGGGGTGCATTTATGAATCTTGCTCATAGCCGCATGCGCATCTTTCCATCTTATTCGCTCGGCGGCCGCGTCATAGCTTGGCGGCGTCAGCGGGGATCGCGGCCCCGCCCTGCCGGGAGATCGAGTCATGTTGAAGCGCCAACTCGGGACGAGCGGTCTGGAGGTCTCGGCGATCGGCCTCGGTTGCATGGGGCTGAGTCACGCCTACGGCCCAGCCGTCGAGAAACAGGCGGGGATCGCGCTGATCCGCGCGGCGGTCGAGCGCGGCGTGACTTTCTTCGATACGGCGGAAGCCTATGGCCCGTTCGCCAACGAGGAACTGGTCGGCGAGGCGCTGGCGCCGGTGCGCGACAAGGTCGTCATCGCGACCAAGTTCGGCTTCGACATCGATCTGGAGACCGGCGCCCGCCGCGGCGGCGTCAACAGCCGCGCCGAGCACATCAAGGCGGTCGCCGAGACGTCGCTGAAGCGGCTGAGGACCGACGTCATCGATCTCTTCTATCAGCACCGCGTCGACCCCGCCGTGCCGATCGAGGACGTGGCGGGCGCCGTCAAGGATCTGATCCGCGATGGCAAGGTCAGGCATTTCGGCCTTTCGGAAGCTGGCGCGAAGACGATCCGCCGCGCCCATGCGGTCCAACCGGTCGCGGCGGTCCAGAGCGAATATTCGCTGTGGTGGCGCGGGCCCGAAGCGGAAATCCTGCCGACGCTCGAAGAGCTCGGGATCGGCTTCGTCCCCTTCAGTCCCCTCGGCGCCGGCTTCCTGACCGGCGCGATGAACGAGAAGACCAAGTTCGACCGTTCCGACTTTCGCGCCAGCGTGCCGCGCTTCGCTCCCGACGCGTTGAAGGCGAACCTGGCGCTGGTCGAGCTGCTGCGCGACGTGGCGAAGCGCAAGGGCGCGACGCCCGCCCAGATCGCGCTCGCCTGGCTCTTGGCCCAGAAGCCGTGGATCGTCCCGATCCCGGGCACGACGAAGCTCGCTCGCCTCGATGAGAACCTCGGGGCGGCCGACGTCGAGCTGACCGCCGCTGATCTCGAGGCGATCGATTCGGCTGCAGCAAAGGTCGAACTGAAGGGCGAACGGCTGCCCGAAGCCGCGCTGAAAATGACGGGCCTCTAGAACAGCCAGTCGGTTGATGAACGAGCGATAAGGAGAACGGCGATGGCGCCCAACGCGCGCGCGCGCAAGAACCACGACGAGCTTTTTCCCGGTCACGTCTCCGCGCTGGCGGCGACCGATCCGGAACTGATCGAATCATTCGACAACTTCGCCTTCGACGAAGTGCTGGCCCACGGCAAGCTGGACGTCAGGACCCGGCTGATGGTTCAGCTCGCCTCGATGATCGCCTGCCAGGCGCTGCGCGAATTCCGCGTCATGCTCGGCGCGGCGCTCGCCGTCGGGGTCACGCCGGTCGAGATCAAGGAGATCGTCTACCAAGCCGTCCCCTACGTCGGCATGGCCAAGGCGTTCGACTTCATCCACGCCACGAACGAGGTTTTTACCGAACGAGGCGTCGCGCTGCCCCTGCCGGGCCAGTCGACGACCACGCCGGAGAACCGTGCGGAAAAAGGCCTCGCGGCCGAAAAACAGATCGTCGGCGACGCGTTCGTGGAGAAGCTCTACGCCTCCTCCCCTGCCGACGAGCTGCATATCCAGCGCTACCTGTCGGCCAACTGCTTCGGCGACCACCTGACGCGCGCCGGCGTCGACATTCCCACGCGCGAGCTTCTCACCTTCAGCATGCTCGTCTCGCTCGGCGGCTGCGAGCCGCAGGTCAAGGGCCATGTCGCCGCCAACCTCAATGTCGGCAACGATCGCGCACGGCTGATCGACGTCCTGACGCAGCTGCTGCCATTCATCGGCTACCCGCGCACGCTCAACGCGCTGCGGGCGCTCGACGAGGCCGCCCCGCCGACGACGTGAACCGTTTTTCAAACTGAACTTCAGGAGATTCGAAAATGTCACAACGCACATGGCTGATCACCGGCGTCAGCAGCGGCTTCGGTCGCGAGCTCACTGGTCAACTGCTCGCGCGCGGCGACCACGTCGTCGGAACCGTTCGCGACCCGGCCAAGGTCGCCGATTTTAGCAAGCGGTATCCCAAAGCGTTCCGCGCCGAAAAGCTCGACGTGACCGACACCGCGGCGATCCGCGCCGTCGTCGATCGCGCCTTCTCCGATCTTGGGCGGATCGACGTCATCGTCAGCAACGCGGGCTACGGTCTGTTCGGCGCGGCCGAAGAGCTTTCCGACGAGCAGATCGACCATATCGTCGCCACCAACCTGGTCGGATCGATCCAGCTCATCCGCGCGGCGCTGCTGCATCTTCGCGCCCAGGGCGGCGGACGCATCATCCAGATCTCCACCTACGGCGGGCAGGTCGCCTTCGCCGGGAACTCGATGTACCACGCCACCAAGTGGGGCATTGAAGGCTTCGTCGAGTCGGTCGCCCAGGAGGTCGCGCCGTTCGGCATCGGCGTGACGATCGTCGAGCCCGGCGGCGCGCGGACCGAGTTTCGCTATGGCAGCGCGCAGGTCGCGAAGCTGACGCCTGCGTACGACAACAATCCGGCGCACGCCTTCCTGCGCATGCTCGATCCCAAGAGCGGCCTCGCGCCAGGCGATCCGGCTCGGATGGCGGCGCGCATCATCGACAGCGTCGACGTGGAGCCCGCGCCGCTGCGCATGGCGCTCGGCTCGCAAGCGCTGGAGAGCACGCTGTCGACGCTGCGCAAGCGCATCGAGGGCTTTGAAGCCCAGAGGGAACTCGCCGCTTCGACAGATTTCCCGCCCGGCGAGTGACGGGCGCGCGCGGCGAGCGCCAAACGGCATTCATGAGGCCCATTCATAGCCGCATGCCAATTTGTCCGGCTAATCGCGGCGCGGCGCGCGCCTTAGATTTGCTGGCGAGGAAGGCGACGCAACAGCAGGAGCGCTCGTCGTGATCACGCGCAGAGGCGCGCTTGTCGCCGCCGGCGGTTTCGCCGCGTTCGCGGTCGGGCGAAGGCGCAGCGACGCGGTCGAAACGCCGGGCGTACCCACAGAGCAAAGGAAAGCGATCATGGACATTCAACGAAACGGTTCTCGCCCGTCGGCCAAGGGGCCGGCCGAGTGGTTCACCGGGTCGGTCCGCGTCGACCCTCTATTCCAGGCGCCGGAACCGGCGCGCGGCTTCGGCGCCAGCGTCACCTTCGAGGCCGGCGCCCGCACCGCATGGCACACGCACCCGCTCGGCCAGACGCTGATCGTCACCTCGGGTCTCGGCTGGGCGCAGCGCTGGGGCGGCCCCAAGGAGGAGATTCGGCCCGGCGACGTGATTTGGTTTCCGCCGGGCGAGAAGCATTGGCACGGCGCGGCGGCGACCACGGCGATGACTCACGTCGCCATCGTCGAGGAGCTGGGCGGCAAGTCGGCCGACTGGCTGGAGAAGGTCAGCGACGCGCAATACGAGGCCTGATCGTCGAGCGAAGCGACAGCTCAGGCCAAACGTCAGATCAGGAGCGTCAGTCATGGAAAAACGCAAACTCGGCAAATCCGGCCTCGAAGTCTCGGCGATCGGCCTCGGCTGCATGGGGCTGAGCTTCGCCTATGGGCCGGCGATGGAGACGAAAGAGGCGATCAAGCTGATCCGCGCCGCCGTCGACCGCGGCGTCACGTTCTTCGACACAGCGGAAGCCTACGGGCCGTTCAAGAACGAAGAGGTGGTCGGCGAAGCGCTGGCGCCGGTGCGCGACAAGGTCGTCATCGCCACCAAATTCGGCTTCAAGTTCGATGCGGCGAATGCGCAGAGCGGTCTCGACAGCCGGCCGCAGCATATCCGCGAGGTCGCCGAGGCGTCGCTCAAGCGGCTGAAGACCGACGTCATCGACCTCTTCTATCAGCATCGCGTCGACCCCGAGACGCCGATCGAGGATGTCGCGGGAGCGGTGAAGGACCTGATCAAGGAAGGCAAGGTCAGGCATTTCGGACTGTCGGAAGCGGGCGTCCAGACGATCCGCCGCGCCCACGCGGTCCTGCCGGTCGCGGCGTTGCAGAGCGAATACTCGCTGTGGTGGCGCGAGCCGGAGAAGGAGATCATTCCGACGCTGGAGGAGCTTGGGATCGCTTTCGTGCCGTTCAGCCCGCTCGGCAAGGGTTTTCTCACCGGCGCGATCGACGACAAGACGACCTTCGACGCCAAGGACTTCCGCAACATCGTGCCGCGTTTCACGGCCGAGGCGCGCAAGGCCAATCAGGGCCTGGTCGAGCTGATCGGCAGAATCGCCGCGGGCAAGAAGGCGACGTCGGCGCAGATCGCGCTCGCCTGGCTGCTCGCGCAGAAGCCGTGGATCGTTCCCATCCCGGGGACGACGAAGCTCCATCGCCTCGAGGAAAACGCCGGCGCGGCGGCGCTCGCGCTGACCGCCGGCGACCTTGCCGAGATTGACCAGGCGCTCGCCAAGATCGCGGTCACGGGCGACCGCTATCCGCCGCGCCTGCAAGCGATGGTCGGACGCTGAGCCGCCCATAAAGACCTGGGCAGGCGACCTCGAGCGCCGCCGCGGCGGCGGCGGTCAACAAGACAAGAAAGGATGGCTCTTGCGCATCGGAATCATCGGCGCGGGTTGGCTGGGTGGGACGGTCGGCGGCGCGTGGGCCAAGGGAGGGCACGACGTGCTGTTCTCATCCCGCCGCCCGGACAAGCTCGCCGCCATGGTTCGCGAGCTTGGTCCACACGCTTCGGCAGGAACGCCGGCCGAGGCCGCAGCGTTCGGCGAGGTCGTGCTGATCGCCACGCCTTATGGGGAGTTGGAGAAGATCGGTCACGACCTTGGCGGCGCGCTCCAAGGCAAGATCGTGCTCGACGCCTGCAATCCTTATCCACCCGATCCGGAGCCCTTCCGGCGGGAGATCGAGAAGGCCGGCGTCGCCATTTCCACAGCGAAATACTTCCCCGGCGCGCGGCTTGTGCGCGCCTTCAGCGCCGTCGACGCGACCTCGGTCGAAGCTTCGGCGGCCGGTCGCGGCGCCAAGCTCGGCGTTCCGCTCGCCAGCAATGACGAAAACGCGCTTCGCGTCGCCGAGCAGCTCGTCCGCGATGCGGGCTGCGAGCCAGTCGTGGTCGGCGATCTCGCCGCCGCGCGCAGCTTTCAGCGCGGCGGGCCGGGCTTCCGCGCCAACACCAGCGCGCCGGCCCTGCGGCGGCGGCTTGGAATGCCGGCAGATGGCCTCTAAGGTCGGGCGCCGCCGGTTCGCGCCGCGGCGGCGGTCGGAGTCTATGCCGTTACGGGCGCCGAGCGAGGGGCATGGCTCTGGGCGCATTCGCGGACTTCGTCGACGCGCTGCTTTACGACAATGCGCGCGCAACAGCGTTGATCGCCGCGCTGCTCGGCGCGCACGTCGCCGTCGCGATCGCGGCGTTGGCGCGGCGGCGGATTCCCCGCCTGATGATCGGCCTCAACCTCGCCGTCGCCGGCGTGGTCCTGCTCTACAAGGCCTCGCAATATGCGGCGCACCCGGCCCTGATCGCCATCGCGCGCGACGATCTGGCGGGCAATTTCGACGTCAGGCTCGTCCTGTTCGAAGCGATCGTCGCTCTCGCCGCCGGCTTCGCGTTAGCCCGCTGGCGCGTCGCCGCCTGGCTGTCGGCGGCGGCGTTCGTCATCCATGCGCTCGCCGCCGCGGCGCTGCTCTATTTCATGTTCACGTTCCGCATCGACCGCCTGATCTGAATCCGATTGCGTGGGGCGGCGAGCGACCGGCCTCGCGCTCGTCTCGACAAGCGCGCCTCGCCGCCGGCCGCGGCGGCGCCGTCGTCGCTGAAGCCGCCAAGGCGCTTCGCTAGCGCGGTTCGGCCGCGAGGCCGATTTCGGCGATTCGCTGCGTCGTCGGCGCGGCGTCGAGGAACGTCCAAGCGATCGGCAAAGCGGCGGGACGGCGCCAGGCGCGCTCGACGCGCAGGCGCCAAAGGCGCTCCGCGCCAGGGAGGGCGCGCGCGGCGTCGGGGCGCCAATCGATCTCCGCGCGGCCTTGCAGCTGGAGAACGTCGCCGTTGTCGAAATCGATCGCCAGCAGGCTGGCGCGAGGCTCGCCGAGCAAATTGCCGAGCGTGTTCATGTATCGGTTGCCGGGATAGTCGGGCACGGCGAGCGTATCGCCGTCGAGGCGCAGAAAGCCGGGCGGGCCGCCGCGATGCGAGACGTCGGCGCCGCTCGCGGGTCCGCTCTCGTCGCGCGATCGGCTGGCGACGAAAGCGGCGTCGGCGCGCGCCAGCAGATCGCGCGC
>Ga0326728_10012983_pt1 | contig 18278 bp, 22 predicted proteins | sample MB3enrmetagenome_FD_207602 | JGI IMG/M metagenome (GOLD analysis project Ga0326728, IMG submission 207602) | Lab enriched peat soil microbial communities from McLean, Ithaca, NY, United States - MB31MN | ecosystem: Environmental > Terrestrial > Soil > Wetlands > Peat | place: USA: New York... | reverse complement strand
CACTGACCGCAAGAGCGCCCATCGTCTCGCCCAGCTCGCCCTGGCGATCACCTTCCTCATCACCGCCAAGCTCATCGACTGGCGAGATCGGTGGTCACCTATCCGCTGAGGCTCTAAGTCAGCCGAGTCGGCGCAGCTCTCGACGCGTTCAGTCTGCCAAGCCATGATCGGCGGGGACACCCCCTCTCCACCGAGCTCGTCGGGCACGGGCTGGTCGATGAGTCCTATGGACTCCTCGGAGAGGTAACGGCGTTCCGCCACCTCCCACTCGTCGTGCTGTTCGACGAGCACCGCGGTCACGAGTCGCATCACCGAGGTGTCGTTGGGAAAGATCCTGACGACGTTGGTGCGCCACTTGATCTCGGCGTTCACGCGCCCCAGGGGGTTCGTCGTCGAGATCTTGGTCCAGTGCGCCTTCGGGAAGTTAGAGAAGGCGAGAGGTCGGCCTTGGCCTCGTCGAGGAGCTTCGTCACCTGCGGGAAGCCCGGCCGAAGCGTGTCGACGACCTCCTCGAGCTGGCTGTGGATGTGGGCCCGATCGGGCTGGACGAAGAACGTCTTGATGGCCGCCGCGACCATCTGGGCCTTCTGTCTTTGCACCCCCGAGAGGGCGTTGCATATGAAGTGCACCCGGCAGGGCTGCCAGGAGGCGCCGACGTAGACCTTTTCGCTCGCCTCTCTGAGCCCGAGGTGGTGGTCAGAGACGACGAGGCGGACACCCGACAGTCCCCGCTGGCGCAGGCTGCGCAGGAAGGCCGTCCAGAAGGCTCCGTCCTGGGAGTCGCCGACGTTACAGCCGAGCACCTCCCGGTTGTCGACTGCGGTCACGCCGGTGACAACGACGGCCCTCGAGACGACCCGGCCGCGGACGCGGCCTTTCACGTAGGTGGCGTCGCAGAACAGGTAGGGGAAGGCGACGTGGTCCACCTGGCGGGTCCGGAAGCCCTCCATCTCCCGGTCGAGCTCGGCACAGATCCGAGATACCTCGAACCTAGAGATCCCGGAGTCAACCCCGAGGGACCGCACCAGGTCGTCGACCTGGCGCGTCGAGACGCCGGGGACGTAGGCCTCCATCACGACCGCGAAGCCCCCGGTCGATCCTGCGCCGGCGCTCCAGGATCTGAGGGAGACGAGCCCGAGCGGAGCTTGGGGACCGAGAGCTCCAGGTCGCCAGCCTCGGTCGACAGCAACCTCGGGCGGTGCCCGTTGCGGTGGTTCTGTCGCTCCCCTTTCGTTCTTGGGGACCGACGCCGATCACCGCCGTCACCTCGGCTTCTATCAGCGCCTACAAGGCCACCTCGACGTCTTGGCGGATCAGGTCGACGTCGCCTCCGGCACGGAGCGCGTCGAGCAGTTCGTAGGGATCAAACTCTTGTTGGGCCACCGGTGTGATCTCCTTGTCGTGTCTTGCCGGACACGTCGAGATTCACTCCGGTCGTCCAACTACGTGGGGGATCCTCTGCGTGATTTACACCAACTCATGGGAGTCCCCCGCGCAGCAAAGCGACGAGCGAGGGCTGAAAGCATCGCCGCTATGAAGGCGGGAGGCCGGGAAGCCCCCGTTATGTACTCACGATCAAGGGACGCAAGCGTCGACGCGAAGCAGAGCGGGCTCAGCGCGAGGAGACCGAAAACGGGGTCGCAGAATCAAACTGACCCACTACCAGGCTTTTTTCCTGTTGGCTGAGCCTATAAGCTCTCGCCCCGTGAAGGCAGTGATCCTTGCGGGCGGCCTGGGCTCGCGCCTGAGCGAGGAGACTGCGGTCCGGCCTAAGCCGCTCGTCGAGATCGGAGGCAAGCCGATCTTGTGGCACATCATGAAGGTCTTCTCGTCGCACGGGATCGACGAGTTCGTGATCTGTCTGGGCTACAGGGGCTACATGATCAAGGAGTACTTCGCCAACTACTACCTGCATACGTGCGACGTTTCGTTCGACGTGGCCTGCGGGACGATGGAGGTACACCACTCGACCACCGAGCCGTGGAAGGTGACGCTCGTCGAGACAGGAGATCAGACCATGACCGGCGGTCGCCTGCTGCGGGTACTCGGCTACCTCGGCGACGAGGACTTCTGCTTCACCTACGGCGACGGCTTGGCCGACATAGACATCACGGCGCTGGTCGCCTTTCACCGCAATCAGGGGAGGCTGGCGACAATTACCGCGGTGCAGCCGCCCGGCCGTTTCGGAGCGTTGCAGATCGAAGGCGAACGGGTCCTCGACTTCCGCGAGAAGCCCCCCGGTGACGGCAACTGGATTAACGGTGGCTTCTTCGTCCTGTCCCCCCAGGTCAAGCGGTACCTGACCGACGACACGACAGTCTGGGAGAACGAGCCGGTCCACCGCCTGGCTCGCGACGGTCAATTGGCGTGCTATCGCCACGGCGGCTTCTGGCAAGCGATGGACACCCTGCGCGATCAACTCCACCTCGAGGGCCTGTGGGAAAGTGGCGGCGCCCCTTGGAAGACTTGGGCGTGAGTTCGCCGGTCGCCGGTGAGGCTCTCTCGGGTCGGTTCGACGAGGGCTTCTGGAGCGGCCGGCGAGTGCTTATCACCGGCCATACCGGCTTTAAGGGCTCCTGGCTGAGCTTATGGCTCGGCGAGCTGGGTGCCGTCGTCACCGGCCTGTCCGACGGGGTGCCCACGACTCCGTCGTTGTACGAAGTCGCGCGCGTTGGCGAGGGCATCCATGACCTGCGTGTCGATGTTCGGGATTTCGAGTCGTTGTCGTCTGCGCTTGCCGCCGCTCGGCCCGAAATCGTGGTCCACATGGCGGCTCAGTCGCTGGTGCGCCGCTCCTTCGAGGAGCCGCGCGAGACGTACGAGACCAACGTGATGGGCACTGTCAACGTGCTCGAAGCGGTGCGACGCGCTAGCGGGGTGCGTGTAATGATCAACGTGACCTCGGACAAGTGCTACGACAACCGTGAATGGGAGTGGGGCTACCGCGAGTGCGAGCCGATGGGCGGCCATGACCCGTACTCGAGCTCCAAGGGCTGCTCCGAGCTAGTGACCGACGCCTTTCGCAGGTCGTTCTTCTCCGATCCCGAGGACACACGGCTGGCCTCTGTCCGCGCCGGAAACGTCATCGGCGGAGGCGACTGGGCCGTGGACCGTTTGCTGCCAGACATCATGCGCGCCGCGCTGGCTGGCGAGCCGGTTCTCGTACGCAATCCCGATGCCGTCCGTCCCTGGCAGCACGTTCTCAACCCCCTGAGTGGCTACCTGGTATTGGCACAGGCACTTTGGCACTCCCAGAAGTTTGCCGGCGGCTGGAACTTTGGGCCCTCCGACGACGATGCTTGGCCGGTTCGCGCAATTGTCGAGCGGTTAGCGGAGCTCTGGTCTGACAAGCTGGATTGGGTCCAGGACGCCGGTGCCCATCCGCACGAGGCGTCGTACCTCAAGCTCGACTCCTCGCGCGCCAGAGAGCGTCTGGGCTGGCGACCCCAATGGAACCTGACAAAGGGCCTGGACTCGACGATCGGTTGGTATCGCTCGCTGAGCATGGGCGAGGACATGCGCGCCGTAACTGTGGACCAGATTCGGGCGTTTCAACACTCTTTGACGTCGACATGACCGCCACACCCTGCAGGTTCTGCGGAGCTCCGTTAGAAGCCGTGTTCGCGGATCTGGGCATGTCACCCCTAGCCAACTCCTACCTGCCGCCCGAGCGTGCGAACGCGATGGAGCCCTTCTACCCGCTACGCGCACTGGTTTGCGAAAGCTGCTTTCTGGTGCAGCTGGAGGAGTTCGAGACCCCCGACCGGATCTTCTCGGACTACGCCTACTTCTCGTCGTACTCGACCAGCTGGCTCGAGCACTGCCAGCAGTATGCGGAGACGATGATCGACCGCCTGGGACTCGACCAAGACAGTCGGGTGGTGGAGATCGCCTCCAACGACGGCTACTTGCTGCAGTACTTCCACGAGCACAAGATCCCCGTACTGGGCATCGAGCCAGCGGCCAATGTAGCCAAGGTGGCGCTGGAGAGAAACATTCCGACTCTGGTCGAATTCTTCGGTCGCGAGTTTGCGGCAACGCTGGTTGAAGAATCGCCAGCTGACCTGCTTCTCGGGAACAACGTGCTCGCCCATGTGCCCGATCTCAACGACTTCGTGGCCGGGCTGAAGGTCCTCCTCAAGCCGGGTGGCGTCATCACCATGGAGTTCCCGCATCTAATGCGGCTCATCACGGACAACCAGTGGGACACGATCTACCACGAGCACTTCTCCTACTTCTCCTTCCTCACCGTCGGAAGCGTGTTCGCCGCGCAAGGCCTGCGTCTGTTCGACGTCGAGGAGCTGCCCACTCACGGCGGGTCGCTGCGCATCTACGGCTGCCATGAGGACGATGCCAGCAAGAGCGATACCGATCGCGTCGTGCAGATGCGCGAGCGCGAACGCGCAGCAGGCTACGAGCGACTTGACACCTATACGAACTATGGTGCCCGCGTGATGGCGGACAAGCGCCAGATCCTCCGGTTCCTGATCGGGCTCAAGGAGGACGGCAAGCGCGTGGTCGGCTACGGCGCGCCCGCCAAGGGCAACACGATGCTCAACTACTGCGGCGTGCGGAGCGACTTCCTCGAATACACCTGCGATCTCAATCCCCACAAGCAGGGCCACCTCCTCCCCGGCAGCCATATCCCGATCCGGTCTCCGGAGGCCATCAGCGAGGACCGCCCTGACGTGGTGCTGATCCTCCCATGGAACCTCAAAGACGAGATCATCGAGCAGCTGAGCTTCATCCGCGAGTGGGGCGGACAGTTCGCCGCCCGCACTCCGGAGCTGGCGCTGCACGCCTGAGTCGCCACATCGTGCTGTTCAGCGAGACGCCGCTGGCCGGGGCATGGCTCGTCGAGCTCGAACGACTCGGTGACGAGCGCGGCTGGTTCTCTCGTACCTTCGACGCTGACGAGTTCCGCGCGCGCGGTCTGGAACCCACGGTCGTGCAGTGCAACGCCTCGTTCAACGAGCGGCGCGACACTCTGCGGGGCCTCCACTACCAAGCAGAACCTTACGATGAGACCAAGCTTGTGCGTTGCGTGCGAGGAGCGATCTTCGACGTGGGGGTCGACCTGCGGCCGCAGAGCCCCATGTACTGCGCCTGGTACGGGGTGGAGCTGAGCGCCGAGAACGGCAAGATGCTCTACCTGCCGCGGGGCGTGGCCCACGGCTTCCAGACTCTCGTCGACGGCTGTGAAGTCCTGTACCAGATGGGTCACGAGTACGTCCCCGAAGCGGCCCGCGGCGTGCGCTGGGACGATCCGGCCTTCGACATCCGCTGGCCCGCACCGAGCGGCGAGCGCACAATCTCCGCGCACGACCGCGGATTCCCCGACTTCGCGGCCTGAGCATGGCACACGGCCCAGTCCTCGTCACGGGCGGCAGCGGCTTCGTGGGACAGGCTCTCCTCACCGCTTTCGCCGAAGCGGATGTCGAAGTGCACGCCACCTACTGGCCGGACCAGCCCGCTACGCCTTTGGCTAACACTTTCTGGCATCGGATCAACCTGCTTGAGCCCGGTCCTGTCGAGGCCCTGATGCGCGAGCTCGTGCCCGAGAGGCTCGTACACCTGGCCTGGTACGTGGAGCACGGCCGCTTCTGGTCTGCACCGGAGAACCTCGACTGGGTGGCAGCCAGCCTGCACCTCCTTCGCGCGTTTGCGGCATCCGGCGGCCGGCGCGTAGTGATAACCGGCACCTGCGCCGAGTACGACTGGTCGGTGGGCGGGCCGCTCAGCGAGTCAACCTCACCTCTGGCGCCTGCGACGGTGTACGGCGCCGCGAAGGACGGCTTGCGGCGTGTAGCTGCTGCGTTCGCCCACCAAGAGGGCGTCGAGCTGGCGTGGGCTCGCTTGTTCTTCATGTACGGGCCCGGCGAGGCGCCCCGCCGCCTGGTTCCCTCGGTCATTAGGGCTCTCATCGCGGGCGAGCCGGTGCTGACCACCGAGGGCGCCCAAGTGCGAGACTTCCTGCACATCAAAGATGTCGGGCGAGCACTTGCGGCGTTGCTCGACAGTTCGGTGGTCGGGCCGGTCAACATCGCCTCAGGGAAGGGGATCGCAATGCGGGAGCTGCTCGCGGTCATCGGCCAGGCGACCGGCCGCGGAGACCTGATCCGGCGCGGAGCGCTGCCCACCCCCGCGGGCGAGCCGCCCAGCCTGGTAGGCGATGTACGAAGGCTACGAGGAGAGGTCGGCCTCGAACCAGGGATCGATCTGGCCACGGGGATCTCGCAGACGGTGAGCTGGTGGCGGGAGCGCGCTGGTTCCGCGGAGGCGGGCTAGTTCGCGACTGGCACCCTGCGGCGGACTAGTTGCCCGAAGTGCACGACGCGACACTGCAGCCTCGGTGGCAGCTTGTTGACGACTCTTGCGCGGAGCGGTTGTGTCAGCTGACCATGAAGACCAGGATGGACCACGTCCACCGGCATCGCGAGGTTGGGCGATGCGCCACGGACGAATAGAAAGCACTGCTGCGCGAGTACGTAACCAACACCCGGGGGCACTTCCCACAAGGCAGGGCGGACGCAGTCGATCGCCCCGTAGCCGTTGTCCGCGAAGAGGCGCACCCAGTATCACTGCCAGCGCGGGTTGATGTGATGCGTACCCGACTGGCCGGGCAAGGCCGCGGAGAACAGCACGACATCGGAGAGGGCACAGAGGTCGGCGACGAACCCGGGGCCGCGCTTCGGCGAGAGGTGCTCTGCAACCTCGATGCTCACCGCCATTTCATAGCGGCTGTCAATGGGCAACGGCCTCTCAAGATTGTGTGGGATGAACCGGTCCCGCGGGATCACCAGATGCCGCTCCGCCCAAGGCCCGTCGTACCCGACTGCGTCGATACCAGCCTTGACGAACTCCCGAACCCACCCGCCCGCAGCGCATCCGGCATCAACAAGAGTCGAAGGCGGCGCGCCGAGTTCTGCAACGATGAGCGGCAAGACGGCAGCAACATTCTTCTCCTCGGCCGCCGCCCCGGAGGACATGAACTCTGCGTTGTAGTCACCCACGGCTGAAACCTATCAATCGGTAGGGGCGCCAGCGGATGAGCGGTGCACCCTAGCGAAACTCGACGAAACCCGATCATCGGCGATGACCAACGTTTCGGCTTGGAGTATGTTGATTAACGAGCGAACAGACTGTTCTCCGACGCCGCGACTCTCTGTAATCGCGTGTATCCACATCACCGACAGGAAGAAGTGTTTTGGTTGAGTCCATAGACAGATTGGCCACAATCGCTATCCCAACCTTCAATCGTGCGAAGCTGCTGCCGCGTGCCGTCGTGTCTGCGCTTGCTCAGGACTATCCGTCCGTCGAGGTTCTGATTGTTGACAACGCTTCGACGGATGAAACCGAGGATATCTGTCGCGCGTTGGTCGACCAGCATCGACATATCCAGTACATGCGCCAGCCATTCAATACTGGGCCGGTGAACAACTTTGAGACGGGCCTGCGGAAGGCGAGAGGATACTACTTCATGTGGTTGGCGGACGATGACATCATAACCAATAACTATCTCCGCCGTTGCATCGAAGAACTCGAGCGTGGCGGCCATGCCATCGTTGCAGGGCAGGATTGGTGGTACGCCGGGGATGATGACGAGTCGAAGCCGGTATTGACTGGAGTGCCGTATCGACAGCCCGGTGGTGGAGTCGTTCCCGCTCCCATTGTGACGGTGTTTCAGGCTGAGCCAAAGTCTAGGGTACTGGCGTATGTGCGATCTGTGGATTCTAATGCTGCAATCTACGGAGTTTGTCGGACTGAGACCGCACGCGCTCTTCTTCCAATTCGATCTTGCATTGGCTGGGACTGGCTTTGGGTTCTGGGTCTGGTCAGCACGGGCACGCTGGGAGTCGCCACTGACGCTGGGATTCGTCGTAATGCCGAAGGTATTTCGGCACAGTGGCAGCGAGCCGGGGCGCAACTTGGGCACGGCAAGCTTGGTCAGTGCTATCCGCGCATTTTGCTTTCCTTCGAAATGCTCAGGACCTGTAGCCAGAGACTTCCAACGGGCACGTCCATCCTCGATCGAGAGGTACCCGCGGCAAAGGCGGCTATAATTACCTGGGTACGTCTCGGGGCGATTGGGGACCTAACTGCACCGATTAGATCACTTCTGCACCGAGTCATTCCCCGAAGTGTGTCTGGATCGGTGCATGCTGTATTACGTTCGTTCTATAGACCTATTAGGTCAAGGCTTTCCCCGATTGGGTCGCGGATACTCGACCGCTTGTCCAATTGATCGCTGGCACTCATGATGGGCGCGCTTTGCCGGCGGCTCAGCATGTGATCTCCAGGTGATGGGCGACAGCAGTCGCCGCATCTCCAGCTCTTCCTTTGCGTAGGCGCGCGTCTGATTATCAGCGACGAGAAGACCTTCCTGGTCTCCCTAACGGAATGTGTGACTGTGTGGCCGGAGAGTATGATCGTGTAGTTTGCTGTGGCGGTCCACGACTAGGGCACGAAGCCCGTACCTAGTGTCTGACGCGTAATACCGCGTCAGACACTCTCCAGGAAGTAGGCGTCAGTCCTACCTATTTGCATGGCCCTGAGGGTCGAACGGTGGAGCATGAACGCGTTTGTGCGGACTGATAGGCGGGGAACGGAGGGAAACGGAGAACTTGGCCAGGCATGGCGAGAAGCGAGCTCAAGGTAACAGCTGCCGAACGCCACAGCGTCGTAGCTGGTGGCGCCGAATTCGCGGAGGCCTGGGATTGTGACCGTAGCAACTTCAACCCGTAGTGGAGGTTGTTCATTTCATTACGCGCGAGGCTTCGCTTTGGGATGGCACCCCGGTACGCATTGGGCAGGAAGAGCGAGTTCAACACGACCGAGCGGACGCTCTCCCACGATCCCGTGGCTCTGACGAGTCCAGTGCCCGGCTGGTCCAGCGCATGTGCAAGCTTGGCGAGCCAATCCTGGGCCAGAATCACGCTGTGGGAGTTGAGAAAGCAGAGCCGATCGTGTGGTAGGCGTTTGGCCACTTGCAGGTAGGCAGCTAGGTCCACGGGCTCGTCCACAATGGACTGATGCTCGACACCGTCAAGCTCGCCCTCCAGCGCTTGCTGCTGCTGTGGTGTCCCTCCATTTACGAGCACAACGAGTTCGTATTCGGTGCCTGCCTGATGCGTGCGATAGGAGGCAAGGAATGTACGCTGACGCTCGGGGTCCTACGGAGGGCCGACGAGATGCACGACGGCAATCACGGTTGACCGTCGCGGCTTCTACGGCTACGGGATCCGAGCCGAGGTACCAGATCGAGCAGCTCTGGCGGGAAGGAGCGGGTGAAGAGCACGACGGCGCCAAAAAGCGCGGTCGAAGTCAACAACCGTAGGATGACGGCTACGTTCGACATTGCTAGTGGTGCCAGGCCTGCCGCCGTGGCAAGCACGACGAATGGCAGTATCCGCAGCGAAGGACGCAGGTAGGGCCTTCCGCGAACGACTGCCACTGCCTCGACGACTGTGAGGATGACTTCGACCACAGCCGTGCCGATTGCCGCGCCACGTGCCCCGTCGACGATCACGAGAGGAGCGACAAGGGCCACGTTGAGGACGAGCGCACCGAGGTTGATCAGGAGTATCGAGCGGTATAGTCGGAGGCTCAGTAGGGCGTAGCCCCACACGACATTCACGAACATCGCCCCCAGGCCGATACCCTGGATCGCGAGCACGGGGGCGGCCGCTGCGAAACGAGCCCCTCCGATGATGGCAATAGCGAGCGGCGCGCCGACAGCGATCGAAGTTGCGACCCAGGCGCCAGCAATTAGCGCCGAATGAAACACCCTCGAAATGGCGTAGGCGAGACGATCGTGGTCTTGGTGCGCAGCTCGAGCGAAAATCGGGAACGCCGAGCCCACCAGCAGGCCCGGTACGACCGTCCCAGCTTCGATGATGCGGAACGATGCACTGAAGTAGCCAAGCTGGACGCTATTCGATAGAGCCGAGACGAGCAGGACCGAGATCCGGAAATAGAGCACCGCTGCAGCGGAGGCTGCCGAGTACGGCAAGATAGCGGACATGAACGTGCGCCAGCGGCGCCAGCTGAAGGTGGGGGTCAGCGTGCGCGTGCGGCGGACGAGCAGTGCCGCGATCGCCACGACCACCAAGCCCACAGGGATTGATACCCCGAGAAACGGCAGGAGCTGCGAGCCGAGGAAAACCAGCACCACGATGAGCAGCGCTGTAAGCAGCTGGCGGGTGAGGTCAAGCACGGCGACCCATCCCAACCGGAGCTCGACGAGTAGCGGAAGGGCAAAGTTGTCCTGCGTGACCTGGAACAGCAGACCGACGCTAGCGAGCGCTACTCCAACTGCAATTACGTGTGAATATGCTGCCCAGGCGATGGCCGTAACCACGATTCCGCCAAGGATCGTGAGAGTGATCCGCAACCCGAGGAGATCACGTGCAAGCGGCCAGCGCTCATGAGGTGGCCGTGTCGAGATTTCGCGCACACCGAAGGCGGTTATCCCTAGGTCCGACAGTCCTCCGACGATCGCGACTAGCGACAGCGCGGTCACATAGCGCCCCGTGTCGACAACTCCAAGGTGGCGGAAGAGCAAAGCGGCCGATCCCATGCTCGCGAGCAGGCCGATCGCGTATCCACCGACGCGCAGGGCTCCACCGCGCATAGCTGTCACACCAGCAGCAGAGCTAGAGAGCGCATCAGTGGGCTTCTCGGCGGAGGCCGATGAAGGGGCGTCCTGTGCCCGTGGCACGACAGTCGCGCCGGGCCTTGGAGGACCGCAGAGACTCTGGTCGCCTTCAGATTCAGCCATCGGAGGAGGAACGCTTACGATGCCGGGAATGTTAGAGCGCGGACGACGCTGCAACGGTCGCAACTCATCGGAGCGCTGTTTGACCCAGTCTCACGGCTGGTTTCACATCTAGCCTGGTTCCTTGACGTTGCACTACTGGGGATCAGCGCTGCCCGCTGGCTCCCGTGCATGGGTTCAACGCATCAGCATGAGCAGTGCAACGCATCAGCATGAGCAGTGGGAGACGCTGGCGGAAGTGCCAACTTGGACGCCGTGCTGATCCGAAGCTCTTGTCGCAGAACATGAAGATCCGTAGAGCCTTGGGGGTTCGTCGACCGTGAACATCGCTGTCGTCCATGACTTGCCGCGCTTGAAAGGGGGGTCGATGAGGCGGTTCGCGATCACCGCCAAGACGGTGTCGGCGAAGCCCTCGGACCTGCGGCCATCGCCGAGAGGCGCGAAGTGCTGATCGAGCGAGAGACGGGAGAAGTTATGAGGGTACGGCGGTGATGGCTTGAAAGCTCGGCACATCGGCGAGGCGGTGAGCTCTCCAGCCTCAAGCCAGTTTCTCTCCGCATGACGGCGCCGCGCGGCGATGGTCCGGTCCAACTGGCCCGACGATCGCGGCTCGTCGGCCTCGCCGATGCGGCAGACGAGCTCGTGACGGACCTTGCCACCCTCGCGGTGGGCGTCGACGAGCGACAGGCAGCGATACATCCGATCGGCCCGACGCACGGTCAAGGTCTTCACATACATCGATTAGCTTTCCATAGTCCTATGCCGCACATTCAAGGCATGGTGTTGTCTCGACATTTGGACCCCATGCCGAGTCGATCAGAAGAGAAGGAGCAGATTAGGGTTTTCGGTTGCGTCATCCGTGGCAACTACCGCCAAACTCGGACCTGATATCGTACGGCCACCCCTACGGCTACTCGACGATGTCCCAGCTCGCGCCCGGCAAGCGATGATGACAACGACCTCTGATCCCCCCCAGCTGGCTGTCGCTCCTCCTACCACTGGACGGGTCCTGCGACGCGTTCACGCGAAGGAAACGTGGGACCGACGCCGGGTGCGCTTTTGGGGATCCGTCGTGCTCGGCGTGCAGTTCACCCTCATGCTGGCGTGGAATGCGCTGGAGATCCACAGGTACGATCTGACCTGGGACTTCGCGGAGTTCTATCACGTCTGGTACGCGACTTGGCACGGCACGCTAACCACCCCGTTGTGGCGTGGTGAAGCCGTATTCATCACGTGGCCGCTTGGTTTGCTATCGCTAGTCAATTCAAGCCCGCTGACACTTCTATCTATCCAAGACATCGCCACCGTCGGCGCGGAAGTAGTGGCCTTTTATTGGCTGACCGAGATCGCCTGGGGCCAGGACAGGCTGTCCCCTAGGTTGCTGTCTTGGCTAGGACTCCTCCTCCTCGTCGTGAATCCGTGGATCTACTGGGCGATCTCTTTCGACTACCACAGTGAGGCTATCGGATGCTTCTTCGCGATTCTCGCTGCTCACGCCCTCTTCAGAAACCAGAAACGCGCATGGATCTGGGTTGCGCTCACATTGGCGTCAGGATTGGTGACGGCCACCTACATCTTCGGAATAGGGCTGAGCCGGCTCCTCAAACGCGGAAATGGCTGGTATCTCGGGATTGTCGCGTGCGTCGTCAGCGTTGCCTGGATTGCCTTGCTCGTCCACCTCGGCGCTGGTGGCGGGATGTTCAACACAAACATCGGGCGCACTCTCTTCACACCCGGAGCTCTGACCGTATCATCGCCACAGCACCTTGTTTCAGAGGTCGTCAATCAAATATCCGCCGTAGTAAGGAACGATTGGTTCAATCGCGGCGATTTCGTCGCCAACCTGGCGCCACAGGGCATCTTCGGTGCACTAGCCACGCCCGCGATCGGCATAACGGCGGTGGTGCTCGGTGTGAACGAATCCCAGACCGGCAGCCCCATTGTCCCGCCCTCTATGCAGAGCATCTTCGTCTATGTGATTCTGCCGATTGGAACTGTCGTAGTGCTCGTCTGGCTAGCCAAGCGGTTCACTCCGCGGGTGGTAAAGGCGCTCATGGTCTTGACGGCGGTCAACGTTCTCCTGTGGTCGGTCATTTGGATGCCGCACCTGCCTCGGCAGTGGCTCACAACGAGCGCTAGCTCTGCTGCCGTAATAGGCCAGGCAGCAGCTCATATCCCGAGCAATGCGGAAGTACTTGTCTCGCAAGGCATCGTGGGCGCCTTTGGATCGCGACCGCAGTTCGTAGGCCTAACGGTCGATCCTCCCTGGACCGTGCGCGTCTCCGGAAAGGATGTCTGGTGCATCGTCACACCGCACCAGGGGGTCGAGACCGAATCTGTCATGGGCGAGTACGACATCATCGACACTCTTGCTAACAAGCTCCACGCGACGATCGTCGTGTACAGCAACGATGTGTGGGTCTTCAAATGGCACCGCCCTCCTTCGGTGAACAAGATCCAGTTCGGGCCCATCAACCGGCGTTACCCGGCGTGGCTCTTCCCGTCCATCGGGGGCATCATGCGAAACGGACCACGGAGCCGCTGGTACCTCGCCGCATCGGGTAAAGAGGGGTACCTCCTCTGGGGCGATGAATGGCGGGAACAGAAGGGGCACTATGTGGCGGAGGTGACGTTCAAGAGTTCGGGACCTGGCCCGATCAGCATTCAGGTTTGGAACGATTCGGTCAACCGCGAGCTCGCTAGCAAGCAGTACACCCGCACAAACGGAATCATCCAGGCTTCATTGCCTGTGTCGGTGGGGCATGGGCAGTCAAACGTGTCGTGGCCCGGAAGCGGACCGTTCCGAATCGATCCCCAACCTTCGCAACCGGGCCAACAGGTTGAGATACGGATATGGGATGCAAAGGGGGTAAGTGCGTCAGTTTATTCAATCTCGATGCGCCTGGTTCGCTGAGTGACGCGCGTGCCATCGGACTATTCGTGCGTCGGATCCGGCTAATCCGCGGGTTCGGCTAGGTTCAGGGCTCCAAAGGGGTGTCGACGCCGGTCCTGTTGCGACTCAGGTTCGTTGGACAGATTCACTGACTACCACGCGGCCAGCAGAGCCGTCGCCTCGATGAACGCCTCTCGTGGGGCGCGCTGGCCGAGGCGTTCGATCAGGCACTCGTCGTTGTAGGTCTTGGTAGGCCTCGCCACGTGTTGGCGCACGTCGTCGATATGGACGGCCCGGGTTTCGTGAGTGCTCGGGCTGTTGGGAAACCGTCTCGAGGGCGGGTACTTCTTGACGGTAGTTCGCCACCTCGAATTCTGCCCGGATCTCACATCGCCTCGGTTACGCGCAGTCAGTAGCTTCCGCTTCAGCTCCGACAACGGCCAGGTCACTGCCGAAGTTGGCCACACGGGCCGGCCAAACTTCGGCCTAACTATCGAACCCGGGCCTTCGCAAAAAGAGGTCAAGCTCCATGGTCACGGTATCAAGAACTTCTCGCACGACCCGCTATGCGTATTCTTGCACCGTGGGGGGTCAAATCAGACGCTCAATTGTTCATGGCACTGAAGGGCGTTCGTCCCACTAGTTGCACTCAACCACTTCTCGTTCGACCGTACGCTCACACAGAAGGTCGAGCTGGCGGGAACATTCATTCCAGGTCCACTTTGAGACCATCTCGTTTCGAGTCGCCTCGGGCACCGCTTGGCCATCACGACCGAGCACTTGCTGAATCCCAGCCGCTATCGATGATGGATCCGGCTCCACGAGGAGGCCGTTCTCCCCAGAACTCAGGACCTCGCGGTATCCGCCTCGATTAACCGCGACAACCGGAGTGCCACAGGCAATCGATTCCAGCGTCGTCAGCCCGAAAGGCTCAAGCGTGGCCGCACACACCGTCATCGCAGCTTTTTGGTAAATGGCCACCACCTCGTGTACCGAAACATCGCGTAGCAACGAGACTCGAACGTTGGAACGTCGTGCTTGCTCGAGTAGCTCCTGTTCGTCTCTCGACGCTCCGCGCTGACAAACGATCATCAGTTCGGGCCTCAACGGCTCCCCGATGGAAGCCAACGCTGTGACCACAGCGCCGTGCCGTTTTGCACGTTCAAGACCACCCACCGCAAGCACATAGGATCCCGAACGACTTGTTCCATCGTAAGTAAATGTTGCACCGTCGACGCCGGGCGGACACACGGTGCTTGTTCGGCCATGTACAAACTGAATAATCTCAGCGGAGAAACGCGACGTTGTCGCGATGGCGCTCGCCTCGCGGAAATTTCGCCGCTCACGAATTCCCAGCGCACCCTGCAGGGCGCTCCAAATCCCTGTCCGGGGATCGAATCGCGGCCACCTTGACGGAAGATATCCGGATTCGAAGCTTCCTCGGCGAACTTCCGGCGCATAGTACACCGACGGCGTCGTGACGTGAGACAGGACTCCCGGCGTTTGGAAAACGCGGCACGGGTATACAAGCGCAACATCGAACGCGCCGGCGTCAATTGCCCGTGCAATCTTGCGTTCGAGAATTGGAAGTGTCACCAGCTGACGTCCCGCTTGCCCGTTCAATGTAAGTGAACAGATCTCGCTAACCGTACTTGCAAGCTCGTCAGAGATATCCGGCTGATCGTCATCAACTACTCGGAACCACGTGTATTGGTGACGGCTGCGTCGCGTTGCTTCAAGGACTAACCGCGCCGCACCACCTGAAGCAAGGTGATGGTACAAAGCGATTCTCAGCATCTCTCTTCACCAAATGGCAGCATCGCTTCGCGATGAGCCTCGAGGAAAGCCATGCCAAAACGTTCTCCCGGTTCGAGATGTGCCCCTTCGGCCCATTCGTTCCATGCGTTGACAAAGAGCAACGTCTCTCCCGAGCGGGCCGCAAGTGCCTTCCTTCCCTCTTCCCTCACCCAGGTGCCATAGGTATCGGGGTCAGCATCGTGAACGACGACGGCATCACTTGCGCGGCGCGGGGTGTTGTCCCAGCCTGGCATGACGCAGGGGAATCGCGGATACGACGGCACCGCCTCTCGCAAGGCGTGACGAACAGCGCGCCGGTAGTCAAAGCGAAAGTGATCCGGCGATCGACCGAACGACTTCCAGACGGCCGCGAGAACGGCTTGGACCGTGATGCCGCGAATCCTTCTATTGCCGGCCCGGAAGGCTACTGCAGCGTCGAACCCCAATGGCCTTGGATCCCCGCACTCATCTGAAAAACTCTCCACTCGACAGCAAAAGGGACTGGGCAATCCGGCGCTAACCACCTCTTCAGCCCACAGTCGAAGTGCTCGCGCAATGTCGGGATGGTGGCTAGCTCGGTAGACGAGCATGACAGGACGACCATCAATGCGCAGATAACGGGGATCGGCGAAAACTTGGGCTAGCCATTGGCCGTGTCGTCTGTCGTCGGCCTCCGAGTAGCTCTGGTCAATCAGTACGCCGCCAGCTCCTCCATCCCACGAGCCAGTCCACGGCTCGTTCGCCCAGCACAGGCAGAACGGAAATTCCGGCTTACCGCTTCGGAGCATTTCATCGAGCGGAGAATGCAGCAGTCGGCGGCCGCCGAACCAGTAGTGGTAGTAGCAGAATGCGTCGATCGAGTACCGCCTAGCGAGCTCGGCCTGGGCTTCGCGTATTCCGGGATCCATCAAGTCGTAGAACCCCAAGACGGTCGGTAGATCGGGCTGTCCGTGACCAGCGAAACGAGGCCGGGCACGTCTCACATTCACCCAGTCGGTAAACCCTTCGCCCCACCATGCGTCGTTCTCGGGAATCCGATGGTACTGAGGCAAATAGAACGCTACTGATCGAAGACGAGGCGACCCCTTATCGTTGTGGCACATGTTGACGGGTTTCCTTGCGACGCCGCCAGATTGATCGTCAGTTGACTCGAACGGACTCACGCGGGCGCCTCGGCGTCGTCTCTCACGTTCTCGAGTGGGTCGCCAAGGCAGTCTGCCCCGCTTGCCATCCAAACTCCGCTGTACTCAGGCAAGTCAGTTCCGATGAAGAGCACCCCCTATGGCAAGCCGAACGCGAGGGGCAAGCCGGTCTGCGATCGAAGAGTGGGTGATGTAGGTGTGAACTCCATTGGGTCCCGCTGCAACTAGCGACCGCAACCAGGTGAAGTAGCCGCGTGGGCGGCAGTTGAACGCGGCGGCCAGCACCAGGTTCGTGTTGGTGGACAGCGCGCCGGCGCGCCGGACGAGCGCTGGTTTCCCGTGCGTGTCGGATGCCCATGTGTGTCGTGCTTGGACAGTCGTCAGCTGCTCACGGTAGTAGTTGAGATTTCGGCTTGCGGCGACCGTCTGGGACGTGCTGTGGATGCGGAACGCGCCTCCAAGCCCCTCTAGGAACACGGCAGGAGCTTTGTGAGCCAACTTGAGCCACAAGTCCCAGTCAGCCGTTTGCCAGAGAGTCTCATCCAGTCCTCCACATTCCCGAGCCAGCGTGGTGTCAAAGACTACCGATGTCATGGCAAGCCAATTCTGAACGTAAAGAGCCGCGGCCACTGGCGCCTCTCCCGAGCCGTGTGGCTGCTTCCGTACTGCTCGCGGAAAACGATATTGACCAATAATTCGACCGCGAACGTCGATAAAGGCGGCTTCCATCAAGATCATGGACCACTTCTCGGGTCGCGGCTGCGCCAATAGGTGCGCTCTATCTGGCAGCCATGTGTCGTCTTGGTGCAGGATCGTGCACTGCTTTCCTTTCGCCTCGGAGATGCCAATATTGGTCATCGTCATCCAGTTGCCACGTCGGCCAGGAAGGATCACGCGTAGAGGCAGTCTGGACTCGAAGCTTTGCGCGATGCCTACTGTTTCGTCGGTCGAGCCGTCGTCGACTACCAGGACTTCGATCTCACCAGATGCGCATTTGGCGATGCTTTCGAGCGCCTCACCGAGAAAGGTGCTTCCCTGATAGGTGGGAACTATGACGGTAGTCAGTTCCTCTCTCAAGATCGAAGCCACCTTCGTGTGCGACCGTGCAAATCAAGGCCGAGGAGCCAGCCGTGGCCAGCTGCGATGTTAGCCGTTGTCAGCTAGCCGCCGAAGAGCGGGTTCAGGGAATGTTCGGAACTTATCGCGTGGCCGGTGAGGACCACTTGACTTCGACCGGGCCCGAGTAACCGTAGTTGTACGAGTTCTTCGGGTGGATCCAGCTCAGTAGGTAAACAGGCGGGCTCTGTGTTCCCTCAGGCGCGAGGTCAAGCACACGGAAGGTCGCCGAGCCGTTTGAGGTCGTTCGCGCGAATACAACATGTTTCGTATTCGGAAAGCCGTTGATGGAAGCCTGGGCGTGCTGCGAACCGCCTTGCGCCAGAACCACTGCCCACATGGCCACGCGGATTCCCGATGCACGAACAGGCACGCCAGACGCGTTCTCGATCTGGGCGTGGAAGACGATCGACCGTCCTACGGGAACAGGGCCGTTCACCACGTTCGGGGTCAGCACGACGTGGAGGTTCCGCGCCAGGTACACGGGGCTCGTTGATAGGGCGTCTGGCGCCGCCGAGACGGCGGAGATGACGAATGGAGTATCGAGGCCCGG
>Ga0326728_10012982_pt1 | contig 18279 bp, 11 predicted proteins | sample MB3enrmetagenome_FD_207602 | JGI IMG/M metagenome (GOLD analysis project Ga0326728, IMG submission 207602) | Lab enriched peat soil microbial communities from McLean, Ithaca, NY, United States - MB31MN | ecosystem: Environmental > Terrestrial > Soil > Wetlands > Peat | place: USA: New York... | reverse complement strand
CGGCCGTGCCGCGATGGCGTGCGTACCGGCCTCGCCCCTCAGCTGGAGCGCCACCTCAGCGATCCCGGCCAGTCCCGACGCGGCGACCGGGTGCCCGCGTCCGACGACGCCGCCGCTCGGGTTCATCGGAAGTCGGCCGTCCCGGCCGACCCAGCCCTTTTCGAACCACTTCGCGCCCTCGCCCGGGCCGCAGAACCCCAGGTCCTCAAGATGGATCAGCATGAACGGAGAGAACGCGTCGTGGACCTCAGCGACGTCGATCTCCTTGCGGGTGAGACGCGCGGCCTCGTAGGCGACGCGCGCCGCGATGCGCGTAGCGGCGAAGCTCGTCAGCTCCTCCCGGTCGACAAGGCGGAGCGCGTCGAACCCCTGTCCCATGCCGAGGACGGTCGCCGGGCCGGTTCCCTTCTCCAGCACGACGGCGGTGGCGCCGTCCGACATGGCGGAGCAGTGGAGGAGACGCAAGGGCGGCGCCACCGGGCGGCTCGAGGCGACCTCTTCCGCGGTGACGGGCTTCTGGAAGTGTGCGTTCGGGTTGAGCGCCGCCATCGCCCGGGCGTGGACCGCGGTGAGGTCACAGATGTCGGTCGAAAGTCCGTAGTGCTGCAGGTAGCGTGACGTCACGAGCGCCGCGAGCCCCGGCATGGTCGCCCCCGCCGCGACCTCGCTCGTGTGGAGGGCGGCCGAGAGCTCCTTCGTGATCTCGGCGGTCGAGCGGTCCGTCATCTTCTCCACCGCCACCACGAGCGCCCGTTCGAACCGTCCGGTCTCGAGGGCCATCACGGCGCTGTGGAAGGCCATCGCCCCGGTCCCGCTCGAGGAGTCCACGCGGAACCCCGAGGCCGATTCGAGCCCCAGGCGACCGGCGAGCCGGGGTAGCAGGGCCTCGCGCCCGTGCGGGCCCTGCGCGAACATCGAGCCGACGACGAGGAGGTCGATCGGCTTTCGACCCACCCCCTCGAGAGCGAGGTTCGCCGCCTCTGCTGCGAGCGCGATGAGCCCTTCGGGACGCTTCCCGAACCGACCCATGCCCACCGACGCAACGTGGACGTTCATCCGACGGGTGTGCCCTCCGGGGGCTCCATGAGGGTAATGGCCCTATTCAAGAAGCGCGAAAGGGGCATGCCTTCATCCCACCGGAGGACGCCGTTTCCCTCGGGGGTTCGACTCACGGTGGGAAGCTCCCGAAGGATGAGGCGGAGGATCCCCGTCTTGGGCAGGTCCCCCGCGGAATAGACCCGCCACGATTCGCTTCCGCGGAGCCCCACTCGTCGGTAGGCGTAGAGGACCGCGAGTCCGACGCGCTGCACCGCCCTCTGATGCGCCTCGAGCTGCTCGTTCGCCCGCCCGCTGGCGGCGGAGAACCGGATCACCGCCTCGGCGGACGCTTTCACCTCGATAGGGAAGGGGTACTCTCTCCGGAGCGCGACCAGATCGAACCCGAACGAGCCGGCGGCGCGGATGATCAGGAAGGGTCGGTCGATGAGCCGCTCGAAGGCCTTTCGCTCCGTGGGTGGCAAGGCGCGCGCGTACGCGCGGACCGCCGCAGGCTGGCCTTCGAGCAGACCGCGGAGCTCCCGTTCGTAGGCGGAGGAGCTGTGTCCGACCACGGCGGGAGACTCTCTTGGTGGGATAATATAAGTCGGTAGGGGGCCTCGTGTTGGAGAGTGACCGCGTCCGCCGACCTCGAGATCCTCTCCTCGGACCTCCCTATCGCACGGGTCCTCGCCGGGATGGTCGCGGACTCCGACCGACGGCGGACGGTGCGAGGCCTGGCGGCGCAGCCCGCCCGGTTCCGCCTCTCGGAGCTGCGTACCCGCCTGCTGCGGGAGCGCGTGTTCAAAGACTCGTCCCGCCTGCTCACGCGGCTCAAGCGGCGCGGCCTTCTCCTCGAACTCCCCGAAGGGAAGGGCGAGAAGGTCTACCAGGTACCGTACCCGGAGGAGCTCCGCCAGCTGCTCCTCGACGAGCTCGAGCGCTCCGAGGCGGTCGAGACGTCCGCGCTCGGCCCCGTTCCCGACGAGCGGGCGGAGATCCGTGCGATGGACGGAGAGTTCCTCGACCGTCTCCGCGAGGTCCTACGGGACCGTCTCGAGGCCACGGTGGAGTTCGGGAAGACGTTCAACGTCCAGAAGCTCGCCGCGTACCTGAGAGGTCTGTTCGGCGAGGAGCTGTACTTCGACTCGCTGATCTCGATCCTGCAGCAGTACGCCCTCGCCGACGCGCCGCTGCTCGCGCCCACGGGACGCCCGACCGGGACGACGGGATTCCATCTGGCCCTCTTCGGCCCGCCGGGGACGGGTAAGACGTTCTCGATCGACGACCTCGTCCGGGGGAACCCGCGCAGCGGCGTTCCCGCGCACGGTCTACCGGGTCGCAACCGCTACTGCGGGGGCATCACCCCGGTCCAGTTCCTCCGGGTCGGGGCGGCGTACACCGGCCGTACGTTCAATTTCATCGTCCCCGAGTTCAACGACTGGTTCAAGTACCGCGGGATGGTCGAGCCGCTCAAGCTCGTCATGGAACAGCGCGAGGTCAAGTGGGAGACGACCTTCGGAACGGTCGGGCCCTACACGTTCCGCTCGTTCTTCTCGGTGAACTACAACGTCCGGACGGCGGGCGCCCAGGACTACTGGACGACGATCGCGGACCCGAACTTCGCCGCGCTCGAGGACCGGATGCTCCTCCGCTTCCATCCGATGACCCGCGCTCGGTTCCGCGCCGTGGAGGCCAGTTCCGAGCGGCTCGAGCTCGGCGAGCTCGACTTCTCGCTCTCCGAGAAGATCCGGGACCACCTCACGCTGGTCTACGCGATCGAGACCGGGCACCCGCTCGTCGCCGGGAAGTTCCGGGCGAGGCCTGTCCGCCTCGAGCGGACCCTCTACGAGAAGCTCCGCGAGGTCTCCGAGCGAGCGCTCAAGACCACGGACTTCCCGAAGTTCTCTCCACGCCTCAAGTCGCGGGCCGTCCGGCTCTCAGCCGCCGCCTCCCTGCTCACCTACTTCGCCACGCCGCCCCAGGAAACGGTGAAGATAGGTCCGGAGGAATCCGAGTTCGCCCGTCGCTTCTACGAGGAGGAGATCCGTGCCCGAGAAGGGCGTCACGGACGCGCCGCAGGCTAAGCGCGAGCGGGCGGCCGTCAAATTCCGGCGCCCCGCCGCCGAGGTCGTCCAACGAGCCGCCCGGCGCGTCGTTCGGGGGGGCAAGGCATCGTTCACGTCGCAGGCCGAGTTCCAAAGGGTGCTCCTGAGGCTGCTCCGTCGGGACGAGCCCCTGGCGGTCCTAGGGGGGGCCCGGCTGCGCCGGCTGCTCCTCGATGTCCCCGGCGTACGCATGACCGTCCGCTTCACCGAACGCGCGACGTCCCGTCCGCTCGTGGCGTGTCCCATCTGCAGCTCGCCGCTCGTCCCGATCCACAACCGCACCCTTACGGGTGGCACGGTGGTCCTGGGCCAGCGATGCACCCGCTGCGACTACTGGACCCACGGAACGCGTCGGGTACCCGTACGGTACCTCTTTTCCGAGGCCGGGATCGATGGGCGACCGAGACGAATGGAGGAGCACCGCCCCTCCTCCCGCCGACCGCCTCAGGGCGGAACGTAGGGCGTAGGCGGTCCCGCGGGAGGACGCCCTCCCTTTCGGAGACCCGCCACGAACAAGACCACGGCCGCCGCGACGCCCCCGAGCACGAGGCCGAGGAACAACCCCGACACGAACCCTCCGTTCAATGCGCTCACGCCCCCGGAGGAGGACGGGCTCGCCGCGACCGTCACGGAAAGCGTGGTTGTGACGCTGGCGCCTACCGCGTCCGTGAGGGTCACCTTCACGCTGTACGTTCCCGTCGACGCGTAGCTGTGATTGACCGAGAGGCCGTCCGCGTACGAACCATCCCCGAACGACCATCTCTCCTGGTACGGGGGAGTGCCTCCCGAGATGTTGGCGGAAAAACCCACCGGCGAGCCCGGCGTGGCCGGGCTGGAAGAGGAGGTGTTCCCCGCGCTGAACGTCGCGGCGAGCGAAGGGTGTACCGCGACCTCCATCGACCGGCTCGCGGTCACGCCCCACCCGTCGGTGTAGGCGAAAGTGACCGTGTAGTTCCCCGAATGGGTCCACGCGTGGGAAGCGTTCGGGCCGCTCGACTCCGTGCCGTCCCCGAACGTCCAGTTCTGGTACCGGGGCCCCATCCCTCCGTTAGCGTTGGACACCAGCATCACCGGTAGGTCGACGTCCGTGACGTTTCCGGGCACAGCGTTGAGCGTGACCGTCAGCCCGGCGACAATCGTGAGGCCGATCGAGAAGTTCGCAACCGCTCCGGTAGCATCCCGGGCTCCGATCATGACCACGAAGGTGCCGGGGACTTTGTACGTGTGCGTGGCGTTCGGTCCCGGCACGATCGCTCCGTCTCCGAAGGAGATCTCGTAGGAGTAGGGGGGCACACCGTTCGAGGCGTACGACCAGACCTGGAAGGGTACTCCGGCCTCGAACAGCGGAAACGCTGAGAAGCCCGGATGGACGACCATCGCCCGCGCCACAACGAGCGGAGCCGTTGCGTTGGTCGCGTCACCGAGGGTGTCGGTGAGCGTTGCCGTCACGTTGAACAGGCCCGGGGCGGAGGGAGTGCAGTTCAAGGAGGGTTGGTTCGACGCCAGGCATCCTGGGGGAAGGCCCGAGTAGGAGATCACGGAGGCCCCCGCGCCGCCAACAAATGTCACGCGGACCGATGTCGGGTACCCGACATCGACGGGGGAAGGACTCGCCCCGAAGTACGTGATCTGGGGCGGGCTCGCCAGCACGCTGATCGTCCCCGATAGTTCGTTGGCAACCCAAATCATCGCGGAAGCGGGCGCAGTACTGTTCCCGGACGTGACCACGCCGAACGCATCCGGAACTTCGCCGACAGGGACCTCAACGGCGGAGGCTTCGCTCGCCCCGACCGACGAACCATCGAGAGCGGTGACCGTTCCTTGCTCGCCGGGGAGCAAGCCCGTGGACGCGATGTACATGAACTCTCGAGAGGGCTCGTAGACTTCGCTAAGCACTCGGTGGGAGACCCCCAGGGGCGACGTACTTCCGTCAACGGCTAGGGTGGCCCCATCCACCATGGTCACTCTGTCGCCCGCCGCGTAGACCTGATCGTCCGCCGGGTCGAAAGCGAGACTCGTGACGTTCGCACCCACGCCGATTCCCGGCCCTACGCTGTATCCGGTGAGAGACGTCAGGACAGTGACAGTGCTCGATGAATTCAGAACGAAGGTGTCGCCGTCCACCGCGTCGATGGCGATCCCCTGGGTCGAGCCCGCCGGAAGCTGGAGGCCGGTCGTAATCTCGACCTGGAGTGTCGTGAGGTTCACGGCATAGACTAGTCGATCATTCGCGAGCCAGAGGAGATTGTCCGGTCGATCGAGGACGAGCTGGCTGCAATTACCCGTGAGTCCATGCCCGGTCGCGTTCAACTGACCCGTAGTGGCGCTGAAAACACTCAAGCCGTCGCTCGTCCCGACGTACAATCTGTTGTTGCTTGGGTCCGAGACAACCGACTGCGGGATCAAGCCGGTGAGGACCAGGGACGACTGACGAAGTTGTGTCGCGTCCAGCCCATAGATCAGGGGTTCGTTGCCGGAGGAGACATACACCCGGCTCTGAGTCACCAGAGAACTCATCGATAGCAACTCGGGTGAGGTCGTATGAGCGGCGGGGGTTGCGACCCTACTTGAGAGGTTCACCGATTCAAGAATGCGAGAGCTCGACGTCCAGCAGAAGACCTGCCCCGATAGTGGGTCAACGACTAGCTCCGTGGCGTCGCGGTCGACTGAGATGTCATTGCCGACCCGGGAGCCGTTGCTCGTGCTCAGTACGACAAGATCTCCACCGCTAGCGTTCCCTAGGACAAACTCGGTTCCATTCGCCGAGGTGGTGGCGGAGAGAACTCCTTGTCCGACCTCGATGCTCGTCATCAACGCTTGCCTACTCGCGTTGATTATCGTGGCGTAGGCGCTTGAAGGGTCAGTCGCGACCAGATTGCCGGAAATGGCGGAGTAGGAAATCTCTGAGACCGGCGAATAGTAAATCCCGGTCCGGTTGACATTGCTTGTCGGACTTGCTGCGTTTATCTCGTAAACGAACTCAGTCACGCCACTCGTGACAAAGACGACCTTGTCGTGCGGGTCAAAAGCCAGTGAGAGAGGGTCCGCGCCGACGGTCACCCCGGGAATCGACACGGTGTTGGTCAATGCATCAATGACCGTGACGTTCGACGACCCCGAATTCGCCACGAAGAGCAGGTTTGCGTTCCGGTCGAGAGCGAGGGCGACTGGAGCGACTCCGACCGGGATCGAGGAATCGACGATGGCGCCCGTCCGCGGGTTCACGACGGCAACCGAGTTGCTCGCGGGAAGGGTGGCGTAGACGTAGCCGTTCCCCGGGTCGTAGGCGAGCGCGGAGGCGTTCGAGAGGTTGGTGACGAGTTCCGTGAAACCTCCCGTGGACAGGTTGTAGACGGCGGCGGGGGCGATCGTGGGGGTCGGATACCCTGGCACCGGGACGCTTCGCTGGGGGAACCACAGCGTGTCGGTCGACGGGACGTAGGTCGGGGTTCCGACCTGCCACGTCGCAACGCTCGAGGTGAAACTACCGGGCAGCGAGGTATTGAAGCCGGGGAACACGGTCCGTACCACCGACCCGGCGGAGGCGCTGGACAGGGCCAGGTCCCCCGCGTCGCCGGCGGCCCGGGGAACGGCGACCGACCTCGCGGCGCCGGAGGCGAAGGTCGCGGGTGACGACGGGGGGACCGACGATACCGGCGTCCGGTGGACCGGCGAAGGAACGGGGACCGCGGTGACGACAAACCCGCTCGCCACGACGACGACCACGACCAGAACGGTCCACCCGAGGCGGAGCGAATGGCCGACGGGCTGGACCCGCCGCTCTACCATGTCGGAGCGAATCAGGAGCCCCGCTATTAAACGAAGGAGGACCAGGTCACTGCATCGTCCGGATGACCCGGCCGGCGTGGCCGTCGATCAGCACCGTCACGTTCTCGTTCTTGTGGGCGAACCGGAAGTACCAGATCGGCGTGTGCAAAAGCTCGCCTTCCGAGACCTGCACCTGGCAGTTGAGGTTCGAGACCATGTGGTGCTTTTGGTGCGCCGCCTCGGACTGCAGCTGCTTCACGAACGCCTCGGCGGCGAACTTCGCGGCATCCTCGCCGAGGTCCCCGTTGAGGATGGGCGCGGTGGGCGGGATCGACTTCTTGTCGAAGAACGTCCGGTCGGTGAGCGAGAACTGGTAATCCTTCGGCTGGTAGGCACTCATCGCCTTGACCGCGACGACCGGATACTCGTACTGGCCCGAGATCGTCTCCGACCGGGTCGGGTTCACGACCGGCCCGGCCATGATCGGGACGACCGTGAACCCCCCACGGCGGCCCCCGAGGGCGCTGCCGAGCAGCGCCCCGGCGGCGATCGTTCCCGCGGTCGCGCCCACGCTCGTGGCGACCGCCTGGTACTGGTAGGTCGTGCTCGCGGAGGCCGGCATGACCCAGAACGGGACGTAGCTCAGGTGCTCCTCGACCACCTTCGACTCTTCCAGGAAGTGACGGTGCAGAAGGCCCTGGTCGAGGTACTCCCGGACGACCTTGAGCGCCGCGTCCCGGTCCGCTACGGCGAGCGGCAGCATCGTGTGCTTCGAGATCTCCTTCCACCCTTGTCCACCCAGGGTGACCGAGCCTCCGCAGTAATCGCACGTGATGACCATCTCGCCGAAGGTCGGTTTGATGGGGGCGCCGCAGGCGGGGCACTTGAGCTCCTGCACCCCTGCCGCCGCGACCGGAGCGGCGCCGGCGGGGGTCGTGGACGCGGGGGCGGATGTCCCTCCGGGGGCTCCCGTGGACCGGACGGGGGTTCCGCACTTCATGCAGAACTGGGCTTCGTCGGGCACCTGAGCGCCGCACTTCATGCAGAACGCCATCTTCGAACCCTCCTAGCGCGGCCGGGACCGTTCGGGCGACCTCAGGCGTTCAGAGCGTGGCCCCGCACTCGGGGCAGAACTTCCCGGTCGCCGGAGCGTCCATCCCGCACTTCGGGCACTTGCGCGCCGCGGCCGGCGCGGGAGGCGCCAGCGAAGCTCCGCAGCTCGCACAGAACTTGACGCCGGGTGTCGTCGGCTGTCCGCACTTCGGGCACGGCGGACCCTGCGCGGCCGCCGGGGCCATCCCGCCCATCGGACTCCCGCAGTTGGGGCAGAACCGGACCCCGCCGGGAACGAGCGTGGCGCACTTCGGGCACGGCTGACCGGGTCCTGGTCCGTACATCCCCTGCATCTGGCCGGACATTCCGTAGCCGATGCCGAGGCCGGCGCCGAGACCGACGCCGGCACCGGCCATCGCGCCGGCCGTGCCGGAGGGGTTCGCGGCGGCGGTGGTCATCGCCTGCCCGGCCTGGTACTGCATGTAGTTCACGCCGAGGACGCTCATCTGCGAGCGAGTGTTGACGGCCTTCTGGACATCCTCGGGGAGGTTGATCGAGAGGCCCTGAATCTGCTTGATCTCGACGCCGAGGGGGCTGAAGTGCTGCGGGGCGAACCCCAGCACGGCCTGCTCGATCGTCGTGAGCTGGGTCGCCAGGTCGGTGACCCGCATGCCCTGGTCCTTGAGCTTCCCGAGGCTGTTGTAGACGAGGATGACCATCTGGTCGCGCAGCCTCGCCTCGACGTCAGGGGTGGTGACCGCCCCGAACGTCCCGACGAACTGGTTGATGAAATTATCCGGGGCGCCGACGTTCCAACGGTACTCGCCGAAGACGCGCAGCTGCACGAGCCCGAAGTCGGCGTCGCGGAAGACGTACGGTTCGGAGCTCCCGAACTTCCCGTCGAAGATGCGGCGCTGGAGGTAGTAGACCTCCGCCTCCTGCCGGACCCCCGAGAGCTCCTTCACGAGGTTCCCGACGATCGGCGCGTTGATGCTCGTGAGGGCGTAGCGGTCGGGTCGGTCGAGGTAGGCGAGGACCTTGCCGTCCCGGTAGAAGACGGCGGTCTCGTCCTGACGGACGACGACGTTGTCGTTCAGCCGGATGTTGCGCGGGACGCGCCACATCACGTTGGGACCTTTGTAGACGTCCTCCCAGTTGATGGTGGTCGACCCGAAGAGACTGCCGCCTTTCGCCGGGATAGGTGCGTTCGTGACCATCGTTCGATCTCCTCTCTGCTTTCCGTTCCGTTCTACGAGATCCGGATCCCCTCGATGACCTGGATGCGGGCCTTGAACGCCTGCTCGAGCTGGTTCACCTGGCCTCGCGCGGTCGCGACGAGGGCCGAGACCGCGGCCGGGTTCGCTCCCGTCGCGATCGACGGTAGCGGGGCGATCGTCTGGTTGACCTGGTCGGCCGCCTGCGCGAAGCCGTAATCGTACTCGTAGAGGCGGTCGAGCTGCTGGGGGTTGATCCGCACGGCCGGGGAAATCCCCGTGTAGCCCTGCTCCGCGAACCGGATCTGGCCTTCGAGACGGAGGAGGTCGGCGATGATGGGGGCGAGGTCGTTGAGCGCCTGGAACTGGTTCGCGTTCGAGAGCGCCGTGCGGGCGTTCTCGATCGTCGCGCGGGCGTTCTTGATCTTGTCCGCCACCTGGGTCCGCAGGAAGCTGTCGGCCGCCCGGATGTCCTCGCCCTGACGGTACCCGCGGAAGCCGGGAACCAGCAGCTGCAGCCGCTTGAGGACCCCACGGTCCCCTTCCACCTTCTCGCGGAGGTCGACCGGAGGAGCACCGGCGGGGGCCTGCGTGCCGGTCGAGCTGCCGCCCTGGGAGAACAGCGACGACCCGCAGGCATTACAATAGCGGGACCCGGGCGCGGCGGTCGTGCCGCACTTCGGGCAGGTGAGGGGTGTGTTCGCGGGCAGGGGCGGAGGAGCGTTGGCCGCCATCTTACGGGCTCCTCGGCGGGTTCGAAGGGGGAGGGGATGGCGGGGGAGCTGTCGTAGGAACGCTAGGGGAGTTCGCGGCGGCGTAGGAGAAGGCGGACGGGGCGGTCTCGCTCCGCCACCCGGCCCTCGGGACCTGCTGGTTCTCCGTCGCGCGGACGGCGCGAACGCGCCAGGCGATGAGCGCGACCGTGATGATCAGCACGACCAGCAGGACGAGGAGGCCTTCGAGCGCCTCGATGGTCGTGGTGATGTTGTAGTACGGGCCGAGGCCCACCGTCAGGAACAGCACGGAGAATCCCATCCCGAAGAACCCCCACGCGAGGGAACGCTGGTAGCTCGGGCTCCGGGAGAGCGACTCGGCGAGATAGCTGCCGAGGGCGAAGATGAGGGAGACGATCCCGATCAGGATGAGCGCGGTATAGTGCTGGTCATTCGTGAAGGAGAGGTAGAGGAGCAGAAAGACGACCACGGCCAACGCGAGGAACAACGCTGTGAGCAGTGCCCCGCTCCACGTCGTGCGCACCGGCTGCATGGCCGAAGAGGTCCCTGTCATCGTCCCGTCCTCCGATGAAAGAGGCACGCCCGCTATAAGAGTTCAGGTGCCGCGTTGCGGTTCAGAGCCGCGGCTCGTCGTCCGGCTTCTCTCGTCGGGGCCGGGCGGGGGGCGTGACGGGGGCCGGCGGCTCGGGCGCGGGCTTGGCGGGCCCTTTCTCGGTGGACGCTGCCGGAGCGGGGGGAGCGGTGGTCTTGGAAGGTGACTTCGGCGCCGAGGGCGTCCGGGGATGTTCGGTCGTCGGCTTGGCCGCGCGGGAGGGCGGCTCCGGCCGCGCGGAAGCGGCAGGCTTCGGCGGGTGCGGCTCGTGATGCGCCGCCTCCGGCTTCGCCGGAGCCGGCTTCCGCTGGAAGACCCCTTTCAGACCCCCGCCCCCTCGGGCGACCGTATGGCCGGACGGGCTCTGGACCGTGACCCCCGCGAGCGGTTGCGAGCTGACGGTCGTGACCGGCTGCCCGCATTTCGGGCAGCTAGGGAACTGGCCGACGCAGTGCTGGCAGAGCGGCGCGCCGCACGCGTGGGCCACCGAGGCCAGGCCACCGCATCCGACGCAGCGAGCCGCGGCGGCGCCATGGGTCGGCGACGCGACGGCCCCACCGGGCCCGGTGGATGGGGCGACGTCCGGGCCCCATCCGTCCGAGGGCGCGGGGACGACAACGGTCTCGACACCTTCGGGGGCCCGGGCGGGTGCCAAACCCCCCGTGTACTCCTCGGAGCCCTCGGGCGTCGCCTCGGCCGCCTCGCGGGAGCGGAACTCGGGCGAGTAGGCCCCGAGGTCGAGCGACGCGAGCGGCGCGTGGACGGCGGAACCGGCCTGCTCGACGACCTTGATCAGGCGGGCCTTGTAGATTCCCACCCGAAGCGTGCGGACGAGCTGGAAGAGCGTCCGCTGCTCCGCCGGCAGGACGAGGGCCTTGCGGGCGAGCTCCTCCACGTCCGGCGTCAACTTGAGGTTCTCGGGTCGTAGGTCGGCCTCGAGGACGGCCCGGAGGTAGCCGAACAGCCGTTCGATCTGGTCGAGGGAGTACGCCGGCGGCGAGAGGACCGCAACATCGGCGAGGGTGAACCCCCGTCGTTCGATCCCCGCCGGCCGGTGCTCGACCGCCGAGGTGATGAGGTGGTAGGAGGCGTTCTCGAGGTCCCGGACCTCGTCCGCGTCCAGTCGGTCCAGGGCGACCTTCGCGTCCCGGCCGATCAGCGAGAGGACCGGTTCGAGGAACTCGTATGGGACGTGGAGGGTGACGAACAGGTCGTTCTTCGTGACCGTCCGGTTGAGCCGGGCCTCGAGCAGGAGCGCGTCGCGCGCAAACCGCTGGACCTCGGCGTCCCGCGTCTTCTGGAGCGCGAGCTTCTTGCCCTCCTTCGCCGGCCCGTAGTCGGAGTCGAGCGCGAGCGCGCGGTCGAAGCTCGTCTGGGCCTCGGCAGGGCGACCGGTCGACAGGAGCGCGAGGCCACGGCTCGTCCATGCCTGCTTGTTGGACGGGTCGGCCTCGGTCGCCCGTTCGTAGAAGGCGAGCGCCTCGTTCGGGTGCTCCATCCGCTCGGCCACGAACCCGGCTCGCGACAGCACGTCGCCGTCCGCGGGTCGAAGGGCCAGCGCATGGGCGAGCGCGGAGGACGCCTCCGGCCAGGCCTGCCGAGCGATGGCGAGCTCGCCCGCACGGACCCACAGCGCGACGCTCTTCGGAAGGGCTTCTACGCCCTTCTTGACCGCATCGCTCGCGAGGTCCCATTGGCCGAGGCCGCTGTGGGCCTCGGCGAGGAGGAGGTAGAGGGACTCCTGCGGGGGGACCTGGGGGATCGCCGTGCGGAGGAACTCGACCGCCTCGGCGTGCTTTCCCTCTTCCAGCATCGACTTGCCCAGGCCTCCGAGGGCGACCGGCGAAGTGGGGTCCCTCTGCCGGACCTCGTCGTACACCGCCCGCGCTTCAGCCGGACGTTCGAGCGCGCCGAGGATCTCGGCCCGCAACAGGAGGACGGCGACGTTCGAGGGAGAACCGGGCGTGACGGTCTTCATCCCCTCGTCGAGGACCTCGAGGGCGAGGTCCGGACGCCCGGCGGTCAGGCGGAGGCGCGCGCGGCGGGTCGCGATCTCGGCCTTTAGGCCGGGGTCGAGCGCCGCGGCCTTCTCGTACGCCTCGTTCGCCTCATCCGTTTTCCCGAGGCTCGCCGCGAGGTCGCCCCGCTCGAGGTGGAGGGTGGCGTCCTGGGCCTCGGGGGCGCTGGAGGCAAGGAGGCGGACGAGCGTCTCGTACGCCGCCTGGGTCTCCTTCGCATCGCGGTGCAGGCGGAACATCTCGAGCAGGGCGGCGCCGTTCTCCGGCTCGAGGAGGAGAATCGCCTTCAACGAGTATAGGACCTCGTTCGAACGGCCCAAGGCCCGGAACGCGTCACCGCGCGCCTTCCAAGCCGCCAGGTCGTTCGGGTCCTCCTTGAGGAGAGGGTCCGTGATCTGCACCGACTCTGGATACTGGCCGGCGAGGAGGAGCGTCTCCGCGAGCGCGAGGCGGCCGTGCCGGCTCTTCGGGTCGACGTCCAGCCCCCGTCGATAGTAAGTGATCGCGTCCGCGTACGCGCCCTGGGCCCGCAGCGCCTCCGCGACCTCGAAGTAGGCGTGCGGGTCGCCGTGGGCGGCCTGTACGGCCAGCTGCAGCGCCGCGAGCGCCTCGGTCCGGTGGCCGGCTCGGAGCAGGAGCTGTCCCTTCTTCCTGAGGAAGAGAGGGTTGTTCGGGTCCCTCTGCAGCAGGACGTCGAGCAGCTGGAGCGCGCGTGTCTCCAGTCCGAGCTCGGCGGAGACCTCGGCCGCCCCCCAGAACAGGTCCGGGTCTTCGAGCCCACCTCCGATTGCACGGCCGTACGCCTCGATCGCCTCGGAGTACCGGCCGGTCTCGCGGAGCGCGTGCCCGAGCTCCTTCAGGACATCGTGGCGGAGATGGTTTCCCTCACGTCTCAGGAACGACTCGTAGGCGCGGATGGCGCGGTCGGGTTCGTTCACCAGCCGCGAGGCCCGCGCGATGCCGAGCTCGCTCACGTTCGCCGCCTCGGGGTCGCTCGAGGCCCGCTCGTAGGAGACGAGCGCGGTCCGGGCCGCCTGGTCCCGCTCGGCGGACCCCTCGGGGCGGTCGTAGGCAAGGGAGAGGTACAGGTTGCCGCGCTCGACCGCGACGTCCGTGCGGGTCGGGTCGAGGCGGAACAGCTCGTCGAGGACGGGCGCGATCTGCGCCGGGTCGTCCGTCTCCGCGACGATCTCCTTCTTCTCGAGCAGGTAGGGAAGCTCCCCCGGATGGGCCTCGAGGAGCGCGTCGTACGCCCGGAGGGCGCCCGGAACGTCCCCGCTCGTCGAGAGCGTGCGCGCGAGCTCGAGCTGGGCCTCCAGGTCGAGCGGTTCCTCTGCGAGGACCGCCTCCGCGAACTCGCGGACGACCTCGGGCTTCTGATGCTCGCGGGCCAGGTCGAGAGCCTTGCGCAGCTCGGTGAGGGCGTGGGGGTGGACCTTGAGGAGCCGACGGTACGCCTCGATCGCCGCATCGGCGTGGCCGTTCGCCAGCTCGAGCTCGGCGATCCCTCGGAGCGCCTCGAGGTTGTCGGGCTGCACGTCGAGGATCGCCTGGCACGCCGAGAGCGCGACCTCCACCCGGTCGAGCCGGAGCGCGATATCTCTCAGGTCCAAGAGGTTCTGCAGGTTGCGCGGGTCGATCTGCAGCACCCGCTGTCGGGCCAGTAGAGCGAGGTCCGGCGACGCCGCCTCCGCGAGGCGGGCAAGCTCCGTGAGGGCGCCCGCCTCGGGCGCCGTCGTCCCCTCCACGATCGCCTTGGCGATCGGGATGGCCTCCTCGTGGCGGCCGAGCTGGAAGAGGATGTGCGCGCGCAAGAGCGCGGTCCGGGCGTCGTCCGGGCGGGCGGCGCGTATCTTCTCGAGCGGTCCGAGCGCCTCGGTGAGGTTCCCGACGGCCACCAGAAGCTCGGCGCGCGCGAACTGCAGGTCAAGGTCCTCCGGGTTCGTCTTCAGGAGCTCGTCACAGGCGGCGAGGGCCTGCAGCTCGCCGCCCACGGCGCGGGCCAGCGAGAGCTTCTTGTGGAGCGCGACCGGGTTGGTCGGCGCGAGCTTGAGCGCCTTGTCGACGTACTGCGTCGACGAGGCATCCAGGTCCTGAGCCCGCAGGTACGACTCGACCGCCTCTTCCGGTCGGCCGAGGAGCCGCAGGGCGTCGGCCCGGGTCGCCCACAGCCCCTTGTCGTGCGGGTTCGCCTCGATCGCGCGGTCGACGAGCGTAACGACGTCGGGAAGGTCCTGGTTCTGCGCGAGCAGGATGAGCGCCTTGTCGTGGAGCAGCGAGGCGTTCCCTGGCATGAACTCGAGCCCGAGGTCCGCGGCCCGGCGGGCGAGGTCGGGTTGCGTCGTGCGGTAGAACGCCATCGCGGTCTCGTGCAACATCGGGGTGAGCTCGCCGGCGTCCGCCGAAAGCTCCGACCGTTTCTGCTCGACGGTAGCGAGGAACTCTTTCAGGGAGCTCGTGTACTGGGCCCGGTCCGGGCGTCCTTCCGCCTCTTGGACGGTACGGAATCGCCGCCGGACGTCGTCCATCGGCGACACCGCCTTTCCCGGCTCCTCGGGGTCGCCTTCCACCATCGACACGGGCGGACGGCCGTGACGTCATAAATACGTTCGTCCTCGATAGGAACCGGACGCGCTTCGGCCGGCGACCCTATCCGCACCGCGGGCTGACCTGCGCAGGAGCTATCGATGGCAGGCCGAGAGACCCGAAAAGCGATCTTCGACCCGGTCCACGGCACCATCCTCCTCGATGGGCCGGCCCTCGCCCTCATCGGGACCCCCGAGTTCCAGCGCCTCTGGGGGATCCGGCAGACCGGGTTCGCCCACCTCGTGTTCCCCGGCGCCAACCATACCCGCCTCGAGCACTCCCTCGGAACGTTCTGGGTCGCCGGCCAGATGGCCGACCGGCTCGGTCTCGAGGAGCGGGCCCGGCGACGGGTCACGGCCGCGGCCCTCCTCCACGACCTCGGGCACGGCCCGTTCTCGCACACGCTCGACGGTCCCATGACCGAGGTCCTCGGCAGGGGCCACGAGGGCGTCTCCCGCGCTCGCATCGAGGGGGCCGACCCGACCTTCCCCCCGGCGTGCGCGGAGGTTCCCGGCATTCTCGAGCGTTTCGACCTCCGTCCCAAGGAGGTCGCCGACCTAGTCGACCCCGCTCGAGGAGGCTCTCCCTCGAACCTCGAAAGGGCGATCCTGCACAGCGCCGTGGACGCCGACCGGATCGATTACCTCCAGCGAGACGCCCACTATACCGGCGTCGGCCATGGGGCGGTCGACGCGGGTCGATTGCTCGACACGATCCGAGAGGACCGGGGGCAGGTCGTCTTCGCCGAGAAGGGGCGCAGCGCGGTCGAAGGGTTCCTCGTGGGACGGGCCCTGATGTATTCCACCGTCTACTACCACAAGACCGTCCGGGCCGCCGAGATGATGGCCCAGGCCGCGGTCGAGCGGCAACCCGGCTTCCCCGATGTTGCGGCCGAGCAGTTCGGTTGGACCGACGGTGAACTGCTCGCCCGTCTCCGAGGGAGGGAGGGGATCAGCGGGGAGCTCGCCGAGGCTCTGCTTTCCCGTCGCCTGTACAAACGGGCGTTCGGCTGGAGGGAGGTCCGCGACTCCGCACGGCCGGCGTGGCGCCGCATGCTCCACCGGCCCGACGAGCGCCGGGCCCTCGAGGACGCGATCGCCTCGGGGGTCCGCAGCGCGCCAGGTTCGGTCCTCATCGACCTCGCCGGCCTCGAACCCCGTCAGGCCGCCGGGGACGCGTGGGGCTCGGTGAGGGTCTTCCGGGACGGGCGCCCGAGCTTCCCGTTCCGTTCCCCCGGCCCGTGGCGTTCCCTCGCCGCCCGCGCCCCGGCCGACTGGGCCGTGAGCGTGTACGTCCTGCCTCGGGTACGCGCCACGGCGGCCCGCTGGCTCTCGCGAGACCGGTCCGTGCTTCCCTAACGCCGGCCCGGGGCCTCCATCCTGGGGTTCGACGCGGGGGTCCGTGTCCTACGGAACGCTCAGCCGAGCACGATCCCCTGCGAGGTGATCACGAACGGCCGCCGCTCCGGGTCGTGGGCGCAGCCGCGCATCCGGACGATCTTGATCTGCCGGACGGAACGGTCCCCCACCCACTTCCGCGTGAGCAGGATCTCTCCGCGCGTGAGGACCTCCTCTGGGGTGAGGAGGCCCGGGTCGCTCGGCGTCGAGGTGATCAACGCCGTGACCCCGGCTTCGGACAAGAACCGCAGGAGCGACTGGATCTCGGTCCGCTCCGCCTGCGGGTCGACCGACGCCTTCACCGCGAAGCGCCGGATCGACGTGATGGAATCGACCAGGACCCGGCGGAACGGCCGGTCGGACATCTGCTGGCGCAGCTTCAGCTGGATCCCCTGGATCGCGATCTCCTCGGAGTCGGTGCCCTTCTTCGCCTCGGCGGCCACGTCCCGCATCGACTTCAGGTCGTTCATCGCGCGGATCTCTTGGACCGCGACGTTCCGCTTGATCCCGCGCATGCCCGGGTTGGCATCCAGCGTCTTGATCGCCGAGAGGTCCCACCCCAGGGATCGGACGTTCTCCACGATCTCGCTCGGAGGCTCGTCGACGGCGACCAGGAGGACCTCCTCGCCGCGTCGCACGCCCTCGAGCAGGAACGTGATCCCGAGCAGCGTCTTGCCGCTCCCGGAACCGCCCGTCACCAAGAACGGACGGCCGGGCATGAGGCCCCCGCCGAGCATGCGGTCCAGCCCGGGGACACCGGTCGGGACGCGAGAGGGCATCGGGTCGGTGGCGCTCATCTACTCCTCCGGTGGGGTCGATCGACCCTGGGCGTTAGGCGGGGGCGAACCCTCATCGGGCGTACCGAAAACCCCCGGTGGGATAGGCTCGACCTCCACCGAGACGACGGGCGGTGCCTTCCGCTTGCGGGAGCTTCGCCGCCGGGGCTTCGGAGCGGCCCCCGGGGCTGCGTGCGACGCGGGTGGTTCCGCGGCCGGCGGCGTGGCTGCCGGGGTCGCGAGGGTCGCGGGCTGAAGTTCCTCGGAGCGCGACGCCTCGCGGGAAGGGGTAGGCGCCTGGAGCGGTGCTGGGGCCTTCTTGCTCGGGGGCGCCGCGCCCGTCTTCCGACGTTTCTTCGCCGGAGCGGAGGGAGGTCGGGCAACCTCAGCACGCGCCGGGGGCGCAGGCGGCGCCAGCGCGGGCGTCGGGGCCGTCCGAGGAGGGGGGGACGGAGGCGCCCCCCATTCGGGGACGGTGGTCGTGGGAAGCGGCGGCGGCTCCGCCTTCCTGGCACCGGGTCGCGCGGCAGGAGCGGCAGGTGGCCGTGCCACGACACGCGGCACGCTCGCTAGGGCGCGCGGCTTGGGAGGAGCGGGTAGTGGTTTGGGGGCGCTCGGTCGAGGGGCCTCCACGACCTTCTCCGGCCGCATCGCACGGGCGGGAGGCGTAGTCTTCGGTGGCGGTTCGGCCGCAGCCGGACTAGGCGTCGTGCGCGCAATCGGGGGGACGGCGTGAGCGGGGCTGGCCGCCGGGTGAGGCTGGGGCGCTTCGGCCGGGGGCGGAGCCGGGGTTGGAGCTGGGCTCGGGGGCGCTTCGGTCGAGGTCGGAGTGGGAGTGGGAGCCGGGGGCGCCACAGGGGCCGGAACCGGCGGCTCGACCGGGGGCGGGACGGGAGTGGGTGTCGGCGGCGGTTCCGAGACGATGGGCGTCGGGGCGGGTTCCGTTGGTGGAGCGGGTGCGGGGAGCAGGGAGAGGAGAGCGCCCAATTGGACCTGAA
>Ga0326728_10012981_pt1 | contig 18279 bp, 15 predicted proteins | sample MB3enrmetagenome_FD_207602 | JGI IMG/M metagenome (GOLD analysis project Ga0326728, IMG submission 207602) | Lab enriched peat soil microbial communities from McLean, Ithaca, NY, United States - MB31MN | ecosystem: Environmental > Terrestrial > Soil > Wetlands > Peat | place: USA: New York... | reverse complement strand
CGTCGCGCAAAACGCCAGGGTCGCCAAACCATCCGTTCCCGCCTTGACCAGAAACAGCGGGGAAAAACCATTCAATCCCTCCTGGACCGACGCCAGAATCGCCAGCGGCCCGGCGCAAAACAATGCCGTGGCCAGGAGAAATCCATCGCTGAATCGTTTCTCCCTTCCCTCCGCGGCCAGCGAACGGGTGGCATACCGCCCGATGGCGTTGGAAAATTCCTGCAAGCGCAGCATCCTCCCGGCGAGTTTTCCGAGCGCCATCGCCAGCATGACGATGCACAGTTCCTTCAATATCTGCGCCACACTCCCGTTCAAACTCCTCCACGTCAATTGCAACCCGAACCACACCGTGTAAATCCCCAGCACGATTTTGGCGGCCAATTGGAAACGATTCGGAACCGGCTTTTTTATGGCGAGGGCGCAGACGCCTCCCGCCACAATCCCGGCGGAGTTAATGACAGCGCCGATCATAAATCATTAATCGGGTAGAACGAGCGGGATGGCCTCCCGGCCATGTCGGCGATAAACGGTAAAATCCGCGCGGTCAATGGTCACTATCCTGCAGTCCTTCGTCTGCTCGCTCATGGACACCAGACAGGCGTCCGCAAAGTCCATCGGATGGTCGGCGTATTTCTTCATTAAGTTCTTCAGGCGCGGGGCCGCCGCTTGCGTGTCAAACTGCGATACCAACAACCCTCGTTCCACCGCCTCCAGCAGCTTCTCCGCTGAACGCAGGAAGTGCGCCGCTTCTGTCAGCACGGCGTCGCAGGTGAACAGTGGATAAGGAAGCGAGCGAATGAGCCTTGCCGCCCAAGGCGTGAAGGGATCCTTATCCTCTGGCTGTCGGAAAGCAGCCACCAGCGGCCCGGTGTCCAGAATGTGGATCATGACCGCTTGGAACGCATCGCCTTGCGGACGTTCTCATTGGTGGCAGGCGGCGCATCCGTGCTGACGCTTCCCAGTAGATCATCCCAAGGCGAGCCGTGTCCGGCCTGCACCGCCTGCACTCGTTGTCGCACCGCCTTGCGGGCAAACTCGCTGAGGTCTTCGCCAACGTCCTGGGCCACCTTTTGCCAGACGTCCTTTTCGCGCCCCGGAACCCTGACTGTCAGTGTGTCACTCATGACCTGTGTGTAACACAATCTCTCACGAACTGCAATCCAAATCTTTTTCGGAATCTATTTGCAATCAGGCGCTGCAAGCGGCACGTTGATGCTCTTCGGTCGGGCGGGGCGTAGCGTAGCTTGGTAGCGCGCTTGGTTCGGGACCAAGAGGTCGTGGGTTCAAATCCCACCGCCCCGACCATTTTTTACTGGTGTTTTTGCGAATGTCTTGACATTTGGGGACAGTTTGGGGACAATCAAGGCAAATGAATACAAATTCACAGTCTTCAAGGAAAAAACCCGTGGTAATCCGTCGCGGCAACGTCGCGGTGAAGATTTACACCGGGAAGAACCGCGTCGGCGATACCGCCTATGCTCAACACACCCTCGTTTATTATTCGGGTGGCCAGCGCGTCAAACGAAACTTTGCCAGCCTGGATGAAGCCAAGCGCGAGGCGGAGATCGTGGCCGTCAAGCTGGCCAACGGCGAGAATGAGATTCTCAAGCTCACCTCCACAGACCGCGCAATCTACATTGAAGCGGTTGAACTTCTGCGGCCATTAAATCTGGCGCTGAACACTGCGGCCAAGGAATACGTCCGCGCCGCGCAGCAATTGCCCCAAGGCGTGACTTTGCGCGAGGCGGTGGACTTCTACAACCGCCGCAATCCCGCCAGCCTGCCGCAACGCACAGTCCGGCAGGTGGTGGATGAACTGATTGACCAGAAAGCGAAAGGCGGCTGCGGCGATGCCTATTTGAAAGATTTGACCGGGCGGCTCGGCAGATTTGCTGATGACTTCCAAATGAACATCGGCCAAGTAACCGGGCCGATGATCGAAAAACACCTTACCAGCCTCGACATTGCCCGACGCACCAGAATGAATCACATGCGCCTCATCGTTGGCCTGTTCAAATTCGCCGTGCGTCGGAAATATCTGGCGAAGGATGCGCTTGACGAACTGGACGCGGTGGAAAAGCTGGCTGCGGAATTGACCGAAATTGAAATCTTCTCGCCCCATGAACTGCGCGAGATGCTGGCCGCGGCACGCCCGGAGATCGTGCCTTGGCTGTCCATTGCCGCGTTTGCTGGCTTGCGCCATGCCGAATTGCAGCGCCTTGACTGGTCGGAAATAAACATGGCAGAGCGCCACATCGAAGTCCCCGCCGTCAAGTCAAAGACTGCCAGCCGGCGGCTTGCGCCGATGCCAGACAACCTGTTTTCATGGCTTGAACCACACCGGCAGGAAAGCGGGCGAGTGACGGGTTTTGAGAACATGACCAAGCAAATCGGCTGGCTGATTCAGGACATCAACGAATCACTGAAAAAGAAGGCGGAGGAGGCCGGACACGATCCCAAAAACGTCCGCCGATTCACCTGGAAACGGAACGCTCTGCGGCATTCCTTTATCAGCTATCGGCTGGCGGTCGTCAAAGACGTTGCGGCGGTGGCCTTGGAAGCGGGCAACAGCCCGACAATGATTTTCCGAAATTACAGGGCCTTGGTCACGGAAAATGAAGGCAAGACGTGGTTCAGCATCGCCCCGGACGCCAGCGCAAACATTGTCACCCTCACCAAAACGAACGCAGCATGAAACAGACAGCGCAACTTGACGCCCTATTTGCGGATTTCCTGGCCACGTTTGCAGAACAGCGGGCATTGCGAAAAAGCAGTGGCCTTTCTGATGGGAAATTCGACAAGATGTTCAGACTGTACGTGGACGTGGAAAACCCGTACCGTCTATCCCCGTACCGTGAGTCAAACATGTTTGACTTTACAAGCGCCGCCTCCCAGAAGCGCCTAGCAAAAGCAAATGAAGAAGCCCGCTTAAAGGCGGAAACAAAGAACCGGGAAAAACTAAAAAGCATCTTTGCGTCGTGCAAAAAGAAATTTAAGCTGGAGCGGGCATTCCTGGAAAGCATCTTCGCAAAGAACGCAGAAATGTTCACCCGGTTGCGGGCAATAATGAAAAGATCAAAGTTGTCAGCCGAAAAGTTTATGGATGCGCTCGCCGAGTATCAGAGGCGGCAACTCTTTAAACCGAAGGTGGTCCGTGTCCTTACGCTCGAAACGGCGAAAACTGTCGAAGAACATTTGGAGATGTACCGGCGTCATGGGGTGTGTTGGTGGTGGAAAACGAAAGACTTGAAGAGCAGCAATGGCAAGCCGCAATGGGAAACAACGATGGTGAAAGTTAAGAAAATCATAAATGGCCGTGTGTACCACGGCCAGAGGCCGCTTTCTGAAATGTTCTATGAGCGTTACGAGCAAAGCGCATTCAGATACGAACTCAAGGCCAGACTTGCCCCGAAAGGGAAAAAACTGGAATTTACGCCCTGGTCATTCTTGAGCAATTCTAAAAGGGAAGAGTTGGCAAATGAATGCCCTGCTACGCCCGGCGAATGGGACTTCTGCGTGATGACGACGGGAGCATCCCATCCCCCGCCCGATTGGCTCGCATTGTCAAACATCCCATTGCCCCCTAATCTTTATGTCCACCCCCATGCCAGCATCGAGCGTTTGGAAGACGAATTGCGGCCATTTGTCAAAGATTACCTTAGAAGACTTGGAATCACACCGAGGAAAAGCACGGGCCGCCCATTACAGTGGAAGTGGCTTGAACTACTCGACCGCAAAAGATTTGACGAGGGACTCGTGCTTAATTCCTCCGAGCGCGGGAGCCTGTCAGATGCAAGAAAATGGGCAAAAGCGCGGGTTTAACCGGGGGCCGGGGTTAATCCTTGCGCCAAGGCAATTGCGGGCAATCGTTTGCGAAGACAGGGTGAGGCATGACGAAATTACATGCCAGTCCGAAGACGCAAGCCAAAACGCCCGCTGCCGGGAATCAGAGAGTATTCCTTGGTAAAGGGCAAGACGCCGAAAGCTACGCCGCAATCATTCCTGCAAACGATCCGGGCCACTTCCTAGTCAAAGGGCAGGTTGCCGAAAGACTCCAAAAAACGACCAGAACGATTGAGTTGTGGACAAGGCGCGGCATTCTGCCGTGCATGAAAATCGGCAGGTCCGTCCTTTATTCCTGGCCAGACGTTGAAACGCAATTACGCGAGCGATTCACCATCAATCGTCCTGCATCCAAGAAAAGCTAATGGCCTTGTCTGTTTTATGACCGAGATTCCTTCAATTCAACGAGCGCGTGCTTATGTCGCGCAAATGCCCAGTGCGGTTTCGGGCGCGGGCGGACACGACCAAACTTTTTCCGTCGCGTGCAAGTTGGTTGAATTTGGTTTGCCGCGCGATGAAGCATGGCCGCTGCTGGTGGAATACAACCAGCGATGCGCCCCAGCGTGGAGTGAAAGCGAGTTGCGGCATAAATTGGAAGACGCCTATCATCACGCCAATCCGCGATCTGATTTAACCCACCGTACATCGTGTTTCCAACGCACTCGCGCCCCAAAAATTAAAATTGATCCTGCGACGGCGACCGAGAATTTCCTTCATGGATTCCGTTGTGATGCCGTGGACTTGGGGGAAGCATCACCCATGCGCCCGCCGGATGACTGGACAAAGGATGGCGCGTGCCTGGCGGCGATGTTTTACGAGGCCGGCGAATTGATTAACATCGTGACGAATTACACGCTCGACAAGGAAGGCAAAGCTCGGCCTGCCGACAGTGGCGTGACATTGCCGCGCGATGAGATGATCCACCGATCACTGCGCGGCGATTTCAAGTCAGAGGCGGGCGGTTGGTTACGGATGAATCCTTTGGACGGGCGAGGCATCACCGATGCGAATGTGACGGCGTTCCGTTTCGCACTGATCGAGTGCGACCATCTGCCTCTGGAATTGCAATTATCTTTGCTGGTTAAACTGCCATTGCCAATTGCGGCGATCCTCAACAGTGGCGGACGATCACTTCACGCATGGGTGCGTGTGGGTGCTGATACGGTCGAAGAATATCGGAAAACCGTCTCTCGGATGTTGACGTTGCTCGCCAAGTTCGGCGTGGACTGCAAAAACAAAAATCCTTCGCGTATGTCACGATTGCCCGGCGTAGTGCGACGCATCGGAGCCGACGGCAATTGACGGCAGCGGCTTTTGTATCTCAACCCACAACCTACTCAGAAAGCCATTTTATGAGCGCAGTTGATTTGAAAGTCTTGGAAGAAAAAGTTGGCAAGCCGGACTTGGGCATTAAAGCGGAACCTCCAACACCAAATTGGTTGGCAATTTTGAATAAGGCGACAGTGAAAGCCAGTGAACTACAAAGCATGATAATTCCGCCGCGCGAGTTTCTTTTGCGGCCTTTTTTCAAAGTCGGGGACTTCGGAATCCTTTTCGCCCAGCGCGGTGTGGGCAAAACTTGGCTTGGCTATGGGATAGGACGCGGCGTGTCACAAGGCACGGGAGTTGGTTTGTGGACGTGCGACGAAGCGCGGCCTGTGCTGCTGGTGGACGGTGAAATGCCTTTAGACCTAAGCCAAGACCGCGACAAACAATTTTTCAAATGCGACGGCAATCTCTATTTCCTGCACCATCAAGTTTTGTTTGATCGCGCCGGCGCGGAGTTGAATTTGACGCACTCATTGATTCAGGACGCACTGGAAAACATCTGTTTGAATCGTCTGATTAAGCTGCTCATCTTGGACAACCAAAGCGTGTTGTTCCCCGGTGTCTCGGAAAAAGACCCCGATTCGTGGAACCTAATTCAGCCCTTTCTGCTCCGGTTGCAGCGCCGGGGGATCGCCGTGCTCCACATTGTCCATGCTGGGCGCAATAATCAGGCGCGGGGCCATTCCCGGCGTGAAGACCGGGCTTCATGGATGATTTCGCTGACGGACAGAAAGGATGATGAAACCGAGGGCGCAAAATTTGTGTCCGAGTTCACGAAACCGAGCCGGGTTTGTCCGCAATCGGACACCCCGCCGCTGCTTTGGGAGTTCACTCGCGGCGCGGACGGCAAGACGCTTTGCCATTGCCAAATACTGACGAAACTGGATCAGTTCCGGCAGTGCCTTGAAGAGGGCATGGGCGAAGACCCTGGCGCCATTGCCGACGCGATGCAGATTTCCACCGGCTACGTGTCGAAGCTCGCTGCAAAAGGTATTGCTGGCCGCTGGTGCAAAAAGCATGGGCGCGGGTACACGCTCGTTTCCTAATTAGCCCCTATGGCTCTCAATACCCATAAACAGGAAACGAGGGCGCGAAATCTCTCGAATTGCCAAGCATTTACAGAATTTGCGCCGGGGCCGTCAGGAAAGGAACCTCGCGTCTTCGTTTCCACATACGGCTACCGTTTGGCAGGCGAGCCATTCGACCGCGAACATCACCGCAACACGCGCTCATTATGAAAAGAAGAAGTCGTATCCCGATTGAGTTCTTGCTCTTACGTAAAATCCGATGGGCTTTTCGCCATAGGCAAACGCCAGACGGATGGACGAGGGTTAGCAAAACTGAGATCACCCGGCGATTTCTCTATGTGCGGGCGAAGAACGACTTAACCCCGGAAGAGTTTTATTTCCGCGTCCTGCCCGGATGGATTGCTCGCGGCCTGGCCCGTGAAATCCCGCAGCCGGGAAAACAACCGTATTATCTCTTACGCGGCATGACCCTCGACGAAATCAATGCACGGTGGGCGGAAGTGGAACATGAAGGCCGCAGACTACAGGCACTTCATGCCGATTCGACAGGGCCGGAAGATGATAAAGACGGAATTTTGGCCGCGTTCAGGCATGTCGGCCACGAATCTTACGCTCTTTTAATCGAGCGAAAAGCGGTGGTTGATGAGTCGCTGAAAACCGTCTCCGCGCCGCCCGTCACCTCCACCGCCGAAAAAAGCGCGGGTGCATCGGTGCATCAAATGTGCTCAAAACCCATCCTTTAAAACCCGGTTTTTTGGGCAGGTGATTTGAAATTCTTGCATTTGTCTCAAACCGCCTTTGAAAATACCGCATTCCCCACAACCAATGAAATTAACGTTTGGCAGCGTGTGAAGCCATAATTGCACCTCAGAAAACCTTATTGTCAAAACTATTAGTTGTGTCGGCGACATTGCTTCTCGCCCCCGAAAAAAAGGCAGTGGAATATCTGCACCCTACGCTCAGAACTGAGTTGGTTCATAACGCAACACTCGAAAAATAAACCATAAGTTTTGGTGTTGTAATTCTAAAATATAGATAGAGGCGGTTTGTGCCTTGACGTGTTCCCGCTTTGGTTCTGTAGTCGGGCCGTCAGAAATAAACGGAATGGATTTTATGAAGCTACCTAGATAGCGCCGCAGCAAGAAATGCCGAAACTGTGGCGCGAAAAGAAATTCGGCTGACGTGGTGAAAGATTGACCATCCAGAACCACGCCAGCCGTAAGGCCGAACGTTCTTTGAATTAAAGCCGATGTGGCGAAACTGGTAAACGCAGTCACCTGTCAAGCGACTATCCGCCAGGATTTGCGGGTTCAAGTCCCGCCGTCGGCACCATTTAAAGAACTGTGTAAATTTTGCAACTTCCACGGTCGAAAGCAAGAAATTTCTTTTGGCGGTGCTGGGGAATGGGGGATTGTTGCCTTTTTCGCCCTCAGTGGGCCTCAAATCCAGCCAAAATGTTCTTGCCCTGGATGGCCGAAAAGCCTTGCGGCGGTCCCGCCGTTGCGGTAAAAGTGCCTTTGGCGTGCGAGTTGCACGTCGGCGGGCAGGCTGGTCATCCAACCACCCGGGCCAGAACATTTTAGCGTAGCGGTAAGGGTCGTACAGAAAACTGCGAAATTTCAGCGAAGACCTAAACCGAGTCACGCCCAAGCGGGCGCGGCTCGGCGTATTCTTCGCAAGGCGCTTCGCAGTGCCTCTGTACGGGTGCGTTGGGTCCGCGCCTTTTTGCTCGCCCGTCTCGCTTAACAGTGAGGATTGGATATGGAAAATGATGATTCAGGCGTTCGTTATTCGCACTGCCGCTGTCTGTCTTGTGGTCAACAACTTGAGTTTCCAACCCAGCAGGTCGGCCAGCAAATTGGATGCCCAAATTGTGGGGCGCGAGTCCTGCTCAAAGCCGCTTATGATCCCCTGTCCAATTTAGCGGCCCATTCAACCGCTCAAAATCATCACGCTTGGGCTTGGGCATTCGGCGCGGTTGTCGTAGCAATAATCGCCATATTCTCGATTGAATGGTCACTGAAATACCCAAATCTCGGCGGTGGCTATGTGCAGCCTTCACGCGAAGAGAGGGTAAGGGAATGGGAAGGCCGGTTCCGAAATGCGGATCGGGAGCTTTATGGAACCAAGGTTGCAACCGACGAAGAAATCCACCAATGGGCCACGAACTATGTACACTTAGAGGATGAAGGAATTCGCCCGGACGGAATGCTGATACGCGAGATGAGTGGTGACAAATGAGTGAGCCACAGGAATTTTTGACGTGCGCCTGCGATCACTGCGGGCAAAGCCTGGAATTCCCCGCCGAAATGTCTGACCATCAAAGTGCCTGTCCTACGTGCGGGTATCAAGTGCTGCTCAAGCCCGGCGATAGGCAGCGAGCACAACCGCCGACACCAGAACTCACACGTCCAGCAACACCATCTTTGCCTGGCATTGAGAAGTCGGGCGTTGCCGACGCCCTCTCCGTCATTGCGGTTTTGGAGCTTATCGCCGCGCCGATTGCCGGTTTGATAGTCGGCCAAGACAACACGTTCTTCGGCTGGATGATTGTTCTAAGTGGACTTATGAGCGGACTGATACTGCTTGGTTTTGCGAGGGTTATTGAGCACCTCTTCGAGTCAGCACAGCGTTTACGTCGGATTGAGATTCTTCTTCAGAAGGCCAGTGATGAGAAGGTTCTACATCCGTCACGCCTATGAACGAAACCGAATACTACCTTTTGATGAACGACATGGAACAAGGGCCTTTTACAATCGGCCAGCTTCGCTCGCTCTGGAACGCCGGAAAAATCACGAGCAAGACTTATTATTTCCAGGCTGGCATGAGCGAGTGGAAACCTCTGACACACGTCCTTTCACTGCTGGAGCCGTCTCCCGTCACAGACACCGCGCCAAGGACTATCAAGACAGCAAAATCCCGTTTTGTTTACATTATTCTGGGAGTTTTTCTTGGCCTGCTCGGAATTCATAATTTTTACGCTGGTTACTTCAGAAAAGGAGCGATACAAGTTATCGTTTGGTTTGTGTATGCTTTATTATTTTTTATAGTAGCAGTCAGTATAAGGATGAACACCAATGATTCGATCAATTTCGAGTCGGGCTTTATTGTTGTTGGAATTCTCGTTCTCATTGGCGACCTTCTGCTGTTGTTGTCGCTCATCAGGATAATCATAGACCTTATTAAAACCAAAACGGACGCCAGCGGCGATCCGTTTGTGTGAGAGGACAACTAAGATGAGCAAAGAGCCGAAATACTTGATCTGCACCTGCAACCAATGCGGGCAGAGGTTGGAATTTCCCGCCGAAGGTGTAGGGCAAGAAATCCAATGTCCGACATGCGGCCAAACCATCTGGCTTTACCGCCCGGCTTCCGTGCCAGTCCCGCCGCTGATTCCGCCTTCGGCAAGCCCGGTGCGACCAGCAGGGCCACCCACGGCGCAAGCCCATGCCTCGAAGCTGTCGAAGCCTACCGTCGCTATTATTAGCACCGTGGTGTCTATGGCAATTTGTTGGCTGTTTTTTCTCCTGCTGCCGGGAAGTTCACAAAAACATGGATCATCTCCTTCTGAGCCGGCGCACAGAAGAATTGTTGGAGCCTTTGGCTGGGAACTTGGGAAGGCTTGTCCAACGAACGCTGTTGAAAGTCTTCTCAATTCCGGTTTCTGTGCAATAATGGAGACGACGAATTATTCCCCGTTTGGATATGTTGGCTTTTATGCTCTTAACGACAGAAGGATTTATTTGATATGGGGCGAGGGGGGTATGACAGAAAAGCAGAGAGAAGAGCTGCTTTCTGTTTTGGAAGACAAATACGGCGCGGTGATTCATAACTTTTATGACCCGGAGCTGTTTGTTGAGGAAGGCTCGTTGGCGCCGCGGTTTATGGGGGATAGGATTATGGAGGGGGAAAGATCAATCACTCTTTCTTATAATCTGGGAGTAGGCACGTTGTTCTATAAGGACGACAGCCTGTTCCAATTGCACAAAGAGGAGGTAAAAACAGCGGAGCAGGCCTTTGAGCGCGAGGAGCAGGCCGGGGAGCGCGCGGAGAAGGCTGGATTTGCGACAAATTTTTAAGCCGACAATAACCTTTTGCAACAAACGACAGCGACTCCCATCTTCGGTAGTGTATCATTTTGAAATCTGATTGAAGCCATGACCTCAAGCGGATCGCGCTGGCCGGAGATTCACGGCATAACGGGGGATTGGCCAAAATGCGCGGACGGCAAAAAAGATTAGCACATGAAGTCCGCCTCACCCGCTGTTTCTGTTTTCGGGCTGCGATTTCGTAAAACCATCGCCGGTCTGTCAAGCGCATTCTTCTGCCGGGCATAAGCCTCTTGGCCCGGCCAGTGCGATTTTGGGGACAATTGGGGACAGAATTCTTTCGTTTATCTTCGCATCAGCGATGGTTTAGGCTCAAACTCGCAAAGTCGAAAAAGCGAAGATTCGCCATTGTTTATGCGGTTAACACACACTTTTTGCAAAGCGATGCGAAAGCCTCCAAATGGATTCAAATCCCACCGCCCCGACCATTTTCCCAGGCAGGCATCCTGCCTTTATGCTCGTTGCGCTATTGGAGCGCTATTCCTGGGAATCGCGCATTTTTGGCAAAATTTTCCGAACCGTCTTTCCGAATGACAAATGAGAAATTCTCAATGACAAATTTTCAATTCAGACTCAGCGCTTTGGTTGCGGCTCTGCCGCGCTGCGCTAGTGGGACGGCGCATTGTCCTGAGGCGCGGCTTGGTAGAATTGCCGGGTATTGTTCGGGGCGTTCATATCCACAAAATCAATCGAGCCTTGGACCACTTGATTGGTGCAGACGAACGTCCAGTTCAGCAAATCAGGCGAACTCTCAACGCTGAACCATGCGCCGTCCGGGCCGGCGGCATTGAGATGGAAGCTGCCGTCGGGCAACAGGAACGGCAACGGACGCGGCCACTCATGAAGAATCACCGCAGCCGCGCGGCTCGGGAATCCGATGACATATTCCGGCGGCGCATTGGTGTCCGGCGTCAACGTGAGAATGACGGTCTTGGGAATATACGGCGGCCCATTGTCAATCGGCACGATGGGAATCAAGCTGTAGGCTCTGTCGGCGGGGAAGTTGATAAACCCCGGCAATTCGACGTAGTCCACGCCATTGCTGGCGGTGCCGCCAATGTTATACGTCACGGTAATGGCATTAGTCTCGTCACCAAAACGGCGCACGGTGAAAAGCGCGTCCTTGGGCCCCCAATTGGTGCAGGGCACCGCAACGGGTGGCGGCCAATCCTGCCATTGCGGTGTCGCATCGCTCACGCAAGGCCAGACCCAGGAATTGGTGCCGACGATGGCGATCGGGTCCGTGGCCACGATGCTCACCACGGACGGGCCGTTCGTCACTGGTATTCGGGAGAGGATGGTGATGTTGACCGGCGCGGAAGTTCTGGATATCAAGGGTACGACCCCGTTGGGGCCTTCGGTTACGGCCCTCAAAGCATAGGAACCCGGTGGCGCGTTGGTCCAGACCAGGCAATACACTGCGCCGAGGCGCGTGACTGGCTCTCCGGGCAGCACAAATTCTGGCATGACTGTTCCCGGTGGCTGCGTGGTGACACCCAATTTGAAACCAGAGCCAAGGTAATTCGTGTTGGCATAAAACTCCACATTAGTAGTGTACAAAGAATCGACCACATAGGCGAGAATGGGAATATCCACCGGCGCGAAAAAGACGGCATGATTGGCCGGGCTGATGATTCTCACCCTCGGTCCAACGATGGGGTCAAGAACTTGTCCAAAGCCAAGAGGGGAGATTGCCAGCAAGCAAAACAGAACACCTGCCCGGCAATTTCTTGCGATGCTCCTCAAACGCAGCGTTCTCATAAAGCAGAGGGCATAATATGCAAACCATGCAAAAAGTCAAGAGTTGTTTGTCCTTGATAAACAGGCGCTTAGCTCCACCGGCTCGTCTGCGCAGCGTGCCTCCAAATTGTGGCGTCATCCGATGCTTTCAAGCCAGCCTCCTTGACAAATAAAAAAACCGCGCCTATCGGCTTGACCCGTTTGCGCCTTCGCCTCACTCTGCGTTCGTGATCAACTTGAAACAATTCGAAGTCTGGTTCGTCACCGGCAGCCAGCAATTGTATGGAGCGGACGTTCTCAAGAAGGTGGCCGCCAACGCGCAACAAGTCGCCACATCGCTCAATGCCGCGCCTCTCATTCCGGCGGACGTTGTTTTCAAGCCCGTGGTCAAAAGCGCCGCCGAGGCGACGGCTCTTTGCCAGCAAGCCAGCGTGGATTCACGCTGCATCGGCTTGATCACCTGGTGCCATACGTTTTCTCCCTCGAAGATGTGGATCAACGGCCTGAAGCTCCTGCGCCGGCCGCTGCTCCATCTTCACACTCAGCACAATCGCGACATTCCCTGGTCCACCATTGACATGGATTTCATGAACTTGAACCAGGCCGCCCATGGGGATCGTGAGCACGGGTTTATCATCAGCCGCATGAGGTTGAACCGGAAGGTGGTCGTTGGCTATTGGCAGGATGCCGCCGTCCAGTCCCAAATCGGCGTTTGGATGCGGGCGGCCGCGGCCTGGCACGACTGGCAGGACGCTAAATTCTGCCGCTTTGGCGACAACATGCGCGATGTCGCGGTGACCGAGGGGGACAAGGTCGCCGCCCAAATTCAATTCGGTTACTCGGTCAATGGTTATGGCGTCGGCGACTTGGTCAAGGCGGTCAACAAGGCCACCGATCATGAGGTCGGGCGACTGGTCAGGGAATATGAGGCGCGCTATGCCGTGGCCCCCAAACTGCTCAAAAACCAGGCGATGCGCGATTCCCTGCGCGAAGCGGCCCGCATCGAAGTCGGACTGCGCGCTTTCCTGACCGCCGGAGACTTCAAGGGTTTCACCGACACGTTTGAAGACCTGCACGGATTGCAACAGTTGCCCGGCATCGCGGTACAACGCCTGATGGCGGAAGGTTATGGTTTTGGCGCGGAAGGAGACTGGAAGACGGCGGCGCTGGTCCGAGCGATGAAAGTCATGGCGGCGGGTCTCAGGGGCGGGACTTCTTTCATGGAAGATTACACCTATCACCTCGATCCCAAAGGCATGAAGGTGTTGGGCGCGCACATGCTGGAGATTTGCCCCAGCATCGCCCGCGGCCGGCCCTCGCTGGAAATTCATCCGCTGGGCATCGGCGGCAAAGCCGACCCCGTGCGCCTGGTTTTTGACACGGCGCCGGGACGCGCTTTGAACGCTTCGATGATTGATTTGGGCAATCGCTTTCGTTTGCTGGCCAATGAAGTCGAGGTCGTCGCGCCGGATAAACCGTTGCCCAAATTGCCCGTGGCGCGCGCTCTCTGGCAATGCAAACCGGATCTGCCAACCTCGGCCGCCGCCTGGATTTATGCCGGTGGCGCCCACCACACCGGCTTCAGCCAGGCGGTCACCACCGCCATGCTGGAAGACTTCGCCGACATGGCCGGGATCGAACTGGTCATTATTGATGACACGACCCGGCTGCGTGAGTTCAAGAAGGAATTGCGCCACAATGAGGTTTATTATGCCCTGGCCCGCGGGCTTGGCTGCTGAATCATGAGCGGCATATACTCCATTGGGCTGGATTACGGCACCAATTCCGTCCGCGCTCTGGTGGTGGACACAGCCGATGGCCGCGAAGTGGCCACCTCCGTTTGGAATTACGCGCACGGCGACAGCGGCGTCATTCTGTCACGCGACCCGCATTTGGCCCGCCAGCATCCCGCCGATTACATCAAAGGCGCGGAGCTTTCGATCCAAGGTGCGCTGGCCGTCGCCCGGAAACGCGTGCGCGGCTTCAACCTGGACCAGATTGCCGGCATCGGGGTGGACACCACGGGCAGCACGCCCTTGCCCGTCGATGGACGCGGCCAGCCACTGGCGTTTGACCGGCGTTTTGCCCGGAATCCGGCGGCCCTGGCCTGGTTGTGGAAGGACCATACCGGGGTGGCGGAGTCGGCGGAAATTACCGCGCTGGCCAGGGAAATCCGGCCCCAGTACCTCGCCAAATGCGGCGGCACTTATTCCAGCGAATGGTTTTTCAGCAAAATCCTCCATTGCCTGCGCACCAGCCCCGAAGTCTTCGACGCCTCCGCCTCGTGGGTTGAGCTGGCCGACTTCGTGCCGGCGACGCTGACCGGAAGCGCCGTAAAAAGTGACGGTGGGTATATGCGCCGCGGGTCACAAGGCCATGTACAACGAAAATTGGGGCGGCTATCCGGATGCGGAGTTCCTATCCCGGCTTTCGCCGAAACTGGCGCCCTTGCGCCAGCGCCTCTGCCCACGAGTGCGCGATGTGAGCGCCAGGGCCGGCGGACTTTCCAAAGAATGGTCGCGGCGCACGGGATTGCGCGAGGGCATTCCGGTCGCGGTCGGTGCTTTTGACGCCCACTTGGGGGCTGTCGGCTGCGGCATTGCCCCCGGCACCCTTGTCAAAATCATCGGCACCAGCACTTGCGATATTGCCATTGCGCCGAACAACGAAAAACTGGCGGACATCCCCGGGCTGTGCGGCATTGTTGATGGCAGCGTCCTGCCCGGTTACTACGGCCTGGAGGCAGGGCAGTCGGCGGTGGGCGATATTTTCAACTGGTTTGTCAATTACATCAAACCGGGCGGCGCCAGGGCCGGTTCCCACGGACAATTGACCGCCGCCGCCGCCCGGCTCAAGCCGGGCGAATCGGGCCTCCTCGCCTTGGATTGGAACAACGGCAATCGCACCGTGCTCGTTGATCAGCGCCTGACAGGATTGCTCCTGGGCCAGTCTCTCTACACCACCCCCGCCGAGATTTACCGCGCCCTGATCGAAGCCACCGCCTTCGGCGCGCTGACCATCATCAACCGCTTTGAAGAATACGGCGTGAAGATCGGCCAGATCATCAATTGCGGCGGCATTGCCGAAAAAAGTCCCTTGGTCATGCAAATCTACGCCGACGTGACCGGTCGGCCGATGAAAATTTCCCGGTCCGCGCAAACCTGCGCGCTCGGCGCGGCCATGGCTGGAGCAGTGGCGGGCCGCGCCCATCCGAATTACGCCTCGGCCCGCAACGCCATGTCGGCCATCAAGCCGCGCGTCTTTCAACCGAACCTGGGCGCGCATGACGTCTATCGCCAGTTGTTCCGCCTTTACGGCAGGCTGCATGACGCCTTTGGCGTCAGCGCATGGCGCGGAAATCTTCACGACGTCATGAAGCAATTGATTGACATCCGCGACCGCGCCCGAAAATAATCGGGCGAATTTAATTTACAGCAACAAACCCAAACAAATGAACCGTCTTGTTTTTTTTGCGGCCGCGGCGAGTCCCGGCGCGACACTCACTGATCTTGACTGGCTGGCCATTGCGCTTTACTTCGGCATTCTCCTGTGCGTGGCGTGGTGGGTCGTCAAAAGAGCCAAGGACAACGCCACCGATTATTTCCTGGCCGGCCGCAATTTGGGCTGGTGGGTCATCGGCGCTTCCATTTTCGCCTCCAACATCGGTTCCGAACACATTGTCGGCCTGGCCGGTTCCGGCGCCAAGGACGGCGTCGCCATGGCGCACTACGAGTTGCACGCCTGGTGCTTGCTCGTGCTGGCCTGGGTTTTTGTTCCGTTTTATGCCAGATCACTGGTCTTCACCATGCCCGAGTTTCTGGAGCGGCGCTTTTCCCCGCCCTCGCGTTACGTGCTGTCCATTGTCTCGCTCGTGACCTTCATCGTCTCCAAGATTGCCGTGGGCATTTTCGCCGGCGGCGTGGTGTTTGCCACCCTGCTCCCGGAAATGAAGCTGAACATCGGCGGGCACCTCATAGACAGTTTTTGGATTGGCTCGGTGCTGGTCATAGCCATGACTGGACTTTACACCATGCTCGGCGGCATGCGCGCGGTGGCCTATAACGACGCCGTGCAAGTGACCGTCCTCATCAGCGGCTCCGCTTTGCTGACCATCTATGGGCTGATTGAACTGGGCGGTTGGGGGGAGCTGAGGCGCGTCTGCGGCCCGGAAATGTTCAATCTCTGGAAACCGCTCATTCCGGCGGGCGTGGCATCGAGCTGGTCGCCCGTGCTGGTCAAAGATGCGGCGGGAGCGACAGTCAGGGAAGCATGGTACTTTAACACCAACTTTCCGTGGCTGGGCATGGCTATATGCGCGCCCGTGATTGGCCTGTGGTATTGGTGTACCGACCAGTATATCGTGCAACGCGCGCTGGGCGCTCCGAACGAACAAACGGCCCGCCGCGGCAGCATCTTCGCCGCCTTTTTGAAATTGTTTCCCGTTTACCTTTTCATCATTCCCGGCCTGATTTGTTTTGCGCTGGCCAAAAGCGGCAAAGTGCCGGGATTGGCCATGGTTTACGATCCGCAGACCGGCCAGGCCACCGCCGCCGCGCAAGGGGCGTTTCCCTTGATGGTGGCGCACCTGTTGCCGCCGGGCCTTCGCGGCATTGTGGTGGCGGGATTGCTCTCGGCCCTCATGGGTTCGCTGGCCGGCGTCTTCAACGCCTGTTCCACCCTTTTCACCGTGGACATTTACGAGAAGCTGCGTCCCAAAGCCTCCCAGCATGAAATCGTGCGCATGGGCCGCATCGCCACCGCCATCATGGTGCTCATCGCCATGATGTGGATTCCGGTGGTCAAAGGGGCGACCGGTCTTTACAACTATCTGCAATCCGTGCAAGGCTATCTGGCCCCGCCGATCTTTGTCGTCTTTTTCTTCGGAGTCTTCTGGAAACGGCTCAATGCCGCGGGCTGTCTTTGGGCGATGATCGTCGGATTTGTTGTTGGCATCTTCCGACTGCTGGTGGATACGCCCGTGACCATGGGTGCGATCAAAAGCTATCCCGAAGGCTCATTTCTTTGGGTCATCAACAACATCAACTTCCAGTACTTCAGCATATTGATCACCCTGATATCCGCTTTCGTCATGGTCGCGGTCAGCTACGCCACGGCCGCCCCGGACTACGCGAAAATAAAGAACCTGACCTTCGCCACCACGACGACGGAAGACAACGCCAAAACCCGCGCCAGTTGGGGCTGGGGCGAGGTTGCCGCCTCCGCATTCATCCTGGCGTGCATTCTCGGCGCCTACCTTTACTTCAGGAAGTAGTTTATTCTAATGATAAGGAATTGACATATGCAACGACTGACAGTCAGCACGTTACCGACCAATGGCGCTGGGATACTCGTTGAAGACGATATATCCGACCAGGCTGCCCTAAACACAATTACACTAAGAAATTGCCGCTTTGTACGAGTGGGGCTGCGTGATGCAAGAATCAAAGATGCTGTTATTGCCCAGACCAGGTTTGAGGATTGCTACCTTCGAAGAGCGCAATTCATCAGCGTCGACTTGACGGGATGCGTTTTCCGGAATTGCAATTTGGAAAAAGCGATGTTTCAAAGTTGCATACTGAAATATTGCCGCTTTGAAAACACCCCCATAAACGTTCACGAGATTATATCCAACCTGCCACCGGAACCAAACATAAGGCTTGCTCTCGTTAGGAATCTTCGGATGAACTGTACAGCACTTGGAGATAGCGATTCCGCGGACAGATTTCTCGACCTAGAAATCGAAGCACAGACAGAAGATTTAAGAGGAATCGCTCAACGCAAGACAAGTTATTACAAAGAACATTATACCGTCCTGCAACAAATTATAGGTCGGTTGCGACTTATTCTGCGGCTACTACGAGGTTTCGTATGGGGATATGGGCGCCAATTATTAGGCCTCGCAATCTCTTATGTAATCATAACAACGCTTTTCGCCTGCATCACATATTTTTCGCACATTTCGCTTCTTTCGACGAGTTCTTCCCAGCCAGTGATCCTGAGCTTCTGGGATGCTTTTCTCCACGCTTTCGGAAAGACATTAGGTGGCGTCGTATCGTTCGGTGAACCAGTATCGACGTTTGGTCGCGTTTTGCAAATCTCCGAAGGCTTAACAGGCGCATGTTTCCTGGCTCTCCTATACATCCGCGCATAAATAATTCGACATGTTGAGTGGTCGCGTTATACTGGCGGGCAATATGCGACCAGTTTTCGCCAGAGGCAATTCCAAAACA